>Ga0233362_1000006_pt1 | contig 73190 bp, 56 predicted proteins | sample ElkDunMinimDraft_22_FD_180674 | JGI IMG/M metagenome (GOLD analysis project Ga0233362, IMG submission 180674) | Fecal eukaryotic communites from dung pellets of Tule Elk in California, USA - Elk Dung C1 | ecosystem: Host-associated > Mammals > Digestive system > Large intestine > Fecal | place... | reverse complement strand
CTTTGCTGCATCCGGAGTGGGAGTGGGAATTCGCCGCAGATGACCCCCTTTCCATCGAAGCGGTCGATGCAGCCACTATGGATGCCATGGCTCCGGACATGAATCGTTTGGCTGCTACGGATGATACCATTTCCTTGCAGCGAGCCGGGCGCTATTTACGCTTTGCGGATGCTCGCTTCAACAAGGGAACCGCGTTGTTGTATGTGGCGCAGCGGTGGAGTGTGCCAGTTTCCCGTATTGCCATTTTGGGAGACGGCCACAATGATTTGCATGCCTTTCAGACCTTGCCGGAGGCATTTTGCGCAGCCCCAGCCACGGCTCACCCCGAGGTGTGCGCTTGGCTGCGAGCTCATGGCGGCTATGTATCGCCCGAATCCGGTGTGCTGCAAGCCCTGCGTCTCTGGGCCGAGCGTTCATTTCTGTAAATTTTGTATTCAAGTCTTAGTTTGCGGGCGCACAAATATTCTCCCCCATTGCCGTTGGCAAATACGAGCGCATGATACATCAGAAAACCACCGATCCGCAGTTGCATGCAGATCGGTGGTTTTTGATGAGAATGGGTGGGGGATGTAGGCTTATGCCTCTCCGGCTGAGCCAATGGCTTCTTCAATCATCTTGCGAATCTCTTCGGCTTGCTTCTTGAGCTCGCGCAGTTCCTTGAATGCTTCCGGCAGTTTGCGGATGGCCACAAACTGCTTGCGGGCCTCGGCAAAGGGCGAGGCCGGGGCTCCCCAGTAGGGCTGACCGCCCTCCAAGTCTGACATGACACCCGTGCGGGCGGCCAAGATGGCTTTGTCGCCGATGGTGAGGTGACCGGCAACACCGCACTGAGCAGCAATCGTCACGTAGTCCCCTACATGGGTGCTACCGGCGATTCCGCTTTGAGAAACGATGACAGTATGCTTGCCCACGGTGACATTGTGGCCGATTTGCACCAGATTATCAATCTTGCTGCCTTCGCCGATGACAGTGCGGCCGAAGCGTGCGCGGTCAATCGTGGTGTTGGCTCCAATGTCAACATGATCTTCAATGATGACAATGCCTACTTGATCCACTGTTTCGTAGCGCCCCGTTTCCTTGTTGAGCAGGAAGCCAAAACCATCGGACCCGATGACGGCTCCGGGCTGGATGACCACGTGGTTGCCCAAGATGCAGCGCTCGCGCACCACAACACGGGGGTACAACTTACAATTTTGTCCAATCACGCTAGATTTGCCTATGTAGCATCCAGCGCCAATGTCCGAGCCATCGCCTATGCTGGCTCCCGCTTCAATGATGGCGCCGGCTGCCACGCGTACCTTGGTGGCATCGATGTTGGCGGTCGGGTCCACAATGGCGTGCGGGGAAATGCCCGGCTCAAAGTCGTTGGCGGCTTTCATGAAATGCTCCACCAGCGCGTTGAATGCAAGGGAAGGGTTGTCCACCTCGATAAAGCATACGCCTTCCGGGTATTCCGGCAGTGAGGGGGGGACCAGCACAAGACTGGCCTTGGTGGCCAGGAAATCTTTGAAATATTTTTCGTTCCCGAGGAAAGATACCTCGCCGGGGGTCGCTTCTGCTAACGTAGCGACTCCGGAGATAGAAATCTCCGGAGTCGTGTTGAGAAGTTTGCCTCCGGTGAGCCCGAGAACTTCGTTGATTGAGAGGTTCATGGAAACACAGGTAGGTGAGAGTGAAAGATGGCCTTACTTAGCAGGCTCAGCGGCGGGCTGGCCGGGGATGTTGGAGGAGCCATACAGGCGCTGCAATTCAGCCTTGGGGTCAAAGCCTTCGGGGGCCCCGGCGTTGAGCTTCTTGAGCACCTCGGGGGTGATGTCGAAGGTGGACTTCACATAGGGGAAAATCTTGGTGCCGGGGTTGGCATTGGTGGCGCTGGAATCAATCACCAAATCGCAACCGGAGGCTGTAGCGACTTCCTCGATGGTCTTCTGCACTTCGTTGAAGAGCAGCACCATGTCGCGGCGGAAGAGCTCGCGGAAAGCCAAGGAGCGGCGCTGCACATAGGTTTGCAATTCCTGCGTAGCGGCCTGAATTTCGTTTTGCTTCACAGCGTGCTGGTCGCGCAGCTTCTTGACAGCGGATTCAGCGAGAGAGGGGTCATACTGAGCCTGAATCTTTTTGTCTTCTTCCTGCAGGGCAACAAGTTTCTCCTCGCGGACCTTGATATCGGCCTTGATGGCAGCTTCCTGTTCCTTGAGACGGGTCTCAGTTTCAAAACGCTTGTAGAACAAGGTGTAGAGCTCAGTTACATTGACGGATGCAACCTTGAGTTCAGCCTGAGCAGTAGCAGCCAAAGCGCACAGCGTTACAGCGATGGTGGAGATGATGGGGAACTTCATGATGTTAATAAATGAGGTCGTTTGACGCAAGCATTTTAACGTTTCCCTAGTTCAAGTCAAGAAAAGCTTGTGTCAATGAAATAAAAAGAGCGGGAGAATGACACAGTTATCAGCGCGGAGGTTGACAATCGATGCAAGTGATACTATACTAGGGGACGTTACACGAAGAAATATGTTTGAGATGATTTCCAGACTCTTGCATCCTGGAGCGGATGCGGAGGTTCTGCGGAGGACGAGTTCCAACCTCCGCAAGATGTTGTTGATGGCCACGCTGTGCGTGGGGGTCATGTATTTTATGGTGGCCTACACCTCAATGGATGTGCAGGTGGCAGCCTTCCGCATGGCATGGTTGTTTTTCTCGACCTTGGGCCTGATTGTGTTTTACCTGGTCACAGTAAAAGACCAAGAGCTTGATTTGCGCCGATTGTTGCTGTGTTCACTCATTATTTTGGCGCAGATGGCATTGATGATGGGGTGGAACTCCGTACAGGAGCATTTTGCACAGTTTTCCCGTGGGCAACTGCTGCTTGTGTTGCCATATATCTTGGCACCGTCTGCCGCAGCCGTGATGGTGGGGCGCAATTTAGGCATCTTTATGGCGCTGAGCGGCACCTTTTTCGGCGTGGTGTTGTTTCCGCTGGATTGCCCCTTGTTGATATTGGCGGATTACATTGTCATCAGTTTCCTGACAGGCGTGGTGAGCGCGTCTCTTTCTGCCCGAGTGCGCAAGAGAGAGCAGATTATCTACGCCGGTATTGCATCGGGGTGTGTCGTGTTTGTGACAACTCTTGTGCTGGGATTGCTGCGCGAGAATGGCTTGGCATCGTTGCGAGATGGGTTTGATGCATCGTGGTTGGCCATCGAGTTTGCCATGGCTGTGGCGGTGAACTTCATTGTGGCCGTGTTAATCAACGGCCTGATGCCCATCTTGGAGAAGATTTTCAACATATCCACCCACATCACCTGGCTGGAATGGGCAGATATGAATCATCCCATCTTGCGAAAGCTGCAAATAGCGGCACCCGGCACGTTCCACCACAGCTTGTATGTACAGCGTTTGGCAGAGGCTGCGGCAGAAGCCATCGGGGCGGATGTGACACGCGCCGGTGTTTGCGGCCTCTACCATGACATCGGAAAAATCAATAACCCACAGTATTTTGCCGAAAATATTGCGGATCAAAGCATGTCACCACATATTGATTTAACCCCCGAGGCCAGTGCCCGTATCATCACATCGCACGTGCCGGATGGCGTGGAACTGGCGCGTGAGTACAAACTCAATAGCCGCATCATCAGCGTTATTCGTGAGCATCATGGCGTGACCACCGCTTACTTCTTCTATCGCAAAGCATTGGATCGCTACGAAGAGGAAAAGCAACGCTTTGATGAGGGGCAAACGGATACCTGCCCGGATGAGGTGGATAAATCTATCTTTACCTACAAAGGCCCCATCCCCCAGACGCGCGAATCCGGCATTGTCAGCATGGCAGATGCCGTGGAAAGCGCCACACGCTCCTTGCAGCATCCAACGGAGGCCGACATTCGCACGATGATTGACGGCATTTTCCGCGGGCGCATCTTGGACGGGCACTTGCAGGAATGTGACTTGACTTTGGGAGATATTGCCAAGATGAAAGAATCGTTCTTCAACACGCTTCGCACCATGAATCACAACCGCATCGCCTATCCCAAGCCAGAGAAGGCAGATGCAACGGCTGCTGTGGTTGATAAGAGACGCGAAGAAGCCCCGGCGGATAAAAGTTGAGCCGGGCATGCGCCGCGCATAGAAAAATGTTATGATACAGCGATTGCGCAGTGTTTGCATGGTGCTCGCCTTTGTAGTAGGCGGCTGCTTTCATGATGCGATAGATGATTTCAAGTATCTGTTGCCCATAGGCATTGGATTGATGCTCAGCATCACCTTTGTGAGTTTGGACACCGCGCGTCTGAAACCACAGCGCATGCACCTGTGGCTCATGCTTGCATTGCAGGTGTTTGCCTTGGGATTTTGGGGGATTACCCGCTTGCTGGGCTACCCGGTGTTGGCAGAGGGTCTGTATTATTGTGCTGCTGCTCCCATCGCATCGGCAAGTCCCGTCATCATCAATCTGCTTAAGGGGGATGTGGAGTTCAGCACCACGGCCATGGTCATGAGCCAAGTGGTCTTTGCTGTCATTACTCCCTTTTTGCTACCTTTGGTTGTGCATGACCCCTCATTGTCCTATTTGGAAATTGCTCGCCAAGTTGCGGAGCAAATAGCTTCCATCTTGCTGGCGCCTGCGCTCATTTCGTTGATGCTGCGCTGGCTGTATCCGCCCAGTATCCATTGGGGTGCCAAGCTGCGGGATTTTTCTCTCGGAGTGTGGATTTTTAACCTCACTCTCATATCGGCAGTGGGCACTACGCGTGTACTTAACATGGGTTATTCGTGGGTGGATATGCTGCCCATGGTATTGGGGGCCGCGTTGGTGTGCCTTACCGGTTTTATTGGGGGGTACTGGTTGGGCTATCCGCGTCTCAAGCGCGAGTGCTCGCAGGCATTGGGTCAAAAAAATACGGTGCTCACGCTCTTCATAGCCGGGCAGAGTTTTGCGACTCCTCTTGCTTATGTTGCCCCCGTTTTTTACGTATTTTTCCACAATGTGGCCAATGCCATTCAAATCTCACTTTCCAACCGGGAGAAGAAAAACACCGCCGCTTAAGGAGGCCGCCGTTCGGGTTCTATAAGCCAGATTCTGTCCACCCTTGCGGGCTGTGTGGCCATTTTTCTTCCGATTCGCGGGAATCGGACCTCTTGCGAGGTGCAACTAATACCCGGGGATGAGAGCAGGCAGAGCAACCCTACCCCTGTTTGTCTTGCATCGCGCGGGGTTTACCATGCCTCCATCGTTGCCTCCGGAGCGGTGGGCTCTTACCCCACCTTTTCACCCTTACCCTTGCGGGCGGTTTGTTTTCTGTGGCACTTTCCGTCCACCCGGCCTTGAAGCCGGGTGTCTCCTGCTTTCGCAGGACGCGCTGCTCTGAGATGTCCGGACTTTCCTCTACGCGTAAGCCAAGCTCCGCGCAGCGACCACCCGAACCCGAACGGCACCCAAAGGGTACACTACATGCTAGCGATTGGCAAGCTTAAAGTCTGAAGTACAGGGTAGGGAGGAGGGCTTGAACTCATCATTGCACGTGCACCCACGTGCGCGGATGAATCCGTCTTAATTTTCATTTTTCGTTGGGTATACAACAAATAAGACTTGATAATGCCCGCTTTTGGGATAAACTATCGCAGCTGTTTTTTTCCTTGCTGTAAAAACAGACTGCAACAGAAAGTGTGATTTTTTAGCTATGAATGCTTCCCGAATGACTATTGCCGGTATTGGCTGCGGCTCTCGCACGCGCACCTACATGAAATTGGCCATGGAATACCCGGATCGCTTCCGCATCGTGGCTGCGGCAGATCCTGTGCGAGTGCGTGCTGAGCAAGTGCGCGATTTTGCTCCCGAATCCGAACGTGCAGATGTACGCATCTTCAAGGATGCAGAGGAATTCCTCTCTCAGCCCAAAATGGCAGATATGGTCATTATCGGTACGCAGGATGACTACCATTTCGAGCCCTGCAAGAAAGCTCTTGAACTGGGCTACGATGTGCTGCTTGAGAAGCCCATCGCCAAGACCCTGCGCGAGGCTCTTGAACTCCGCGATTTGGCCGCCAAGTTGGGCCGCCGCGTGGCTATTTGTCACGTGCTGCGCTACACCCCTTTCTACAACACCATCCGCGATATTATCCGCAGCGGTGAGCTCGGCGATATTATGACGTTCAACGCCAATGAAGGCGTGGGGGCATGGCACTTCGGCCACTCCTTTGTGCGTGGTCATTGGGGCAACAGCCGCACCTCCACCCCCATGATTGTGGCCAAGTGCTGCCACGATATGGACATTCTTCACTGGCTCTTGGAGCGCCCCTGCGAGCAAGTCTCCAGCTTTGGTGAACTCTCCTTCTTCCGCAAGGAAACCCTCACCGAACCTCGCCCTGCACGCTGCACCGATTGGACCGGCCCCATCGGCGAGGACCCGTGGGATGCCCGTAAATACATCACCGATGAATCCTGCCGCCGCTGGCTGCGCATGGTGATGGATGGTGTTGATACCGCATCCGAAGAAGACATCATGGAGTGGCTCAAGACCTCCCGCTGGGGGCGCGATGCTTTCCAGTGCGAGGACAATGACCAGCCCGATCACCAGGTCGCCATCATGAACTTCAAGGGCGGTATCACCGGTACATTCACCATGACCGCCTTCGAAGAAGGCCGCCATATCGAAATCTACGGCACCAAAGCCAAGCTCCGCGCCGGTGCTTTCTACAAGGAAAACGGCCCCGGCGAAATCACCATCACCGAGCATTTCTCCAAAAAAATCCGCAAAGTGGAGGTGGAGGAACGTGCCGGTGGCTACGCCGGCCACGGCGGTGGTGACTGGGGCCTCGTCAGCAACCTCTACGATGATATGCGCACCGTGGCAGATACCTCCCTCATGACCACCCCCATCGAGGCATCTGCCCACTCGCACGTCATCGCCTTTGCCGTTGAGCACGCTCGCCGTACCGGCCAGGTCGTGCGTCTCGATGAATTCGAAAAAATGGTGCTCTCCGGCGAGCTCAATTACTAAGCAGCATCCGGCTCCGCCCCTCTACCTTTCCGCGTGGTGCACACCTTCCCGTGCGCCACGCGGATTCTCTTGCAACCAGCACTTCCACCGGTGGTGACGCTCGGCACGCTCTTTGCGGCGGTGAAAGTATTTTTGAAGAAAGGAGAGCATGTAGAGGAATAATGCGTTGCCGGATTGTAGCATGTTGAGGCGCCGCATGCAATGCACGCTGTGCAGATAATGAGGAAAAGAACGGAGTTCTCGCTTGGCAAGCGGGTGGGTGTGTGGTAGGATGGGGACGTGATGAAATTTTCAGAAAAATTGCAGGCAAGGATAAAGGCAACGCGGTCGGCTTTGTGTGTGGGGCTGGACCCGCGCCCGCAGAGCGACAACATGGGTGAACTGGCAGCATGGCTGCGCCGCGTGGTGGAGGAAACTGCACCGTATGCCGCAGCGTATAAGCCGAATATCGCTTATTTTGAGGCAATGGGGCTGCCGGGGCTGAAGGTGCTGGAAGATTTGCTGCCGGATATGCCTGCGGATATTCCTGTGATATTGGATGCGAAGCGCGGCGACATCGGCGAGACGCAGAAGTACTACGCGCAGGCTTATTTTGAGCACATGGTGAATGTGGATGCGGTGACGCTCAACCCCTTCATGGGCTATGATATTTTGGAGCCCTTCCTGGATCGCCCCGGCAAGGCTGTGTATCTGTTGGCGGTGACTTCCAATGCCGGGTCTGCGGATATTGAGCGCCAGATGCTTGCGAATGGCCGCAAGGTGTACCAGCTGGTGGGTGATATGGTGACCCGCGCCCGCGAGGAAGGTGCCGCTACGGAGGTAGGCATGGTGGTAGGGCTCACGAATGCGAGCGGTGAGCTGCTGGCTGAGCTGCCGGATGCCCCGTTGCTGATTCCCGGTTTGGGGGCACAGGGTGGTGATTTGTCTGCGCTGACGGGTGGCACACGAGTGGCACCACCTGTGATAAACGTGTCGCGTGGCATCTTGTACAAGAATCCAGAGATGAGCTTTGCGCAGAAGGCAGAGATGTATGCTTTGCAGATTCGCGAGGCACTTGCCCTGTGAGGAATCTAGGCCATGAGACAATACTTGGAACTGCTGGATGATGTGCTGACGAACGGTGTGGGGCGCGAGGACCGCACCGGCACCGGCACGATAGGCGTGTTCGGGCGCCAGACTCGCTTTGATTTGCGGGATGGGTTCCCGTGCCTGACCACGAAGAAACTGCACCTGCGCTCCATCATCTATGAGCTGCTGTGGTTCCTGAAGGGGAGCACGAATGTGCGCTATTTGCAGGAGAACGGCGTGAGCATTTGGGACGAGTGGGCTGATGAGAACGGCGACTTGGGTCCGGTGTATGGCTCGCAGTGGCGCAAGTGGCCGGACGGGCAGGGCGGTTGCATCGACCAGATTGCCAAGTTGGTGGATTCGCTGAAGAACAACCCATGGAGCCGCCGCCATATTGTGTCTGCCTGGAATGTGGCAGAGGTGGATAGCATGGCCTTGCCGCCGTGCCACTGCCTGTTCCAGTTCTGCGTGATACCTGCGCAGAAAGAGGGCGAGAAGCACGGGCTGAGCCTGCAGTTGTATCAGCGCAGCTGCGATTTGTTCTTGGGCGTGCCATTCAATATTGCCAGCTATTCCTTGCTGTTGATGATGATGGCGCAGGTATGCGGTTATGAGGCGCGGGAGTTTGTGCACACCTTTGGTGATTTGCATTTGTACCGCAACCATATTGAGCAGGCCAAGCTGCAGCTGAGCCGCGAGCCCCGAGCGCTGCCCACGATGCGGCTTAACCCCGATATTCGCGAGATTGACGGCTTTGATTACAGCGATTTCTCGCTGGAACATTACGAACCGCACCCGCACATCAAGGCTCCTATTTCCGTATGAGTATCAACTTTACCGGTGTAGTGGCCATGGCGGCAGACCGCGCCATCGGCATCCGCAATGCGATTCCCTGGCGCTTGCCGGAGGATATGCGCGTATTCAAGCGGCTCACGATGGGGCATCCCATCCTGATGGGGCGCAAGACATGGGAGAGCTTGGGCCGCCCGTTGCCCGGTCGCCAGAACATTGTGCTCACACGCGATGCGGGGTACAAGGCAGAGGGCGCTGTGGTGATTCACGATGTGGCAGAGCTGGAGCAGATGGAGCTCCAGGATGCCGAGGTGATGGTGATAGGCGGGGCTCAGATATACGGCATGATGCTGCCGAAGATGCAGCGGCTGTATGTATCGGAGGTGGTGGGAGAGTATGCTGCCGATACCTGGTTCCCGCCCTTTGCGGAGCAGTTCGCCAAGCGCACGGTGGTAGAGACTTTTGAGGGTTTTTCGCTGGTGCTCTACGAAAAGCAGGAAGATTGAGGCGGCATGGCAGAGAAGTTCGACATCAACAGCTTGAATGCAGCCCAGCGTCAGGCCGTGCAGACCTTGTGCGGGCCGGTGCTCATCCTCGCCGGTGCAGGTACGGGCAAAACCCGCACGGTGACTTGCCGCATTGCCAATATGATTGAGAAGGGGATTAACCCCCGCGGCATTCTGGCGTTGACATTTACCAACAAAGCAGCCAACGAAATGGCCGAGCGTGTGGCCGGGCTGGTGGATCGCAAGGCTGCCCGCCAGATGACGGTGTGCACCTTCCATTCGCTTTGTGTGCGCATCTTGCGGCAGGACATAGGCCGCTTGGGCTACAAGGAGAATTTCTCTATTTACACTGGCTCAGACCAGCTGGGCATGCTGAAGAGTCTCATCATGGAGTACGGCGCGCGGCGTGAGAAGTTGGAGCCCGCACAGGTCATCAACGAGTTATCGCGCGTGCGTAACAAGGGGCTGAGCTACAAAGAGATTGAAGATACGCTCATCTCTGCCGTGGCAGGGGCGTACCAGCGCCAGCTCAAGGCACAGAATGCGGTGGATTTTGATGATTTGCTGATTCTGACGGAGCGCTTGCTGCGTTGTTACCCGGATGTGCACGACAAGTGGAACCGCCGTTTTTCTTACATTACGGTGGATGAGTTCCAGGACACGAACTCCCTGCAAATGAGCCTATTGAATCAGCTTGTGGGCCCGGAGCACAACGTGTGTGTGGTGGGGGATGACGATCAATCCATCTACGGCTGGCGCGGCGCGCAGATTTCCAACATCTTGGATTTCGAGAGCTTTTTCCCGAATCCTACTGTCATCAAACTGGAGGAGAACTACCGCTGCACCAAGCAGGTGCTGGATTGCGCCAATGTGGTCATCCGCAACAATGTGGGCCGCCGCGAGAAGACGCTGCGCACCAACAAAGATGGCAAATACCCGGTGCGCCTCATGGCCATGCCCGGCGCGGATGATGAGGCCGGCTTCATTGCGGAGGAGATTGAGCGCTTGCGCATCAGCGAAAAGCTGGCATGGGAGGACTTTGCCGTGCTCTTCCGCGCCAATGCCCAGAGCCGCGCCTTGGAAATGGCCATGCGAGAGCACCATATCCCCTACCGCATGGTAGGCACCAAGAGTTTCTTTGACCGCCGCGAGGTGAAGGATTTGATTAGCTATCTGCAAATGATGGATAACCCCGATGCTGATTTGCATGTGCTGCGCGTGCTCAACACACCACCACGCGGCATCAGTGATGTGACTGCCTCGTTCGCCATCGACTGGAGCCGCGACAACAAGAAGAGCCTCTGGGCCACGCTACGCGATATTTCTTTCCTGTCCGAGTGCTCCACGCGCTCGCAAAATTGTATCAATGAGTTCACTGATTTAGTGACCCGCTACGGCACGGAGTTTGCGCAAAGCGAGCGTCCCTTTGTGGATATCTTGCAGGATTTTCTCAAAGAAACCGGTTACGAGGAGTACATTGCCCGCAACTGCAAGACAGATGAGGAAAAAGACCGCCGCCAGTCGGCCATAGATGATATAAAATCTGCCCTGCGTCAATTTTGGTTGCCCGGCCACAAGCTCACGGACTTTTTGGCCGGTATCGGGCTGGATGAAGACCGCAAGGAAGATGATATTGAGTCGAAAAGCGGGGTATGCCTCATCACCATGCACGCCGCCAAGGGCTTGGAGTTCCCGCATGTGTACATTGTGGGGGTGGAGAATGGCTTGCTGCCCCATACCCGCTCGGTGGATGAGGGCAGCTTGGATGAGGAGCGCCGCCTGTTCTACGTGGGCATCACCCGCGCCCGCGAGCGCCTGACCATGACCTACTGTGCCAAACGCTCTAAATATGGCAAGGAAGAGCGCTGCGCCCCCTCATCTTTCATCATGGAAATCCCCAACCGTCTCTACGAGTTTGTGGATTACGATGAGCTCATGAATACCCCCGCCAGCGAGGAAGAAAATGTGAACTTCTTTGCCACTATGCGAGCTCTCCTGCAAGAAGATTGAGTTGAATGGGGCTGTGCCCATTGCAAATTTCTCGTCTTAAATGGGGAGGGGAGCCTACGACAGTGCAGCAGGAAACTTGATGCTTTGCTCACCTTGTGAGCAATATTACCTCTTACACTGCAGTATACGAGAGGCTTACCTTTGATGGTGTTGATGCGCTCGTATCACATGAAACCCAGTACGATTTCGTCTGCCAAGAGGCGCCCACGGCGAGTGAGAAGGAGCCCGCTGGCCGGGGAATAGGTGGCGAGCCCCTCGGTGCAGAGGTCGTGGATGTAGGCACTATCCTGTGGGCGGAGGAAGGATGAGGGCAGGGGGATATCGGTGCGGAGCCAGAGGCCAAGGCGCTCTGTGTGTTTATCGGCGGGGGAGAGGTATTCCGTGCTGTGGGGTGGGAGCATCCCTGCAGCCAGAGCTTGGATGTAGGCGGGCGTATTTTCCGCGTTGGCGTAGCGGGTGTGGCCGAGTGTAGCGCAGGCGCCGGGGCCAAGGCCAAAGTAATCTTCACCCTGCCAGCATGCGAGGTTGTGGAGGGATAGGCAGCCGGGGAGGGCGTAGTTGGAGACTTCGTAGTGGCGGAACCCGGCTGCGGTAAGCAGTTCATCCGTCAGGTTGAACATGGCTTCATCTGTTTCTTCATCCACCATTTGTTGGCCGAATTGTTGGTAGAAAGGGGTGCCTTCTTCGTAGGTAAGGTTGTAGGTGGAAATGTGGTTGGGGGCGAGGGCGAGCACATCTTCCAGTGTGCGCTGCCAGTGGGCCGGTGTTTGGCCGGGTAGGCTGAACATGAGGTCGATGTTCACTTGGGGGATGCCTACATCTCGCAAGATTTGCACACTTTGGGCAACTTGTTCGGGGGTGTGCTCGCGCCCGAGCATGCGCAGGGTGGCTGCATCCATGCTTTGCACCCCGAGGGAAACGCGCGTGATACCCAGCTGCAGCCATTGCTCGACCTTTGCGTGTGTGAAGGTGGCCGGATTGGCTTCAAAGCTCCATTCTTGCAGGTGCGATAAATCTGCCACTTGGCGCAGGCCCTCCACGAGGGTGGACAGATGAGTGGGCGATAGCATGCTGGGGGTGCCGCCGCCAAAGTACAGTGTGCGGGGGGCAAATCCCGCAGGCAGACGTAGCTCTGCCTCTTTTGCCACGGCGCGCACAAACCCCCGCAAGTCCGTATCGCTCGGCGTGTGCTTGAAAAAGGCACAGTAGGGGCAGATGCGGTGGCAGAAGGGAATGTGAATGTAGAGGTGACGAGAGGACATGAGATTTGCGACGCGCAGATGAAAAAAAGGAGCCGGGGTACGTGCCCCGGCTCCCAAAATCATGTGTAAATGACCTTGCGACTGTAGTATGCTTTACAGCTCAGCAGCGGCGGGCGTATCCAAGAAGTACTTGGCATCGGCGTGCTTCTGCAGGTAGGAAGCGGCTACATCGATGGTGACGGGGCCGTTGATAGCCTTGTTCACGATGGAAGCCTTCTTTTCGCCCCAAGCCATAAGGCGCACTTTCTTAGCACCCATGATGGTGGCCACACCCATGGTGATGGCGGTCTTGGGCACGTTGTCGAAACCACCGAAAGCGGGAGCGGCGTCGGTCTTGGTGAGGTCATCGAGGGTCACTTGGCGGGTGATGGTGGTGTCATCAGATCCGGGTTCGTTGAAGCCGATGTGACCGGTACGGCCGATGCCGAGAATCTGGAGGTCCAGACCACCGCAGGCCTTAATCTTGTCCTCGTAAGCCTGGCAATGGGCGGGAATATCCTCGGGGGCGAGGGTGCCGCAGGGCAGGTTGATGTTTTCGGCGGGGATGTCGATGTGGTTGAAGAGGTTGGTGTGCATGAAGTACCAGTAGGACTCCACGTGCTCGTGGGGCAGACCGGTGTATTCATCGAGGTTGAACGTGGTGACGTTCTTGAAGGACAGACCCTCTTCCTTGTGGAGACGAATCAGCTCAGCGTAGAAAGGCAGCGGGGTAGCACCCGTGGCCAGACCAAGAACAACACCTTTGCCCTCAGCGGCACGGCTGCGAATGAGCTCTGCAACTTCTGCTGCCAGTTTCTTGGCTGCAGCTTCCTTCGTTTCGAAAACTTCGTATGTCATAGCGCATTTATTCTATACATTCCAACATCAATTTCAACCCTAAAATCTACTGATGGGCGAAAAAAGATGCTTTCTTCATCAGTTTTCTGTTGCATTGGGGGCAAAATCAAGGTAGGATGCGGCTATGTCAGCAAAACGCTTTATTTTGAACGAGACGAGCTACCACGGCGCAGGCGCCGTGCGTGAGATTGTGACCGAGGTGAAGAACCGTGGCTTTCAGAAAGCTTTGGTGGTGACGGATGCCGATTTGGTGCGCTTTGGCGTGGTGGCAAAAGTGACCTCCCTGCTGGATGAAGCGGGCTGCGCCTATGAAGTATATGACCAGGTGAAGGCCAATCCCAGCGTGGCTGTGGTAGAGGGTGGTGTGGCCGCTTTCAAGGCTGCCGGGGCCGATTATATGATTGCTATCGGCGGTGGTTCGCCGCAGGATACAGCCAAGGCCATCGGCATCATCATCAACAACCCTGAATTCTCCGATGTGGTGTCCCTGGAAGGTTTGGCACCCACCAAGAATAAGGCTGTGCCGATGATTGCCGTGGCTACGACTGCCGGCACAGCTGCTGAAACGACCATCAACTACGTCATCACCGATGAAGCTAATCGCCGCAAGTTTGTGTGCGTAGACCCGCACGATATTCCTGTGGTGGCTGTGGTGGACCCCGAAATGATGTCCTCCATGCCCATGGGACTGACCGCAGCTACCGGTATGGATGCCCTGACCCACGCTATTGAAGGTTATACGACCTTGGCCGCTTGGGAACTGGCAGATACCCTCAACATCAAGGCAGTAGAGCTAATAGCCAAGAATCTGCGCCAGGCTGTGGAAAATGACCCGGCCGGACGCGAGGGGATGGCTCTGGGCCAGTACATGACCGGCATGGCATTTTCCAACGTAGGCCTTGGTGTGGTGCATGGCATGGCTCACCCGCTGAGCGCATTCTACAACACCCCCCACGGTGTGGCCAACGCTGTGCTTCTTCCCTACGTGATGGAGTACAACGCTGCCTATACGGGCGACAAGTTCCGCGAAATTGCTCGCGCTATGGGTGTGCAAGGTGTGGATGCCATGAGCCAGGAAGAATACCGCAAGGCTGCTATCGAGGCTGTGTGTCAGCTTTCTAAGGATGTGAACATCCCGCAGACTTTGGCCGAAATCGGCGTGAAGGAAGAAGACCTGGAGGCTCTTACCGATGCCGCCATGGCCGACGTATGCACCGGCGGCAATCCCCGCCCCTGCGTGCGCGAAGAAATCCTTGCTCTCTACCGCACGGCTTATACCGGCTGGGCTAAGTAAGCGAGGTAGCACAGTAGAACCTTAACTTGCCGCACGGGGGATTCCCCCGTGCGGTATGCTCAATCAAGATGAAACGCACAGCCGTATATGCCGGAAGTTTTGATCCGCCCACCAATGGTCACTTATGGATGATTCGCCAAGGGGCCGCCTTGTTTGATGAATTGGTGGTGGCGCTCGCCGTGAATCCGGACAAGCCCGGTTTTTTTAGTCGGGAAGAGCGCTTGGCGGTTCTGCGCGAGATGGTGGCAGAGTTGCCGGACAATGTGCGAGTGGAGGCCGTGAGTCATGGCTTTCTGGTGGATTTTGCCCGCGGGGTGGGAGCCACCTACCTGCTGCGCGGTATGCGCAACACCATTGATTTTGAATACGAGAAGCCTATGGCGCGCATGAATGCCCGCATGGAGCCGGAGATACATTCCGTATTCCTGATGCCGCCTAGCGAGCTGGAGGAGGTATCCTCTTCCTTTGTGCGTGGGTTTGTGGGGGTGCCGGGCTGGGAGCGCTGGGTGAAGGCATGTGTGCCTCCTTGTGTCTATCGGTTGATAGAATCGCGCTCTTGAGAGGGCTTTTACGAGCCGTAACGTGCCGGGGCCGGCTCGTGGAACTGCTCTGTGTGCAGCCAGCCGGGTTGCAGTAGGCTCCAGAAGGCGTGGTGGGGGCTGTTTTGCGCCGCCGTCATGCGTTGCGATGTCATGCGGAAGGGGTATATTTGCACGGGTATGCACTCTTGCCCGGCTAAGAGTGCTTGGTTTACCAGGGTGTAGATTTCTTCGATGCCGGCATCCGTCATCGCAAAGCAGCCTACGGATTCTTTTCCCCCGTGAACCATGATGTAGGAGCCAGTGCGTCCTTGGGCACGGTCGTAGGCATTGGGGTAGCCAATATTGAATGCGAGGTGGTATTTGCTGCGGGGATTGAGGGAGTGCTGCGTGATGGCGTAGAATCCCTCCGGAGCTTGGTGATCCCCCTCTACCACTTTGGGCCCCAATGTGCCACTCATCCCGGCAATGGGATAGGGCTTCAAGATGCGCCACACGCCATCTTGCCGTACCCAGAGCTCAAGCAGCCTCTCTTCCTTGATGATGCGGATGAACAACGGGCTACCGAAGTATGCCCCCAGAGCGTTCACTGTGTTTTGTCGGGCACAGTAGACACGGTCCAATTCATCCATGGGTGCAAAGATGGAAGAAAGGCTTATTTGGCAGCTGGTTTTGTTTCCTCTTTGGGGGCCTCGGGTTTAGTGTCAGCCTTGGTGGCGGTGGCGGCTGTTTTGAGCACCGGTTTGGCAGAGGTTTTGGGCTTAGTCTTGCTAATCGGCTTGGAAAGGGGAGCTGCGGCAGGTTTGGTCGCAGTTTTAACCTTTTCATCAGGCTTGGCTTCGGGGGAGGGTGACTTTTCCGGGACTGCTTCTTGCTGCTTCTTATCCTTCTTGCCGATGGAAGCGCGGGGAATCAGCGCCTCAAAAACGGAAAGGAAGAAGGTATAGAGGAACATGAAAAGCGCGGGAAGAATGGCCGTGCACCAGCGCATGGTTTTGAAGCGGGCCAGCAGCTCAGGTTGATAGGGCTCTTGCATGGTCTCCCATTGCTGCGCCAAGGCATGGCAAGCATAGGAAAGCAGTAACCAGATGATGAAGTTGATGCAGCATGCAGCAGTGATGCTTCGGAACGCATTGCTGCATACTGTGCCCAACAGCCATGTGATGGGTACAATATACATGGCAACCGGGTATTTTGCCGGCAGCTGGGTCAGCACTTCTGCACCGGGTATGCTCCAGAGGGCCGTTGGCAAAATGGCTCCCCCTATTCCTACCAACAGTACAATCTCCAGCAGAAGCAGTATTGTGGCGCAGCAGTATACAACATTCCACACCAGTGCCATACCGCGCACAAGTGCCATCAGCAGTAGCACACCTGCTGCAATCAGAAAATTCGGGTCGCCCAGCACGTCCAAAGCGCGCTCGCCTGCTGCACTCATGAAGCTTGCCGGGCTAATGCCGGGCTTGCAGAGCGTATAGAGTACTACCATATAGAGAACAGGTAGAATGCAAAGGTATCGGAGCAGGTGTCGCGGGAGCCACTTCATGGGGTTCATTCTACGGGAGAAAGAACCCTTCTGTCAAGGCTAAACTCATGTGCTTTTGCGGGATGGCAGATAGATGGTATATGGGGGCGGCATAGATGAATTTTTGCCATTAGGGGCATAAGTGGCAAACGTAGGGCTTGCGGAGCAGGGGGGGATGTGGTATACTCCGCGCCATGCCTGTTTCCGAATTTCAAATGGCTGTCGATTTGGTTTCTCAGAACTGGGGGGCTTTTATTTCTGCCAGTCTCATGGTGATTGCCAGTTTGGTGTTGATTGAGGGCTTGCTCTCTGTTGATAATGCGCTTGGTATTGCGGCGATGGCATCGCACTTGCCCAAACACCAGCAAAAGGCGGCCTTGCGCTGGGGGCTCATAGGGGCATATCTTTTCCGTGGTATTGCTCTGGCTTTGGTGGCTTGGCTCATGCATAATGCTTGGGTGAAATGGTTTGGTGCGTTGTACCTGATTTATCTGGCATGCGACCATCTGAAGTTCTCATACGTCGAAGCGCATGAAAGTGCGGGGTCTGCTACGCTCAAGACAGCCGGTAAAGGATTTTTGGCGACGATTTGCAGCATTGAGTTGATGGATCTTTCCTTATCTTTGGACAATGTGGTTGCTGCGGTGGGTATTGTGCAGGGCTCCAAAGATATCCCTGAATATTTCCACATTTGGGTGGTGTGCTTGGGGGTATTTATTGGTATTGCAGCGCTGCGAATCGTGGCAGGTTGGTGCATTGATATCATTGCTCGCCATCCCATCTTAGGCTATACGGCTTTCATTCTCGTAGGCTTTGTGGGCTTGGTCATGACCATTTCCAACGCTCTGGATACATTCTGGGGGATTCACTATCACATGGAAGTGCTGCCCAAGTTCTGCATCATTGTTTTCATTGTGACACTGAGTATCTGCTATGAGAAATATAAGGGCCTGCATAGATTCCTGCAACCGGCTGTGTACCTTTTCCGCTTGCTGTGCTCGGGGTTCGCATGGATGGTAGAGACTATTTGCATGCCTTGGCGCCGTTTTAGCAAAAATTAACTTAACTTTGAACTTATGTCTGAAACTCCTATTAATCTCACTCCTGAGCTCATTCGCGCAGCTCTCACAACAGTTAAGTATCCCGGCTTCAGCCGCGATATTGTTTCGTTCGGCCTTGTTAAAAACATCGAAGTAAACGAGGGCGGCGCCGTGGTGGTAGACCTGATTGTAGAAAGTAAAAACGCTGATGTTCCCCGCTATATCTATGAAAATGTGATGGGCGTGGTCAAGGAGCTTCCCGGCGTGAAAAAGCTCGATGTCAATATCGAGCACCATGCTCCCAAGTCCAAAAAGGCTTCTGCGAATGATGACCCCGCCGATTGGAAATCCAGCGTGCCCGGCGTGAAGCATGTGATTGCCGTGGCTTCCGGTAAAGGCGGCGTGGGCAAGAGCACCGTCTCTGCAAACTTGGCCGTGGCTCTTTCCAAGCTGGGCTATCGCACCGGTTTGCTGGATTTAGATATTTATGGCCCCTCCATGGCGCTGATGTTCGGCACCAAGGAGCGTCCGGGCTGCTCGGAGAAGGAGCAATTCCTGCCTGTCGAGGCACACGGCATCAAGCTGCTCTCTATGGGCCTGATGGTGGATGAAGCCGCCCCTGTGGCGGTGCGTGGCCCGCTGGCAACCCGCTACGTGCAGCAGTTCCTGCGCGATGTTGATTGGGGTGGTTTGGATTTCTTGGTGCTTGATATGCCTCCCGGCACGGGCGATATTCAGCTCACCATCGTGCAGACGGTGGATTTGGCCGGCGCTGTCATTGTGACGACTCCGCAGGAGGTGGCTCTTATCGATGCTCGCAAGGCTGTGGGGCTTTTCCAACGTGTGAATACCCCTATCCTTGGTATCATCGAAAACATGAGCTACTTTGTGTGCCCGAGCGATGGCTTGGTGTACAACATCTTCGGCGAAGGTGGCGGCGAGCGCGAAGCTCAGAAGCTTGGCGTACCCCTGCTGGGTCGCATCCCGTTGGATATTCGCACCCGCACCTGTGGCGACGAGGGGCATCCCGTTGCGCTGGAAGACCCGGGCCAAAGCATGGTAGCTGCCGCATTCGAGGGGGTGGCCAGCATGCTCTCCAGTGTCTTGGGTGAGTGATAATAAAGCTTTTCCACAACAAACCTGATGCTGACAGATGGGTAGCATCGTCCTCAACTCTTTTCTAGCGACGATTCCGGTCTACGTTTTCTTTGCGATAGGCTTTTGGTTGCGCCGTAAGAAGGCGATTGAGGCGCATCACGATGCACCCATCATGCAGCTGGCTATGGATGTGGGCTATCCCTGCCTCATTTTTCATAGCATCATGAAATACATGGTGGTGGAGGCGCATCCCGCTATCTCCACCGTGGCTTTCTCGTTGCAAGCGATTGCTTGCGGCTTCTTGGAACTGCTTGTCGGAGTGGTGGCGGCGTGGCTTGTTGCGCGCATGCTGCGCCTGCGCATCGGTACGGGCTTGCGCACCTTCACCCTCACTGCCGGCGTGCAAAACTACGCCTTCTTCGTCATCCCCATCATCCAGATGCTCTTTTCCGCCCAGGGCGACCCCACCATGGGGGTGCTCTTCATCCACAACATGGGATGCGAGATTTTTGTGTGGAGCTTGGGGGTCATCCTCATGTGCGGTGGGGCAAAGGACTTGCGGCTTGGCATGTTGCTGCGTGGGCCGCTGCTGGCTGTATGCGTCTCGCTGGCCATTGCGTGGTCCGGTCTGGGGGAATATGTGGCGCTGCCACCCATTATGAAGACGGCAGAGATGATTGGCTCCGTGGCCACTCCCATTTGCCTCATCCTCTTTGGCTGCTCCATGTATGACCTCACCCGCAACTTTACATGGCAGCCAAAAATGCTCTCCGCCGGGCTTATTGCCCGCTTGGTGCTGGCACCGGCTTTCATTATCTTTCTGGCTTGGGCCTTACCGGTTGACCCGCTCATCAAACGCATCATGGTCATCCAAAGTGCTATTCCTAGTGCGGTCATTCCCGTCATCCTTGCCAAACGCTTCGGTGGTATACCGGAGTTGGGCACTCAAATCCTTCTTTCCACCACCGTGTGCTCCTTCCTCACGCTGCCTGTTTGGTTGGCCATAGGCAATGCCTTTGTGTTGCCCCTTTTGCCCAATCCTTGATTAAAGTATAGCTGCGGCTTGCGTTTTATCGTGTCGCACGATTTTTTTTATAATTTAGACTTGACTCTAGCTTTTCTTTTGTATAACGTAAGGTCGAGCTCACTCTAGCATATGGTGGCGAGGGTGGGCAGAGAACCCCTGATACGAAGAAAGTCAAATGAAAAAGATATTCATGACAGCTGTGATGGCCATGTGCGCAATGGTGGCCCAGGCAAGTAGCGATGTGGTGGGTCTTTGGACTACCATTGACGACGAGACAAAGGAGGCCAAGAGCGTGGTGCAGATATATGAGTACCAGGGCAAGATTTATGGCCGCGTGGTAGAGCTTTTGAAAGACAAGAGCGCCAAGGCTAAGATCAAGGGCAGCCCCGCCGTGCTGGGCTTGGATATCATCTGGGATTTGGAGAAGGATGGTGATTCCTACAGCGGAGGCGAAGTGCTGGACCCTACAAAGGGCAAAGTGTACGGCTGCGAAATATGGCGCGATGGCAAGAATCTGATTGTGCGCGGCAAGATAGCATTCTTGGGCCGCAATCAGACATGGTTGCCCAACACCACGAGCAAGGCCAAGGTGGCCAATCCTGTGCCCAAGAAGCCGGCGCTGTGATAGAGTAAAGATTTCTCTCTGCTATTGTGTTTCAGGGGTGGTTTGCCATGTGCAGACTGCCCCTGTTTTTTTGGCTGAAAAGTGTTGACAAAACGGGCCGTGCGGGTGTACATTTTCCGCGTTATGAACAGACAACCACATGTACTTCCGACGTATGGGCAATCTCCCATAGCCGCTGCCAAGGGTGAAGGTTCTTACCTGTATGATACGGAGGGGCGACGATATGTGGATTTCTGCGCGGGGATTGCCACGTGCAGCTTGGGGCACTGCAACCCGATTGTGGTGGATGCTGTGTGCAAGCAGGCGCAGCAGTTGATGCATTGCTCCAATTTGTATACCATTCCCCAGCAGGAAGAACTTGCCGCGCTTATTGTGGATAAAATCGTGGGGATTCCCGGGCGTGTGTTCTTCTGCAATTCCGGGGCAGAGGCCAATGATGGCATCATCAAGGTTGCTCGCCGTTTTGGGCACCGCCGCCCCGCGGCAGATGGCTCCCCCCGCTATGAGGTGATTACCTTTAATAAGAGTTTCCACGGTCGCACGCTGGGTTCCATGGCTGCCACCGGGCAGCAAAAAATCCAGGTGGAGTTTGACCCCATGCTTGTGGGGTTCAAATACGTGGATTTCAATGATGCCGAGGCTTTGCGCGCCGCAATTTCCAAAGAAACATGCGGCATCATGCTGGAGGCTATTCAGGGCGAGGGCGGTGTCAACCCCGCCACCCCTGAATTTATGCAGACTGTGGCCGATCTTTGCCACGAGCATGATTTGCTTTTCATGGTAGATGAAGTGCAATGCGGCTATGGCCGCTGCGGTGCCCCTATGGGCTGGCAGGCCGTTTGCCCCACGGTAAAGCCCGATCTCATCTCCTGCGCCAAGGGTATTGGCGGCGGTTTCCCCATGGGCTGCTTCTGGGTAAGCAACCGTGCTATTGATGCGGAGGGCACGGAGCTTTCCTCCATCATGGGCCCGGGCTCTCACGGCTCCACCTTTGGTGGCACTCCCTTGGCTTGCTCGGCTGCCTTGGCTGTGGTGAAGGAGATAGTCGATGCCAACCTCTCTGCTCGTGCTGCGATGCTGGGTGAAATGATTAAAACCGAGATTGAATCTTGGAATCTGCCGGTGGTAGAATGCGTGCGTGGCTATGGTTTGTTGCGCGGTATCGGCTTGCGCAAGGGGGCTTTTGCCGTGCCTGATGGAGTGGCCACCCCCGCGGCGTATGTGAACGGCCTTTGCCTCAAGGCCGGCTTGCTTGCTTGCCCTGCCGGCCCGGATACGCTGCGCCTCATCCCCGCGTTGACTGTGCCCGAAGAGGTGCTTGCGGAGGGCTTGTCCATCCTCAAGGATGTGCTGTCGAAACTGTCTTAATTTATTTGCACTCAATATTTAATCTGCTTTCAGCCACTCCGGGAAAGGAGTGGCTGAAAGTTTTTTTATGAAAATTATTATAAAAATTAAACAAAAGACATTTGCTTGTGCGCTTTACCAATTGAACGGGCGATGATGCCCGAACCCAAAACAAGCAATATGAAAAAATATCTCGCTAAATTAGCCGTCGTTGCAGTAGCCCTGGTGGGCGTGTTTTCCGCTCAATCCGAAGCAGCCGTAGCCCATGTGCATCATGGAGGCGTGCATGTACACCGAGTGGTCAAGGCCAAGCATCATTGCCACAAGAAGGTGAAGGTACGCAAGGATAAGTGCCACCACCACCGCCACCATGTGAACTCCCACAAAGCCCGCCGCCACTTCTTCCAAGGCTGCCGCGTGAATCGCCACCGCCATCTGCACTGCCACTAAAGACAAAATCCCGTAACTCCTAACCACATTCAAGCAATATGAAAAAATATCTCGCTAAATTAGCCGTCGTAGCAGTTGCCCTGGTGGGCGTGCTTTCCGCCCAATCTGAAGCAGCCGTAGCCGTAGCCCACGTGCATCATGGAGGTGTGCATGTACACCGAGTGGTCAAAGAAAAGCATCATTGCCACAAGAAGGTGAAGGTTCGCAAGGATAAGTGCCACCACCACCGCCACCATGTGCGCCACAACCACGCCCGCCGCCACTTCTTCCAAGGCTGCCGCGTGAATCGCCACCGCCACTAATGGAATCCGCCAACCCCTAACCACATTCAAGCAATATGAAAAAATATCTCGCTAAATTAGCCGTCGTAGCAGTTGCCCTAGTGGGCGTGCTTTCCGCCCAATCTGAAGCAGCCGTAGTCGCCGCACACGCTCACCATCATGGTGGGGCCAAGGTGCAGCGTGTTGTGAAAGTAAAGCAGCATAAACAACATCAGCACAAAAAAGTGCACAAGGCCCGTGCCATTCATCGCCACGGATTATTTTGCTGGTTGTTCGGTTGCAATTAATCATCACAATGGACACAGAAACTGATACAATACCCGACATAAAGAGTCTCAAAGCTCAACTGCCTACAAGCGCTCTCTGATGCTGATTTGATGCACAGAGAGCGCTTTTAATGTTAGCACGTCATACGCGGAGATTGAGTTTGGAAAATGAAAAACAGGGGTGATAGAATGAGCGGGTATGAACGCTGATGACTTGAAGTACCCCGGTTCGCGCCGGGTGTATGTGCAGGGCAAATTGTACCCGCAGGTGCAAGTGTCCATGCGTGAGATTGTGCAGGAAGATACCGTATTTCCGGATGGTAGCACGGAAAAGAATGAGCCTGTGCGCGTATATGATTGCTCCGGGCCGTGGGGGGATGATGCGTATCACGGTCATGAGGAGCAGGGGCTGCCGAAGCTGCGTGCGGAGTGGATACGAATGCGCGACGATGTGCAGGATGAGGCCGGCGGTAGTTTGCGTGCAGCCGATATCACAGCTCCCCCCACGCAGCGACACTACGCGCTGAAGGGTATCGTGACTCCGGAGATGGAATACGTGGCTATCCGTGAGAATTTGGGACGCGAATCTGCGTACCGTGCCATCTACGACCGCTTCCCCAGCGCAAAATCTCGCCCGGAAGAAGCACAGCAATGGTTGGATGAATTGGGAACCGGCATGCCGCGCCCCAGCGAATTGGAAGCGCAACCCGGTTTTGGACCGGCGCATTTGTGTAGTCGCGCAGATTTGGCCTACCAGCACCCGGCAGAGCAGCGCCCCGGCAATCGTATGCCCGCTTTCTTTACCCCGGAGTTTGTGCGCGATGAAATAGCTGCAGGGAGGGCGCTCATACCGGCCAACATCAACCACCCGGAGTGTGAGCCCATGATTATCGGGCGCAATTTCCTCTGCAAAATCAATGCCAATATCGGCAACTCAGCCATAGCGTCCGACATTGTGAAAGAGGTGGAAAAATTGCGCTGGGCTATTCATTGGGGTGCCGATACGGTGATGGATCTCTCCACGGGCAAGGATATTCACCGTACTCGTGAGTGGATTCTGCGCAATAGCCCTGTGCCCATTGGTACTGTGCCCATGTACCAGAGCTTGGAAAAATGTAGCGGTGCGGTGGCGCACCTTTCTTGGCCCGTGTTCCGGGATACCCTCATTGAGCAAGCTAAGCAAGGCGTGGATTATGTGACCGTGCATGCTGCATTGTTGCAGCGCTTTGTACCCCACACCGCCCGGCGCGCAGCGGGGATTGTATCCCGCGGGGGCTCCATCATAGCCAAGTGGATGATGATTCACCGGCAGGAGAACTTCCTCTACACCCATTGGGATGAAATTTGCGATATCTTGGCCACCTACGATGTGGCAATTTCGATTGGAGATGGCCTGCGCCCGGGCGCCATCGCAGATGCCAATGACTTTGCCCAGCTGGCAGAGCTGGAAGTACAGGGCGAGCTCACCCGCAGAGCTTGGGCCAAGGGCGTGCAGGTGATGAACGAAGGCCCCGGGCACGTGCCCATGCACCTAGTGCCGGAGAACATGCGAAAGCAATTAGAATGGTGCTACGAAGCTCCCTTTTATACGCTCGGTCCGCTTGCCTCTGACATAGCACCGGGCTATGACCACATTACCGGGGCGATTGGTGGCGCGATGATTGCCCAACGTGGCTGTGCCATGCTGTGCTACGTAACCCGCAAGGAGCATCTCGGCTTGCCGGACAAAGAAGATGTGCGGGAAGGGGTGGTCACCTATAAATTGGCTGCTCATGCTGCGGATTTGGCCAAGGGGCATCCCGGTGCCCAATTGCGGGACAATGCGCTTGCAAAGGCCCGCTTTGAGTTCCGCTGGGAAGACCAGTTCAACTTGTCGCTCGACCCGCACCGTGCTCGCGCGTACCATGATTTGACGCTCCCGCATGCCAACGCGAAAAAGGCGCATTTCTGCTCGATGTGCGGCCCTGATTTTTGTGCGATGAAGCTGAGCCAAGAAATCAAAGCCATGGAGCAGCTGTAAGCTTACCATCCTAAAAAAGGCGCACCATTGTGCGCCTTTTTTATTAATTCTCTTCACCTGCCAAGATACCTTGTAACTGGCGGTGTGCATAGAAAAGGCGGGAGCGTAGCGTACCCTCCGAGATGTTGAGCATTTTGGAAATCTCGGGGGAGGACATACCCATGATGTCGCAAAGTGTCACAATCTCCCGGTGGGCAGGAGAAAGCTGTGCGAGCGCAGCTTGCAAACGGGATTTTAAATCCTTGACGTGGGCACCGCGAGCAGGGTCGGACGCCAAGCTGGTGTCGGCCAGATCTACATTTTTTTCCAGCGGGTCGCCGTTTTCCGTATTGTCGATACTGTAGGCCGGGTAGGATTTGCGCTTGCGTTTGCGCAGGTGGTTGCGGGCTTGGTTGGCAGCAATGGTGTAGAGCCACGTGTAGAACGCACTTGCGCCGTTGAAGTAGCGCAGCGAGCGGTAGGCTTTCATGAATGCTTCTTGCGCCACATCGTAAGCATCTGCCTCCGAACCCAGCATCTGCAGCAACATGGCGTGCAATTTGCGGCTGTGGCGGCGCACTAATTCATCAAAGGCCTTGGTTTGCCCATCGAGCGTCAGCTTGATAAGCTCTTCATCCGGTAATTCCGTGAAGTGTGCTGTGGGCGAGGGTGACATGGTTGAAAAGGGGGGGAATGGGGGGAGTTGGGGAAAAAGAAGAGGGGCTCAAGGCTTGCTTGCACCCCTCTTCTGAAAAGGGGATTTAAAGGTTGAGACCGCTCAGACAACCGTCCTTGCCCTCAAACCAGTTGATATATGCCTTGCATACCGTGGTGAAACCACCGGGGGTGGGGTAATTGCCGCTGAAGTACCAGTCGCCGCAGGGGCCTTCGATGGCATCGTGCAGGCCACTCATGCTCTGGTAAATCACCTGAATCTCGCTCGGGCAGTTATCCGGCGTGACCATGCGGGAAATCTCTTCCGTGATTTCGTCTTCGGTAAATGTGTCGTAAATCTGCTTCACCGGGTTGGTGCGTTGCTCGCGCGGCAGCTTCAACTGCCGATTGCATTCTACATACACATCACCCAAGCGGTAGGCCATGCCTCGGCGCTTGAGAAGTGCCACTGCTGCTTGGAAGGCGATGAACTTACCCATTTCACTCATGTCGATACCGTAGCAATCCGGGTAGCGCACTTGCGGGGCAGAGGAGACGATGACAATCTTACGCGCCTGAGTACGGGCCAAGAGCCGCAGTAAGCTCATCTTAAGTGTGGTGCCGCGTACAATGGAATCGTCAATCGCCACGAGCACTTCATCGCTGTTTACCGCGCCGTAGGTGAGGTCATACACCTGAGAGGCCATTTGCTTGCGGCTGCTTTCTTCCGAGATGAAGGTGCGCAGTTTGATGTCTTTGTGGGCAATTTTTTCGGCGCGTGGCCAGCGGCGCAGGATGAGCTCGTTGATGAGTTCCTCGCTCATTGTTCCCTCGCGGAATGCCTTAATCATGGCATTGCTCACCTTGTTGCGGCGGTAGGCTCGCAGGCCTTCCAAGAGACCGTAGTAGGATACTTCGGCGGTGTTCGGAATGAAGGTGATGGCTGCCTTGGAGAAGTTTTCATCCAAACTGGCCACCACTTTCTCCGTCAGGTTGGCGCCAAGTGCCTTGCGTTCGCGGTAGATGATGGGGTCATTGCCGCGGGAGGTGTAGATATCTTCAAAACAGCAGGGCGTTGGCTTTGCCGGGGTGGTGTATTCCTTGATGGTGACTTTCCCATCGTATTTCACGGCAATCATGTGGCCTCCGGGAAGCTCTTTCACCTCATCACTGTCTACTTCCATCACGCTCATGAGCGGTACCCGCTCACTGGCGATAGCCACATATTCATCCGTGTGGATGTAGTAGCAGTGGCGGATGCTGTGCGGGTCTCGCAGGCAGAAGAAGTCGCCATTGCCGATGGCACCCATCACGGTAAAGCCGCCATCCCAGCTGCGGGATGCTTTGCTGATGATATCATAGAGGTTGAGATTTTCGGAGATGATGTTGGGGATTTCCTTACCATCCACCTTGGCATCGCGAAGCTGGCGGTACAAATCTGTGTGCGCTTCATCCAGATAATAGCCCACTTCTTCCAACAAGGTCTGAGTGTCGGTTCCGAATACGGGGTGCTGCCCGCGGGAGATGAGTTTCTCATGGAGCTCGGAGATGTTGGTGATACCGAAATCGCCTTGCAGCATGAGGGTGCGGGTCGTCCAGTTGGTACGGCGCATGAAGGGGTGGCAGCTGCCTTCATCATATTGTACCCCGCTCGTGCCGTACAGCATGTGCCCCATAAGCACCTCGCCACCAAAGTTGAAGTGTTTTTTGAAGGTGGTTGCATCGTGCCCGCGTACGTGGCCGGCTTCTCGCAAACTACGCAGGTGGCGCTGCTGGGCGGAGAATATGTTGGTGATGGCTGAGCTAGATGCATCTCTCGCGCGGAAAATGTAAGGCTCTCCCATCGGCATATTGAGCTTAATACACCCAATACCTGCGCCATCTTGTCCACGATTGTGCTGCTTTTCCATGAGCAGGAAAAGCTTGTTGAAAGCCCATTCGGGCGAGCCGTACTTCTCCGCAAAGTAGGAGAGCGGCTTGAGCAAGCGGATTGCTGCGGACATATCGTTTGTGTGGTGTTGGGGTTACTTACGTACGCTCACCTTGATGCCCTTGCCTTCTCTCAGCGTGCCGATGACTGTGCCACCGGGGCCGGCCGTCATGGCTTTTTCCACGTCCTCAGGTTTCACGATGGCCACCCAACCGATACCCATATTGAAGGTGTGGAACTTGTCTTCGGCATCCACAAACTGCAAGACTTTCTGCACGGGGGCGTTGTCCCAGTAGGGGATTTCAAGATCCGCGCCCTTATTGCCCAGGAAGCGTTCCAGATTTTCGGGCAGGCCACCACCGGTGATGTGGGCGTATGCCTTGGGGGTGATACCCAGTTTGCGCATATCGTACACCACGTCGTGGTACAGGCGGGTGGGAGCGAGCAAGCTGCGCAGTTCCTCTTCCGTGAGCAATTCCGGATTCTGCTTGAGGATTCGGCGCACCAAGCTCCAGCCGTTGGCATGGAAGCCATCGCTCGGGTAGCCGATGAATACATCCCCGTCTTCTACCTTGGAGGGATCAATCATTTGGCTCTTTTCCACACAGCCAATGCTGAAACCGGCCATTTCTACAAGGTTTTCCGGTACCACTCCGGGCATTTCGGCAGTTTCGCCGCCGGCCAGGATGCAGTTGCAGCTTTCCAGATAGTCGCACATGCCGGCTACCAAACGTGTGATGCGCGGACGCTCAATTTCCAAATTGGAGATGCCAAGGTAATCCAAGAACACGAGCGGGTCGCCACCGGTGGTCAGAATGTCATTCACATTCATGGCCACCAAGTCCTTGCCAGCGGTTTCCAACATATCCATATCAAAGAGGATTTCCGTTTTGGTTCCCACACCGTCGGTACCGGTGACGATGACGGGCTCCTTGTAGGAGGAAAGATCGTAAGCCGCAGCAAAAAGGCCGAAAGCATTGCAGAGCTGGCGGTTCTTCTGGGTGCGTTTTACGTGATAGCTGATGTCGTGAACAAAGGATTGAGCCTCGATTGTATCGACGCCGGATTGCTTATAAGTGAGGTTGCCGGACATAAGGAATGAGTTTCGCGTTAGTAATCGCGTAGTGCGGGCGCATTATACCCCAAATTTCCTCGTTTGGCAAGCCGTAATTTCCTCTTGAAATCTATTTGTTGTGGAGTGATAATTTTATAGTGATTTGTTGTGTCAGCGGTGGGGTGCTAACAGTGAAAAACCTTGAGTTAGCAAGGGCGGGGGTGTAGAGTGGGGGTGTAACATTACGACAATGGGTTTACTGCTGTTTTTTATATGTGCGATAGCGCTTATCTTGGGCTATGCTGTGTATAGCCGGATAGCGGAGCGGGTGTATGGGGTTGATTTCAAGATGCTCATGCCATGCAAGGTAAAGGCAGATGGCGTGGATTATGTGGAAATGCCCACTTGGAAGATATTTTTGATTCAGTTGCTTAATATAGCCGGGCTGGGGCCTGTGTTCGGTGCGCTGGCTGGTTGTTTGTTTGGGCCGGTCGCCTTGTTGTGGATTGTGCTGGGGTGCATATTGGCGGGGGCTTTGCATGATTTTTTTGCAGCGTTGATGAGCGCGGAGAAGGGGGGGGCCAATTTGCCGGAGCTGGTGCAGCTCAATTTAGGGAAAGGTGCGGGGTATGTGATGCGGGGGTTGTGCGTGTTGTTGATGCTGCTGGTGGGGGTCGTGTTTACGAGTGGCCCTGCCGGAATGCTGCATGCGCTCATGAGCAATCTTTCCGTTGAAGGGTGGTGTGTGTGTATCCTGCTGTATTACTTCTTAGCTACGGTATTACCTATTGATGTAATCGTCGGGCGATTGTACCCCATTTTTGGGGCGTTGTTTATTTTCATGGCAGTTGGTTTGGCTGTGGCTTTGCCCTTTGGTGAGCATGAAGTCTTGCCTATCACGGATTTTGCTGCCAATTTGCACCCGCAAAACTTGAGCGTGTGGCCGATGATTTTTGTGACGATAGCCTGCGGGGCTATTTCCGGTTTTCATGCGACGCAGAGCCCGATGATGGTGCGCTGCTTGTCGGATGTGCGCCGTGCTCGCCCCGTGTTCTACGGTGCCATGGTGGCAGAAGGCTTGGTGGCTCTCGTTTGGGCTACGGTGGGGCTTACCCTGCGCGATACGCTTACCGATTACACGATGGTGAGCAATGCTGCCGGTAAATTGGTGCCGCAGTTGGCAGAAAGCGGGCAGAATCTGGCTTCTTTTGCACAGTTGACCCTCAGCAGTCCGGCCACGGCGGTGAGCCATGCTTGCACGGAGTTGTTGGGGCCAATTGGGGCAGCCTTGGCGGTGTTGGGGGTGGTGGTGTTGCCTATTACCAGCGGCGATACAGCCATGCGCTGCTGCCGCTTGATGCTGGCAGATGCTCTGCGGGTTGACCAGAAAAGCTGGCTGCGCCGTTTGTATATAGCTGTTCCGCTGTTTGCTTGCGTGATTATCATCTCGCAGGTGGATTTCAGCATTATCTGGCGATATTTTGGCTGGGCCAACCAGACCTTAGCTTGCTTTACCCTGTGGAGCATAGCTGTTTATCTGCGCCGCCGCAAGCGCTTGCACTGGCTGGTCACGGTGCCCGCTCTTTTCATGACGACCGTGTGCACCAGCTTCCTTTTGTATGCTCCGGAGTGTATCATCTGCCTTCCTTTGCAGGTGGCGACCCTCTCCGGGGTAGGTGTTGCGGCGCTGTGTTTGGCTCTCTTCCTTTGGAGAGCGCGCTCATGACCGTATTTGCACCTTGCTTTTTTGCAAAAAGTTTGCTAATCTCTAGCTACAACCGATGGACGACCTTGATGAATACCAGAACAAGCGCAAGGCGGCGGAGAAACGTCGTCGGCGTCATGATGCCCGCAAGGAGTCCAAAAATCGCACCATGGGGCCGTGGAAACGCTTCTTTCTCAAGGTGTTTGTGTGTGGTTTTATCCTATTGGCGTTGGGTGGGGCTGCCGGATATGGTGGCTTTGTTGTCTTGACCTCCAAGTACCAAAAGTGGGCAGATGAGTTCAATTTGGAAGACATCAACAATCTGGACCATCCCGGTATCATCTACGACCGCAACGGCGAGGAAATAGGCCGTATCTATGATGAGAACCGCAGCTATGTCACCTACGACAAAATCTCCAAGAGCATGATAGATGCCTTGGTGGCGCAGGAAGATAAGACCTTTTGGACGCACAAAGGCTTCGACCCGTGGGGGATTTTGCGCGCGGCTAAAGAAGCTATTGCTGCCAAAGGTAAGGCCAATCAGGGCGCTTCTACCATCACCCAGCAGCTGGCTCGCAACGCCTACGATTTGGAGCAACGCACCTTCGCACGTGGCGGTAGCCGCTATGAGCGCAAAATTGTGGAGATTTTCCTCGCTCAGCGCATAGAAGAGCGCTACGATAAGCGCCAGATTATGGAGTTTTACCTCAACCGCATTTATTTTGGCAAGGGGTATTATGGGATTCGCTCCGCATCCTTGGGCTATTATGGCAAGGAACCCGCGGATTTGACCGTGCGAGAGGCCGCCAGTATTGCCGCTCTCATCAAGAACCCGGAAAACTACAATCCGCTGCGCAATGCAGATTTGAACTGGCGCTGGCGAAACGATGTGATTGACCGCATGCAGCGCCTCAATTACCTGACCTTGGAGGAGGCAGAGAGAATCAAGAAGCTCCCCTTGGATCTCAACCCCAAACCACTGCGGCGTCAAACGTCTCACCTGCATGCCTTGGTGCAGCAGCATGCTATCAGCGTCTTCCCCAATTTTGAACGTGGCGAGGAAATTGTGAAGAGTGCCGGTATCAAGGTGTATACCACCATTGATAAGCGCATGCAGGAGGCCGCCCAGCGTGCTCTGGAACAGCAGCTGCTGACGATCGAAAACCGCGGGGATTATGCCCATGTCCGCTTTGCGGATAAAGATGATAAACACCGTTATTTGGACGGTGCCGTTTATGCCGTGAACAATGCCACCGGTGAGACTTTGGTGTACATTGCCGGGCGTAGCTTTGAGCGCGATAATTTCGACATCATCGAGCATGGGCGGCGCTCGGTCGGCACCGCTTTCCTACCGTTTCTCTACATGTGTGCCTTCGAAAATGGCTACACCCCATGCTCCCGCCTGTTGGATGATGCCATGGACAACCGCTTGGCCGGTATTGGCGGCTCGGAAGGTGTGCTGGGCGAATGGGGGATGGAAGTGGAGAAGGGGCGCTACTTGGATTCGGTGACCGTGCGCCAAGCGCTTGAGTGGTCCAAGATTGCGGCATCTGCGCGTCTTGGCATAGCTCTTGGCTCCAAGCCGAATCAGGGCTGCAAGCCCTTTATCAACACCCTGACCAAAGTGGGCATCACCCCGCCGGAACGCATACCCGGAAGCACGGAAGCGCGCCCGCAGTATTATCCGCGTGTGTATCTTGGCACCGAGCCGGTATCTCTGCGCGAAATGGTAATGGCCTACACCGTGTTCCCCAATATGGGGACGCGCCCTTTGGCTCCGTACATCATCACCAAGGTGACAGATAGCAATGGCAACATCCTGTGGGAAAACCCCTTGGCGGTTTCGCCCAAGCAGGTCAAAAGCGTTACACCGTGTACTGCATATCGTCTGCATTCTATCATGAAAGGCTCTATGGAGCGAGGCTCTGCTGTGCGTGTGCGCCCCTACTTGCCGCAGAGCTTCAAGGGAGCTGTCAAGAGTGGCACCAATTATGATTTCTCGGACAACGCCTTATTTGGGTACGACGGTGCTATCACCTGCGGTGTGTGGATGGGCTTCCTCAACGACCACACGCCCATTTACCCTCAGGCTTTTGCCTCCGATACATGCTCTCCCGTGCTGGGAGCCGTCTTTGCTGCGGCTGATGGCCGCTTCGAAAATACGGAAGTGAAAATGCCTGCTGACACGGAAGAGGTGGAGATTTGCACTTCCTCCGGGCAGATTGCCACCAACTTCTGCTTTGAAACCCACATGAAGGACGGCAAACCCACCTATACTCGCCCCACGTATCGAGAGTATTTCCCGAAAGGTGACGTATCGCTCGGGTTGTGCTCCGTACATGGTGACAATAGCCTTTCCTTGGGCGATTTTCTCAACACAAGCGCCTCGCGTATGAATTCATCTCGCGTGTTGCCCGTCTTGTCCATTTTGCCCAAAGGTACCCCCCTTATCGGCACCGACCCCTACGGTTGCGATTTCTCCCTGAATCCCAAGTACAAGTCGGCAGAGGAAATCCAGCAGGCCACGGTGGGTTTTGCTGAGGAAGTAGGTGGCGCTTCGGAGGATTCTGCGGAGGAATTAGATGTACCGGCGGTCGATACAGCCATAGAGCTTACTGCGCCTCGACCGCTGCGCACGGTGCCTGTTGTCCCCCTTCAATTCTGATTCTCACTTTCTTTTATCATGTCGACTGAAACTCAAACACTGGCAGCAACTCAAGAGAAGGCTTTCCAAATCAACATGGATAAGAGCTTGTATGGTTCTTTTGCGGAAATTGGGGCCGGGCAAGAGACGGCCAACTGGTTTTTCCGCTCATCCGGTGCCGCCGGCACGGTAGCCAAAACAATCTCTGCCTATGATATGACGGTGAGCGATACTCTCTACGGCCCGGTGCGCCGCTATGTGTCGGAAGAGCGCCTCAAGCAGATGATGGATTATGAGTACACCCAGCTTATCAACCGCTTGGGTGAGAAACGCGGTAAAGATACTTGCTTCTTTGCTTTCTGCAATACAGTGAAATGCAAGGGGTATCGCGACAACGGTCCGTGGTCCGCTTGGATTGGTGTGCGTTTCCAGCTCAAGCCGGAGGCCCCGCCCAGTGATTTGGTGATGCACGTGCGCTTACTGGTACCGGATCATGATATGCAGATGCGTGTGCTGGGGATTCTTGGAGTGAATCTTCTGTATGCATTGTTCTACAAGCGTGACCGGATGGAGGAGTTTGTACAGAGCGTGGGGGACAACTTGGACCGCAGTATGTACGAGGTTGACTTCATGCGGTTTACCGGGCATGGTTTCAGCATGTTTGATAACCGCATTCTGGCCTTGCAGCTGGTGCGTTTGGGCTTGTCGGAGGCCACACTCTTCTGCCCGGACGGCTCAGTGGCGCAGCCGGCAGACCTGCTGTACAAGCGCCCCATTGTGCTGATGCGTGGCAGCTTCCTTCCCCTGTGTAAGATTCACTTGGAAATGATGGATAGCGTGCGCAACAAGTTCCGCGAAACCTTGACAGAAGAATCGCGCAACCGCGAAATTGATATCTGCGAGATTTCCCTTTCCAACCTCTTGCGCGGCAAAGATGTTGATTTGTTGGATTTCATTGACCGTGCAGATGCATTGGCAGCCCTTGGCAAGACGGTGATGGTGACCAATATCACCCACTTCCACCGTATCTCCACACTGCTGAACCAGTTTACCAAGGAACCGATAGCCATAGCTCTTTCTATCGGCTTGCTCAATGAGTTGTTCAAGGATAAATGGGCAGATACACCCGGTGGTATCTTGGCCAGCATGGGGCATATCTTTGTCAATGAAACGCGCTTCTATGTGACACCGTGGATTAACCGTACCACGGGCGAGTTTGTGACAGCCGGCACATACCGCGCCCCGGAAAAATACGAATATCTCTACAAACATTTGCGCGAAAACGGAGACATTGTGGAGGTGCCGTACTTCAATCAGAAGCTGCTCTTCCGCACCCCGCGTGATATCATGCGCTTGATTCGCGATAATGATGAGACGTGGAAAGACTATGTGCCGGAAGAGGCGTACCGCATGGCCGAACATTTGAAGGAGGGCAACATCTAATGGATTTTCGAGCTGATTTTCCCATTCTTGCCACCCGCGTGGGCAAGCGCCCCTTGGTGTATTTGGACAACGCAGCCACTACACAAAAACCACTTGCTGTGTTGCAGGCAGAGCAGCATTACTACGAAAAGCTCAACTCCAACATTCACCGTGGTGCTCATTACCTGAGCCGCTTGGCCACAGAAGCGCACGAGCAAGCACGCACCGCTGTAGCGCAGTTCCTGCATGCCGCTTCCGATAAGGAAATCGTATTTACTTCCGGCTGTACAGCATCCATCAACCTCGTGGCGCAGACGCTGGCTCTCTCCGGCATGGTGGAGGCAGGGGATGAAATCATCGTGACGACTGATGCCCACCACTCCAACATAGTGCCGTGGCAGATGCTCTGCCAACGCACGGGAGCCGTGTTGAAACCCGTGCCACTCACCCCGGAGCAGACCTTCGATATGGCGGCATACGAAGCGCTACTCTCACCGCGCACGCGTATTGTGGCTTTTCCCTATATATCAAATGCATTGGGAGTGGTGAATCCGGCTGCTGCCATCATCGCCGCGGCTCGCAGCAATTGTCCGGAAACGCTTGTGTTGGTGGATGGAGCTCAAAGTACCGGCCACCAGCTCATCGATGTGCAGGAGCTGGGGGCGGATTTTTATGCTTTTTCGGGACACAAGGTGTATGGTCCCACCGGTACCGGTATCCTTTGGGGGCGCGAGAGCATCTTGGAATCCTTGCCCCCGTGGCTCGGCGGCGGTGAGATGATTCGCGAGGTGTCCTTCAGCGGCACTACCTACAACGATTTGCCGTTCAAGTATGAAGCCGGTACCCCCAACATCTGTGGCAATATCGTGCTGGCAGAGGCGCTCAAATACGTGCAATCTATAGGTATCCCTTCCATTGAATTACACGAACAGAAACTCACCGCTGCACTCTGCGCCGGCCTTGCACAACTCCCCGGAGTGCGCATCCTTGGCCCCAAGTCGGGTAGGGGGGCGCTCGTTTCCATCGTGGTGCCGGGGGTGCATCACTATGATTTGGGGACTCTACTGGACCAGATGGGAATTGCGGTGCGCACCGGTCACCACTGTTGCCAGCCGCTCATGCAGTCCTTGGGCATCACAGGGACGACACGCTATTCCTTCTCCCTCTGCAATACCATGGAGGATGTGCAGCGCGCCCTAGAGGCCACGGAGAGAGCCCTTTCTATGTTGCAGTGATAAGGTTGACACCTGCACTTGAATCTTGACATAACGTATAGGCTTGCAATATAAGTAGGCTTGTATAGAAGTATAGCTATGCAAAGTTTGCCTATTGTGAGATATCGAATCAGATTAAATCCGGCTTCTACCGAGGGGCCGTATACACTAGAGGAACTCCGGGAGCTTTGGGATGCCGGAAGCCTTACATACGAATATAGCTACAGCATTGTGGGGGTAGACGAGTGGCGAAAGATGGAAGAAGTATTTCCTCGCGTAATCGAGCAACGTGATGGGGCGGGAATACCTTTCGATGAAAAGCTCTTGCGCAACATTCGATGCTGGCAAATCGCAACCGGAGTTGTCATCATTTTATACTCGTTGTTGTTTGCCTGTGCCGGCAGCAGTGAGACCATTTTTGCAATTCTTTTCTTTTATGCCTTGCCGTTGGGGATGTTGTTCGTAACACAGGCTCTTGGTAAATTCGGCAGGAAGACCTGTTGTAAAGTTTGCTCATGGATATCAAAAGTTCTGTGGTGGGGCGCTTTTTTGATGTGTTTTGTCCTTTATAGTGCCCAATGATTTTCGATGAAGAGCAAATGGCCATGAAATTATACTATATTGCTTGGCCGGATGGCCGCAAAGAAGGTCCCATGCCGCAGGATTCGCTTTTCTATGGCATGGTACATGGGGTTTATAAGGAATCATGTCTTGTTTGGACGGATGGTATGGAAAGTTGGGATGCTTTATATCGCATGTTTCCTCTGCCGGAAGTAAAGCGCCGCAGGCGCAGCCTCTTTTCGCTTTGGAAACGATTGACCGGCTTGGAAGGCTTGTCTGTCATCGAATTTTTTTGCAGTTTTAGCCAAGTGTTTCGCCGCCATAGTTTGCAGGAGGTTATTGAGCTTACGGCGTCCGGTACTGACCATACAACACCCTCGATACATGAACTTTCCCCCACCTGGCCCAAACCATGGCTCTATGTCCGCATTGCTCTCTTTTTCCTCATCCTCTACATCATTTCTTCTTGTGGTTTATATTGCCTTGAAGACGGTAATAACATGAACTATGTGCCGCTACATCTTCTGACCGGTTGTATGGGGGTACCGCTTTCAGTCATGATGTTCTTCTACGAATGCAATAAACGCCGCAATCTTCCTTTTTGGGAGATTCTCAAGGCGTTTATGCTGGGCGGCGTCTTGTCTCTTTTTATTACTGCGGTATTGAATCTAAGTGGCATATGTGCATTGGGGGCTATTTCTGCCGGCCCGGTGGAAGAAACGGCCAAACTTCTTGCCGCCATCCTGATAGCATCTGCTATGTACAAACGGGATCAAGTGCATCATGGGCTCATCATTGGCTGTGCTGTAGGAGCGGGCTTTGCTGTTTTTGAAAGCATGGGGTATGCATTTCGCGTTTTTTGTACGGAACATGATGTAATCCTCTACTATGAAATGTTCCGCAATGGAACTCTCGCCTCACCCGAGGCTTTGTATAAGGCTGTAGAAACATCATATGCTCATTACCAATATCAGGTTGCTCTGCCATTCTCTTTAGAGCAATTTGTAGCAGCCCCCGATGCATCTATTAGTGCCATTCAAACGGACTTGTCGCCCAATGGAATAATGATCATCCGCTCCATTCTGTCCCCATTATGCCATGTGGTGTGGACGGCGCTGACAGCAGCTGCATTCTGGCATGTTGTGTGCCTCCGCCACAGCGAGCCCGGCAGAAGGCGACGGGAGGTCAGTATCCGCACACTGGGGGCTATTTTCACCTTTGGTTTATATTTGTTGATACCCGCCCGCAGTCTCAACCGCAAGGTAGATTTGGCTGTGTGCGCAGATCACCGCTTCCTGTGGGTTTTCTGTCTGACCGTGTTCTTACATTCATTGTGGAATTCTCCGCTGAGCTTGTTCCAGGTTAAGATTTGCATTGGGGTAATAAGTTGGTTGCTGGCTCTCATGTTCATTAAGCTTGGCGTCAATCGTATACGTATTGAACAGGCCGCAAAATAAATGGAGCGTTTGGCGGTAGCCCCCTCACCATTGTGCGTATTCCCGTATAATCCTGTAGGGCGGTATCGCATATTTCCTCCTCGTCTACCATTGAATGCGATTTGTTGCCTTGACATGCGGGGAGGGATTTGCTAATACATAGGAACAAATGAAACTGAGTCACATTTTATTAATTGCCTTGGTGCTTGGTGTCGTGGTTGGCTACTATGCAGAGCCGGGCGTGGCTCCCATCTTGCAGGCTCTGGTGAAAAAAGAGACAAAGCCTGTCGCGACGCGTGATGAATGGGATGATTTGGCTGATCAAAATCGCCCGGACACGACCGTGGAAGAGCCCAAACCAGAAGAACCTAAGCCGGAGGAACCCAAGCCTGAACCTGAGCCCGAGCCCGTCGATGGCTTCGTCGATGGAGAGGAAGAAGGAGAGGAAGATGACCCCGAGGGTACCACCCCGCGCAAGATTATGCGCTTTGTGGCGGAGGATGATGGCATGAGCCCGGTCTCCGAAGAAAAATACATTGGCAAACTTACCGGGGCCAACTGGCGCCAGCCTGCAATGTTGGAGCGCCGTTTGGCTGGCAATCTGCGCCAAGCACTCAAGAAATTGGACCAGAATGGCGTGAAGGAGTTCCTGAAGAAGCCGGAGAATCGACTGATGCTGGCTCAGTGGGAGCTGCTCCACCTTTCCGACATGGATGCCTTGAGCAAGCTGATGAAAGATCGCGAGACAGCAGAGGATTTGGCTTTGCTGCTCAATGATTTGCCTTGGGTTTCTTCCTTTGTGTACGATGGGCAGTTGAAGAAGCCCGAGGTAGCCTTAGCGATGATTCGTCACTTCCGCCAAAATGACCCGAACATGGATAAGGATGTGCTCTATGAAGGCGGAACGGAAAATGCCGGTAATACCAAGCCCGGCCTCAAGCGCCGCATTGCTGCGGCTGTAGCCGTGCAATTCACCCGTAATGGGTGGTATGGCGATGGGCGTGAAATGACCCCCGAAGAAATTGAGGAACTCAAAGTCTTGGGCAACATGGGTGAGCCCCGCCGCCGCGGGCAAAAGGAGAAAAAAGATGTATTCAAGGATGCTCGCGAACGCTACCAGTTCTTCGCGGAAAGCGCCGATAAAGAGCTTTTGCATAGTGGCTTTGCCGACTTGCCCGGTTGGTTGATGCATATCGTGTGCGGTTGGAAGGGCAACAGCCCCTTCGGTACTGCTACCACCATGCGCTGGTTGCGAGATAACTGCTCCGCCCCGGCCATGCGCTACACCGGTATGGCTTTCCAAGTGCCCTATCTCCCGCTCAACGTGACGGGTGATGTCATTTTCTCCGACTTCTATTATCAGCCCTTCAAAGCGCTTTATCCTGACAACTTTGCCAAGATGACACGCGATGTGGGTGCTGTGTGTGGTGGCTTGTCTCACTTTGGTACATCCTCTGCATGTGCCAACGGCGTGCCTGCCGTCACCATGGGAGAGCCCGGTCACTGCGCATACGCCGTGTATGCGGATGGCAAGTGGCATCCGTCTAACACCGTATCGGAAGACCGCCACCCGCACTGGGATTGCTGGGGTGACCACTCATGGAGCGCATTTGAGATGATGACCAACATGTTCCAGAACGGAGCCCGGACACGCGATGCTCAAATGGTGGCAACCATGGCTTCTGTATTGGCGGCACACAAGAATCCCATCAATGCGCTCAAGCTGTTTGAACTTTCCGCCACCATGCAACCGCTCAATCATCCCATCTGGGGAATGTACATTGAGACGGCCACTAAATCTCTTAAGCGGCAGCCGCGAAAGTGGCTTGGTGTCAATGAATTCATCTGCTCGTCCGTGGCTCCGCAGCACCCGGCTATGTGTGCTGCGTTCCTGACAGAGAATATCTACCCGAGCATGCTGGCAACTCTGCGCAGCCCCAAGCAGAAGATTGTGGCATTCGATGCACTGTTCAGCAACTTCAATATCAACGAGAAAGCTGAATGGGATATTGACACGTTGCTGGATATGCAGTATGCCTCTCTCGGCAAGAGCCGCGCTCTCAAGAAAGAGTTTTTTGAGAAGCTTTTCGACAGTGTATCCAAGCATCCGTCCTTCTCCCTTGCAGTGGCATGGGCCATTCGAGTCTCGTATGCAGAGAACAAAAACTTTGGTAAGCAAGTCCTTGAAATGGTCGAAAAAGCCATGGAAACCTGCACCGATAAAGATGCCATGGTTGCCGGTATTATTCGTGGAGCCGAAGCCGTGGGTAATATCGAACTGGCTACCCAGTATAGCGAGCCCTACATTAAGAAGAAGGAAGCAGAGATGAAACCCTTGCCCAAGTTTGAACCTGTAGGTGGCAATTTGGTTTCTGAGGGCGGCTTGGTCACATTGACTAAGTACCATCCGGATTTCCGCTCTGCTATTTACCACGGCGCTGCGTTGACAACCGCTGGTGGCCACATCCAATCCGATGGCGGCAAGCACCAAAAGGTGACGGTGGAGCTCAAGAAAGCTGCCACGCTGGGCGGAATTGTCATCGTTCCCACCGGCGGAAGCGCCGCCGGTTACTATGAGTGGAATCTTGAGGTCTCCAAGGATGGCAAGGAATGGACACACTTGGCCAAGTTGCCCGATAATGTGAATGGCCCCGTGCGTGTGCATATCAAGAAAAATAACCCCACCGTCAAGTTTATCCGCATCGATTCGGGTGAAGGTCAGCTTATCGGTATTAACTTCCGCGCTCTTCTGATTTATGATAATAAGAAAGTTAACTAAGATTTTTGCTTGTGGAGCAGCCCTGGCAGCGCTCTCGCTTCCCTCTGTATGGGCTGCACAGCGTGTGGCAACATACAGCGAGGCTTTGGAAAAAGCCGGGGATGATGGCATCATCGCCTACTGCTACGGCCCCGATTGGAACCGCCGCAGTGTACGCATGCTCAATAGCTTCTGGAAAAATCCCGATACAGAAGCCGCTGCCGGCAACGCGGTGATGGTGGCTATCCCCTTCTATGAGGATTCCTCTCACCCGAAAGCAGGTGAGGCGGCAGATATTCGAGGGGGCTTCCCCGATCCTCCCTTCGGCGTGTGTCCCATCGTGGTCATGCTCGATAAGACGGGCAAAGCCTATGCTCACATGCCGGGGTCGGATTACTTGGGGGATGAAGATGGTGAAAAAGGGCGTGAGAATATCCGCAAAAACCTCACCAAATTCCGCAGGTATCAGGAAATAACAAAGCAGCTTGGCTTGTGGGAAGGCGACCATCAGGTATCATCTTCCGGCGGAGTGCAAGGTGCGGAACGCGCAAAGCTGATAGCCGAAGCCATCGATTTGCAGTTGTACATTCCCGGCGGCAGCATAGCCAGCATGCCACCTTATACGGACCCTGCGCTGTTGCGAGAACTGGAACTTGCAGACCCCGCTGATAAGACCGGTTTGGTGCGCCGTTATAAGCATGTAGAATTGCAGTTTCGCTACAAGCTTTTCGATACGCCGGATGGCTTCCTCAAACCTGAATTTGTGGCAGATTATCCCATGATTAAGGAAGAATGCTTCAAAATTATCAAGGACCCCACCTACCGCACATATGACCGCCAAGCTGCCTACCTTACCTTCATCGGTCAATCCCGCCGCGAGGCGATTCAGCCCAATCAACTCAAAGGCCACATTAAAAAAATGGGAGAAATCGATCCCAACACGGTGTTTGGGCGCGGAGCTGCCGCACTGCACGACCTTTGGGGCAGTATCAAGGTGAAGAAGACTCCGGATCAGCGCAAGGCCGAACGCCAAAAGCGCAAAGAAGATGCTAAAAAGAAAAAAGATAAGAAGATTCGCGAGCGTAGGCAAGATGAATCCATCGAGTTCTGATGCATCAACTTGCGTGGTATTTAAGGCTCCCTCAATTGAGGGAGCTTTTTTGATACACACATGCTCAGTAAGCAAACACGGCCCCCTAAAAATCGCGACGGGTGAAAATGAGCTTTGATACTCATGGCTTTTCCCGCGGGAGAGAGACATCTGTCTTGACTTGATAAGACGACCATGTTACCGTTTTGCACAGATATGAGTAAGATTCTTAATCTTGTGTTGATGGTGCTGCTGGCTGTGGCTCCATGCTATGGTCAGGACGAGGCGTTGAGCCCCTCTGAAAAGAGGCAGGAGCAGAAATTGGCACGCCAAGAGGCAGAAACTTGGGTAAAGGATGAAATGGCACTGCGCAAAAAGGTGATTGCTCAGCTGCGAAAGATTAAGGATGAGCGCAGCGCGGAAAAAGCGGCAAAGGTTATCAATAAGCTGTTGGATAACTCGTCCGGGGAGCAGACGGCTCTCGGAGAGGTGGGAGAGGCAACACGCCCCACCGGCGAGGCGATTGAGGCAGAGGATAAGAAGCGAGAGCCGGTTGTGTCTAAGCAAAAGAAGCAGATTGCAGCAGAATTGAAGCGCATCTCTGCCTTGGAGCTCGATGTGCCGGAGTGGGCATCTGCCCAGATGTTGGTGGAGAGCATGCCATGATATACTGGGATAACAACGCGACAACGCCCGTGGCGCCGGAAGTGCTGGAGGCTATGCTGCCGTATTTGCGCGAGCAGTATTTCAACCCCTCAGCAGCTTACCGCGCGGCGAAAGAGGTGCGGCGTGCTATAGACCATGCACGTGAACAAGTTGCGGCTTTGGTGGGGGCAGAGCCGGATGAAATCATCTTCACGAGTGGTGGTACAGAAGCCACCAACGCGGCCTTGGCTCAATTTCACTCGGCCCTGACCTTGGCTACGGAGCATCCGGCCACTTTGCGTACGATTCAAGGCTCGGCCTGCGCGGTGCTTTCCAACGGCGTGGTGGATTTGCCCGAATGGAAGGAACATGTGCAGGGGTGCGATGGTGTCAGCTTTGCTTGGGCCAATCACGAAACAGGGGTGTTGCAGCCTGTTAAATCCATGTGTGCGGCAGCAGAGTCTGCCGGTGCTCGTGTGCATGTCGATGCGGTACAGGCTGCCGGGAAAGTCCCAATGAATCTGCACGATTATCCCATCCACTTTGCTTCGTTTTCTGCTCACAAGCTCCATGGACCCAAAGGGGTAGGCGCTTTGTATGTGCGGCGTGGCACAGAGTGGCAGCCCACCCACACGGGCGGTTCTCAAGAGGACTACCGCCGCGCCGGTACGGAAAATGTGCCTGGTATCGTTGGCTTTGGTAAGGCTGCAGAGCTTGCCTTGTCCGCTGCGGTTACATACGCCGGGTTAGCAGAATTGCGTGCGCGCTTTCTTGCCCGCCTGCAAGAAGCCGGAATTGATTATGTGGTCAATGGGGTAGGGGCGCACCGCCTGCCACATGTGCTCAACATGCGCGTACCGGGGTGTTCTGCCGAGTCTCTTTTCCTATTGTTGGAACCTGCCGGCTTGCTTTGTTCTGCCGGCTCAGCGTGCACGAGCGCCGAGCCACACCCCAGCCATGTACTCCGCGCTATGGGATTAGCGGATAAAGAGATACGCGAATCAATCCGTTTTTCGCTTTCCCGTTACACTACAGCGGAAGAAGTGGATGCCGCTGCCGATATTTTTACGCGCGTGGTGAAGAAGCTTCGCTCTGTACAATCTGCCAGTACCGGGCCGGTCATGGTATACCGTTGAGATGAACACCATGGTGGAGCAGGGGAGATTACATGCTGCCGGGGCTCTATCTGCGGCCTTGCGCCGCATCTTTTTGCGGGCGCCTCTCTTTTTGCCTTTGTTGGCGGTAGTAGGTGTTCTGGTTGGGGCATGGGGATATGCGCTTGCTGTTTTAGCTTTGCTGACAGCCGCTGGGCTGAAATTATGGCGCATAGGTGTGGCTGTGGTGCTCTGTGCAAGCTTGGCATACTTGCAGCAAGAGCGGTATCAGTATGCGGCAGCAGGGGTGCAAGAGTCCTTGAGCACACGCGAGACAATGGCCTTGCAGGGGATTGTTGTGCGAGAGCTGAACAAAGGCTGTATAATCGATACCGGCTGGGGTGGTGTGCGCCTCGTCGTGCGTGGGGATGATATTACTTGGAAACAGGGAGATTGTGTCGAAATCGTGGTGGAAAAGGGGAGCATGCGCACTCCGCCCGTGTATGGTATGTTTGATTCATCTCGTTGGATGCAGCAGCAGGGGGTGGCGGCGGATTTGCGCTTGGTCCGCGGGGAATATATCGGGCACCCTTTTTCTTGGGCTGCCGTTTGCGGTGCCGCTGCGGCTGTGCGGGATTCTCTGGCGCAGCGGGTGATGCCACCCGGCACGGAGGCTGATGCTCGCCGCCAAGTGCTGTGTGCGCTGGTGTTGGGAGACAAGAGCCGCGCAGAAGATGAAACCATGCTGGATTTTCGCAAGGGAGGTTGCCTGCATGCCTTTGCCGTGAGCGGCTTGCATGTGGGGCTATTGGCCGGTATACTATGGTGCGTGCTGCGTGGCTGCCGGGTGAGCCTGCCCGTATCACGCGTGGTGGTTCTGGTGGTATGCGCTTTGTACGTGGTGATGACCGGATTCTCTGTGCCAGCTATCCGTGCATTTATGATGATGGCAGTTGTGCTGGTGGGTGCCATGTTGCAGCGCCGCGTCAGCCTGCTCAACACATGGAGCTTGGTGGCCTTGCTCATCCTGTTGCCGCAGCCTTACCAGATATATAATGCGGGTTTTCAGCTTTCTTTCGTGGTGTATGCCGCTATTTGCGTGGGTGCTCGTCTTGCCTTGAGGGAGAAAGCGTGGTTCGGCCCGGATGATTATATTCCTTATCGTATTCGCACTTCGGGAGAGCGCCGCTTGTCCGCATTCGAACTCGCACTGCGCGGGGTTGTGCTCATCTCCCTGTGGGCGTGGTTGGTATCATTGCCCATCACCATCGCGCAATTTCATACCCTCAATACCCAAAGCTTCCTCACGAATATACTCATCTCTCCCCTGCTTCCGGTGGTAATGGCTACCGGATTGGCAGCAATGCTTTTGGGGGCGGTCCCCCTATTAGGCCCGGCCGTGACCCAACTCGCCTTGCATAGTGCCCAGGCTCTTATCAGCGTTGTGTCATTTTGCGGGGAGCTGCCGGCTGCCTATTTGCCTGCTCAGCTTCCTCAACCTGCGGAGCAAATGGCGATTCTTTCGACAGGCTATGGGGCAAGTGCTTGCCAAATGGGTAATGGCGGCCTTCTCATCGCAAGCGGCAACGAACAAGCAGCTCGTTTCAACATTGAGCCTGCTGTGTTTCATTTCGGTTATACTCCGGCGGTCCTCCTGATGCATCGCCCCTCTGCCCGCCGTGCAGAGTTTGCTGCGGTGCTCTCCGGCACTTGGCCGAATCTGCAAGTGCTTGATGCCGCAGAACTCTCCGGCAAAACGACCCTCACCACCCCTGCGGGCGTGTTCTTCATTTACGCTCCGCCGGAGGATTTGCCGCGCAAGCCTATGGACAATGCCGTGCCCATTGTTGCTTGGCAAAGAAGCAAAGACCGTGTGCTCTATGTGGGGGATGCCTCCTTGCTTACTTTCGAGAGTATCCCCGCAGAGGAACGCCGGGCCGATATCTTGATTTTGGGGCGCAACAAGCGCATGCCCTTGGCAGAGGTGGCTACGATCCGCGCCATTGGCGCATCTCGCATCATCCTCTTGCCATCCGTGGGAGAATTCGCGCCCGATGCTCAGAGCCTGAGCCCCGCAGAAGTGGTGCGGATACCGATTGCTCCTACCATGCTTTTTTGCGACGAGCAAGCCCCTGCTCATTGAGGTGCAGCCGTGGTACCACGCAAAATGCGCAGCATGTGCTCTTCCGTGTCGCGGAATTGCAGGAAAGTCGTAAGACGCTCGTTTTCAAGAAGTGTTACAAAGCGTTTCTCTGCTACCAAGGTGCGCAATCCCGGGTCGCGGAACAAATCCAGCATGCGGGTAGGCTGGGGGATTCCACTACGGGCTAAGCGCTCGTTGTAAAAGGCAGTGTATTGTGCTTCATCCAGCGAGCAACCGTAGGCCACCAAGCAAGCCAAATACGTTTGCGCAGGATTATCCATAGGGTCTATCTTCTCAAGCCAGCCCGTGCTGTCAGCTTTGCGCAGAAGGTGCTTCATGCGGGTGAACCACGGCATATCCGGGGCTTCGCTTTGGCTTTTGTGGGCTTCTGCCAGAGTTTGGTAGTGGCTGATAAGGGAAATGTTGCCGTAGTAAGAAATACCCAGCGTGGCAATCCATAGCATGAGGATACTCATCAGCACCGTGGTGATGATGCCACAGGTGCTTGCCCCGCCTCTTCGCCATGAAAACAGCTGTGAAAACCATGACATGCCGTGGAAAAAGACAGCAAAGGTGAAAATGGCCAGACCCCAAGCAGCCACTTGTACCATCCACGGTTGTGGGTGCGCCGTGATGAAGGATAAGAAGGTGAAGCCACTGCGTTGGATAAACATCCACACTACAATGGCGCTGATGACTGCTACAGCCAGCAGTATCATGCGAATGACACCTTTCAGGATAGAGAATAAGATGATAGCTGCTACAATGCAAGCCAGTACGGTAAGAGCGAGATGAGTGGGTTCCATAATCGTTAACGAGAAGAGGGGGGATTGTGGGGTAAAAGTTGTTGCAGTGCCTGCCGGGCTTCGGTGTATTGCGAATCGATGGCTAGGGCCTTTTGCATGGCGCGTATGGCTTCGGGGATGTAGCCGCATTCCGCGAGAATGAGCCCGAGTCTGTATTGCACGAGGGCATTTTGCGGTGCTTTGCCTGCGCAGGTGAGCATTTGAGCCAGCGCTTCGGCAGGGCGGCGCATCCCGGCCAAGTACACAGCATAATCCATGTAGGCCACAGGGCTGGCGGCATCCAGCGCAATGGCGCGTTTATATTGTTTTTCCACCTCGGCATGGTGGCCGACTGCTCTGGCGAGCATGGCCAGCTGCATGGCACCGGTGGGTTGGTCTGCTTGGTGATTGGCGGTGCTTACCTGTTCTTGGAGGGCCTTTTCTGCACCGGGGAGCTGATGCAGATGTGCCAAGTTTTGCCATGAGGCAGCGCGGCGCACTAAGCGGGATTCATCATGCAGCATTTCTTGGCTGTGAGCCCCCAGCAGTTGGGCTGCTGCGGCTCGCACCATGGGGCTGTCATCCTTGGAAGCCTTGTTGGCTGCTTGCATCACGGCTTCGCTTCGGGGGAGGGCTGCCAAGTGTTCCAAAAGCGTGGCTCGCCAGGCAGCATTCTGTTCTGCTCGCAGTGCATTTAGCAAATCCGCTTCGCTCCCGTGTCCCTGCATGGCTGCTGCCACGGCGCGTGTACGCTGCCGCAAGGCTTCCCGCGTCTTGTGGCTATATACGCGGTCAATGTGCTGCTGTGCCCACTCGTTGTTTTTGTCGGCATGGCAACGTAGGCAGGCATTGGGTAGCCCCAGCTCGGTGCTCAACTGAGGGTCGGGGTACTGGAAGGAGTGGTCGCGGCGCGGGTCACGCGCCATGTAGGGGCTCTCCGGCATGTGGCATTCTACGCAGCGGCCACCAGTGCTCTCGGGTGGGCAGGGCGTATGCGTTTTCATGTCGATGATAGGGGCAGGGGTATTGTTGACCACGGTGCCGGTGGCATGGCAACGCAGGCACAGGCTGTTGTCCTCCTGTGGCAGCTTCAGCTCGGCGCTGTGCGGGTCGTGGCAGTCGATGCAGCTCACACCTGCTTGCCCCATCTTACTAAGGCGCAGGCCTGTTTCACAGTAATCTTCATCCCGCTGCATACCGTTGGGATAAAATATGCCCTCGATGAGTGGAAGTTCCAGTCGGAAATGCTCATCAAAACTGTCACCAGCGCGGAAGGTGTCGTCCAGCTCTTCGCGGCGGGCGTGGCAGGTGGCACAGTTGTCGTGTATTTGCCGGGTGCTCAACTGGCGCGTTGAAGCATCAGCCAAGCAGCCATGGGTGCTATCCGGTTTATCGGCCAAGGGGTGGCATTGAATGCAGGTGACCCCCGGCTCCTTCCAAGTAGAATGGTAGGTGTCTGTTTGGGCGTTGTAGCCCTTGCGGAACTCCGTCATGTGGCACCAAGCGCACTGCGAGTTCCAGTTCATGCCGCGCCCCAGCCAGTGCCCCCAGTCGCCGTTTTGCCGCCGGGCTAATCCTTCGCGGGAAAGCCGCTCATCCCCCGCAAACACATCAAACCATTCCCGCTTTTGTGTGTCCCATGCTGCGCTGGGGGTATGCAAGCCCCCGTCCTTGCCTTCTACCAAGTATTGTACCAGCGGCCTACGCCCCAGTACGGAATGCACCTTGAATTGCTCTCCGCTCGTATGATTGGTCAGCAGCAAATGCCCCTGCCGATTCGTACGAAAACTCAGTTTTTCGCCATGTGCTTGTATTTCCTGGCCGTGAAAAGGCTCAGAATCCAGTGCGGAATCCACTTGTCGCCAAGCCCATGCGTGGTCACTTGCTGCCCATTGTTCAAACTCTTTGCGGTGGCAAGCTGCGCATTGCAGGGAGACGGGCACCTCCTGCTGCTTCCAATGTGCGCTTTTCCCACTATATGCACGGGGTTCTGCCTCTCGTTCCTCACAGGAACAGAAGCATACTGCTGCCGCCATCAAGATGATACTGCATCTCCGCATCTCCTGCGTATTCTAGCACACTCTCCCTGCCAACGGAAGTGTGAATTGTGTTCCCCCTTCGTAAAAAAACGCCCCCGATTCTCATGTGAAAATCGGGGGCGAATGAAGATTGTATCTTCAGCAGGTTTACTTGAGAATCATCTTGAAGTCCACCACCACGGCGCGGTCTGCCGTCACGAGCACGGGGTTGCCGTCGATAGCGGTGATTTCAGGAATCTCCAGCACAAGCTTCTGCACCTTGGCCAGCGTATCGGCCAGCGGGCCTACAGCCTTGGGGGCCTCGCCGCGCACGCCGTTGAGGATGGTACCGACCTTCGTCTCCTTAATCATGTCGGAGAAGTCATCGGCAGGCAGGATGCGCATGGTGGTGTCGCGCATCACTTCGGTGTAGATACCGCCGGTGCCGAACACCATCACGCGGCCGAAGTTCTTGTCGCTGTTCACACCGATGATGGTCTCGGTAGCCTTGGTAATCATCTCCTGGATGAGCACGGAAGCACCCTTGAGGTTGAACTTGGTGATGCTGCCCCACAGGCCTTCCCAAGCCTCGGTGAAGGAAGCCTCATCATTGATGTTGAGGTAAATACCCTTCATTTCGGTCTTGTGCAGAGCATCGGGAGCAGAGAGCTTGAGCACCACTGCATTCGGGAAGATGGTCTTGCAGAATGCCAGGGCTTCTTCCTTATCGGTGAAGTTGCCGCACTTCGGGTAATCGATACCGTAGTGGTCCATGAGCATGTTCACCGTCTCCTGGGGCAGAGAGGCCAGCCCGGCTTCCTTGGCGGAGGTCACAGCAGCCTTGATTTCGGCGGGCACTTCACCCGTCTCGCAGGTGGCAAGCTTCTTGCCGCGGAAAGCCATCTGAGCCTTCAGCAGACCCAGCAGGCGCACGATGTCGGCGGGGTACTCGTAGTTGAGAATCTTGGCTTGATCGAGCAGCACACGACCTTCATCCACGCGGGCACCACCCACGAAGGAGCAGTAGATGTTCACGTTGGGATACTGAGGAGCCAGCTTGATGACAGCCTCGGCGGTGCCGGGGCAATCCGTCACGCGCTGCGGGGTCAGAAGCACGAGGATGTTCTTGTATTCACCGCTCTCGCAGAGCACCTTGAGGGCGGCCTCGTAGCGGTCGGCCTTGGCATCACCCACCACGTCAATCGGGTTGCCGAGGGAAGCCTCGGGGGTGAGCACGGCACGCAGCGCCTCGATGGTCTTCTCGCTGGGGCGGGCCAAGTCAAGACCTGCTTCTTCGCAAAGGTCAGAGGTGAGCACACCCACGCCACCGGCGTTGGTCAGCACGGCTACCTGGCCGTCAAACTCATTGTGGTTGCAGTATTGCAGCACTTCCAGCAGGCCGAAGAGCTCGCGGTCGTTGTAGGCCTGGATGGCACCGGCACCCTGCAGGGCCATCTCCAGCACGCGGTAGTTGGGAGCCAAGGAACCCGTGTGAGACAGGGATGCTGCCTGAGCCTTGGCGCTCTTGCCGGGCTCCATAATCACGCAGGGCTTGGTGTCGGAAACTTCTTTAATAACCTTGAGGAACTCCTTGCCGTTCTTGAGGGATTCCAGATAGAACACGAAGGCGTTGGTGTTGGGGTCATCCTTCAGCGCGGCCAGCAGCTTATCTTCGCCCATCACAGCCTTGTTGCCGATGGAGATGAAGTGAGAGAAGCCGATGCCCTTGCCGGCTGCCCAGTCCATGATGGCAGAGCAGTATGCGCCGGACTGAGACACGAAAGCCACATTACCGCGGGCGGGGAAACCGTCTGCGAAGGAGGCGTTCACGTTGTCGAACGTGGAGATGTGGCCGAGGCAGTTCGGGCCGAGCAGGTTGATGCCGTTGTCCAAGCACTTCTGGGCAATGCGCTTCTCGAGCTCCTTCTCACCAACTTCTGCGAAACCGGCGGTAATGATGGAGATGTTCTTGGTGCCGTTGGTAATGCAGGCATCAATCACAGCTTCAGTAAAGCGAGCCGGTACAAGAATAACAACCAAATCCATAGGCTCGGGCAGCGTGTCAACGCTGGCGTAGCAGGGCTTCCCGCACAGCTCTTGTCCGGCCATTTTGGGGTTCACACCATAGAGCTTGCCCTTGTAATCGGCGGAGATGATGTTGTTGAACACAACAGCGCCCAGCTTGGTAGGGTCGGCAGACACGCCGACTACAGCAATGCTCTTCGGATTGAAGAATGTTTCGAGTGACATAGTTGTTTGTTGGATTGTTAAAAAATTAAAAAGCCGTACGGCTCTGCGGTTATTGTAGCACTTGGAACGCGTAAATTCAAGTAACTTTCATGAATTTTCGGCGCTTTTTTCGAGAAAAATCAAGGGGGATATCAAGAAGCGTCGTCTCATTCAAAGCTTGGAGGTAGCATTTCCATCCAGTTGTTGAGAATCTCCACCGCGGCGGCTTGGTCGATGATGGGGCGGAAGTTTTTTGCCTTTTTGCCTGCTTGGTGCAGCTTTTCTTGGGCGATACTGGTGGTCAGATACTCATCCACATACACGAGGGGAAGTTGGGGCAGGGCGGCATGCAGCTTTTCACCGAATGAGCGCACTTTGGCGCAGGCCGTGCCCTCCGTCCCGTCCATGCGGATGGGCAGCCCCAACACAAGGGTGCGGATGCCTTTTTGCGCCACCAGCTCTGCAATGCGTTCAAGCGAATTGACCTTACCCCGGTGGATGCTTTCCACCGGGTGGGCCAAGATTCCGCAGGCATCTGTTGCTGCAATGCCGATACGGGCTTCGCCGTAGTCTATGCCAAGGGCAGGGTGCATATCAAAGCAGGTGTTCCGGGAGGGTGGATACCACTTTTTTGATATTGTCGGCCTCGCTGCGGCGCGTCACCAGCAGCGCGTCTCCGGTATCGACCACGATGAGGTCATCCACCCCCACCAGCGCCACGCGCTTGCCGGAATCGGTGAACACGATGTTGTTGTGAGCGCTCACGGCACTCAGCGGGCTGTTGCTGGCATTGCCATCCTCCGCTTGCGGCAAATACTTGCCCACGGAAATCCAAGAGCCCACATCGTCCCAGTCGAAACTGGCTTCAAAATTCAATACACGGTCAGCTTTTTCCAACAGGGCAAAGTCGATGGAAATGGGGGTCAGCTGCGGGAACTCCGTGCTAATAAAAGCGGGCAAATCCGTGCTTTCAGTGAGCTTGGTTACAAAATCCGCTAACTGCGGGCAGTGGGCTGCAAGCTGGCTGCGCACATGCCCCACATTCCAGATGAACATGCCTGCATTCCAAGAGAAATGGCCGCTGGCAAGGTACTGCTCGGCGGTGGCGCTATCCGGTTTTTCGCGGAAACGCACCACTTCATAGCAATTGTGGGTGAGCGCGGCATCCTCCAGCTTGCCTGCGCGCTCAATGTAGCCATAGCTTGGGCAAGGCCACGTTGGCTTGATGCCGATGGTGATGAGCGCGGCTTCTCTTCCTGCCAAGGAAAGGGCTTCTGCCGCCAAGTTGCGGAAGGCTGCGCTATCCAAAATCAAAGAATCGCTGGGGATGATAATCATGTTGGCCTGCGGATTGCGGGCAGCGATGAGCCCCACGCCCAAGGCCACGGCGGGGGCCGTGTCGCGGCGGGCGGGTTCGGCCACAATATTGGCAGCCGGCAGCATATCGGCTTGGCGGCGCACCTCGGCCTCCTGCAAATGATTGGTCAGGATGATGATGTTTTCCGGGGGCACAATCCCCTCCAAGCGCTCAATCGCCTGGCGCAGCATCGTGCCCTTGCCAAATAAATCCAGCAACTGTTTCGGTTTTGCGTTGCGGGAAAGCGGCCAGAAGCGCGTGCCGCTACCACCTGCCAATATCAATGCGTAGTTTTCCGTCATGCCGGGCACGAGTATATGCCCCTTCGCCCCCTCTGGCAAGTTTTTTCGTATTCTGTTCTTGCTATGTGGTACCGCGAATGCTATAAGCAAGGTATGCAACTTCCCTTGTTCATTTCGGCTTTCCTGTCAATGCTGTTTGTCGCGCAGGCAGACTTCTTCTACAATTCCACCGGTAGCAGCGTGGGCCGCGCCGAAACGGACAGCAGCGGCAACACGCGTTACTATGATAAGTCCGGCTCTTTCATGGGCAGCTCCCGCAAATCCGGTAACTCCGTGCGCTACTACGACAAATCCGGCTCTTTTATGGGAAGTGCGGAGATAAGCGGCAACTCCACCCGCTATTACAACAAGAGCGGTTCCTTTGTCGGTAGTGCCCAAAGCTCCGGCTCCTCCACCCGCTATTATGATAAGAGCGGCTCCTATACCGGCAGTGCGCAGCAATCCGGCTCCTCCACCCGCTACTACGATAAATCCGGCTCGTATCAAGGCTCCACCCGCCGCTGAGTGTGTAAAATGGCGCTTTTTGCGCGCATATATGATCTGCCCATGCTCTATCGCTCTCCCAAGAATCTACTACTCATCTTGATAGCATGTGCGGCGGTGGCGCTGCCATCGTGTGCGCCGCTGTTTTCGCAAGGGCAGAATGAGCCGGCACCGCCGCCGCCGCCGGAGCCTATCGTGTACAAAGACCCGGTGAGAGCTTGGGCCAAGGCCTATCGTGATGCCGCGGATATTGAGCTCTCCCCCAAATTGAAACTTTCTGAAAAACAGAAGGTCACGGCTTCTCAATCTCCCACCGTATCGGGGAGCGGCGATAAAGCACGCTACATCTATCCTGAAGATGTGAAACCCACCAAGGAGCAGGTGCAAGACGGCTCTGCCCTCACCCCCCGCCAGCGTGGTTTGATGAAGAGTGCCCGCCTAGCTGCGCGCCAGGCCAACGCCCACAATGCCCTCAAGGCGGCCGAACAATATAACAAAGATAACTCCGAAGCCCTAGCCGTCCAAGAAAAGCAGGGGCTGCACATTGTCATCAACCTCCACAAGCAGAGCGGCGTATGCAAGGATGGCGATAAAGTGCTCCGCAAGTTCCGCGTGTGTAGCGGCAAACACAGTACCCCCACACCCCAAGGCCATTTCCACGTGCTGACCAAACACGAAAAGCACGTGTCCAATATCTACCATTCTTCCATGCCTTATTTCATGCGTCTCACCATGCATGGCGTGGGCTTGCACCAAGGGGCTATGCGCAGCCGCCCTTCCTCCCACGGCTGCATTCGCCTCACGTGGAATGACGCTCGCTACCTCTTCAAAAAATGTGCAGTGGGCACCCCGGTTTTTATCACGCATTGAGGCAGAGCCGCCTTTTCGGTGTCAGGCGTAGAGCGTGGGGTCGGGGATGCCGGCTGCAGCAAAGGATTCGCGGCGCTCGCGGCAGGTGGAGCATTGCCCGCAATGTAGCTCCCGGCCGCAGTAGCAAGAGTAGGTGTGCGAGAAATCGACCCCGAGGGCAGCACCTGCGGCGGTGATTTCTGCTTTGGTGTAGGAGATAAAGGGGCGCAGGATTTGCAGGCGGGCATAGGTGCCGTGGGAGATGGCGGCAGACATGGCCGCCATGAATTCCTCCCGGCAATCGGGGTAGATGGCGTGGTCTCCACTATGAGCGGCGATGACGATGGCCTCTGCGCCCTTGCTTTCGGCAATGCCCGCGGCAATAGCCAAAAAGATGCCGTTGCGGAAGGGAACGACGGTTTGTTTCATGTTCTCCTCTGCATAATCAGCGGTGGGGATAGCATCTGCCCCGCTCAGCAGGGCGCTTTCGAGGTGGGCCGAGATGCTGCGCAAATCGATCGGGAGATAGGGAATCCCCAAGCTTTCGGCTTGCCAGCGGGCACAAGCGAGCTCGCGTGCGGCGTGGTTGCTGCCGTAATCGAAAGAGAGGGCGCATACCACCCGGTGGTGGCGGTGCGCCCAATGAAGTGCGGTGGTGGAATCCAGCCCGCCGGAAAGAAGAACGGCTACATTCATGCGGGGCGGTTTTCCGGCTTGTGTTCGGCGGTGCAGGTGAGCTGAATGCCGCCTCGGGCGCCAAAGCACCCTTCTACCTTCATCCAAGCGGGGTCTACCGCGGCCACGAGGTCATCCAGAATGCGGTTGACCACTTGCTCATTGAAGGCGGCGTAGTTGCGGAATGAAACGAGGTAGTATTTCAGGCTCTTTGTTTCCACCACCTTTTCAGCGGGGCTGTAGGTGATGGTGAGTTGGCAGCTATCCGGCTGGCCCGTCACGGGGCAGAGAGAGGAGAATTCGTGCGTGGTGAGGGTGACCACGTAGCGGCGCTGCGGGCTGCGGTTCGGGAATGCTTCCAGCTTGGCTTCTTCCGGGCTGCGGTAGAATTCCGAGTGTTTGCCGAGGAGGGAAAGATCGTTGTTGTCCATGGGGAGATGAGAAAATTACGCTTTGGTGAGTTTGTAGCCGTCCTTGCCGTCCTTCATGGCCCAACCGAGCTCGGCCAGCTTGCCGCGCAGGGCATCGGCTGTGGCCCAATCCTTGGCCAAGCGGGCCGCCCATCGTTCATCTGCAATCGCCTTGATGTCGGCGGGCACCTCAATGTCGGCATCGGGATCCGGCAGCTGCAAGCCCAGAGCCTCCATGATGAAGCGGAAGGCTTTCCAAAGTTTTGTGGCCTCTGCGGGCTCCATGTCTGCAGGGCGCACACCTTTGATGGCGCTGAACACATGGCCGAGCGCCTCCGGGCAGTTCAGGTCATCTTCCAAGCTATCCCACGCGGGTTGGAAGATACCGAGCGCGGGGGCTTTTTTCACCAAATCGCGGTAGGTGGGTTCTTTCTCACCGCTGGCCTTGGCGAGCTCCTTGTCGAAACGGCCCAGTTTGTTGAGGGCGCTGGTGGCATCCTTCATACCGGTGAGGGTGAAATTGAGGGGGCGGCGGTAGTAGGCTCCGGCCAGGATATAGCGGAGCGCCGCGGGGGCATATCCCATCTCCTGCAGCTGATCCAGCGTGTACATGTTGCCCAGGCTCTTGCTCATTTTGGCACCATCTACCAGCAGGTGGGTCACGTGGAACCAGTGGCGTGCAAAGTGCCCGCCGCAGGCGCAGCGGCTCTGAGCTATTTCATTTTCATGGTGCGGGAATACCAAATCTACGCCACCGGAGTGCAGGTCGAAGGTGTCGCCCAGGTACTTGTGGCTCATGGCAGAGCACTCCAAGTGCCAGCCGGGGCGCCCTTCACCCCAGGGGGAGGGCCAGAAATTGGGGCCATCTTCCGGGCGGCGGGCTTTCCAGAGCACAAAGTCCGCCACGCTGTCCTTTTCGTACTCATCCGTATCGGCACGGGTGTTGGCGGTCTTGCCAAGGTCCAGCTCTTGGCGGTCCAAGTGGGCCAGTTTGCCGTAATCAGCGTAGGAAGAAATGCGGAAGTAGACGGAACCATCCTCGCTCTGGTAGGCGTGGCCTCCATCCATGAGCTTTTGCACAATATCCAGCTGCTCTTTGATATGGCCCACAGCGCTGGGCTCTACATGCGGGGAAAGACAGTTGAGCGCCTTGCAATCATCGTGGAACTTCGCCGTCCACTTGGCGGTGTATTCGCCCAGCGGCATGCCTTGGGCTTGGGAATTGCGGATGGTTTTGTCATCCACGTCCGTGAGATTGCGTACATGCTTGGTGCGCAGGCCACCCAGCTCAACCACGCGGCGGAACACGTCCTGCACCACAAAGGTGCGGAAGTTGCCGATGTGGGCAGCTGCATACACAGTCGGGCCGCAACAGTAGAAGCGCAGCTGCTTGCCGTCCTCTGCCTGCACGGGCTGCATCGCCCCCGACTGGGTATCATATAAATTTAACATAACGCGCGTAAGTATGCCCCCGTGCGCCCCCCGTGTCAAGCGTTGCGCATGACAGTCGGCCGGAAGTCGATGAATTTATCGGCCGCATTCACATGGGTGGGCACCACGGTGAGCATGTCGCCGGGGAGCAGGTGGCGGCCATCTGTGCAGCTCCAGCGGTGGGCGTGCGATTCATAGTACCATCTCCCGTGCTCTTCCATCGCCTCCCCGGGGATGAAACCGCGCAGCCGCAGCTCCGGCAGCTCCACCGCCAGCCCTTGCAGCCAAGCATCTGTGATGCGGGCTTGCCACACGGCAGGTGTGTCGCTTTCGGCCTGTATCTGCATATATTGCAGGAGTTTTGCTTGCTGGGCCTCGCTCTCTGCAAAGGCAGAGTTGCGCTCCGTCTCGGAAATGTGGTCGGCCAGATTGGGGAGGGCAGATGCCGCAGGCAAGGGGGGCAGGGGGGCAGGATGCTTGGGCACCAAACGCGCAAAGGCTCGGTGCACCACCAAATCGGCGTAGCGGCGGATAGGGCTGGTGAAGTGGCAGTAGTTGCCCTTATTGAGCCCGAAATGCCCCAGCGATTTAGCATCGTAGCGGGCTCTCATCATGGCGCGTAGAATGAGTGATTTAAGGGTGAGCTCATCTCGGTGGCCGGTGATTTGTTCGGCCACGCGGCACAATTCCTCGCGGGTGTTGAGGGCACCCACCTGCAGGCCGTAGGAGCGCAGCTCATGCCCCAGCGCGGCGAGCTTGGCGGGGTCCGGCGCTTCGTGTACACGGTGAATAGCCGGCAATTGCTTGGCGTTGAGAGCCTCTGCCACAGCTTCGTTGGCCGCCAGCATGCATTCTTCTATGAGCTGGTGGGCTATATCTCCGGCATTTTGTTGGATACCCACAGGGGTGCCCTTGTTGTCCAACAGCACATGCAGCTCCGGCATGTCCAGATTGAGCGCCCCGTGCTGCATGCGGCGGCGGCGCAGCGTCTGCGCCAGCAAGTGGGCCTCGCGCAGCATCGTATCTATCTCATCATCACCGCACCCGGCCTTCCCCTCCAAAATCGGCAGCACCTCTTCGTACGCAAAACGCTTGCGCGAGCAAATGACCGCCTTGCGAAAGGTGGCCTTTTCGGTGCGCCCATCCATCCCGATGCGCAGTTGGCACAGGCAGGTGAGCCGCGGCTCCCCCTCCCGCAGAGAGCATACATCATCGCACAAGGCGGGGGGCAACATAGGCAGCACGCGGTCCGGCAGGTAGGTGGAGTTGCCGCGCTCCCTCGCCTCCCTATCCGTGGCGGAGCCGGGGCGCACATAGTGGCTCACATCCGCTATGTGTACGGCCAATTCCCAGCCTTGGCTCTTGCGGCGCACGGAGATGGCATCGTCAAAGTCTCGCGCATCAAGGGGGTCGATGGTGAGCACGCAGCGGTTGCGCCAATCATCCCGCCCGGCAAGGTCTTGTTCGGAAAGAATATGCGGGATTTTTCGCATCTCGGCCAGCACCTCCGGGGGGAACTCATCCCTCAGGGCGTAGTGGTGCATGATGCGGGTAATATCCACCCCGGCATCCTCCGGCCAGCCCAGCACCTGCACGATGCGCCCGGTAGCATCCATATGACCCAGCGGATAGCGCTCCGGCTCCACGGTCACACACATGCCGGCCAGCAGTCCATCAGGCGCCGGCTCGCTCAGCCGTATCTTTTCCGGGGTGGCATATCCATCTCCTTGCACAAATCCATACAAGCCGCCTGTGCGGTAAGTGCCCACCCAGAGCTTGAGCTTGCGCTCCACCACCTCCAGTACTCGGGCTTCCGGCCGCAGCTCCCTGGCCTCGGGGCGGCTGCGGCGGCCTTTTCTGTGGTGCGGTGGAATAGCCTTGCGGATGCTCGCCTGCACCAAGTCTCCGGGGAGCGCATCCAGCGAGCGATTAGGCGTGACCGGCAGCTCCATGGCTTGTCCATCGTCATCCAGCCCCAGATGACGGCGCAGTCTTGCCGTGCTTTCGGCATCCGGCCGGAAATAGAGCTTGCCCTTCATTCCGCTGCGGAGTCTTCCGCGCAAGGGTTCATCTGATACCGCCTTGAGCGTATAGCGCTGCTGCTTGAGCCGCAGGAGTTTTCCCTCGTTTTCCCATTCTTTCACCAGTTCGCGCAGGGCGGGGCGCTCATGGGCATTCAGCTCCAGTGTGCGTGCAAGCCCGGAGATGTCCTGGGGGCTGTAGTGCGGGCTGCGCAGCAGATGCAGCAGCTTTTCTTCTAGCGTGGGAAAACTCATGGCTTTCTCTTTACCACGAATCACGCGCCGGGGCAACTAAAAACGCCCCGCGAGCTGCGGGGCGTTCGCTGAAAAGAGATGTTTTGCGGCTCAATCAGTCCTTCAGGTAGTTGATGAGAGCCTCGGCATAGGTGTAGTCCTTGAACTTCTCCTGCAAGGTGGTGTTGCCCAGCTCATCATACCATGCGGCGCGGCAAATATGGGCCAGCAGCCGGGCCCAGGATTGCAGGTTCACATCCGCATTGCCCGTTTTGCTGTACCCATCGGCCCGGAACAAACGGGTCGGCTTGCGGTTGGAATCCTTCAGTGCCATCAGCAATCGGCCGTTCTTGCAATCGCGAATAGTGGCTTCTATCGTGATATCTCCCTTGGCAAATCGCCCAATCACCTGCCCCACACCGGGAATGGGTGACATGAAACCTGCCACCTTGCCTACCACCTTCATCTTGGGCATTTGCGGCTCGAAGTGCACCAAGGCCGTGTCAATGCGTATCTGGGCCTCGGCTGGGTTGTTGGTCAACTTCCAGTTGCTGTGGTTCTTCTTGTTCGCATCCTTGAGCATTTCTACAAATGCCTGTACCATGTAGTCATGCATCTGCGGGCGCATCAGCGGGGCCATGTCCGGGTGCTCCCTAGCTGCCAAGCGCACATCCATCGGCGCAATGTATATATGGCCACTCTTTTGGTGCAGGTAGGGATTCCCCTTGCCCCAAGTCCAAATCCCGTCCACCGGAGATTTCAAATCTTCCACCAAGGCTACTTTATACAGCCCACTCTCCGATATCAGGCTGCGCTGGGCGCAGGATACCATCAATAGGCAGCTCAGCAGGGTTACTATCGTAAGGATGCGTTTCATACGCTCGCCTTCTTAACATGATATCTTGTCCACCGCAATAAAAAAATCTCGCGTACACGTACTTTTTTATAGGATTTTGCTTGACTTTCGTTAACAAAAGTGGCATCCTGCCGCTCCGCTCTTGCCCCGCTGGCAGGAGTGAGCAAAACCCGGCGGGTGACACTACTCTGCGCACCGACGTCGGAAGACCTCCAAACAAACCTCCATTTCAATCAGATACATTCATATCATGACTCAGTATTCTCTCAAGGTTAGCAAGCGCGACACCATCGGCACCGGCAAGCTCAACGCTCTTCGCGCCCAGGGCTTCATCCCCGGTGTTGTGTACGGCCCCGCCGTCGAAGGCAACATCAACATCCAGGCCACTGTGGCTGATGTGCGCGTGCTTCTCAACTCCACCGATACCGACAGCATCCTCGTGAAGCTCGATCTCGATGGCTCTGAGATTCTCGCCATCCTCAAGGACGTGCAGCGCAACTTCCTGACCGACTCCACCATGCACCTCGATTTCATCGCCGTCACCCCCGACACTGTGGTCAAGACCAAGACCAAGGTGAAGCTCGTGGGCACCCCCGTGGGTGTGGCCATGGGTGGTGTGGTGAACCACATCGTGCGCGAAATCCCCGTGAAGTGCGCCGTGAAGGACATCCCCGAGTTCGTGACCGCCGATATCTCTGCTGTCAAGCTTGGTGAATCCTGCCGCTTGGCTCAGGTAGAGATGCCCGCCAACGTCACCACTTCCTTCAACGGTACGGTGGTGCTGGCTTCCGTGGTGAAGCCCTAATCCTCTGCGCATCCTATATCATTTCACAAATCGGGGTCGGCTTTCTTCCGAAAGTCGGCCCCTTTTGTATGGCTTGTGCATGCCCGTTAGGCGTATACACCTGCAAGTTATTGAACCGTACCGCCCGGGGTGGCGTCTGCTCTCATAGAAAAACGTCACCTGTCATGAGCAAGAAAAACAAAAATATCACCCGCTACACCTACGAAAGTACCGATTTCTTGGGCTGGAGAGTTAGCATTCAACGCTGCGGCCGCATCATTACCCGCTATTTTTCTGATTTGCAATACGGCTCGGAGGAAGAGTCCTATCGCCACGCCGTAGACTACCGCGATTCCGTGTTCTCGCAAATGGCCAACCACCGCCAGAACCTCTCCGCTTATATGGATGAGGAATTGGCTCACCTGCAAGATTTGCTCCGCCGCAAAGAAAAGGGAGATGATACCACAGAAGAGATGGCGCACTAATCGCGCATCTTGTCCGGATTCGGCTCCAGCTGCGCTCTCAGGGCATCTTGCAGTTCATAGCAACCATAAAATTGAGCTTTTTGCAGGCGGGTGAACTGCGCAGAAAGCCGCTGGATAGCCTCGATAAGTGGCAGCTTGTTATCGTGTGTGTTCTCAATATAGTTCCACAGTGCTTTATCTGATACTCCTTCCACTCGCTGAGCCAGTGCCGCTGCATTCTCTTTCAGCGGTGCTACGGCTGCCTGTGCCGTTGCCGTATCGGTGATGGAATCCAGAATCCGCACCTCGTCCTGCAAGCCATTGAGTAGGCGATCGTAGGCTGTCGTCAAGGCGGCGTTTCCCTCGTCGGCATGTGCCACCACTGCTGCTACTCCCAACATTGCAGTACTGAAGACGAATCGGAACATGCTCTCATCTTACGTTTTGCCCCCCTCTCTGTCAAGCCCCAAGCTCCCTTTGCCTCGTTTTTCTTCTCGCTTTTGCCTCAAAAACGCCCTCCGAGCCTTGCTCCGGCCTGCCAAAAATTGTATTTTCCTGTCGGTGGGGGTAGGAATGAGCTTGACTTCCGGGGTGCTTTTGGTACCCTATCACCATACTAGCATTTCCCTCTTTCCCCCCTTATTTCGCTATGCGTCCTCGTCTCAATCTCTCCCTTCGCCGTGCGCTGATGGCAGCCATGGCTACTGCGTGCACTCTTTTATCCACCACCGCCTGGGGCGGTGTGATGCACGATGACGTTTCATTCCAAACATACACGGATTTCGGGCAGAACCGCGGGCGCTATGTGGTTGGCTCGCAGGTCAATGAACTTCTTTCGTATATTCGTAGCGATGTAGACAAAGGCATTGTCATTCATTATCAAGCCGGTGGTTCATATACCATATCTAATGAGCAGGGGATGATTAACTTTGGCGGTACGCATGACCAAGGACATAGTGCTGTCATTTCACCCACCTTCATTGCCACGGTGTTTCACAATGGCTCGTTGAATGCCTCTGTGGGTGAGCGCTGGGTAGGGGCGAGCCATGCTATCAACTACGATGGGGTGGATATTCGTGGTTCCAATGTTTTCCGCTTGGCTCCGGATAACGGAAACGGCGTGGAGTACGACTACATGATACAGCGCCAGAGCAAGATTGTGACAGACGCCACTTGGAACACGCTCACCACGTTGACCAGCACGGAAATCAACAATCTTGATGGTTCTTATATTTATCATTCCGGGTCGGGTACACAGTATGTGTGGCTGGAGGAGGAGGGGCGCATGAAATCGCTCTGCGGCGCGTATCAGTACATCATCGGTGCCATCAACACCATCACCAACGGGCAAATCCACGGTAATACCACCAATTTAAGCTTGCACCAGCAGCCGGATTATTCCAACGGCGGCGATGCCGACACCAATACTAAAAACCCCTTGCCCAACGGTATACGTGCCGGCGATTCGGGTAGCCCTACCTACATTTACAATACACAAACCGGACAATATGAGTACATCGCTGCGCAGCAATCCGGCGGTGGCTCGTCCTATGGCCAGGCGCGTGGTGATGTGGAGTGGACCAATACTACCTTGGAGTCATTCAACGCCCGCGTTGATTTGTCTGCCACCAATACCGTGCAGCTCAACGCTATCAGTATCACGGATGCAGAAGCAGATCATATCGTTGATAACTTGGGGAACAGCACGCAGATTTATCATGGTGTGGCGACGGATGCCGACGGCAATGAGATTGCAAGCTACCGGGGTATTCAATCCGGTGTGAATACTTGGGGCGACCTCTCCGGTATCAAGAACAATGATACTTGGTATGCCTATGGCAGCAGCTACTTGAAGCAAAAGGATGCAGATTTGTTCTTCAATGACAATCTCGTCTTCACTGCGACCAATGGCAATGAATACTCTATCGTGTTGAATGACACGGTGGATTTGGGCGTGGGCTATGTGGAATTCAACAAGGGCGAGGGCGATTGGGAGAAAGGTGTCTTCACCATCACCTCTGAGGAGGGGGAAAACAACCGCCTCAACTCGGCCGGGTTTGTCATCAACGAAGATGCGGAGGTGCATTTGCGCGTGAACAACCCCGACACGCACATGACCGAATGGCGCAAAAACGGTGCAGGTAATTTGTATATAGACGGCACCGGCGACACCAATGCTTTGCTCACCGTGGGTGGTAGCGGTACCACTTATTTGCAGCAAACCGGCGGCTATGCGGCATACAACGTGTTGGCCAGCAGTGGAGCCACGGTTGTCATCAAGGATTTGGCGCAGATAGAGCGCGATTTCACCTTTGGTGTAGGCGGTGGCGTGCTGGATATGAATGGTAACGACATGGATTGGTACACCTCCACCGATGGAGAGGGGCGGTTCACCATCCATGCGCTCACGGAAGAAGCTATCATTACCAATAGCTCATCCACCGCTGTGAACCTCACTTATAAAGAATCCGGCAACCAGACCTTCAAGGGTTCTTTTGTGGCAGATTCCGGCAAATCTCTCAATATCACGTATGACGGTGGCGGTACTTGGACGCTGAACAGCATTCACACCCGCTTGTCTGCCAATAGTCTCTTTACCGTCAATAACGGCACCGTTATTTTGAAGGGTACAAATACGGTTCATGGCCTGGGTTCTACCAATGGCTTGCCTAGTGGCGGGCGCCTGAATAATCCCAACGATTGGCACTACGCAGATGCTACCATGGATGTCACGGTAGCCAACGGCGCTACCTTTGAACTGGGTAGCCACGCCCGCCTTACCGGCATGGTGTATGTGGAAAATGGCGGTACATTCGTGCTCCGCGAGGGTGTCAAGCACCGCTATGAATATGTGGAAGGCGGGGCTGTAAAGGAAGATACATACAAGTATGCGCAGTTCTACGGTCTGCATAATACGACTTCCTATGGTGTGTATTTGGGGGGGAGCGATGCCTCTATGCAAGTGGCGTTCAGCGAGGGCACCACGGCCAATACTACCATTGCTGCCAAGTTGTATGGCAAAGGCTCCATCTCCGTGGCTGCCGGTACAGCCGGTGGCTCGCTCACTCTTACCGGTGATAATAGCGGCTTATCAGGCACCAAGACGCTCATTTCCGGTGGTTTGATTGCGGATACCAACAAGTCTTTGGGCAATACAACAACCAACAAGTGGGTTGTTAATCAGGAGGCTTGGATTGCTTCTCATGAATTTACATCTGCGGATAATATCTTTACCCATATTGATGCTTCCTCCACCGGCACGCTGGCGCTTTCCAATGATATAGCGAGCCAGTTGTCTGAGCTGAGTGGAACCCACAAGAACATGACATTGGGCGCAGAGGTCGGCAAGACGGTGAACTATGGTACTGCGGGTACGAGCGATACACTCACCGCAGTAGATGGTGTATGGAAGCTTGGCGGCGGCGGCGGTGAATTGGTGGTCAATTTCGTGCTCGCCGGGGACAACACCCTCATGCTCGGTAATCATGCGGCGGCTCAGGGTACCGTCACTCTGACCAACAATAATGCTGATTTCTCCGGGGATATTATCTTTAGCGGTACAGGCATCACCCTCAAGGCGACAAACGATAATGCTTTCGGTAGTGCCAAGGTGGCGCTTGATTATGGCAACGTGCTGGCCTTGGACTCTGTCTCAAACTATGGCCTTATCAAGGATGGCTCCACGGGTGTACTGGCGTTGGCTTCTTCTCAGGATGTTGATTTGTCTGCACATGCGGTTACCTTGGGTGCTTTGGGTGAGGTAGAATATGCAGGCTCCCTCTCTGCTACCAAGGATGGCTCGTATCGCATCGGTGGCAGTGGGCATCTTATTTTCACCAATCAAAACACCTTCTCGGCCTCCAATCAGATGTATATCGATGGTCAAGGTCTGAGCGGTAGTGCTGTCACCTTTGCCCGCGCCAATGCTTACACGGGCAATATCGTGGCCGGTGGTGGCTTGCAGCTGGCTTCTGTCAACAGCTCCGGCGATGTCACTATTCATCTGGGTCACCGCGATTCTCTTGCCTCTGCTTCTTCTGTCCTCCTCCAAAAAGGTGCTTCGCTTCAATTTGATGCCTTGGCTACGGCAACTGTTCAAAACCTTTCCGTGCAATCCGGGGCTTCTCTCGTCAACAATGGTTTTGATGATACGACTGTGACCTTGAATGTGACAGATACCCACAGGTCCAGCATCGTTTCAAGTGCTTTGTCCGGCAACAAGATTCATCTTGTTAAAACCGGTGCCGGTACTTTGTACATGTCCAGCACTCAAGGTGAATTGTGGACAGGTGGTTTGACGATTAGAGAGGGCATTGTTGAGGCTGATATTCATGCCAATGGTTGGACCAATTACGGCGGTATTGGCAGTGCAGACAATGTTGTAAGGGTGGAAGCCGGTGCAACACTGAAATTGAACGCTGAGGCTCGCTATGGATACAACCTGACAGGTACATCTCTGCCTCAAAAGCTAGTTGGCTCCGGTACCATTGAGCTGTCATCCGGCGGTGCTGTGCTTTTTGGTAATGCAAAATCAGATTTTGATGGCACCATCAAGCTCTCTGGCGGTACCCGCTTGTACGTGGGTTCCACCTTGGCGATGAATGGCGATACGATTCGTTACAACAACTTGCCTGCTATCAATGGCACCACGGTAGAGGTGGAAGAAGGAAGTCAAGTGCGCGTGACTTCCTCCCTCCAATATCTTACCAATACAATGGTGACGACAGATGCGGATTTTATTATCAGCGGGCAGGGATACACGGGTAATGATAGTTCTCAACAGAAAGCCCCTTTGTCGAATGATGGTTTGAATGGCTATAAGAACTTATTGATTCAGGCTGATTTGCATGGTGGTGCACTTTCCATCGATGCAGCTTCAACCGTGACCGGCAATATCACCTTGGCAACGGATGCTGCCATCGCATCATGGTCCGGAGGTCAATTGGTGGAATCATCGACAGTTTCCGGCTGGGCTCGTCCGTGTACAACGTCAGCAAGCACATGCTCCTATCGCTTAAAAGGGCGCTTAGGTGGCACGGTACGCGGGCTCATATTGGGTGTTGAGCAGGCAGATGGCAGCATGTCTGACCTGACCTTGCTGGGCAACGAAACGCTGACCTTTACAGCAGATTCTGCCAATACCTATGGCGATTTGCTGGTTGCCATGGATGGCAATGGCAATGAAGATGATAAAGTGGCATTGAAGCTGGATGGCGGTGCGAGCCTTAGCCAGACCAGCACAGCCTTGGGTACAGGCTCGGTGACGCTGAACGACGGTCTTATCCTGCGCTTGGCCGGTACCGGGGTGGAGAACAACAGCGATGTGGTCTACACCTACGAAAACAACATGAGTGTGGGCGCTGGTGCCACGCTGCAAAGCTACAACATCACCAACCGCTTGACTGGCACAGTGGCCATGAGCGGCAATAGCCTGAACCTGGCCACCGCACGCGGCGGCGTGCTGGAGCTGGCCGGCGGTATCAGCGGCAGCGGCACACTCAACGTAGCAGCCGGTTCCAAGGTGATATTGGGCTCTGCCTCTGCCGGCTATGCCTTGGCACGCACCGGCACCCCGCAGTTCAGCGGCACCGTGGCAGCCGGAGACGGGGCAGATATCACCCTGGCTTCCCCCGCTGTGGTGGCGGCAGATACCGCCTTTACCGGTACGGATAACCTCACCCTGCGCTTCAGCGGCACAGAGGATTTCACCCTCGGCAGCATCAGCATGACCGGCGAAACCTCCACCCTGAACCTGAATTTTGACTTCTCCGCTGTCCCGGATGCAGCAGATGCAGCCACGTGGAACACCCTGACCGTGACCAATGGCATCACGGCAGACAGCACCACCATTGGCCTGACCTTGAATGTGGACAACGATATTGCGAGCGGTAGCTATGCCTTGATTTCGGGTGTTTCGTCCACAGAGGGTTACAGCTTGGCAGATACATTGAGCGGTCGCCTGAGCCTTGCGACCGAAGGCGGGAATTTGGTGTTGGTTGTCGATGCGGATGGCCGCCTGTACTGGCGGAGCAGTGGCGAGAACTGGAATACCTCAGAAGCCCACTGGTACCAGCAAGCCTTGGGCGACACCCTTACCACGTTCAGCTCCGGAGCAGATGTTGTGTTTGATGCATCCGGAGTAGCGCAGGATAATAGTGCCGCCACGCCGGAGCAGGTGGTGCTCAATGAGAGTGTCAGCGTCGGCAAAATGTCCGTTAAAGAAGCTGCTTATACCATATCCGGCACCGGTGCCGTTGCAGGGCAATCTTTGGTTGTTTCCGGCGGGGCTGAGGCAATCCTGAATCTCAGCGCGGAATCCGGTTCCTCCTTTACCGCCGGGGTAACGATAGATGACGCTACGCTGACGCTGCAAGGCACAAGCCTGGCAGCTGCTGCCACGGTGCAAAACGGCGGTACGCTTGCGCTCAATTCTGCCGCCAAACTCACCGGTAATGTGATTGTGGAGAGCGGGGCTCGTTTTACGGCAGATGCCGCCACTCTCACCGGGAATCTGACTGTGCGCGAGGCCGATGCCGTGCTGAGCAACGCCTCTACCGTGTCGGGCAACGTGACTGTGCGCGAGGGTAATATCACCATCGATGGCTCCAGGGTGACAGGTTCTTTCTCCGGTGTGGGCAAAGGCTCGGCTGTATTGACCAATGCCACACTCACCACGTCTGGCGGCTGGGTGTTCAGTGAATTGAAAAATAAGTTCACACTCAGCGCGGCGGCTTCCGGTACGATATCGTGGGATGTGGCGAACGGTTACCTTACCTTGGATTCATTGACGACTACCGGCAATTTGTCCACCACGAATGATGCCACGGCTGCCGGTGAGATGGTGTTCTTGGGCACTTCCTCCATCGGGCGCTTGGAAGGCAAGATGGGCACCCTCACCATTGGCTTGGATGCCGACCATACCGCCTTCCTGACGGTGACCAGCGCGGAGTTCTCGGATAACGATAATAAAGGTGCTGTCACGCTGAATATTAATGAGGGATCCACGTTCAAGGTGACAAGCACCGGAACGCAAGGTTCAAATACATACCAAAATAATGGCATAAGAATAGGCGAGTGGAACAGTGCCACAACGGTGAATGTGGATGGTGCCTTGCTGGCGGCCAACAGCTCACTGCATGTGGGGGATAGGACTTCCTATGTCAATATCGGTTCTACAGGTGTATTGGCTGTCAAAGGAATTCGCAATGGTCGAACAGACAGGACAACAGGTGTAGTCTTGACGATGGAAGCCGGTGGCAAGCTCATTGTCGGCAGTGAGAATGTTGCTACGAATGGAGCGTTTACTGCCACGCTGAATGGTGGTACCATTGCTTCCTCTGCAGATGCGACAACAATCAACGGTGCATTCACGGCCAATGGCAGCCTTGAAATCGACACCAACCGCTATGATTTTGCCGAAGACGGCAATTCCATTGCACGCGGTACTACCGCCTCCACTATCACCATGCAAGGTAGCTTGAGCGGTGAGTGCGCCCTGACGGTGAGCGGTTCCGGTAAGTTGGCTCTGCAAAATGATGGTAGCGCTTTCACCGGCTCCATCGCTTTGAAAGATACCGCCACTTTGAGCGTAAACAGCACATCTGCCGGTATCCTGAGCGGTGTTTCTTCTCTGGCTGTCAACAGTGGTACGCTCGACCTCTCCGCGCTTGATTTCAATACGGAAACCCAGCCTACCATTGCGCTCTCTGCGGAAGCTTCTTTCTCTTTCACGGAGAACAGTACCGTGGCTTTCGGGACAATGCACGAGGATACTTGGTATAGTGTCTTCGATACCAACGCCTATGGTGCAGCCTTGGATGGCTGGGAAAGCCTCTCCGTGAGCAATTTCGCCATCAATGGTGTTTCCATGGCTGACATGGGGCGTATCACCCTCACCACGGTTGAAGCCGGCGGCTTGTTCTACTACACCATCGACCGCTACGACCTTGTTTGGAACGGCGGCGCTACCGGTACATGGAACAGCGTGAAAGACAATGCGGCTTGGCTCGTGATGCAGGATGGTACGGTGACGGATACCGCCACCCACTTTGTCAACAATGATAACGTGACCTTCAACAGCAGCGCCAGCTTGCAAGTTGCAGACGGCGTGATTGTAAACAATGTCACCATCGAAGGCAATTCTACGGTGACCTTGGATGGCGCTGCCTTGACGGCAGATAAGGTGACGATTGAATCCGGCAGTAAGTTGAAGGGTGCCTATGCTTCCGTGCTTGTCCCGGTGAAGACCTTTGATATAGCCGCCGGGGCAACGCTGGAAATGAATGTACCGGGTGGTCCCACCTACACCGCAGAGGTGACCGGTGAGGGCGCGGTGACGATGACCGGTGGCGGTACACTCACCTGGAATGCGGCAGATGGCTCGCTGAGCATTGGCGAATTGAATATCACCGGTGGCGGCACGTTTAAGACCACTTCTGCCTACACGGGTACCACGGTGAATATCACAAACGGTTCGGCACAGTTTGATGGCGATGTATCAATTGACACCATGAATGTGGCAGCCGGCAAGACCGTAACGCTTTGGAATGCTGCAGCGGCTTCCGGTGCGGACAAGAATATTTCCACCCTTCATTTGGCCAATGGTGCCAAATTGCAGACCAATGACCGCGCCGCAGTCACGGCTGCTACCACCATCGGCACGCTGAACCTGACGGGTAGCTCGGCCACGCTGCAAGATGTGCATCACTCCGGCTATATAGCTGTTGATACATTGAAGATGGGGGATGGCGTTGCATCTGCCACTTTAACCTTGAAGAAGCTGGCATCCTCCTCTAACCTCACAACCTTTGAGTTGGGTGCAGCCGTTGCCGATGCCGGCAATTTTGCCGGTACAATAGAACTGCTGGGGGCTATGACCGTAAATAATAATAGTGGTAGTCGCTCTGCAGGTATTGTTCTGTCGAATGGTAAGATAGCTCAAAATGCCGTTGTGTCTTTGGGAGCGAATAATTCAACCCTCGCTGACTCTGTGCAGGTGCTTGGTATCAATGCCGAGAATACGACGATAGCCGGCTTGGTTTCCCGTTCCAATGAGGCTGACCGCTCTATCGTGTTTTCCGGCGCCTTGGCTGCGGATAAGGCATGGAGTGCTCAAACGAAGGCCGCTACGCCAAACACCCTCACCATCAACACGTCAAATGGTGCTACGCATGAGTACTACGGCCAAGTGCAAAATGTGAACCTGGTCATTGACGGCGAGGGTACACAGAAGTTCCTGGGCACGAGCAACAGCTTCTCCGGCAGCGTGACGGTGCAGGGCGGCACGGCGGCATTCAACGCTGCCGGTACGTCTCTGCTGGAGCATGCCACGGCCTTTACCCTGACCGATGGTGTGCTGGATTTGAGCGCCATCACCTTTGGTACGGATAGCACCAATGCTATCTCCCTGGCAAGCGGAGCCACCTACAGCTTCAGCGATGGTGTGATAGATTTAGGTAATCTGGATGCAGACACCACCTACCAAATCTTTGACCTGAGTGCTGAGAATACGACGCTGAGCGGGTGGGATTCGGAGACGACACTGGGGTTGGGGAACTTCCGCATCAACGGTGCCTTGCTGGCTGATACAGACGGATTTGTGGCTATAAGCTTGGGAGCAGATGGTACATTCCGCTACACCATGACAAATCCCGAAGAGAACCCGCTGTACTGGAGCGGCGGCTCATCTGCCGATTGGAACACGACGGATGCTAACTGGGATGCCACGCCGGAAGTGGCGGACGATGGCTTGGTGGAGTTCCGGGACAAGAGCGCTGTTGTCTTTGCATCTTCTGCTACGGTGAATATCACGGAAGAGGTGGAAGCATACAGCGTCATCATCACAGATGGAGCTGAAGTGAAGCTGACCATGGGAGCAAATGGCGGCTTGGCTACCGGTGAAGTGGTGGTGGATGCCGGCACGCTGGAGCTGGGAAGCGACAAAAATTGGCAGCATCTTTCCTACGTGACTGTGGGAGAAGAAGGTGTACTGCGCCTGATGTACGGCGTGGGCATCAACAATACGCAAGATGCCACCGATATCTTCTTGAACGGTGGCAAGATAGAGCTGCGCAATGGTGCAGGTGCAAACCAAGTATTGCATGCTGATATGGTAGTGGATGGCTCCGGTACGATTGCTGGCTCCCGCAATGGAGATGGTACCACCATTTCCGGTACAATCAGCGGCAATGGTACGCTTACTTTCGAGGCTGACAGCGGTCACAACAATTGGATGACTGTTAGCTCCATTGTCAGTGATGGTGAGGATGGTACTTTGGCGTTGCATGTGAAGGATGCCCAAATCAAATTGACCAATGCAGCCAACAGCTACACCGGTGCTACCACGATTGATACCAACGGCAAGTTGGTGCTGGATGCCAATGCTACCTACACCCTGGGTGGTACGGTAAGCGGAGCGGGCACGCTGGAAGTGGCAGCGGGTACTACGCTGAAGGTGGCAAATGACAAGACCATCTCCTCTGCCTTGTTGGTGAATGGTGGTGTGGTGGACGTGACCGCGAACAATAACAAGGTGATGGCCGGTAACATTACGGTGCAAAATGGCGGTGAGCTGAAGTTCACGTATTCCGGCGGTTCCAATCAGTACGATTGCTTTGCTATCGATAGTACGGCTCGTACGATTACTTTGGATAATGGTACGCTGGATTTGGGCGCTATGCGCCATACCATGCAAAACTGGAGTATCACCATGAGTAATGGTTCTCTTCTTAAGGGTACGGGAAGTAGTTATAACATCACTGGTAAGTCCTATACCGCAGCCTTGGATGTGGCAACCAACAATATGACGATATCCTCCACATCCGGAGATAATGAGATTTCTGCCGTGACACGCCTGCGTACTAATACATTGAAATATAATGTAACGGGAGGTACGTTGACAATTTCCGGAGAGATTATGTCAGATGGTAACAATCCGGCTATTGTCAAGGAAGGTTCAGGTGACCTCATCTTCACACGGGATCACACCTTTGCCGGCACTACGACCATTTCCGCCGGTAAGTTGGTATTGAATTTGGGTACGGTGACGACGGGTGAGGGCGAGAATGCTGTGACGACCAATGGCATATATACCTTGGATGGTGCGGTGAGCGGTGCCGGTACCTTGCAGGTGATGGGTGGCACCACCGTGGTGGCCGATGCCGCAGCGGAGACTATTTCCACCGCCGTCATCTTGGAAAAAGGCTCTGTGCTGAAGCTGGCCAATGGTACGACCAACACTTTGTCCAAGGATGTGACCAAGGGGACAAGCGGAGCCGGTACGCTGGAAGTGGCAGAAAACACCACGCTGGCGAATAATGGCAAGGTCATCTCTGCCGATTTGGTGCTCAATGGCGGCGATGCGACCATTACCGGTGGCTCGACCTTGAGCGGGGATGTGACCATTAAGAATGGCTCGACGCTGACAATCAATACAACCGATAGCTCCGACCACTTTGAGTATGGCCATGCCCATACGATGATAGTGGAAGAAGGCGGCACCTTGGCTCTTGGTTCTAACCGTGAAACTTTCGGCAACTGGACACTAGATGTACAGGGCGGTATAGTGACCGGAAGCGGAGCTAACGGTGATGTGGGCCAGGCTGCTTTGGATTACAACAACGATAGTACGATTAAGGCTTCTGCCGGCAATGGTGAGATAGCAGCTGCCATTGGTGTGCGAAGCAGTAAGACCTTGAGCGTAAATGTGGATGATGCTGCCGGTTTGGAGGTATCCGGAACTATCGTGGGTGCAGGTTCTCTGAAGAAGGCAACCGGCACCGGCACGCTGGTGCTGAGCGGAAACAATACCTACACGGGCACGACAACGGTGGAAGCCGGCACGCTGGAACTGCAAGGCGCGGGCCAAGTGGGCAAGGGCAATGTGAGCATTGCCGCTGGCGGTGCTGAGCTGGCAGCTGCCACCACCGCTACGCAGGAGGCAGAATCCGAAGTTTGGGCAAGTATCACCAGTACATCCGATACGGCTGCTGCCACGGTGAGCGGTGCAACAATCACCCAGACAGAGGACACCAAGACACTGGCCGTAGCCAGCCGTAGCACGGATGGCACGCGCGGCACGTTGGAGAACACCCTGGTGCAGATAGCCTCCGGTGCCACCCTGACGGTGGATAGCATGATGATCAGCCCCGGTAGCCGAATCTCCGGTGCGGCCTCTCTCTATGCGGCCCGCGCAGCGGAAAGCAGCTTGGCACAAGTGCAGCTGAGCAATAGCATCCTGCAGCTGGATACGAGCAACAGCTCTGTGGCAGGTGACCACGTGACCATGGATTTGGGCACACTGCAAGCCACCGGTAGCAGCGATGCAAGCGGCGCGCTCACGCTCGGTGCTGCAAGCAAGGTGCTGACGGTGAGCACGGATGTCTTCAGCAACCTGGCGCTGACAAGTGGCACCAACTTTGTGGTGGACTTCAGCAGCTTGTTGTCGAGCATTGATGTGGCTGATGCGGACTTTGTGTACCTGAGCTTTGCCGATACGGTGAGCGCCGATTGGAGCACGACGACCCTGACCGGTACGTGGAATGATTACCAAATGGCTGCCTACTACCACACCGCCGTGGCTACCGGAGCCGCGGTGCCGAATGTGGGCGTGTATTTCGATGTGCGCTCTATCCCCGAGCCGACTTCCACGACGCTGAGCATACTGGCGTTGGCTGCTCTGGCCGCCCGCCGCCGCAGAAAATAAATGGTTAGGAGGCGTCTCGCCTCGGCGTAGCGCAACGCGCGAAGCCGGGAGCCGACCTTCCGGCTTCGAGACTCGCAGAGCTCGCTTTCTACGCCGAGACAGGCCACGACGCTGAGTATACTGGCGCCCAGCCTCGGCGTAGCGCAACGCGCGGAGACGGGTGGCTGCTCTGGCCGCCCGCCGCCGCCGCCGCTAAAGCGTGGTACAATGAACAATGAAAAATGTACAATGAACAATGAGGAAGCTCGCCGCGCATAGCGCGGGGGGAATTTCATAGC
>Ga0233362_1000005_pt1 | contig 73581 bp, 56 predicted proteins | sample ElkDunMinimDraft_22_FD_180674 | JGI IMG/M metagenome (GOLD analysis project Ga0233362, IMG submission 180674) | Fecal eukaryotic communites from dung pellets of Tule Elk in California, USA - Elk Dung C1 | ecosystem: Host-associated > Mammals > Digestive system > Large intestine > Fecal | place... | reverse complement strand
CCGCAGCGAGAACGATGCGGATATCCTGGGCAGCAGCTACGACTGGACACAGCACGCGCTGCAACTGGATGCGCGCCTGAGCTACGCCTACGCGCTCAACGAGCGCACCACGCTGCGAGGCTTCGGGGGCATGCAGTACCTGCACATCGACTCCGACACACCTGAAAAGGGCCTGAAGGCGGATTCCATGCAGAATGTGCGCGTAGAAGTGGGCGTGGGCGCCACCTACATGGCTACGGCAAAGACAGCGGTGTACGGCGAGGTAAGCTTCATTGGCGACATCGTGCGCGACAACCCGGCCACGCACATCGGCGGCACCTGCCGCGGCGGCTCGAACCCTGGCCGCGCAGGCATGAACATGACCGTGGGCGCCACGCACGCCCTGAACGATAACTGGAGCCTGAACGCGAGCTACAACCTGGAGCTGCAGCCGCGCGCCAACGCGCACAACGCCTCTGTGGGCGCCACTTACAGATTCTAAGCAAGCTGTTTGAAACACGAAAAGCCTCTCGCAAAAGTCACTGCGAGAGGCTTTTCGTAGTATGGATTGCGGGCGATTTCAGGAAGCCCACAGGATATCAACCAGCGCGCGTGTTTCATCGCCACAGGAAAGGTTGTGGGCGGAGCGGTTGCCTTTTACCGTGTGGGTTATGCAGATTTCTTGGTTGGCGTGGCTTTCGTGCTTGAACGCGATGCGGATGCGAGCCGGTGCGCCTTCGGGTTGGAGCTCAGCCGGGAGGGTATCGAGCGCCCAGATGAGATAGGCGCTGTTGTTGATGTGGCCGTTGAAGTCGATATCACGGCGAGATGAGGTGAGGGTGGCCGATGCCGTTTGCGCGGGAGCATCAGTCGGCATCTCCGGTATGCTGTCGGTGATGATGGATTCGCTCAGTTCATCAAGGTTGAGGGAGGTGCGTTTGAGGGGAACCAAACGGCGTGTGTTCATATCAATCAGTGCCCAATATAAATCGGCTTTGGCCAGCACCTTGCCCTCCGCGTCTGTCATTTCAACAAAACGGTGGGCTTGAAGGGGGGACGCTTTGCCTGTGTTGGTACGCAGGCTGACGGTTTCTTTCCAGCGGGGGCGGCGGATAAACTCGAATTCCCCACTCAATTCCACCCAAACAATGCCGCTGCGAATCGCCCAGTCGTACCCGAAATCCAGCGTGCCGGCATGGCTCTCTGCCATCTCTTGACACATGTGTAGAAAACACTCCGGTTTCAGCATCAGGTCTGCGCCGCATTCGTAGCTGGTAATCTTGTGTGTAAGGGTAAAGTCCTCCATAGAGTTGACTCTACCATGCAGTATATGTTTTGTCAAGCCCTAGCGGAATAATCAACGCGTAGCTTTGAGAACCCAAGTGACAACCCCAAAGAAAGCCGCTTGAGAGGTTTTGTTGATGATAATGGGCTCAAATTTCGGATTAGCCGGGATGAGGCGGATGCCGGAGGCGCTTTTTTCGTAGTATTTGACTGTAAAAGAGCCTTCTATTTCTGCAATGATAATATCTCCATTGCGGGGCGAAAGACTGCGGTCTACCACTAGGATATCGCCATCTGCCATGCCGGCCTCAATCATGCTTTCGCCACGCGCTCGGATGAAGTATGTGGCGGCGGGGTGGCGAATGCACAAATCGTTGAGGTCTAAACTACCATTGAGCTCGCCCGCAGCAGGAGAGGGGAAGCCGGCCGCGACCTCCTCTGCAAAGAAAGGCATACCGGATTCTGCCCAATCTTTGTTATCATTGCACATCAAATTGGGAGGATTGCTGCGAGAGATATTGGTACAGCTCACAATAACTGTGTGCGGTATCGGAAAGGCGGTAGGGGTAGGGAATGGTACCGGGCATGACAGGCGGATAGGTGTACCACTGTGTTAATACATCTGCCATGGCTGCCGGATCGGAAACGGGAATCCGGCCTTCCGGGAGGAAGGCAGAGAGCAATTCTCCCACGGAGCCATGGTCATAACCAGCTACCGGGCGCCCCAATGCCAACGCTTCCAGAATGGTGTGGTCGTGGGTGGCAGGTTGATGGGCCAAGGAGAGGGTGATATTGCATGCGGCCATGACATCTCGCATATCGGTGCGTGCCCCAATCCAACTGATGCGGTTTTCAATTTGCGCTTGAGAGAAGAGGTTGCGCAGGTGTTCAACGTACCCGGGGGTGGAGAAGCGCACATCACCAGCGATGTAGGCATGCACCGGGATGCCGTTTTTGAGGAGTTGCTGCATGAGAGGCACCAAATCTTCCAGCCCGTGCAGGGGGGAGATTGCACCCGGTATGCAAAGTGTGTAGGCATCTTCTTTGCCGGGGCTGGCGCGGTGCCATTGTTCCACCCAATTTTGAGAGGACTTGTAATCGGGAAAACAAAGGTTGTGGTTGACACCGTAGGGGATGACCCAAGGTTGTTTTTGCTTGCGAAAGAGCTCGCTGTGTTCTCCCAACACGTTGCGCAGGTGTTTAGATACGCATGTGAAGCAATCACAATAGTTGAGCCCCATATTTGCAAAGCCCGCCAAGGGGTACCCTGTCATCACGCCTACGATGTGTGGCTTCTTTTGCAGTTTGCGGCACGATAATCCGGCAATCCACGCGGCTTCGCGGGAGTATACTTGGAGAATGTCCGGCTCAAACGCGCGTATGAGAGCCTTGAGTTTGCTTTTGCCGCGAAGCGCGGTGAGGAGGTTAGGTTTGCTGCATCGGGCGTGCCGGACCCCGAGTTCCTGCATGCGGCTGATGAGCTCGCACGGCGGTGCTAGGACGAGGTTTTGCGTGTCGCGTTCTTGCAAGGCGCAAGCCAAATCCGCAGCCAGTCTATTCAGACCGGCTGATTTCAGATAGGGCGAGAAATGAAGAATCTTCATGCCTTGGGCGAACACAGGGATTGATACAGCTCGATGTGGGCATTTATCATGTCCTCTCGCTTATAGGGCGAGGGCAGCGGGTGCTTGGGGGTTGGGCGTTGGGTGTACCAATCTGCCAGAATGTTCACCATGGCATCGGTATCCTTGGTGGGACATTTGCCGGCTGGCAGAAAGACCGCCAGCTGCTCTCCCACGCCGCCATGTTCGTAGCCCGCCACCGGGCGTCCTAGGGCCAAAGCTTCCAATGTTGTTTTGCCGAAGGATTCCGGCTGAAGCGTGAGCGAGAGGGTGACATCACAGGCACACAGCACATCTCGCAAATCAAGCCGATGCCCCGTCCACGTGACACTGCCGGCGAGCCCGGCGGCTTCAAAGGCCGCACACAATTCGCGGCGCAAGGCTTCTTTTCCTTTTTTGGTCTCGCCGACGATGACGGCGTGAGCCGGGATGCCTTTAGCCTGCAAGCCGCTCAAGATAGGGACAAGATGCTGTGCCCCCTTGATGCGGGTGATACGCCCCGGTAAACATAGGGTGTACTTGCCCTCCAATTCCGGGTAATCGCGGCGCCATTGGGCTCTCCATTCCTCTGTAGGCGCGTAGCCGTAGAAGTTTTGCTCCGTATCCACCGAGTTGGGGATGATGCAAATATCCGCAGCATCCGTGTGCGGATAATGTTGCAGGATATGGTCGCGCATGCAGTTCGAAACCGCCACGACCTTGTCCCCCTTGGCCATGATGCCGGAGTAAAAATTGACGGAGTGGAAGCCGTGGAAGGTGGTAACCACTGCCGGGCGGTATTTGCGGGGCACGCGTTTACATGCCAAATACCCCACCCAGGCCGGCACGCGCGAGTGCAGGTGAAGGATTTGCGGACGCTCTTTTTTGATGAGCCTTGCCATTTTACCGACCATGAGGAAGGTGCGCAGGCTTTTTTTTCCGATGGGCAGGGTGATGTGGCGAGCGCCCGTTTTTTCAATGGCTTCCACCATGGCGCCACCTGCCGATACGACGATACATTCCTCCCCGCGGGCACATAGCCCTTGGCAGAGTTCCAGAACAACTTGTTCAACCCCGCCGGATGAGAGCGAGGGAAGGAGATGCATGATTTTCATGACAGAAGTTTGGGGAATTTTTGCAGGATGTAATCGGCGGCACGGCCTGCTTCATTGAGGATGGTTTTGGCGCGGGGAATGACGCCGTCTTTGGCCCATTCGGTGAAGGTGCACACGCTGCCGTCCTCTATGAGCATGTTGAGCCCACGTACCACTCGGGAGCATTTTTGAGTATCGCGTTTCTTGCGTGGTAATTCCAGAATACCTACTGGCGCTCCGCTGGAGAGAGCCTCGTAGACCATGGAAACGCTGTCTTGCGTGACCCATACCTCCTTGGCTGTGGACAAGTGATCTGCCACCCAGGTGGGCCCGGTGGTTTCGACGGGCTCAATTTTCATGCTGGGGCAGGCGTTGGTGACATCGGTAGCGAAATCCTGGGGCGTGCGGCGGGAGGTGGTCAGCACCATGGGGGTGGTGGTGCGGCGTGCGACTGTGGTCAGCTGGGTGAGCACAAATTCTGAATCCCAAATAAACTCTTTGCTGGGGCCACCCACGAGAATGAGCGTTTCTTTTTTATCCCCCCCGGGGACGGGGCGAATGGCGTTGATGGCACCAATTGTTTGGAAGATATGGCCCTTTGTGTTGTTGCCATTGGGTAAATCATGCCGGGGTATGATGCACAAATCAAATGAGCTGAGGGGAAGGCTGGGTTTCATGCACACCATGCACAAACATTTTTTATGGCGGGCAAGGCTCAGCGCCGCAAAATGAGTGCTGTGGCCGGCACAGAGTACCAAATCCGGCTTGGGGTAGTCTAAATCCTTGCCTTTGTAGAAGAATTTGGCGAACCAACTCTTGTTGGTAATATCCACCATGTAGTATTCGTGCTGCTGATCAGGCTTTTGCTCACGAGCACGCTCCAACAATGCTTTGGCTAGACCTTGAGTTTGGGAGAGATGGCCTCGTTTACCATCGCTTACGATGTAGATAATCATGCAGAGTGTAGGGAAAATGGGTGATTACTGGAGAGGAAGGGTGATGCGCCCTTGCAGTTGCATTCCAAGGAAGGGGGTGTTGAGGGTTCCGCTGGGGAGCGTGTCGGCACCTACAGTGAAGCTGCTTTCCGGGTCGAAGAGCAGGAGTGGTGCGGTGGCCGGTACATCTTCCTCTAAATCGATGGGGTTGGCGATGCTGACCGGGTTGATGCAGCATGTGCGCACTACGTCTGCCCAGCTCAGCTTGCCGGGTTTGATGAGGTGTGTGTAGATGGCCTGTAAGAAGGTGTCCAGCGCAATCATCCCCTGCGGTGCAGAGGTGAAGTCTTGCTTCTTCGCAAAGGGGGTACAGGGGGTGTGGTCGGATACTATGCAGTCGATGGTGCCATCTCGCAATCCTTCCAAAAGAGCTTCGCAATCAGCGGTATCACGCAGGGGGGGGAGTGTCTTGTAGGTAGTGTCGTAGTTGCCCACGTTTTCGTGTGTGAAGAGAAGGTGGTGCAGGGCTACTTCTGCCGTGACCTGCTGGCCTGCAGCCTTGGCGCGGCGAATGATATCAACCCCACCGGCAGTGCTCACTGTTTGCACATGCACCTTGGCACCTGCATCTGCCGCAAGGCGCAAGGCGGTGTCGATGCCTATTTCCTCTGCACAGGGCGGGGTGCCGTGCAGCCCAAGCTTGTAGGAGGTTGTGCCGGGGTGGATGCAGGTGTTGGCCGTCAGGGTGGCTACATCACCGCGCAGGGCGAAGGTGAGACCGATTTCCGAGGCGTACTTCATGGCGCGGTGCAGCATGAGAAGGCTGGAGGGTGTTTTTGCACCATCGCTCAGGATGCTTACACCGCGTGCGGCCAGTGTATTGTAGAGTGCTTGCTGCTCGCCTTGCATGCCTTGGGAGATGCAGCCGGCGGTCAGCATTTCGGCGGCAGAGCGCTGTGTTACCGCATCGTGGAAGCTATCCAGCGTGGCGGCGTTGTCGAAACAGAACCCGGGGGAGGGCATCACCAGCATACCCCACACGCCACCGGAAATGGCGGCTTGGCCGGCACGGCTCACGCATTCGCGCTTGCTGCGCCCTTCAATTTCGATGCTTGCATGCATATCGAAGAGCGCGGGCATGAGAATCTTGCCCGTGGCATCGTGCACGCGGGGGGCTCCTGCCGGTATTTCCAATTCTCCGGCCGGGGCTATGCGCCCTATGCCGGGCAGGCAAATGCCGCTGAGCTCGCAGCAGGTGTCGGAATCCTGCCCCAGACAGAAATCGTACTGTTTGCCATCGAGAACCCAAGTGGCGTTGCGGATGTAGGTGTTAGTCATTGTTCTGAGTCTGGGGGGTGAGGTGGTAGAGAATGCTCATGCGGGCGGCTATGCCGTTTTCAACTTGATTGCACACCAAACAGTTGCGGTAGTCCATGGCAGCATCGCACAGCTCCACGCCGCGGTTGACGGGGCCGGGGTGCATGATGGAGAGGTCCAAATCATCAATTCGGCGTAGGCGCTCATCCGTCACGCCAAAAGCTTGGTGATAGTCTTTGGCGGGGAAGAAGGGGGTGTCAATACGCTCGTTTTGCACGCGCAGTAGGTAGATGACATCCGGTTTCCATTCAAAAACATGATCCCAGTTGGTGAAACGCGGTATGCCGGTGTAGGCCTGCGGAGGCACGAGCGGGCCGGGCCCCATGTAGGCAACTTCTGCCCCCAAACGCTTGAGAATGGTGCTGGTGGAGCGAGCTACGCGGCTGTGCAAAATATCGCCGATAATCACCACGCGCTTACCGGCTACAGTGCCGTATTTTTCGCGGATGGTGAACGCATCCAAGAATGCTTGGCTGGGGTGAGCGTGGGCTCCATCTCCGGCGTTGATGACGGCAGCTTTGCAGTGGCGTGCAATCACTGCGGGGATGCCGCTGTTTTTGTGGCGCACGATGATGTAATCCATCTTCATGCTCATGAGGGTGTCTATCGTGTCGTGCACGCTTTCGCCTTTGACAACGGAGGAGGTGGAGACGGTGAAGGTGGTCACATCAGCCGAGAGACGGTGGGCTGCCACTTCAAACGAGGAGCGGGTGCGGGTGCTCGGTTCGTAGAAGAGAGTCAGCACGGATTTGCCCTTGAGGGCAGGCACTTTTTTGACACTCTTGGTAAAGATGTCTTTCATGGCGGTGGCGCTGTCGAGGATGGTGTTGATATCCTCATCGCTCAAATCGCCTATGGTGAGCAAATCTTTTCTTGGTTTCATGTTGGTGAAAAATCAGTAAGTAATGTCTTCTTTGCCGTCAATTTCCTGCAGATGGACTTTCACGCCGGCTTCCACAGGGGTGGTGAATGCTGCGGCATCAGGGTGAATGGGAAGCTCTCTCCCCCCGCGGTCCACCAATGCATACAGCTCTACGCGGTCAGGCCGGCCATATTCAAACAGGGCATTGAGCGCAGCGCGTACCGTGCGCCCGGTGTCAATCACATCATCCACCAGTATCACCCGCATCCCATCTGTGGAAAATGGTAGGTAGGAGGCTCGCAATGCCGGTTTGTGGCTCAGCATGTCAAAGTCATCGCGATACAAGGAAATATCCAACGCCCCATAGAGTGCTTGCACTCCTGCTTCCTGTAGCATAGATACGAGCCGCCGTGCCAAGATGTCTCCATGGCTGATGAGCCCCACCACTGCCAACTTTTCATCGGCAGTGGTACCGGCAGCGATGCGCCCGGCCCAATCTTGGAGGGCACTTTGGATGGCATCTTGGCTGATGGTAGGCATGGCGATTATTGGGCAAGCTTGATGATGCGGTGGGCTGCCATGGCAGCGTTGATGGGGGTCTTCTTGTGCAGGCCCACTGTGGTGGCGGGCACCCCACCCGGCAGCTGGGAGATAGCCAGCAGAGCATCCACGCCGTTGAGCGGGCCGCACGGCACAGGTACACCAATAACGGGCAGCTCGGTGTTCATGACCACCACCCCCGGCAGTGCGGCAGAAAGCCCTGCTACACACAGCAATACGGCCTTGGTCCCGGCTTTCTCAAGCCCGGCTAAGTATTCAATAAGGGCAGGTAAATCTCGGTGGGCAGAGTAGATAACCTCCTCGTGCTCAACACCGTTTTCTGCAAAATAAGTACGTGCGGGCTCCATGAAGGGGAGATCGCTCTTGCTGCCATAGATAGTGATAACTTTCATGCTGGCGCTTATTCTAGCACCCCTCGCGTGCGCACGCAAGCTAAAAGCTTTGTCAGCGCACACCAAATGTCAATTTGGCGGGCAGTGGTGCGTGTGAGAATAGCGCGTATCAGAGGATGAGCATGCAGTCACCGTACGAGAAGAAGCGGTAGCGCTGCTCTACTGCCTGGCGGTACGCTTCCATAATCAATTCCTTGCCCGCAAAGGCACACACCAGCATGATAAGCGTACTCTGCGGCAGGTGGAAATTGGTGAGCAGACCGCCCACCACTTTATACTCGTAGCCGGGATAGATGAAAATATCTGTATCGCCGGGGCCGGGGGGCAGGGGGCGCCCATGGCGTGTGGCGAGTGTTTCCATCACCCGTACACTGGTGGTACCCACCGCAATGACACGCCGGGCGGCCTCGATAGCCCGGCTGGTTTCCTCCGGCATCACAAAGCTTTCGCGGTGCATGTGGTGATCTGCCACATATTCGGCCTTGACCGGGCGGAAGGTGCCCACCCCCACATGTAGGGTCACAAAGCTATGAGGTAGCTTTGCCAAAATATCCGGGGTGAAGTGCAAACCCGCCGTGGGTGCCGCGATAGCGCCCTCGTGTTGGGCATAAATCGTTTGGTAACGTTCCTTGTCTGCGGGCTCGCTTTCGCGATTCATATAGTGGGGCAACGCAAGGCGACCATAGGTATCCTCGTCCACCAATTTATCCCAGCGGATGTAGCGGTAGCCTTCGTCATCAATGGATTCCACCGTCCCCGTGGCATCCCCGATTTGCACGGTGCGGCCCACTTTCATCTTCTTGCCGGGGCGCACAAGACATTTCCACACCAATTCCTGCGCCAGCCCGGCGCGCACCAGCTCAATGCCGCCATCGTTGCTGAAGTAGCGAGCCGGAATCACCTTGGTGTTGTTGAGTACAAGGTGATCCCCCGGCAGCACGTAGTCGGTAATGTCGCTGAAGTGGCGGTGCTCTATCAGCCCAGTATCGCGGTGTACCACCAGCATGCGGGAGGCCGCGCGGTCGGGCAGGGGCCTATCCGCTATCAGCTCCTCGGGCAGGTGGTAATCAAAATCGGCGGTTCGCACGGAGTTGCGGTGGGTTAGCAGGGGAAAGCGGCAATGCGGCGCAGCACTTCATCGCGCCCCAGGGTCTGCATGATAACATCAATGCCGGGGCCTGCGTGGCAACCGGTCAGCGCCATGCGCAGCGGGAACATCATCGCCCCCACCTTCACCCCATTGGCCTTGGTGAGCGGTTTCACAATTTGGAAAGCGGCCTCGCCGCTCCATTCCTCGATGCCTTGTGCTGCCTCTACAAAGAGGTTGAGCATCTCGCGGGCGTTCTCCTGCAGCTTGGCCATGGATTCCGCCTCGTATTCCAGCACCTGTACCCACTTCACCCAAGCAGGCACCTCGCTCAGCAACTGCACCTTCGTCTGCACGGAGGGAAGCACCTCTCGCAGCTGTGTGGTATCCTGCAATCCGGCGGCGGTGCAGAAGGGGATGGCAAGCTCCACAAACTTGTCCGGAGCTAAGCGCATGATGTGTTGCTGGTTCATCCACTTGCACTTGGTGATATCGAACTTGGCGGCGGCACGGTTCACATTCTCCAGAGAGAAAAGGCTGATGAGCTCTTCCTTGGTGAAAATCTCTTCATCGCTCTTGGGGCTCCAGCCCAGCAGCGCAATGAAATTGACCACCGCATCCGGCAGGAATCCCTCTTCAGGGTAGTTGCCCAGCTGGGCACCCACATCACGTTTACTCATCTTAGAACCATCGGGGTTCTGGATGAGGGGGATGTGGGCATACACCGGGGGCTCCACGCCAAATGCATCGAAAAGCTGCAGGTGCTTAAAGGTATTCATGATGTGGTCTTCGCCGCGGATGACGTGGGTGATTTTCATCTCAATATCATCCACCACGTTCACCAAGTGGAAGATGTAGGAGCCATCCGTGCGCTTCACCACCATGTCGGGGGTGTTGTCCACGTTGTTGTAATCCACAGAAATGTCGCCGCACACCATATCGTGCAGGGTCATCACGCCTTCTCGCTTGAAGCGGAAACGCCACACGGTACCTTCGCTCGTGCCGGGAATCTCATCGCCGTTCTTATCGCGCTTATTGGGGGCAGGGCACTCGTACACGCGACCCATCTCCACCAATTTTTGGAAATAGCGGTCGTAGATATCCTTGCGCTGGCTCTGGAAGTACGGCTCGTAGGCGCCGCCCTTGCCTTCGCCCTCATCCCAATCCAGCCCCAGCCAGCTCATGCCGGTAAAAATGGCCTTCATGGCATCTTCTACATGGCGTTCTTGGTCCGTGTCTTCAATGCGCAGCACAAAGGTGCCGCCCATCTTGCGCGTAAACAAATAGTTGAACAGCGCCGTGCGGGCGCCGCCTATGTGCAGATAACCTGTCGGGGAAGGAGCAAATCGGGTGCGTACAGTCGTAGACATGCGCGCCTTATACACCCAACTCCCGCTTTTTTCAAGCTTAATCCACCACACATACGCAGGATGACGGGGTGAAGTACCTGCGCAGGATTGTTCTCATTTGCGCTTCATGCGGCTCAACAAAAGCCACATGACAAAGCAGCAAAGACCTGCCGAAACACAACTGAATCCCACTTGTGAATCCACCGGCACCGTGGGAATATCCATCAACACGTTGCCAAATATGCTACATACAATGCAAGCACTGATGAGGAACGCAGAGACGCATGACGGCAGGATTTTTCGCTGCCCTAGGAGGCGGCGCTTGCTATGAATACTTACCCACAGACACACCACGCCGCAGCTGAGCATGAACGCACTTTGCCATAGCGGCGAAATCGTGCCCCTCTCCCTGTACCATTGTTCAGCCAAGCTTTCTGCCGCTACAAGACAGAATACCCCTATGAGCGCACCCAACCACCAGCGCCACAGGATATAAGCCTTGCTTCTGTGCTTATCTTTCGCATTTCTCAGTTGCAGATAAAGGTGAACCCAGATGCGATATGGCAGAAAGAGAGACAATGCACGCATCCGCCTGAAAAGACCCCCTTTTTTCAGAACCGCATCTGCCAAGGGCACCTCAGTAAAAAGTCTTCGCAGAAGCTCATTCTTTTGCCTAGCCGTGGCGGCCCCCTCCTGCAAACGCCGCATGTAATTATGAATATTGCTTTGAAACCAAGTACAAAAATCCACGTCGGTGCTCACGCCATGTGCGATTGCTTCTTCTGCAATGGCTTTAAATCCCACAAAAACACTATGCAATTTAGAATAATCGCCGCGCTTATCTGCGGTGATGGCTCCGCTCCGTTGTCGGTAGTAATAGGTGATATCTCTGACCATTTCAACCTTGGGCCCCCTCACAATGAGAGCAAACGCCCACGGCTCATCTTCATGAAATATCCCCTCAATGAAGCTCACACCGCTTTCCCGGTAAAACTGCGTGCGGATGATGCGATTCCACGCCATGGGGTAGATAGCTCTTGTGCAGTGAAGCAGCAGCGGTGCCGGGCCTGGCTGCTCTTCAGCCTGCCTCAGCGCCCAAAAACCCCGGGAAATTTTACCCCCTGTGTCGTAGGCTATGTTGCCAAACACCATATCTGCTTTGCATGAAGTGGCTTTATTCACTAACAACTCAATAGCATGGTGGCTCAGGTAGTCATCACTGTCCAAAAAAAAGAGATATTGCCCGCTTGCTTCTTTGGCCCCCGAGTTTCGTGCTGCAGAAAGCCCTCGATTGTGTTCGTGGCGCAGGGTTTTCCAGGGTAGGGAGCTGCCCGCCAACACTTCCGCGGCCATTGCAATGCTTTTATCATCCCCACAATCATCCACCAAAATGACCTCCAGATGCTGATATGTTTGCGCCACAACGGATTCCATGCATTCCTGTATGTAATCCTCCACCTTGAAAACGGGGACAATGACGGATACCAAGGGCGTATCCTCTTTTTGGACCGTGTTCATGATTGTCGATAAGTATTGGTAGATGCTGACCCATCGACAAAATATCATTTCCTCCCCTGTTTAGTCAACCTCTTTGCTCACTTTGTGTTCACGCAACTATGCTTGCCGGGCGGGTAAAGCTTGTAAAAGCACGGCAAGTGTGCTATACTGCCCCCAGTCGCCAAGTATGAGAAGCATACGCGAACGCCAGTACCGAGCTTTGGAGCTGCCGGAAATCATCTCCGGCATGCTGGTGCTTTTTGTCGTGTTGTGGGAGGCCTGTTTCGAACCGATGGCCACGGACCGTGTAGAGCGCGATGTGTTTGTGAAAGGCACTCACTTGGTGCTGTGCGGCTTGGTGTGGTTCAACACGGCCGCTGTGATTTTGCATTTCCTCACGCAGCTGGTGCACAGGCACCTGCCCGGGCGCTTCCTATGGTGGCAGCTCGTGGTGGGCGGCGTGGCCTCATTCGTGTTCTCCGGCGGCGTGTGGAGCTTCCTCCCCTCCCAGACGTACTGGGTGAGCCTGCTGCTCAGCTTGGTGCTGGGTGCGTTCTCCTTTGTCAACATCTTGGCCTATCGGCGAGCCCGGCGGCGTTCGCCCGTGCGAGGGCAGGGGGCCTGGTCCCCCTCGGTGGTCTTCTTCACCAGTATGGTGGCCCTCGTGGTGGTGAGTGCCCTCATCCTCATGACCCCCGGAGCGGCTCGCATCCCCATCTCCTATACAGATGCGCTTTTTACCTGCGCCAGTGCCATCTCCATCACCGGGCTTACCTGTATTGATGTATCACAAGCCTTGGCGCCGCTGGGCAAACTGGTGCTGTTGTTTGATATTCAAGTGGGAGCCATGGGGGTGATGTCTTTCTCCTACTTTGTGCTGCTGATGGTGGGCAAGAAGCTCAACATGCGCGACAGCTCCACCATGTCCACCCTGTTGGATCAAGTGGGGGTCAACATCATCCCCTCTCTGCTCAAAGCCGTCTTCTTTGTCACCATCCTGCTGGAGTTACTGGGTGCAGTAGCGCTCTATTTCCTGTGGCTGGGGCACCCCGGCGTGCCCCAGACCAATCTCTGGTTCTTTGCGCTCTTTCACTCTGTGTCCGCCTTTTGCAATGCCGGTATCACTCTTTTCCCGGAGAATATGGCGCAGGATTGTGTGGCGCATTCCTATGCGGTGCAAAGTGTCATGATGCTGCTGATTCTGGCCGGTACGCTGGGATTCGGCGTCTATCTGGAGGGGATTACACGCCTGCGCCAGCTTTTTTCCAAAAATCGCCCATCGCAGCGCTGGAGCACCCACACCTGGCTGGTCATCCGCGTCTCCATCCTCGTGCTGCTCATCGGCTCCGTAGGCCTGGCGTTGCTGGGTGCCTTTGAACCCTCTGCCCACGCTCGCAGCGCAGATTACAACCTGTGGGAAGGTGCATGGAATGCAATCGGCCGCTCTGCCGGCTTTAATATCACCGATATTAGCGAATACGGCCCCGTCTACCACCTCTACCTCTGCGTGCTGATGTTCATCGGCGGCAACCCCACCGGTACCGGCGGCGGTGTGTATGCCCCCGTGTTCGCCCTGTGCGTGCTGGAGGTACTGCGCGTGCTGCGCGGGCAGCAAGATGTGGAGATTCACGGCCGCCGCATTGCCCGCAACACCGTAGAGCGAGCCATGGCCACCGTGGTGCTTTCCACGTGCTGGATAGTGCTCACCACCATGCTCCTGCTGCTTCTGGAACCCACCCTGGCCGATAGCGACAACGGCATCGTTAAAGTCCTCTTTCTGGAGGTGAGCGCCTACACCACCACCGGCTTCTCCCTCTGCGACCCCGCCGAACTCTCCGACTGGTCCAAAATGCTCGTTGTGCTCAACATGCTCTTTGGCCGTGTCGGTATGTTCACCTTCATGCTCATCTTCATTCGCCAGCGCGATCCATCCCCCGTCCGCTACCCGGAAACGCGCCTCCCCCTCAATTAAAACACCCACCCCATCCTTACCATGAAATTCGTCATCATCGGCGCCGGACAGTTCGGCCGCGCTTTGGCAATCTACCTCACCCAGAGCGGATATGAAGTCACCATCATCGATGCGAAAGAATCAGTCGTTGCCGAGCTCAAAGACAGCGTGGCCTACGCCATGATTGGTGATGCTACCGACATGCGCGTGCTGCGCCAACTCGACCTCGATGGAGAGGATACCTACGTCATCGTTGCCGTGGGTGAGGTCTTCGAACGCAGCATCCTCATCACCGCCCAGCTCCGCCAGATTGGCGTAAAAAACCTCTACGTACGCAGCGTCAACGAAATTCACGCCAACGTCCTCAAACTCCTTGGCATCACCGAGCTCTTCCGCGTAGAAGACGTGGCCGCCAAGCAGCTTGCCTCTCACTTTGTGAACGAGGGGCTCATGCGCTCCCGCAGAATAGATGCCACCCACTCCTTGGCAGATGTGCGCCTGCCGGCCGAATGGGTGGGTGCCACCCTCATGGAGGTAGACCTCCGCAAGCGCTACCGACTCAACCTCCTCACCGTGCGCCGAGGTAAAGCCCGCGAAGACTCCGGGGAAGACGTCCTTGCTCAGCCCGAACAACCCGTCATCGACACCCCCGAACCCACCATGAAATTCCAAGAAGGAGATGTCCTCGTCCTCTTCGGCAAAGATGCCGACCTGCAAAGCTTTGCAGACCACTTCGGACTCTGATTCCCCCCGCCGCGCATCACCTCTCTCCATCGGCACCATGACACCCCGCGTCCAAATCCCCACCCACACCTACGGCGGCTACATCTTCGACCTCGATGGCACCCTCGTGGACAGCATGCCCACCCACTACCGCGCCTGGCGTATGGCACTGGCCAACCACGGCTGCCCGCCCCACATCTTCCGCTGGGCAGAATTCAACGCCCATGGAGGCATGGCTGCCCACGACATCGTGGCCGACCTCAACCGCCAATACGGCCTCAACATGCCGCACCATGAGGTTGCAGATGAAAAACGCGCCAACTACGCCCACCTCCTGCACACCACCGTACTCCCCGTCATACACGAGACTGTAGAACTCGTCCGCACGCTGCGCCGGCGTGGCATCCCCTGTGCCATCGGCACCGGCAGCGCACTCCCCGGCGCCCTGGCCACCCTCGAATCCGCCGGCATCTCCCACCTGTTCGACATCATCATCACCCCGGACGACGTGCCCCCCGGCCGCGGCAAACCCCAGCCGGATATCTTCCTGCTCGCCGCACAGCGCATGGGAGTGCCCCCAGCAGAATGCATCGTCTTTGAAGACGCAGAACCCGGCCTGCTCGCCGCCCAAGCCGCCGGCATGGCCTCTGCCCGCGTGGCCCCCGTGCCACCCCCCGCAGAAGAAGACTAAGCAGCCCTGCCATAGCACCCTCAAAGCATCGGCAGATTCAATGTACATTCACCAATGTACTAGGGCAAACGCATGAGGCGAGATGCGGCTTAAATAGCTGCTAGGGATGGAAAACTAATTGAAAAATTCATATTTCAAATTTCGCATTGAAAAAAGTGGCGCTGTCGCGCAAAAAATGGGCGAGGTACATTTGCGCTTGACCTACTCATTGTCCATTCCCCATTGCCCCGCATCTCCTCCTGCACTCCTCCCAGCTCACATCTCGCTGCAACAGAGAGCCCAGCCAAGCATCCTCCCCAATCATCGGGGCATTGTTGAACGCCGCCGGATTCGTAATCCGCGTAAACAACACACGCTTGATATCCTTCTTTGCAAAAGTTTTGAACCCAAAACCACCCGGGGCACCATCCCCCGCCATGTTGGATGACCACACCCGCACCCGCTCACCCTCATCGCGCACCAAAATCACCAAATGCCCGCGTTCACTACGGCCAATCTTATCCGTCCACCAAATCTTCATCACATCGGCCGGCCTCGCCTTCGCCCAATCCGTAAAACTCACCCCGGCACCCAAACGGTGCACCAACACCGCAAAACCGGGCCCATTCGCATTGGCGCAGCCCCATGGCCCCACACCATCTGCCACACGCTGCGGCAGCAGAGCCTGCCAAGCCTCCTTGCCAATCAAGCGCCGCCCATTCTTCGCATCCCAGCGAATCAGCCCCGACACCACCGCCGCATACACCGCACCCGAACAAAACGACGGCCTCGCACCCCGCGCATTGAACACAGGCTGCTGCAAGCGCTCATTCCAAACAAAAGCTGCAGCCAGCGCATCGTGAGCTGCGTCCTGCGTGCTATAGCCTCCCGCGCCGCCCTTGTGAATCTCCACAATCGCCGCCTGCAGCGCATGCCACCAACTACTATACACCTCTTGCCGAGCCACCTGCGCAGCACTTCGGCGCGACTTCAAGCTACGTACCCGCGCCAAATGCTGCAGCGTAGCGGCCTCGGCCACCGCTGCCATCAGCACCGGTAAAGCCACCATCCCAAGCAACATCCTATACAACATCCTACCCATCTCCACCGCCAGTCTACCCAAACATCCCGCCCCCTTGCAAGAAAAATCTCCGCGCAGCCGCACATTGTGCTTGCACACCCCCGCCAAACACGCTACAATCCCTTCCGCATCCATCCTCCTCACCGGGGCATTAGCTCAGTTGGTAGAGCGGTTGCATCGCACGCAACAGGTCAGGGGTTCGAATCCCCTATGCTCCATACAAAAAGGCACCCATTTCGGGTGCCTTTTTGCATGGAGCAATTCCGGGGCTTCTCACCCCGCCCCGTTGCGGTAAGTATGCCATGGGTTCCCATGCCGCAGCGCAGGCAAAGTTGCCGACGGCTGTAAGGCAACTTGGACAAACGCGCAGCGTTTGCCCCGCAGGGGCGAGCCGCCGAGGCGTAGCCGATGGGGCGGTGGCGAGTCAACAGCCCGTCACATACCCCGGTAGGTTACCACACCCAAGCCACCCATTTCGGGTGCCTTTTTGTATGGAGCAATTCCGGGGTTTCTCACCCCTGATCTGTTGATGTTGATGGGTAAGCTTCCCGGGTTGGCGGGCGCCTGTGGGGCATGAGCGGCGATGGCAAGGAGGCTGGAGAATGGGGGAATGGTCATAACTAAGCGTGTATTTGTTTCGGGGGGGGGATTTTTTTAGTCTCCGCCTTTTGTTCTGGCTGGCTTTGTATTGCCACCAGGACAATACCTTTTCCGGCTTTTATGGCGCGTATGGGAGATGCCCATACTTTATAACAAGTTGCCCCTCTTTCTGCCGCGTTCTTTTCGGGGCGGTTATGTCTCTATGACGAGGTTTCCTAATTATTAGCTTGTAATAAACTCTCGAAAGTGGTACAACACCTGCGTTCTGCTGTATTCGAGTCGATTGTCATCAATTTGTCCTGTAAATGCTTTATGAGTTCCTGTAGTTTTCGGGCGAGTGCGGTGTCCAGTTCGCTTTTTTATGTCGTTTTAGGGGCAGGTTTTGATACATGTCTTGCACAAGATATAACCCCCTCCCAACCAATTCATGAAGAAGCACAATATGTTGAGGAGGATGACGCGGCTGACTCTACGGCGGAGGAAGCTCATGGAGAAGCTATTTTGTACACGGCATTAGCCGGGGACGCCGGTGAGCCGGTGGCTGCTTCATTGGATGTAGCTGCCATGCCTGCTCTGATATGGAAAGGCGGGGTGGATGGTGTCTGGCAGAGTCAGGAAACGGCAGAAAGCTCGAATTGGCAGGAAGGGCCCTATTCGGATGGGCGCCCGGTGCAGTTCGATGACAGCAGCAGCCAACGTGACATTACCCTGAGCGATACCGTAGCGCCGGGAAGTATCGTTATCAGCGCCGATAACGCGACAGAAACCAGCGGCACCGGCAGTGCCGTGCTGAATGACGGCTATTCCTTTAATGGCCCCGGAAGCATCGCAGACTATACGGACAGCAACGGTAACATCCGCGCAAAATCCCTTACCCTCTAAGGCACCGCTGCCGCTATCCATATCAACCATTTACCTACAAAATTATGAGATTTCACCTGCCTCTCGGTTTATTGAAAGTACTGCTGGCCGTGGTATGTCTGCCCGCTACGACCATAGCCGCTGATGCTGTTCCGAATGCATATACACAGCCGATCTTCTATACCGCCTCCGGTTTGGCACTTGCGGCGAATACGAATCCTCTTTACTGGGACTCTGTTGCCGATGAGTCTGCCGTGTGGGATACGGTCAATACCTTGGCCTGGGTGGATGAGAATTCGGTGAAAACGCCTTACGCCGCCGGCTCTCATGCTGTGTTTGGCGAGGGTGCGGATCTGAACAAGAGTGTGGAGATTGCCCCCGAGGGTGTGTCGGCTTCCACGGTTGAGATTTCCGGCAGTGGTTATCAGTTCAGCGGCGGTGACATGGTGGTGACAGAGCGCGTGAGTGCGGAGAAATCTGCAACGATGGACAATGTGCTGGTCATCGGCTCTTCCTCCACACCTCTGGAGATTCAGGTGGCCGGGGACGAACAGCTGACGACACGCGTCCTCGAGACCGCTTTCACCGGCTCCCATGAACACCATATCTATGCACAGGGCTCCTTCGTGAAAAGCGGTGAAGGAACTCTGAGTATCACAGAGGCTGTGCATGGTGCCATTACCGGCGCGACGGTTACAGGTGGCAAGCTTGAGCTCGGCTCCGCGGTTTCGCTGGACGTGCGTGCCAACGCAATCAAAGGTGGTACGCTGGAGAACGTGAAAATGCTGATTTCGGGTGAAATTAACCGTCCTGTTTCCGGTGATGTGGCGACAGCGCATAATGTCATCACATCTGCAGATGGTGTGAATCCCGCCGTGCTGACGAATGTGACGCTTCATGCCGGTACAACCGCCGAATATGCCACCCTGCAGAATGTTTCCTTTGCCGGGGCGAGCACCCTGCGCGGGTATATCACCTTTGAGGAGACCCAGCGACAGCGCGATATGAGCGTGGCCGCCGGCGGAAGTCTGACGGTGGATAACGTATGTTTTGACCTGCATGGCCTTTCGACCGGGGAGAAGGTTCTCATTGTCAACAATGCCGTGGACAGCACCTCCGGTACCCTGACCGGTTGGAATACGGCAAAATTCGTATACAGCGGTATTACAGTGAACAGAGCTGCGGTGGATACCTCCGTAGCCGGCGTGGTAACCATTAACCGCGAGCATAGCGGCAACCTGTATTGGAACGGTACGGAGGACGCCAAGTGGGGCTCCGGTGACGCTAACTGGAGCACGCAACCCGATGGCTCCGGCAGTGAGGTCTTTACTTCTCTTTCCAATGTTTACTTCGGAGCCGATGCTGCCAACCGTGATATCACCGTCGTGCAGGACCTGGTTGTCATGAATTTCAACCTCTCAGGCGGCGACTACAGCTTCAGCGGCGGTCGTATTGCCACGCTGGGAGATGCTACTGTCAACACCGGTACGGAGGACACCGTTACCTTCAACGACCAGCTGGTGGTTCAGGGGAATATGACGACTTCCGGGCAGGGCACTCTGGAATTGCTCGGTGCGACCACCGTGGCGAAGGATTTGACCCTGGGCACCGACCATATCAACGTGGGTGCAGATTTGACGGTTCTGGGTAAGTTCAGCGTGAATGCCGGTTCTGCGATTGATGCCGGTAGTCTGACTCTCTCCGGTAACGTGACGGCGCAGGAGATGAACATTGCCGTGAGCGCCGGTGAAGATGTCGGTAACTCTTATAACGATAAGCTCGTTAATGTGAGCGGTGACCTCTCCGTCGGCGAATCCGGCAACATCACCATTGCCGGTACGGCGGAGCAGCATTATCTCGGTGTCGTGCGAGCCGGAGATTTGACGGTCAATACTCAAGAACACGATGTCTACTTCGACCACCTGCATGTGGGCAGCCTGACAGTAGGCTCTGGGGCGCATGTGCATGTGCAGACCTCTTCGGCTGCTGCCACGCTCTCCACTTCCTCCTTCCCGGAGGTTTATTTATCCGGTACTTTGGCACTGGATGCGCACGGTGCTACCTATGACCGTGGCTACAATGTGTATGTGCAGGATGATGCCGCCTCCCTTTTCTTCGGCTCCGGCTGCACCATTGATAACCTGAATATCATTGGTAAGCAGGATGATTCCGGTTACACGAATGTGGATATCGAAATCCAGTCCCGCGCTGCCACGGTGACTCGAATGGAGAATCTAGGCGACCTGAAAGTAGAGCTCGGTTCTCTGACTGTGAAGAATGCCACAGGCGCCGTGCACGGTGAGTTGATTCTGGATAACGGTAAGCTGAAATTGGGTGAAGGGGCGGATAACCTCATGGCTGCCGATTCCGGAGCCCTTCATCTGGAGAATGGAGCCCATCTTGACATCGGAACGACCACTCAGGCGCTTTCTGCCGATAATGAGGTGTTCCTTTCCGGGGCTGCCTCCATCACGGGCGATGCTGCCGGCCCCGGCCTGCAGCTTGCGGACGGTGTAAAGGTGAATTATGAGGATGCCGGCAATAGCATTGATGCTAAGATGACGGTGGAGCAGGGGATAACCCTGAATTCCACCCAATCCAACAGCTCGCTTGAGATATCCGGCGTTATCTCCGGCAGCGGCGCGCTTAATCTGACCGGGCAGGGCTCCGTGGCGCTTTCCGGCGCTAATGCCGACTTTGACGGCCAAGTGACAGTGCAGCAGGGGGCTACCCTGACCCTGCAGAACACAGATGCCCTGTTGAATGCCGGCGTGACGCTGAATGCCGACGCCACCCTGGCGCTGGATGCTCCCGGAATGGTGAATATCGACACGCTTACTTTCCTGAGCGGTTCTTCTCTTGCCATTTCCACCATTAGCGGTACGGATGAGTCCTCTGCCTTGCATGCCGTGCTGAATGCCGAGCAGGGTGTTACCTTCGGTGGTGAGCTGAATCTCATCTTCTCCGGCAAGCTGAAGACCTTGACCACCTACAACATCATGACCGGAGTGTCCTCCCTCGATGGTCTCAGCGTGAACGTGACGCACAATGGTGTCGCACTCGATTCCTCTCAGTATAAACTGGGCTTCGATGCCGAAACCGGCTTGCTTTACATGGATACCTTGATGGGTAATGTGTGGGAGGGTAAAAGTAACTTTGCATCGAATTACGGTTATGGCATATGGTCCCAATCCAATAACGATGGCAACTGGAGCAATAAATCCAATTATAGCGAAAATGCAGAATATAACGATGCCATTTTCGGTGATTTGGACGGTGGATGCAGCACTGTATATATAGAAGGAACCGTCGCTCCGGGAGACGTGTATTTTGTCGCTGCCGATACAGACTATACTCTCGGCTCTATGGGTGGCATGCTGGCGGCCGGCACCAATCTTCACCAAAGGGGCGAGGCTGATGTCATATTACGCCTGTACGACAACGTGTCTGCTCAGAATGCTTTGGGCGATGTGAATATCAAGTCCGGCTCCATAACACTGGAAGACCATCTGGCTGTAGCGGGAGACATCTCCATTGCTGCAGATGGTGCATTGGTACTGAGTGAATATGGTACCGTTGATGCTAATTGGTATAAGATACCTGTAGAGCTGAGAATAGCGCCGAAAGCTGATGGTACTTTCAATTACACGATATCCAACGTTAAGTTCAACGATGACTCGATGAATGTGTGGCTCGGGGAGACAACGTTGAGCGGTGTAACCATAGACGCAGAAGGAATAAGAGGAGCCGAACAAAAAACGGGGAATGTGACCAACGCCCATATTACCGGTAATGCCAACTTAGAGAACCTCGAAATAATGGACTCTGACATCACGGGGGGAACGCTGTCTAACGTTACCCTGAAATCAACCGATGCGGATTCCGGTAAAATAAAAGGTTATTACCGACTGAATGGTATAACGATAGGTGAAAATGTAGTAATAGCAGAAAACGCACGCTACTCATTAGTAGAGGACATCACGTTTAAAGAGACACTTATCAACAAAGGTGTTATCCTTATTACGAACATCAATGCAGAGATTGGCCAAGTAGATTACACTTTCACCGTAGACGGGAACGGTAAGTCCGAATACACATACCGCTTCATCGAAATGGAGGGCGAAGGTCGTTTTGATATGTATAGCTATGATACGTTTGAAACGCGCCAAGTGCTTATCAACGGCATCAATTTGGCTACAGGCTTAGCTCCCGGTATCGGTGCAGAGTTTGTTGATAACAAGGATGGTTCTTTCACCCTTAGTGTAGGTAAAATACTTGCCTATGATTCTGACGGAAATATCAGCGAGGTAGATGGCACGGTTGGTATGCCGCAGTGGGATGAACGTTGGGGTAAAGATGATAAATCGCCTGCCATCTCCCGCCGCTATGCCGAGCAAGGTATTTCGGAAGGAGAAGGCTCATCCTACTTTGTGATGGCAGAAGCCGGTGACTATTATAAGTACAGCTCCATTGTAAATGCTGAAAATGCTGCAAAAGTTAATAACGGTAAAGCTATTGTGGTTACTCTTTCCGCCGCCGCCACCGGTGGTACTGCCGTAGGCGGTTCATGGGGGCGTGCGGCATATGACCATGAGGTCTGGATCTATGATCGTTCCGGCTTCCGTACTGTGATTGCCGGTCAGGATGGCAGTGATCCGGCTTATCAGCAAACACACGATACTCACTTGCTGGTCAATGTTACCGATAGCGATGACTACCCGTGGAACAAGGGCGTGAAGAAGGCGTTGGTTGTCGGTGGCTCGCGCTGGTTCAGTCATCATGCCGAAAGTTTTGTGACGGTGCAGAACGGTAACATCAAGTGGCTTGTTGGTGGTACATACGGAGGCAGTTGGGATTCCTTCACGCAAACCGGTACGGCTCATGTTTTTGTAGATGGTGGTAAGATTGATGAAATTTTCGCTGCCGGCTATGATAGCAACCTGAATGTAGGTGCCGGAAATCAAGCCGTGGAGATGGTGCTTTCCGGTGGTACCATGGGTGGTGAAAACCAGCGCGTATTCGGCGGTGGTCATGGGTTTACGATAACGGGCGATATTTACATTCGCATGGATGGGGATGCTGTTGTGCAATCTCAGCTTGTTGGTGGCTCCAATGGCGGTACGGTGAATGGAGATATCGTGCTGGATCTCATCAGTGGTACGGTTCAGAGCGTGGAGGCTGCCGGTTTGGGCTGGGGTGATGAGTGGAATCAGACCTACAGCTACACGAACGGCAACGTGCTGGTGAATCTGTACAGTGATTTCCATCTGGGCACCCTTGTTGAAGGCAGCGACACTGATTATAAGGGAGGCTCTTTGTATGGCGGTAAGGAGAACGGTGATTCCTTTGTGATTGTGGGGGATGCTTACACCAGCACGCTGAATTTTGCGGAGGCCGGCAAGTATGAGCTGGGGCTCATTGCTGCCGATGGCTTCACGGCCTCAGCGGATTCTGTCATCGTGACCGGTTTTGACAGCATTACCATGGCGGAGGGGGCTCATGCCGTGGTGGCACTTGGGATGTTCGATAATGATATGGATGCCGATACCACCCTCAGCATCAGCGGTAAGGGTGTAGTGGAGGTCATTGGTCATGGCGCAAACTTCGGCCGCGATATTCTGCTGACGGATGGAGCCACGCTGAAGGTTTCCACCAGTGTTATCGGTCTGACCGGGGCTGAGGATGACCGCACCATCACGGTGACGGAAGGCTCGAGCATCGACTTCTCCGGTTTCCCGGTAGAAACTCAGTATCAGGGTGATTCTGATTATGCCGGCTTGGGGTTCAACGTGGTTATCTGCGGCAATGGCGCAAATGGCATGGGGGCGCTCTACAAGGGTAAGTATGAAGGCTCCCTTTACCCGAAAGATGAAGACGCCACCTCCACCATTGTGAACAGAATTGTGCTGCCGAACGTGAAGCTCACGGGCAGTGCCTCTGTGGGGGTAGAGGATCAGGAGTACCTCTTCATGAATGCCGATGGGCTGGGGCAGACTCAGCTGGATTTGGCGGAACATACCTTCACCAAGCTGGGCGCCGGTGATTACATCGCCCGCTCGGTGGTGATGACTGCCGGCACGGTATTGGTGCAGCAGGGCTCATTCGGTGTGGACTTGTCAGGGCAGGCTGGGCAGACGGACATGGTGCTGGCAGCCGGTACGGAATTGAACCTGGACTCCACGCGCGTGGAGTCCTCAAGTGCCACCGGCTTGGAGCTTCGCTCTCTGAGCGGTTCCGGCTCGGTGACGCTGAACGGTAGCACCCTCACGCTGCACACGGACGCAGGCTCTACCTATTATACTGAATACATGGATGAGGGCCAGACCTATGACCAGTTCTCCGGGACGACCGGCTTTGGTTACGCGGTATTCAGTGGCTTAATCAGCGACGGTAGCAACAGAGGCAAGCTTGCCAAGACGGGCTCCGGGGTGCACTATATCTCCGGTAGCAGCAATACCTACACCGGTGGTACCCAGTTGCAGGCAGGGCGCCTCTACCTGTTGGGTTCAGGTGTGGCTTCTGAGTTCCGCAAGGGTGTTTCCAATGTAGCCTCCGGCGTGGCAGGTACCGGTGCGATTGTGTGGGGCAGTGCGGCTGCCGAGCTTTACTTGGGGCATGATGCCCGCATCTACAACGAAGGTACAACCAACGTGCCGGGTGGCAAGATGACCATCGGCGTGGAAGGCGCGCCCAACGGCGTGCTGGCGGATTTTGTCGGTATTCACAGCAAGGATGGAGACTCCGTGATAATGGGCGGGGTAGAGTATGTGGAGATTGAGACGCATAACTTGAAGTCCATTGCCGTAAATGCATATTATGCAGACGGTTCGGAATATGTGGCAGGTACAGACATTGACCGCAACAAGATGCTGCTGGTGAAGAAGAGTGATTGGGAGCTCGTGAAGAATACGGCAGTGAACGGTTTCTCTGGTACCGGTTATAATGAGGCCATTTACTCCGGCGTCCTCTTTGATTCTAACAATGTGGCTGCCAAGCTGCACAAGGTGGGCGTGGGTACGCTGGTGTTGGACCAGAGTAACTCCTACTCCGGTGGCACGGATATTGATGCCGGTACGCTGCGCGTGCGTGGCTGGGGTTCCTTGGGTAAGAATGTGAAGGAGAACGCCGTCACCGTGCAGGACGGTGCTACCCTCATGTTCACGCACAACAGCGGCTACGGCGACGAACCCACGAGTGCAGCCAATGATATCCTCATCTCCGGCAGTGGCGATGCCCGCTGGGTGGGGAATGCGGCAACGGATGGTGATACTGCCGCCCTTATCTCTGCCGTGGGCCCCGCGGTGACCTTCACGCTCAGCGGCGATATTGACGGCAGCGGTAATGTGCGCCACTCCGGTGAGGGTGTGCTGGTGCTCAACGGCGATAATACCTACACCGGCGGCACGTATGCCTCCCGTGGTACGGTGGAGGTGCAGAGTGCGGATGGTCTGGGTGCCACGGCACGCGGGGTGGGTACTGTGACCATAGAGAGCGATGCCGACCTTCGCGTCACTGTGGAGGAGGGCTACACGGGCAAGAGCCTGGTAACAAGCCTCGCGGCGGATGTGAATGATATTCAGGGTGATGTTTCCATCCGTGGCACGGCAGATACCGAGCGTATTCTGCACATGGACGGCAACGGCTACAATGCCCTTTCCACCACATTGAATGACAATGGTACGCTGCTGCTCAACGGTGCGGCCATCGACGGTACGGCGGTAAAGGCTGAGTCTGCTCGGCTCACCGGCAGCGGCAAAGTCGTGGTGTCCGATGCCTCGGGCTCCGGTGCTTCTGCCACGTTTGACTCGATGATTGACTACAGCGGCGACTTCCGTGTGGAGGGTGATAATGCCTCCATCTCGGTGAAAACCGGTACGTATATCGACGGCAGCATTCATGTGGCAGGTAAACATGCCTCGGTCAATACCGGCAGTCATATTTACATTACCGACGCAAATTCGCTGTCCCTGAGCTCTTTGGGTGATGCTACTCAGAATACCGCCGCTGAGGTGAAAACGGATGGTGCCGTGAACATTGAGGCCGGTGCTGTTTTCTCCGTGCAGAATAAGGAGACGTCTTACGCTTACGACCTCACCGGGCTGCAGAATAGCGTAGCCTTCTCGCTGGAAGAAGCTGTACAGAGCAGCATTCTGAGCGACAATCTGCTTGAGGTGAGAGATTATCAAGCGGTTGGCTCCGTAGATGTAGCCTATGATGGCCGGTTTGATGCCGCGAACGCAGTCAACCTTCAGGCTGTCGGTGCTGTGCAGGCAAAGGGCGGGCTGACGCTTGCCGGCGGTTCCACCTATGAAACATCGAAGGGCCATACCAGCCTGATGGGCGGCTCGCTGACGCTTGATACCATGGAAAACAGCTTGCTGACCTTCCACACAACTCCGGATATGCAATACGATGTCTTCACCGGAGAAGCTCAGCTGGTGCTCTTCAGCGGTGTGAACAGCGTTTATTTCGCCCATGATCAGGTGGATGCGAGCAGCGATTCCGGCAGTATCTACTACACCATGGCGAGCCGTTACCTTACCGGCAGTGAGTTCATCGACGATAACACCCTGCTGGTGTACGACTCCAGTGAGGGAGTGGTTTATCTGCAGCAGGCGCTTCCTGAGCCCGCCACGGCAACGCTTTCTCTGCTTGCTCTGGCCGCTCTGGCTGCTCGCCGCCGCCGCAAGTAATACTTTCTGCTCGCTTTGCAGAAAAGCCCCCGTGGTTCATCGAACCACGGGGGCTTCATTTATGGAGGGGATTGTCAAAAAGCATATTTCTGCACCATCCGCACCAAAAATGCAGGAAGCGCGCAACAAAATGCCCGCCTCAAATCCGGTGATACTCCGCTGTTCCGTCCACACAATCCCGATGTGGCTCGCGCCTTGCTGGATGCCGGGGCTGACCCGTGCGCGGTGAATAAGGAGGGCGTCACGCCTCTGCATGAGTGTACCTGTTCCGAGTTGGCTGAAATGCTCCTAGCAGCCGGGGCACATGTGAATGCGGAAGATGAGCAAGGTCGCACTCCGCTGGACTGGGCAATGGCTCACCCGTACCAGCACAAGATACAGAAACACTACATCGCCACGCTGATTCGAGCAGGCGGAAAAAGGGGCAGCGCTCAGCAGGGCTCTCATCGTTCTGCAGACGGATGATGCGCTGCACCCCTCCAGCAAAAAGACTGACAAAAGGCATACCACATAGCTTGTGATTTTGAGTCGACGATTCTTTGAGCTTAAGCGTGTATCTGTTACGGGGCATTATATCAATTTCCGCCCCTCTGTTCAAGCGTGGAGGGCATTTTGTTGCGCGTTTCCTGCATTGCCTTCATAAAAACGTTGTTGACTCAGGTAAAAGAACATGATATAACCCAGCTCAGGAAAACGATGAAGTCGGGACATTTGGCAGCCATGGCTTTCTGGGGATTGGGGGTAGTGGTGGCTGTGGCGAGTATGGTTCTCCTGCCGGGGGGGGACACCGACAGGGATGTTGCTGTGCTACTGCTTTCCTTGGGGTTCTTGGCTATGACCATTTGGGTGGCGTGGATTGAATGGCTGTTGAATGACAAGGGAATATGGGATAAGTTGCGCAGGGCTATCGAGAAAGATAAGCCGGAGCTTGCCTCGTGCTGCATACGCACTGCGCTGAGGGATGGTTCTCAAACATGCAAGGATAATATCGCCTCTTGTCTACAGATGGCGTTGCAGAAAGAACGCTGGCAGGTGGCTACAGCCATGCTGAACGCCGGTGCCGCGAATCCGGCTATATTGAACCCGCCTCATTTTTTCGCGCTTGGTGTGCTGGAGCAATGTGTGGCGGATGGCAATCTGCAGGCGATTCGTCTGCTGCTGAAGCACGGCGCTTCGCCGGATGCCGGCACGGGCTATCCGCCGCTCTTGGATGCACTGGCTAGGGGACGGCTGGACATCGCTGAGCTGCTGCTGGCGCACGGGGCTTCTCCGCAGGGGGCTCACCCGGACTTCAACCCCGACCGCTTGACGGCATTGCACTTGCTTTGTTCCTACCGGCAGGCGACCGATGTGGCCGCTGATATTCGGATTGCCGACAGATTGTTACTGGAAGGGGCTGATGTTAATGCGCGTACTCTCAGTGGCTTTACTCCGCTGGATGTTGCTATGGACAGTCGATTCTCCACCGGGGCCGCGCATCAGGAATTGCTGGATTTCTTGCGTGCTCGGGGTGCAACGCGCGGGGCTTTGCTCAGTGTGCCGCAGGCGAGTTTCAGCGCAAGAGTGCTGATGAAAGGTAAGCCGATAGAGCTTCCGGCGGAGAGTCATGGCTGCGAGCTGCAGCGGGCAGAGGCCGACAGGGCGGCCCGCGTGGCACATGACTGGCAGGTGCTGCTGCTGTGTCGGAACTCCGCCGGGGAGCTCCCCCTAGCTGCAGGGTTCCGATTGGCTCGGGCGGCGCAGGAGCTTTGCTGCTGGGGCGAACAGGCGGTAGCGGCCGATTTGGGGCGCGGATTCATCCCCGCAACAGAGCTTGCAGATGCTGAGCAACCGCTGCTCTGTATGCTGCGCTTGCAGCCTTGCTCCACAGAGACCCAAACAGGCCTGGAAACTGAGGGAATGTCTCGATTCGGACTGCCGGAATTGCGCGCCGTTGACACCCCCTACACCCCACGAGAGTGGCTTGTTTTTGCCATTCGCCATGTGGTGGAATCATTTATCGAGCGCAACGCATGCCCGGTTGTTAATCCGCACATCGCGGTAGGTGAGATGGATGATGACGATATCTGGAGCGCAGATGAAATTTTTACCCTGCATCCGTGCTCTCGGCTGTTCGGTGAAGGCCCATGCCTGGAAATCTCCAACAATCGTTACTGAGCAAGCCCCTCCACCACCCTGCCGGGCGCAAAACAGCTCCAAAAGGCCAAAAAGACTACCTGTCACGGCGCATCGTAGAGAAGCCGGAAGCCTCTTTTCCTAAGCTCAAACGCTTTTTAGGGTCACCAAAGATGTCTCGAATCTACAATCTGTTGATTCTGTGAGCTTCCGTCTTCGGGAATCCCCTACGCCGTGATGGGTAGGCGGTTTTGAGTAGATGACGACTCGGCGGCAAGTAAAGATATCTAGTACTGGGAAGCTTCACAGAATTAGCAGTTTAAGCTTCCTTTTTTTCGAGTTGCAACCTAAAATGAAACATCGCTCGCAAGTCAATAAAAAGACACTCCGTATTCTCGTAGATACGCCGAGACAGGCTGCAAGGGGCGGGGACGATGCGCCGTTCTGATAAGAGAACAGCCTAGGAGGAATCCTAGGCTGCAAGGCGGTGTTTTGTGCAACTTTCGAGCCGGAGTCTATCCCTTTGCTTAATTGAAAATACTGCGGATGCAGAATCCGGTGAAACTGATGATATCAAAGGGAATATCCACAGCCACAAAAAGTACAGCAGCAGAGGGAACTGCGTATATGGAGCGCCAAGAAAGGTCTTCGTGAACACCTGTCAACATCAACTGGGGTGAACCGTCCTTTCCTTTAGTGAATAAGGGTTCTCCGTAAAGGGATGCCATGGTATGGGGAGTATCATCAGGTAATGATACAAGGCGAGGCACAGTGGTTCGCGAGTCCAACCGGCAAGTGAATGTAGGTACACTCGTTTGAGTGGATTCAGAATGAGGAATTTCATCGGCCACACGAACGACAATGGGCATGGCCTCCTCTTTTTTTTCGGAGGGCACAGTGAAGGTTATTTCTCCGTTTGATGTGCTTTTTACTACCTCATAGAACAGCTTTTCACCATCTCTATTGTGGTAGACGAGGGAAGAACCTTGCGAACCTGAGCCAACGGAAGATAAAATGCGTATATTGGGGTGCGAGGTTACGCGCTCTGCCGCCACATAATTTTTATCCCCGACTTGGTACACAGGTACGCTAGGGCGTTGGCGGTTATCCGAGGAATGTTTGCATTCCGTTGTGATGATGAACTGCCTGTTCAGTCTTTGTTCCAGCATATATTCACCGGTACTCAACGTGTAGAACGTTCCGGATGTACAGCAACAGTAGAAAATCGTACTCAGAATGCTTAATCCAATGTACAGAAGGCCTGCAAATCGAAGTTTCTTTCTGATTGAGTTATAGAACGAAGTGAAGAATTTCATAAAGAAAGGGTGTTTTTGATACAGAGGATTAAAAGCTCAGCCCCAACGCCGAAAGGCACAGGGCTGTGGTGGCTAGGATTCCGGGGAAAATTGCTTCATCCGTTGTGCCTGTATTTGTACTTTTTCATATAGCGGTCCCAGTCTTTTTCTGAAAATTCGGTGATATGGACCCCGCGTTTTTTCAGAAGAGCCACCACGTCCTTATTGTTACCTATGATAGCCCAGCGCAGGGGCGTCCACCCGGCACAGTCGGGGGCATCAATAAGGGCTCCGTGTTTGATAAGGAGCTCCGCACAGTCCGCTTGGTTGTTGTGTGCGGCAAAATGAAGGGGTGTCCACATGTCTGCGTCTTCCATATTGGGGTCTGCCCCATAACGCAATAATAGCTCGGCGAGTTGCAGATATCCTCCCCTGCAAGCGTAGTGTAAGGGGCCGGAGTCGAGGGCAATAGCATAGTCATTATTGGGGGAGTCTCCAGCTTCCAGCAACAGGCGTATAATAGCCATGCCAAGTTGTGAGAACTCTGAATCTTCTTTATCTAAGGCATTTCCTACGGCAACCACACAGCCCATGAGTTCCTTCCAACTATAATCTTCATCGGCTCCGAAACAATCGAGCACATGACCAATTTCCCCATATTCAGTGATAAACGGTTCCTTTTGAGCAACCGCCATCAGCAGGGCAAAATCCTGCTGCCGCTCAACACTCTGCGCCAGCCATTTCTGCACAGTCTCCGGAACACCATCCTCCATAAATGCAGACAGCTTTGCAGCCGGGCATTGCAGCAGACTATGCAAATAACACTGAATGGGAGATTCTCTCATCGCAGCTATTCTATAGTCTTAAATAAATATCGTCAATAACGAACAAAGATATAAAGAGCGGCTTTTCTAATAAATAGACGCTTGCGACGGGCATTTTGTTGCGCGTTTCCTGCATTTTGGTTGCCGATGGCGTGAAAACAGAGTTCCGATTTACCCGAGACGAGCAAACTGTCGGTTGGTGTTAAGGGATTGATTTTGTATGTTGTTTCTCGAATGCGTTTGTTCTGTCTGTTATTATCTGTATACCAAAGCGCCCGGCAGGAATACCTGCCGGGCAGGGGCTCGATATGCGAATCAGGTGCTTAGCGCTTGTGGCGGCGCGCATTCCGGGGTGGGGGTGTTTCAGCGATGGCGGGAGTGAGCTTTGATGCGGCAGGTCTGTACTTAAGCCGGGGTGTTGGCCAGCAGGGAGAGTGTGCTTTCACAGCGGCTACCGGCGTAGAAGGTATTCAGTACCTCCGCAAATACATCGTTGGGGGAGATGGCATCAAAAAGGGTCATGCAGGAGCGTACTTTCATGGCATCAATCCCACCGAGAATCGACTCCGCCTCCATGCCCTTGTGTTGCAGGAGCGCGTGGCTTATCTCTCGCAGCCGCCCGCCCAGCACAGGGTGCTGCAAGTAGAGCCGCGCTTCCTCCCGCCCGCTGATGCCGTAGTAGTGGGCATTGTGACTGTAGCCGAGCCCCCGGAGCTGGGGGAAGATATACCAGACCCAGTGCGTGTATTTGCGGCCATTGTTTATCTCTTCCAGCGCATCGGGATAAGAATGATGTGGCATATTCTGCGCCACGACAAAGCGCTCGATATCTGTATGGTTCATGGTGGTATTGTAGAATCATTTGGCTCTGCGGGTCAGGCCCGAACTCAGCCGGGCAGGGGGCCGCTTGGGAGGCATGTTATGCCTCCTGTTTGCTTACGCGGTACCGAATTTTTCTGCGTGGAGTGCCAAGATACTGTTGCTGAGTTTTTGGTGCTGCGGGGTCCATGCTGCGGGCAGATGTTGCTGCAGCCGCAGTTGAATGCGGGCGTAGGTGCGCGCCTGTTCGGGGCGGGTGGTTTCGGTCATGTTATCCAGTGTATCGCAAAGCTTGATGAGCAGGGCATCTGCGGAGAGCCCGGAAAGCTTGCGCACCATATATTCCTCTTTGCCCAGCTCGTTTTTCAACGCTTCATTGTTGGTGAGCTCTTGCACCAGCTCTGCCACCCGCTCACCAAACAGCTCCGCCAATTCCTCCGGCGTTACGCCGCAATCTTCCATGGTATCGTGCAGGTAGGCTGCGGCAATGAGGTGCGCATCCTGCGTGAGCTCCTGCACGCGCGCAGCCACGCGGTGCACGTGGGTATAATAAGGTGCGCCGCCACGGCGTGTTTGGCCGCAGTGCGCCTTCCGGGCAAATGCTGAGGCTTTTTGTTTCATCATCGTCATACTGGTTGTGGCACCAAGGCCTTTTGGTCTGTCAAAGCATTGTGACTGTGGCGTATCTGATTGATGGTGTTTATGCAAGGTGTGTAGTATAAATGTCTTGTGATTCTGTATCAGCTCAGGCGTTTGATGGCGGGGTTGCCGGTGAGGGTGGAGAATGCGCCACGCTGGTTTTTCACCACTTCAATGCGGGCGGGGATGCGCTCGCGGAGTGAGGGGACATGGGAGATGATGCCGATGGTTTTGCCGCTCGCGTGCAGTTTTTGCAGGCTGCCTACTACGTTTTCGAGGGTATCTGCATCGAGGGTGCCGAAGCCTTCATCGAGGAAGAGGGAGTCGATGCGCGTGGCGTTGGAGAGGCGAGAGAGTCCCAATGCCAAGGCCAGGCTCACTAGGAAGCTTTCCCCGCCGGAGAGGTTGGAGGCGGCGCGCCCCTCTGCAATCCCCAACTCGTGGTCGATGACGGCGATGCCGAGCAGGTTGTCTTTCTCGCTCTGGCGGCGGAGCTCATAGCGGGTGGTGAGGTTGCGCAGCTCGATGTTGGCTTGGCGCAGGAGGAGGTCGAAAGTAATCTGCTGGGCGTATTTTTTGAAACCGTCTTGCTCCCCGCCCAAAACTTCTTTGAGGCGGGCGTGGCGGTTTTTCTCGGCTTCCAGTTGGGCTTTTCGCTCTTGGGTTGCTTTGTTTTCCTCGCGCACCATGTCATCTGCCCGCAAGATACCAAGCAAGCGGGTGAGCAGTTCTTTGTACTCTGCCTTGGTTGCGTGCAGAGAAGCTTCTGTGGCGGGCAGGGTATCGGCGTTTTCTCCATCCTGCAAGGGGCAGGCTGCTTGCAAGGCCTCCAAATCCGCAGCGGCACCGGTGCGCAGTGCTGCTGTGGCTGTGGCTTTGTGTTGCAGCGTTTGCTTCTTCTCTTGCAGTTGGGGCAGTTGGGGCAGCAGGCGTGCCGCCTCGGCAAAGTCATCTGCATCGGCAAAGCTGTGTTCTGCCAAGGTAGTGGCAAAAGCGCTCTCTTTTTCATCCAGTTGTTGCCGCAGATTGGGCAACTGCTCGCGGGCTTGCTGCAGGGCTGCGGCCTGCTGTGCCTCTGCCACGCGCGCTTGCTGGAGCCGCTCCTGCGCCGCATCCCGGGTGTGGGTGAGGGTGTCGAGGGTGCTTTGGTACTGCTTTTCCAAGGCATCTGCCGTGTTGCCCTCGCCCCATTTGGCGCTGAAAGCCGCGCGCAGGGTCACATACTCCGCTTGCGCTGCGTGGCACAGACGCTCGCTTTCCTCGGCCGTGGCGCGCACCTCGTCTGCCCGCGCCGCTTCGGTATTGTGCTTTGCCTGGAGGTCTGCACATGCTTTTTCGGTCTCAGCCACCCGTTTTTGCAAGTGGTCGTAGGTGCTCTTACGGGTTTTTAGTGCTTGCACGGCTTGGCGGGCGGCGGGCAAATCCGCCACTTCTTCGCCCAGCGCCTCGGCAAAGGCTTGGCGCAGCCGGGCGGCCTGCAGGTGTTTGCTCAGCTCCTCCACTCTTTCTTGGCAGCGCTGTAGCTCTTGTTCGGCAGCTTGCACCTCCTTATCTGCCAGCTGCACCTCCTCGTTGAGCACCGCTTGGCGCTCACCCGGGGTGGTGGCACCGCAGCAGGGACAGCGCTCCAGCTTGCCGGCGCGAAAATCCAGATACAAGGCAGCCAGTTGGTCCTCAATGTTGAGCCGGCGGCGTTTGAGCTCCGCTATCTCCCGCAAAATGGCAGGGCGTGGCTTGGCAGTGGCCAGCGCCTCCTGTGCGGTGGCCAGTTCTGCCTCTATCAGCGCTTGCGGGGGCAGGGGACCGCTCACGGCGGGGGCGTGCAGCCAATCGTTCAAGCGCCCTTGCAGCAGGGGCAGTCGCTCTCCCAACGTCGCATCTGCAGCCACCTGCTGCAGCGCCTCTTGCTGCTGCGCCAAGGTCTTTTGGGCGCTTTGCAAATCCTGCGCCCATTGTTGGAGCCGCTGCTGCAAATCCCCGTGCGCTTTTTGCTTTTGGGCGGCATCTGCTTGGCGGGTGGCAAGATCGGCCTGTTTCAGATGCAGCCGGGTTTCCTCCGGACGCATGCCGGTTTGCACCGCCGCCAGTTTTTGTTGCAAGGCGGGGGCCTCATTCACCCACCGCTGCCGGGCTTGTTCGGCAGCCGTTTGCTTATCCCGGAGCGCCGCTGCGGCAGCCGCGTGGCGGGTCTCGCATGTGGTGGCCTTTTCCTCCCATTTGCGGTATTGCTTGCGCAGTTCTGCTAGGGTGTCTGCCTGCGGTTTTACTCGGAGTGCCGCTTCTGCCCGCTGCAAGGCAGGATCCTGCTCGGTTTGGAAGCTTTGCAGCGCCTGCGCAGCTGCCTCCGCTGCTGCCTGGGCGCTGGCATATTTTGCCTTCTTATCCGCCTCATCCGCCATCCAGCGTTTGCAAGCCTCCACATGCTTCAAGCGCGTTTCCGTGTGGGCCAGCGCCTGCTCGGTATCGTCGCGGGCGGTCTCTGCGCGGGTGCGCTCCTCCTCCGGCATTTCTTTCTGCGTGTGCAGCTCCTCTATCCGGCGCTGCACCTCGGCCACGCGCTCGTGTGCAATGCGGCCAATCCGCGCATATATCCCCGTGCCTGTGATGGTGGAAAGCACCTCCGCTCGCTCGTTTTCATTCGCCTTGAGAAACGCCGCAAAATCCCCCTGGGCCAGCAGCATGCAGCGCGAGAAATTCTCGTAGCTCAGCCCCGTAATCTGCTGCGTGAGCACCTTGAAATCCGCCTTTTTCTGGTTCATCTGCTCCCACAAGCCCTCCGGAGTCCGGCGATGAAGCTCCCCCTCCAGCGCGCGAAAGGGCTTCTGGGAGTCCTTGCGCTTCGTGCGCCTGTGGCACACCCGGGAGCGGTAGTGCACCCCCTCGTGCTCATACCACACCGTGGCAGAGCACACCTCCGCCCCGTGGGTCATGATTTCATCCCGCTCCTGCTGCATACTCTTCTGGCGCGGGGAGCGCCCATACAGCCCAAAGCAAATCGCATCCAAAATGCTGGTCTTGCCGGAGCCCGTGGGCCCGGTAATCACAAACATGCCATGCTGCGCCAGCGCCGGGTGCCGGAAATCAATCTCGTATTCCCCCTCCAGGGAATTGATGTTTTGCAAGATTAGTTTCTCAATTTTCATGGCTAAGTGCTTCTTGGTACACAGAGGCAAAGAGGCCTCTCAAACATTCCTTCTCCGCATCGGAGAGGGGCTCCCCGGCCTGGCTGTAGGCCGCCAGCTTGTGCTCGAACATCTCCTCCACCGTGGGGAGACAGCTCCCGCTCAGCTCCAAGTTATCCAGCTCCCGGTCGCCCTCGCGCCACATGCTCGCGTGGTAGTGCGCCACCAGCTCCTGCGGCAGATGCTCTGCCGCCCAGTTCTGCAGATTCTCCACCCCGCTGCCGTGGTAGTGCAGCTCCAAGTGAATAGGCGCGCCCCCGTGACGCTCTGCCAGCTCCTGCAAGCGCCCGGGCAGGGCATCCAGCTCCGCCTTCGTGTGGCACACCTCCCTCGTGTAGTAAGCGAACACCGGCACCGGCAGCTTCTGCACCTGCACCCCCGCCGCCGTGGCATCCACCAGCAGCACGTGGTGCGCGTAAGCCGCCTCGTCTATAGACATCGGCAAGGGGCTGCCACAATAGTGCAAGCGCCCCCCGTCCGGCGAATATCCCTTGTGAATATGCCCCAGCGCCACATAATCAAACACCTCCGCAAACGCCTCCTGCCCAATGGCTTCCAGTCCGCCTATAATAATATCCAGCTCCGAACCGCTCTTCGCCGCACCGCACACCGTCAGGTGCGCCATCGCCAGCACCGGGCAACCGGGGTGTTCGGCCCGCCAAGCCTCCGCATGTTGCGCCACTGCATCCAACACATCCTGCACCCCCAAAATGTACGCATTTTCCCCCGCGCCCAAGGCATCCTCGCTCAGCTGCCGGCTCATATCCGATGGCCTCAGATACGGCACCGCGCACACCAGCGCCTGCGGCTCTCCATCCCTCCCACACAGCGGCACCAAACACTCCCCCGCCGTATCTGCGCTCAGGCGGCTTACCAGCCGCGCGTGGTAGCGCTGCAACAGGGGGCTGGCGGCATCCAACACCGGCACCCCATCGTGATTGCCCGCCGTCAGGATAATATGGCGGCACCCCGTGCTATCTGCCCGGCTCAAAAAATCGTTGAACATCTCCAACGCCGGCGCCCCCGGGTCGCGTGTGTCGAACAAATCACCGCTCACCAGCAACGCCTCCACCGCATGCTGCTGCATCTGCTCCAAAAGCCAATCAAGAAACGCGCGGAACTCCCCATGCCGCGCCTCCCCCAGCAATCGGTCCCCCAAATGCCAGTCCGATGTGTGCAAAATCCTCATACCTTGTGTGAATAAAATAACAGAAATTCGCCGCCAAGCATAACAACGAATCTGCCCTATATCATATTTCGCCCCAAAAGTCAAGCTGCCCCCCCTAGGCCGCGGGCGCGCCCCGCCATTTTCTCGCGCAGTAGCGCCACTTTTTTCAATGTGATATTTGAAATGTCTATCTTGCAATTGATTTTCAAGCATTAGCTGCCATCTATCCCCCGCGTAAGCGAAAAGCCCCCACACCCCCGCGGGCAGGAGGCTGTTTTTTGTGTCGCGCGCATCTCACCCCGCGTATCACCTGCGGGCCATGCACGGTGCATTTTGGCCGTAGGGCAGGGGAGCGTGGTAGATGATGTCGGTTGGGGTACTTGTAAGCGTTCCCGTCGCCTTTGGGGGCGGCAGGAATTGCTAATAAGAAACACCACCAAGAAGTTCGTAAAGTTTGTAGCATACTACGGCATGTGGCCACACCCTGCCGAGCTACTTCATTAGTGTTTCAAATGTAGTAAGTGACACTTTTTGCGTGGCATACCCGGACGAAAGCCCCTATTTTCACAACGCCTCATTTTGGCAAGCTCTGCGAGTAAGAACGTTTGGTATTTCCAGTAAACTCGTTGTTCGGGTGTTATATTCTCCGCCCTATCAATGCTTTGTTTAGCTTTGTCGTGCAAGTAATCAATGAGAGCATGGTAAGATACGATTCCTCGTTCTTTAATTTCAGTAATTGTTCGGCTTATGTATAACTGGAAGCTCAGCTTCTCTTCAGGAGATAAGAACGAGGCCGCTAAGGCTATTTTCAATATACGTTTTAGCCGTTTTTCATTTCTTCTTGTGTTCAACTTTGTTGTATTCATAAAGGTCATTTCCTGCTATTTTAACAGATTGATTACCCAAGAAAATCTAATTTTCTAACTATTGGGTGGCATTCAAAACTCTCGATTATACCCAAAGAAGATTGTTTCCATCTTCTGGATTGTACATACTGTTTGCTTGTCACGTTAGCTCTGGTGTGGTTGTCCGAACGAAAGCTTAAGGTGCTGAGACATTGACAACAAACAACAGGGATGATGGTCAAGTCCTGTGAGGACGGCTTAAGCACTTATGTGGTGCTGGAAGTGAGAGGCGATGGAGACCTCCTAGTTCAAGTAATTTGCTTTGACTCCCGCTTCCCTCGACTTCTGTGCGAGATGTCGCGAGGCTTCGCTTTGAGGGAAGCGTACCGCAATAGAAGTTTGAAAAAGATATTCACTTGCGCTTTGCTCAAGGGGTTATTGCAGCTTTCCCTTTAAAGCATTAGCTATTAGTCTGGCCAGCATAACAGGCACAGCATTTCCTATTTGCTTATAAGCACTACCACGGCCATCCTTATTTGTTGCACTTTCGAAGAAATAATTGTCAGGGAATGTTTGTAATCTCGCAGCTTCTCTAGGAGTAATTGAGCGATTCTGATGAATATCCGGGTGTATATAATAATGCCCATCCTTTGTTATATGAGCCACTACGGTATGTGAAGAATGTTCTTCGCCTCCGATAACCTTAAACCTATCGAGAAAGGATTTAGTGTTCTTATGCGTCTGTTTTTCCTTAGGCTGATCTATGGCGTAATTAAAGCGCAGCTTGCCCGTGTTCCACATTTCAACGGCTCTACGATAAATTTCCTTGTCGTGGTCATTGGTGGGACGAGCTTGCTGATAGGTTACAGAAAACAAGTCGTCAGAAATAAAATTTTCAACCATCCAAGCATTACGTTTAGAAAATGGCTTTCTACCATCCCCTCTAATCTCGCCCTCTCCAGCTTGGATATGTTGCAAGTCTGCAAAAATCTCGTTTATGGTTAGGGGACATTCGCCTGTTTCCGGAACAGAAATGTCTCCTGATATAGAAAAATGATCCCTGCATCCAATAAGTATAACTCGTCTCCGTCTTTGTGGAATCCCGTACAATTCAGTTCTGAATAAGTGTTTGTATACTTGGTACCCTGCTGAATTTAGAGCTGTAAGAACCTGAGTGAAAAAGCTATCTCCATTTTTATCTTTAGCGGAATGTAACCCCGTCACATTCTCAAAGACAAAATAACGAGGCTTGTATTTCAACAGGAACTCCACATAATAATGGAATAAATAATTTCGTTCGTCATTCTTAATTTCTTCACCTACGCGCGAACGACCTACAACTGAATAGGCTTGGCAAGGAGGCCCTCCTATAACAACATCTATTTCAGCTTCGCCTTTCAATCTATCTATTCTCCTGAATATGTCGTCAATAGTTAAGCTGCCTATAGCTTCTTCTATAACTGTATCCAAAAGCTCAGATGGGACTTTTGAATATAGTTCTCCTCTACTGATTTCGCCTCGAAGATAACTTTCGTAAATAGCTTGTCCTTCTGCTGTTTTGTTTAATTCATGATATACCGTTCTAGTTCTGAGCGTGTTACAAGCTGCTTTGTCCATTTCCACATGGGCTATTGGAGTATACCCAGCTTGTATAAAACCTTCAGAAAGGCCGCCAGCACCGGCAAATAAATCTAGAAATCTTATTTTCATACAATCAACAACCCACTATACTTCCCCCATGATAACCACATTTTCCGCATAAAGAACTTTCTTTACAAGCTCCGTAAACTTAGCCTTAGCACTAGCTAAGCGTATGAGATCTCCCGAGCAGTTCATATAAGGAATAAGAATTCTCTTATCGTGAAATTCAGCCGCTACTTTTTGCAATGCAACCTCTATGATAGGAGCAAACTGCACGGAATCAGACGTTTGTCGGGTATATACAAAAACAATCATCTGTCTATCGTTTATTCGGAATGCGCGTATATTCCCAATCTCAGGAGGCTCGGCGCTTTCCATTTTTTCTGATTCCTTAATATAAAGATGCTCCTCAAATAAGGCATTCAAATATGAGCTACCAGATTTGTAGTCACACGTTCTATCGAGAACGAGAACATCATAAACCCCTTGATTAAAAAATGCATTCAAAGGATTTCCTGTAGCCGTACGAATACGGTCTCTCGCTATCGAAATATCGAAATCTTCTTCTGGGTTGTACGGGGGCTCCCAGCCATTCTTCAAAGCAATCTGAACCGTATTCAATAGTGTTTCACATTGTTTATTTGGCAATTTCTGCTGACGAAGACGTTTATCGAATATCTCGTAACTAGTAGAAGCAAATTCATGACTTCTAAGCCAATCATATAAGGATTGCCAATAGGCCTCCGGATAGATTCGAAGAACCTTATTCTGGATATCAGAATAATTTGAAGCTTTTTCCTTAGCTTGCGCCATCTCAGTAAGCATTGCAACCTTGCCAGATTTAAACAACGTAGTAGCCCGAACGTTAAGCCTCAATTGACCACTATTGAAAGCAGTTTCTGCACTTTCAAGAATATACTCCCATGTGGTATTTTTCTTTACCCATTCGGAAACGTCAGCTCGTTTTCCAAGAATATTGGTAATAAAATCACAAAAATGTTTTAATTCCTCTATCATCCCGGAATCGATGTCTTGTTTTTCCCAAATTTCTAGGTCATTAATTGAGTATCCCTGTTTTCTAAGGATATAAATTAAGACGGACGCAGTATAGATTACAACGGCAGCACCAAATGCAGACAACTGGTTACCTGTGGACTTTAAATAATCTCGTAATTCTTTTTTAGCCCGCCTAAAGAAAATCAATTTACCAATGCTTCGTTTATACCAATCCGGAGAAGAAAAAATACCGGGGTTTACATTCCAAACAGTAGAAACAATATCGCAGAACCCCTGTATATTACCGGTACCATTATATGTCTTTTGAGCGCCTCTGGTAAGTAGGTAAGGCACTAATTCGAACGTCATAATAGCCTGTGCGAACTCTAGAGGCGTAAACTTCTGTTTTTTGGGATTTGCTCGTTCAAAATCTACTTTTTCGCGCCCCTGTAAATGTAATCTGGCATTATCGTATTGCCCTCGCAAACGCTCATAATACCAAGAGGTTGGAATGCCGGGCGTTTTTATTTTACGAGAATGTTGTTCAATACACCTTTGAACAAAATCATTACTATGCATATCGGTTTCTTTTACCGCATTCTGGCTATTTGAGAACTTAGATATGTAAGGAACAATAACATCGGCGATATTCCTCGTCACCATAGTAAGTTTAACTTGGACAGATATTCCAGAGACATCTTTACGCTCACGCCATGCTTGGTGTAAACATGCCATTGTTTGTCCTCCATTCACTACCTGCATGCCATAAATGCGGACGATTTTTGCCCCATCCTCACTAAAATCGAGGCCTTCTGCAGTTATTGCTAAGCCATTATTATACACAAAGAAAACATAGGGCTCATTTTCGATAGTCTTATGCATTCCCTTGTTGATTTTTCCCTTTTTCTGTAGATAAACACGGACATTTTGTTCAAGAAGTCTAGATCCATATTGGTCATAGAACTCTGCAAGAGCATCTGCCGGCATCACAAATAAGTATGATTCGTAAAAATCTACGCCTAGAGTCTTTGGCACTTTCAAATAAGGCACTCCGTCTGAGGGTTGACTAGCTCTTTTTAATGAAGAAAAATCAACTATTAAAGGCTGAGGTTTTGCATCTTTGATGTCGTTGAAATCACTCAAGCGGTAATTAATCGTAAGCTCACATCCATTGTCTAACTCTAAGGTTTTTGTCGGTTCGTAGTCACGTAACGCTCTCTTATTCGTTATGATGTGAATATTGAGAGTACCACAGGTAGAGTCAAAACCGCTATAGCCCCTAACGTTTCCCTTAGAAATGATTTCTATAAGTTCATAAATTGGTCTACCTGGAGCAATTTGATTAAGCTTTCCCCTATAAGCATCAAAGAAGAATTTTTCCACTCGCTGGAAAAGTGCCTTCACAGAAGCGTTATTGAGCGTTTGCAATTCGCGCTCGTAGGAAAAATCACAATGTAAAAGGGTAATATTATTTCGATTTGCTTCATCAAAACAAAATCCATCTAGAACATGAACTGACCCGCCTCCTGTATTAGGCTTGTTATATGTAGCATAGGAATAAGAGGAGAGATCATATCCTTGAATCGCATCAAGCAATTCACAGGCATATTCTAAAAAGTATGCATCAGGATGCTGGCCTTTAGATAAAGAGTCAGCCTCCCATTGGTCCATATATTGTTCGTAATCAGTCATGCTTTAACCATTTAGGTGATTGTTTAAATTGCTCACAAGAGTTTAGATTGATAGAGTACTTTACATTTACGACGCCTTGCGGAAGGTCGTTAGGCAGAATCCGAGGAAACTTATCTCGTACTTCATAGAAATCCTCAGCAATCACCGTATACTCTTTCTTCGCAAATGTAGAGGACTCAGAATATCCCACCAAATCCAGCTTAGTCATCAAGTCTGTAATATCAACACCCTCTATCTCACATTGCACAGTTAATTCCTTCACGAGGCTCTTTAAGGAATACCGAGAGCCGTTAAGAGCTCCTTCATTAACGGTTATAACATGAAGGAATCCTTTAAAATTGAGGAAACAAAGCTGCTCTATACTAGAAATCTTGATAACGCGGCCATGTGCAGATTCCGTAGTTTTTACTTCGATAATAGTATCTTCTACCGAGAAATCTTGCGGCAATCCCATAGGACCTTTCCAGCTGGCTATGGCTGATTTAAGTCCGAATTGGGGCGCAACTATTTTATACAAAAAATAAAGTTCTCCAAATAAGCCTAATGCTTTTTCACGAGTCAGAGAGTCCCTACTTTTAGCGAAAAAACGCCCACATCTGGTCAGGATATCTGAAAGAACTTTGAGAAGATACACGTTTTCTTGTTTCGTATGTTCTTCCAATTCTGTCACTATCTCTTGACACAAAAGTTTGAATAACCGCCAGTCTTTTTTGTTACCTAATGCTAGCGAAAAAAAGGTAGAGGAATTATATTCAAATAATTCCGATGAGCACCCCTTAATCGTGGGGATGAGGAGCGTGTTAATATCCTTATTCCCCTCAGGCAATTTGAATAGGAAAACATATCGTCCCAACCTATCGTAGCCTAGATACAGAGAATGAACAAACCTCTGAGAGCATCCTGTGCTCAAAATAAACTCTCCCTTTGAAGAGTTTTCCATGTGAGCCCAAGGATTATTAGTTTTAAAGGGATTCATGTTATTCCTCCTCCTCCTCGAAATCACTTTCACAAGTTTGAAGCTGTTGCTCCATTATTTTTTGTGCTACAGAATTGTATGCCCATCTTATCCATTTAGGCCGCTCAATATCAGATTTAGGAAAACTCAAGCCATACACCGGCACGGTCTTCGTCAATTCGTGAGGCTGATAATTTTCGAGTTTTTTCTGCGCTTCGAAAGAAGGAGGCAAATTCACGAAAGAAAGCAGTAATAATGGTCTACGACCAGGAACCGACCTGAAATGGTGACCGGAGAGACCATTTGGTGCTTTTGCTCTTAATCTCTCAAGGTCACGCTTCTTCTGATAACCAAACTCTGAACTTTTGCTAAATACGTGCTGTTTGTTAAAAAGTATGTGAGTATGGTCATCAGCATTGTGTTCCGGATTTCGTGACGGGAACTTCACGGGCTCACTCAAGCAAGGAAGAGAAGATACCTTAGTCCAACTATACTGTTTTCCGACGCCAACGAGCGCTACATCAAAAGAACTAATTTCCTTTAGTAAATATTCTCGCAAAGTAGCTTTTAGAACTAATTCAGCTGCCGGGTCTGCAGAGCAATGCATTTCCTCACAAGAGGCGATAAAATCCCATACTAGACTGGCTGGAACATTCTGCCAGATTCTATCGTGCTGAACCTCATCCATTCCGCAGTTTCGTTCCGGGAAATTATTGACTACTATCTCTAGGAAATTATAGAATGCATTTAAATTACGCTCAATAATTTTACTATTATTCGAAACCTTAAAAGTCTCCAGTAAGGAATTGGCAAAAGACACCCATTCATCATGCATTTGAGCAGCGCGCATCTTATTACGTGAGGTAATAGTAAGGCCTGAAACATCGTTTCTGACCCTGAGGCCAAACTCCATGGGTGTCAAGTTAGCATCATCCATGTATGATATGGATTCTTTTAACTCATCTGTGGCCATAGCAATAGCTGCAAAATGTCCTTGAAGTTCTTCCGATATATAAATTCTACAAACTTCCTCATAGTCCGGCCGATATCCAAACCAACGACCCATTTGCATTAGCGTATCGTACTGTTTTGCTGGGCGTAAGAAATAAGTAGTAGTCAATCCTTCAATAGTGAGACCTCGAGAAAGACTATTTCCCCCGATAACGATAGCGGTCAAGCCTTCCTTATATTTCGTATAGTCTAAAGTGGGATTTTTGTCTTTCTTACTCGTAGAATTGACCTTAAAGAATTTAAACTTGTACATATATGTATCTTGGGACGCCAATCTATTTACGACCTGTTCCCAAGAAACAGTTACATGAGTATTTGCATACCTCCTATCCCAGACGGACTTCAATTTGCCAATTATCGGGCATATAGTGTGTGCATTTGGAAGAGAGATGTTCGATATAATAGCTTCCTTTAGTTCTTCGAAGCTTTCTTTAACAGCTTTGGTTAAATAGGTGTGTGCCGCTGTTTTCAATGAGACATGTATTAGCATGCTGCAATGCTCTTTTTCTTGCCCCATGACATCTCTTATAGCCCTTGCTAAGACAAAGGCATATAAAGCGTCTTCTAGAGAATCTGGAATTGAAGTTCCTATAAAATTTCCTTTTTTTATTTTATCTAGAAAATCCTGTTCATCTATGGAAATCAAAGCCTCTGACGACTTATTATCAATATCTTCTTCTTCTTCTTCTTCCGGCTTACAAAAGAGCTTTGTGGCACCTATATATTTACTGGAGCTACCGAGGGAATATATAAAATCAGAAGGAAATAAGTCGTGTTCTATTTTGTTATCCTTTTGTACAGTGTAAGGATCGATAAAAATATTGGCATAGGGCGTAGCTGTATAGCCAACGTATGAATTACGAGGGAACAGCCCAAGCAACTCCTTTATTAATGCATTGATTCTGGTAGGATTTTCTTCTGGAGCATTACTATTTACACTGGCATTATCAGCTTCGTCATCAAGGATAAAAACAGGGGAACTCCTTCTATCCTCTTCTGTATAACGTTTGGAAAAGAATTTAATGACATTTTTAAGAGTGCTGGCATTTTTCTTTATTACCAGCATGTATGTTGTGCCGTCTAAAGGAAGCGGAGCATCGCTGGATTTATTTATATGAAAATCCTGTTCACGAGTTGTAATAATTTGGGGAGGATGTACGATGCTCGATGGAATACTTCCTACGCCATACTTCTTGCTTTGGTCTGCATCTTCTCGACTGCTTTTACCTATTACATCGTGCTCTAATCGCTCCTGAGTCTGTGCGCGCAAGTCGTTCAACACACCAGCAATCACGATTATAATCCTATAACCAGCATCAATAGCCTTGCATATCAAGCCTGCATAATTAGCTGTTTTTCCTGACTGAACATCACCAACAACTAGGCCTTTATGACCATAATCATCGTCAGACTGAGGGTCAGCCATTAATGAGAGTATGCGATTTGTATCATCGTCTATAGCTGTTACTTCTACCTTTGTGCGCTTCTTTTTTTTAGAAAGAAATTCTTTATAGCGATTCCAATATTGCCATTCTATTTGCTCTTTCCTATCATTTGTGAGCCAGTCTCTTACATTGGGATTACTAATCTTATATGATGGAGAAATGCTTAGAAACACTCTAGTTTCCAGCTTTCTAAGAGCAAAATTATATATATCGTGCCACTCCTGAGAACCTATAGTGATGGCTAACTGATTCATGAGAACGGCATTGTTCATAATGAACAAAAGTTTTTCCTCTACCTCTGCTAAAGTATATAAGTCTTCTGACAAGAAGACCTCGGTCATGGATACTATTTTGTCAACCTTCATAATAGTACATTAACAAATCTCAGAGTTCAAAAGCAATGCTTCGATTTCAGCTTCCGGCATACCTGTCTGTAAGAGCAACGCCACAAGATTATTTTTATCTGTTTCTTCACTCTCCTCATCTATTACTGGCTTTATGTCCGAGTTTTGGCATCTGTTTGAATAATATCTTTCGTATGGAAAAGATTTGGCTAACAAATGTAAGTAATAACGAAGCAATTGTTTACCCTCTCTATTCAATTGAGAAGAAATGTGTTTATATATTGCGTGTTCTTTATTTATAGAATAGTCATAGATATTTGGACGCGGCTGGTTAATGCTCCATGCAGGAGTAAAATCGCGCGCACGGGTGGCGATGTTACGATGAGATGAGTCCCAGAAGCCTCGAGCTTCATCCATTGCCTGTTCTACAATCATGGAAACACGACTCTGAATTTCGCTTGGGGGTGTTGTTTGTGACTTGCGAACGTCTATTTCCCAATATTCATCTAGCTCAGCAGGAATATCAATACGTATTCTTAATAATTGGGTTTTGTGCTCCTTTTTATGCTTCTTAAACCACGTAGCTCTTTCTATCAAACGTCTATTTCTATAAACATAGAAGCCTTGATTTTGGACGTACCCCTCGCGACCTGCATAAAAGGCATAATCTGCAGGTGAGCTATCTACTTCACGAGGTAAAAGATATGGTTGGTATTTTACAATAAAACCGTTACATGTGAATTGAGCGTGATTTAAAATATGCCGGTTAGGGTTCTTTTCTGGGCCGAAGGGAGTTCTGGGAGATATGACACTTGTGTTCATATCAAATGTAATCACCTGCTTATATCCAGGTTCACTTTCCATAAATCGATGAAATACAAGAGCAATATGCTCTCGTGCCTCATTCATACAAGCATTAAAAGACTTATCTGATTTCGCTCCGTCTCTATCTAATTTTTCCCATAAAACAATCGTTCCTTGTGAGGTTATTGAGAACTTTAAGGACTTTTGTATTTCATTTAGTATTTGATGGTGTTTAATATCATTCTCTGACAACTCGGTAATTTGCCAAGTCTCATCGATGTTGTCCAAGTCCCAGCAAAACGCCGCTACTTGTCCATCTTGCCAAGAAAAGACGGTCAATTTTCTACATTGAGAAATAGAGGCTGTTTTCATTCCTAAGCCAAAACGACCCAAATCGTTATTCCCTCTCCGTTCTTGATGATATGCTCGGCTACCAAATTTCATGCTTTGGAAAAGCTGTTCTCGATTCATACCATCTCCATTGTCACAGATGGCCAGCCAAGGGAATCCCTGATAGATTCCACGATACTGAATAGAAATGCTTGTTGCATTAGCAGTAATGCTGTTGTCAACAATATCCGCTATCGCCGATTTCAGGGTATACCCCATGTTTCTCAGGGACTCGAGAAGAATACTTGGCTGTGGTGGAAGTTCCGGCATGGAGAGATGAAGTTTTACTCAGGACATTCTACCACATTCCGCGCCTCACCTCAAGGGTACAGGGGCTGTAAAAGTCATATTTTCTAAAAATTATGACCCTCTATGTCGAGCTTCGGGAGAAAGTGCTTGTTAGCGAGCGAGATTGGCTTTTATTTGTTTTACTGCAAGTTAGCAATCTGTTAAGTTTGACGCTACAAAATCTAAGGTCCAGTTGTCTATCTCTGCGGTGTTTGCATCTTCGAAAGGCGGGGCGATGATGCTATAATTGGAGAGATGAAGTTTTGCTCTGACAATGGGGATCTTGAGGCATGCTTCGTCTATGATTTTTTTTACTAGTTCCTCTGTTTCGTGTGAAGATTTGACTCCAAGAATGATTCCCGACAAAAATTTTCTCATTCCTCTATAAACTGGAGTCCCATCCTTCTTGTAAGAGATGCCATTGTCAAGTAGTATGCGGTATTCACTTTCGTATTCCCAGTCGCTTCCTTTATTGGTGACAAGTCTGTAGTTTGTGCTGCTGATGTCATTTATGTCAAACTTTGGGCGAGAAGGCGTATAGGTCACCTTCATGAACCAGTTGTTATTTTTTCCCAAGCGTTTAATGGGATAACAGCGAGCTTCCGGAGAAAGCTGATGCCTTATATTTAATTTGTCATCATGAACGTGTAGAGGGATGTTGAACGCAAGACAAACGCCTGCGTGTTTATCTGCATAGTGGCCCCACATGGCTGTCGTACTAATTTTACTGCTAAGGCAAAGAACGTGGATGTGGGATGAAGGTTGTTTGTCCCAAGTCTCTTCTTGAATCTTATTATTAAATTGGGGGCGCCATTCCAATGGATCGTTTACTTTTGCAAGTTCTGTAGCCTTGATTATGTCTTTTTTGATAAATTCCGCCAGCCACTTTACCTCCATATATTTGTAAAATGTGAAGGTACGAGTCTGTCTAATGAATTTATAAAATCCCTCTTTGCGTCTGCTCATATACCACAATTATTTTTTATGAAGCCGTTAAATGTATGTTTGCATGTTTTGACTTAATCTCAGTCTTCGGTGGTACGTTATCACAATACTTGGCCTTCCTCAAGTGCGCAGAGGTGCAAAAGTCATATTTTCTATAGTTTCTGATGAAATCAGAGACATCTCCAATTAAAGAGAAGCTCTTTAAAGGGATTCGTAAGTCAAGCAACCCCGCAGCTACCGAGGGGCAGTCGGTGGGGGCGCATGTAGGTGTTCGCGCCACCATGACTGCATGGCGTTACAATAATCGCGCAGGCTCTGCCGGAGACATTCTTCACCTTGAGGTATTTTGATTTCCTGCATTTTATTTCGTTGGAATTAAGTAGCTCTGCAATTACTTGTTTGCCTGTTTTGAGTGATACGTGAATCTGTTTGCGGCTCAATTAGGAGACATCCGGCTGTTCACGTGTCAGCTTCACTCGGGGGAAGTGACCGTGCGAGACTGTATTTTTGAGGCATGCGGACTCAAAAATCCAGCGCTGACAAACAAACAGGTAGCAACATTGAGGTAATGGTGTATAATAATAGACTTATGACGCTTTTATTCATTTATTTGGTCGGTGCGCTGGCTTTGTCGTTCCTTTGTTCTGTGCTGGAGGCTGTTTTGTTGTCGACCCCCGATTCTTTCATCCGAATAAAGGAACTTGAGGGGCACAAACCGGCTATTTTGTTGCGAGAGTACAAAAACAACATTGATCGCCCTGTTGCAGCTATCCTCTCCCTCAATACAATTGCTCACACCATCGGAGCCGCCGGCGTTGGTTCGGAGTCTACAAAAATATTCGGAGAAGCATATTTCGGTATTATATCTGCGGTACTTACCCTACTTATTTTGGTTTTTTCTGAAATAATACCCAAGACGATAGGTGCCTCATACTGGCGTCATCTTGCCATGCCTTGTACCAGCATCATTCGCATTCTTATCATCACCACCTGGCCGCTGGTCTGGCTTTCTGAATTTATTACACGTGTTTTTACGCCATCAGGAAAACAACTTACGGTCAGTCGGGAAGAAATTCACGCTATGGTAAAAATCGGTGCCGCAGAGGGTGTTTTCCAAGAAAAGGAAAGCCATATACTCCAAAGCTGTATGAAGCTTTCGCAGGTAAAAGCCCGCGATATTATGACGCCCAGTGTCATCGTGGAGGCCGTGACAGAATCATGTACGTTGAAAGATGCGTATGAGAAGCTGGAACTGCTTTTTACCCGCATACCTGTTTTTGCTGAAAACAAAGAGTACATAACCGGTTATATACTCAGAACGACCATGTTGGAAAAATTAGCAAAAGATGATTTTACGTGCAAAGTGGCAGATATTGTACGCCCCATCCTGTCTTTTGGAGAAGAAGCATCCGTTTACACTATTTGGGAACAGTTTGTCGAAAAAAAGGAGCACATTGCAACAGTTGTTGACGAATACGGCGGTTTTCGCGGAATCATCACCATGGAGGATGTTATCGAAACGATGTTGGGTGTGGAAATTGTCGATGAAAATGACCCGGCAATAGATATGCAACAGCTGGCGCGGGAGAAGTGGGAGCGCATTCGCCGCAAACAACAACGAGCTTTGAATTAATTGGGCTGAGCCCATGTGAAAATGCCTTATTGAATGCAGCGCCTTTTTATCAAACTTGGCGATGGATTCTGTGTGGAAATCGCTTTCGCAAAGTTAATTATGACAAGCAAAGGCCCCGCGGCTTTTCCCATTCAGAGCTTCCTTTCTACTATTCATCCTGCCATGTTGTGCGTTGGTCCATGATGAGAACATATAGCGCCTATTCATCAATTTGCAGCCGTGGGCTGATGATGTTTTCATCTTTTTTTCTATGCCATGTGTGGCTGTGGCACTTTTCAAAAGGGGGAGGGTGTGTTAGAATGGGGGCGCGAGGGGAGACGAGTACGATGGTTTTATCTCTGAAGACGTTGTTGTATATAGGCTGTGGCTGCTTTGTGGGCGGGGTGTTGCGGTATTTGACGAGTTATGTGATTTGCTCGCGCTGGGGGATTACGGCGACGGATATGCCTTGGCATACGTTGCTGATTAATTTTGGCGGGTGTTTGTGCATGGGGCTTTTTTGTGGGTTGGCTACGGGGGGATTGGTGGAATCGCCGCATTTGCGCTTGGCGCTGACGGCGGGGTTGTGTGGCGGGTATTCGACGCTGGCGGCGTTTGCGTTTGAGAATACGATGCTGCTGCGCGATGGGCAGTATTGGCTTTGCGGGGGGTATATTTTGGCGACGGTGGTGGGGAGCTTGGTGTGCTTTGGGCTGGGGTATGCGGCGGCGAAGGCGGTGTGAGGTGCCCGCCTATGCTATGGCTGCGCCGGGGCTTGCGGGAAGTGCCGAGGGGGTGGATGTCTACGCTCATGGGGAGGGATATGATGTTTTTGGTGATAATGGAACAATTCTAAAAAAGTGTGACAATGTGAAAGTCTGCGCTTGCGTTGGCGTGGGGAATGGGATAAAATACGCGCGCAGCGGGGCAGGATGCTTTGCTGCAAGAATATAACAACGCAAGCCAGAAAGAATCACGAGGATGATGAAGGTAGCCATTGTCGGATACGGGAATATCGGCAAGTATGCGGTGGATGCACTGCGTGCCGCGCCGGATATGGAATTAGTAGGCATTGTACGCCGCGCAGGGAGCGCCCCGGTGCATGGAATCAAGACGGTGTCGGATATCGATGAGTTGGGGCCGGTGGATGTGGCGCTGCTTTGCACGCCGACCCGCAGCGTGGAGGAGATGGCGCTGCCGCTATTGGCCAAGGGTATCAACACGGTGGATAGCTACGATATCCATGGCGGTATTGTGGCGCTGCGCCGTTCTTTGGGTGCGCAGGCCAAGGCGAATAATGCTGTGGCGGTGATTTCTGCGGGCTGGGATCCGGGTTCGGATTCTGTGATGCGCACAATGATGCTGGCTATGGCACCCAAGGGGATTACGTACACGAACTTTGGGCCCGGCATGAGCATGGGGCACAGTGTGGTGGCTCGCTCGAAGGCGGGGGTGAAGGATGCGCTTTCGCTCACGATTCCGACGGGTTCCGGTGTGCACCGCCGTATGGTGTATGTGCAGTTGGAGGAGGGAGCCGATTTTGCGGAGGTGGAGGCTGCTATCAAGGCGGATGATTATTTCTGCCACGATGAGACGCATGTGCAGCAGGTGCCGGATATTGATTCTCTGCGGGATATGGGACACGGTGTGTACATGGAGCGCAAGGGTGTGTCCGGTGCTACGCAGAACCAGATTTTCAAGTTCGAGATGCGTATCAACAACCCGGCGCTGACGGCGCAGGTGATGGTGTGTGCTGCCCGCGCGAGCAAGCGCTTGGCCGCAGGGTGCTACACGTTGCCGGAGATTCCGCCCATGGATTTTTGCCCCGGCGATAGGGAGGCGTTGATTGCCCAGTTGGTGTAAGCTGAGGCTGCGTGCAGTAAGCTTGATTTTTTGTACGACCGGGATGAGGCTCAGTGCCTTGTCCCGGTTTTTGTGTTTTTTGGGGGACCGCAGGGTGTGGGGGCGGCAGAGCGGAGCGTGGGGCGGTTTTTGTTTTCAGCGGAGCTCGCGTAGAGCCGGGAGACGGGTGAAGATGGGTTCGAGCGCTTGTCTGCGAGCCTCGCTGAGTGGTTGAAGGGGGGCAGCTTCATCTTGGGGGAGCATGCCATCGTTGCGCAGGTTTTGCCGCGCTTGGGCAAAGGCGGTGAGCAGGTGGGTGAGGCGGAGGCGGTCTGCCTCGCCGCCTTGCAGGAGGTAATCGAGGACGCCGGCTTGCTCGCGGATGCGCCGTATGCTTTGGGCTTCATCGGGCTGCGCGGCGGCGGCGCAGAGGTCTTTGAAGAAGGTGAGGGCTGTTTTGTAGTCTTTGGCCCGGCGGGATTGGAGGAGCTGCCGGGGGATGGGCAGGGCCGTTTTGCCGCCAAAGAGGGAGAGGAGCTCTGCCCACGCTGCTTTTTCTTCTGCTGTGGTGGCGGGGGAGTGCAGGCGGTGTGTTGCTTTATCTGCCAGGCGGGCCGGTACTTCCAGTCCCAAGGCATCGGCGGGGTCGAGGGTGATGCCGTGTTCTGCCAGGTAGGTGCAGTAGATCCAATCGCGCTGCCAGATGATGGCATCTGCCAGCAGGCAGAGTTGGTGCAGCTGCGGGGTGGGTAGGGCTTGTAGTTGGGCGCAGAGGGGGCGCAGTTGGGCGGTAGCGGCGCGGATGGTGGCCGGGGTGTCATCCACGGAGGTGCCGTTGCAGGTGTCGTGCAGCAGGTTCAGTTCATTTTGTATGGCAAAGATGGTGCGGAGCTGTGCTTCCAGGGTGGATTCTGCGCGGATGCCGGGTGATGAGGGTGTGGCAGTGGCGGGGGCGGCGTTTGCCTGTGCCAAGGTGGACAGTGCGATGGTGGTGAGCAGCACGAGGAGGTAGTGTTTCATGTGCGTGTGGGGGTGGCTGTTGCCAAAGAAACCGGTTTTATGGTTAAAACGGCGTTATTCATATTGCCGGCTTTTGCGGCGGGCTGCGCGGAGGCGTTCGCGCTCGGCAAAGGCTTGGCGGCCGAGGGTGGTATCGGCGTTGATGTCGCGCGCGGCTTCGAGCGCGGCGATGGCTTCCAGGAGCTTGGCCTCGGTGGCGGGGTTGTGTGCTACGGCTTGGCGGTAGCCGCGCTTGTATTGTTCCATGAGCAGGGGGTAGAGCAGGCGCAGTCCGATGAATTGGCGGTGCTCCGGGGTGGCAAGGGGGTGCGCCAGCAGCTTGCGGCTTTCTTCTATGCGTGTGGCTAGGGCTGCGTCATCTTGGAATTCGATGGTGGTGAGGGCGCAGAGCATGAAGAGATGCGCGGCAAAACGGTGCTTTTGGGCATCTTCTCGGCGGCCTGTGGTGTCTTTGTTGGCGCGGGCTTCCTGCAGGGTTTCCGGGGTGAGCTCTCGCAGGGGCAGGGTGGCAAAGGGGCCTTGCTCATCTGCCAAGACGAGGGCGGGCAGGGTGGTGATGCCGCATTCCATGGCGCGTGCTTGGGCGCGGGCTTGCTGCGCCGTTTTGCATGCGGTGGGCAGGGTGATGTATTCGCAGGGAGCCTCCGGGGAATCGGGGAGGTGTTTTTGCACCGCTTGGCGGATGCGGTCGGCATTCATCCCCTCGGCCATGAAGACAAAGCGGCTCTCCGCCGCCGCATGGAGCGCCAAGGGGAGCAGGAGGATGCCGGCGAGGAGCTGCTTCATTCTACGCGGCTGATGGTGATGCGCTTGAAACGGGATTCGGAGGCCTCCGATTCGGTGGCGATGCCGGGCATTTTGGCCAGCTCATTGTGCACGAGGCGGCGCTGGTAGGCATTCAGGCGCTCCATCATGAGCGGTTTGCCGGTTTCGAGCACGCGCTCGGCTTTGGCGCGGGCGCGGCGCAGCAGCTTGGCTTCGGTGCGGGCGCGGTAGTTATCACAATCAATGCGCACACGGGGGGCATCTTCCCACTCGGTTTGCACGATGCGGTTGACGAGGTATTGCAGGTCATCCAAGCGGTCACCGTCCTCGCCAATGAGGAAGCGGGCATCCGGGCTGGCAATCATGAGCAGGGGGCCGTCCTCGTGGGTGGAAACCTCGATGCTGAAGGTGTAGCCCAAGGGGGTGAGGATATCGGTGAGGACCTTGGTGGCGAGGGGGATGAGGCGATCTTGCGTGTCCATGGTTCGGGAAAGCTGCTGAGGGTGCGATTTATTCCTCCCCGCGACCCAGGAAGCGCAGCAGATAGAGGAAGAGGTTGAGGAAATCCAAGTACAGGGTGAGGGCACCGAGTATTGCGCCTTTGCGGCGCTGGTCTTCATCTGTGCAGAAGACACCTTCTTGGAGCAGGCGCTGGGTGTCGTAGGCGGTGAAGAGGGCAAAGACGATGACACCGATGCCGGAGGCAATCAAATCAAAGGTACTGTTGCCCCAGAACATGTTGACCACGCCCGCGACGATGAGGCCGATGAGCAGCATGAAGAGTGTGCGCCCCATGGTGCTGAGGTTGCGCTTGGTGAATGCACCGTAGAGCGCCATGCAGCCGAACATGCCCGCTGCGCACCCGAAGGCCAGGCCGATGGAATGGCTGGTGTAGGCAAGAAGAAGCGGCCCGATGAGCAACCCTTCGACCGCAGAAAAGACGAGAAAGAGCACGGCAAGCGCCCCGGCGGTGAGCATGTTGCGGCAGAAGCTCATGATACACACGATGCCGATGGCACCAATGCAGAGCATGATGGGGTGCTCCATAGCCCAGCGGATGGTATCCAGTGAATTGGCGGCATACACGGCCACGCCTGCTGTGAGTAGCAGGGATACGGCCATCCACATGTATACATTGTTCAGGTATGCCTTGGCCATGGCTGCCATGGTCTCTGCCGATACGGCGGGAAGTGTTTCATCATACTGATTCATGACCTTATCCTACACACGCGCGTGAGCAAAGTCAAGCATGCATTCCGTCGCAGAGTTTTTTGGGGGTGGGGGCGCGGCAGAATGAGGTGCGCTACGAGAAAAAACTTGATTCCGGGGGCAGGTGTGCTATGGTGGAGGCATCATCTATATTAAAGCAAGAAGCCATGACAACGCTAGTAGGATTGGGATATGATATTCATCAATTTTCGCCGACACCGCGCCCGCTGTGGTTGGGCGGAGTGCAGGTGCATGAAACAAAGGGGTTGAAAGGCCATAGCGATGCCGATGTGCTGTGCCACGCATTGGCTGATGCTATTTTGGGTGCCATAGGGGAGCCGGATATCGGTTATTGGTTTCCGCCAAACGATGCCGGCTGCGAGAATATCTGCTCGTTGCGCATTGTGGAAAAGGCGGTGGAGCTTCTGCGTGCCCAAGGGGGCCGGGTGGTGAATGCTGATTGTGCTCTCATTGCAGAAGCTCCCAAGATTATGCCCTTTGTGCAGCAGATGAAGGAGACGCTGGCCCCCATTCTCGGGGTGAAGCCGCGCCGCGTGGGGATTAAGGCCACCACGAATGAAAAACTGGGTGCCTTGGGGCGGCGCGAGGGGATGGCTGCCTTTGCTACGGTGTCCATACTTGTGCCGGATGATGAGGACTGATGCGCCGATGAACCCGACTCTTGAATTGATGGCTTATGCGGCGGTGCAGCAGTTGGCTGCTGCCGGGTTGAGTGTGGCTACGGCTGAGAGCTGTACCGGTGGTTTGATTGCTGCGGCACTCACGGAGGTGCCGGGGGCATCTGCTGTGTTTCGCTATGGATGGGTCACGTACTGCAATGAGGCCAAGGAGCGCCTGCTGTATGTGCCGGAAGATTTGATTGCCGCACACACGGTGGTGAGCGAGCCGGTGGTGGCGGCCATGGCAGAGAATGCTATGCGCCAATCCGGGGCAGATATGGCGATTGCTGTGTCCGGCAATGCGGGGCCCACGGCAGCGGAGGGTGAGCCCCCGGTGGGGACGGTGTGCTTGGCTTTGTGTCGCCGTGCGGCTCAGCGTCCTCTGCACACGGAAACGCTGCATTTGCCGGGGCTGAACCGCCGCGCCATCCGTGAGCGGGTGGTGCAGCGCGCTTTGGAGTTGCTGTGCGTGGTGACTCGGGGCTGAACGGGGGCTCGCATCATCAGTTTGGAAAAAAGAAACCCGCCGGGCGAGATGCTCGGCGGGTTGTTGAATGAGTTGTGGTGAGCCTAGGCTCGCATCAGGGCTTGAGCGTGGAGGCCTCTTCTTCGGCTTCGAGGCGGGCGTAGGCTATTTCTTCATCAGGGTCAGGGCCGTGCTGTGCCTTGTCGACCTTGGAGCGGAAGAGCTTCATGATGAAGACGAAGGAGCAGGGAATGAAGAATACACCAACCAAGGAAGCAATGGTCATGCCCACGACCACCACCACGCCGATGGCGTTGCGTGCCAAGGCTCCGGAGCCTTCTGCCGTGAGCAACGGTACGCAGCCCAAAATGAAGGCGAAGGAGGTCATGAGAATGGGGCGCAGACGCATGCGCGCCGCTGTCACGGCTGCATCCAGCAGGCTTTGTCCGCGCTCCATTTGCAGCACGGCAAACTCCACAATCAAAATGGCGTTCTTGGCGGCCAGTCCTACCAGCATCACTAGGCCGATTTGGGCGTAGAGGTCGAGTGCCATGCCATTGATCCACAGGCCAAAGAATGCCCCCAATACGGCAATGGGTACGGAAAGGAAAATGGCCAGCGGAAGGGTCCATTTTTCATACAGGGCCGCCATGATGAGGAAGGCAAAGACGCCGGACAGCGTGAAGATGGCACCAAGGCCGAGGCCATCCTGCACTTTCTTTTCTTGGAAGCTCATATCCACGTAGGAGAAGCCGAACTTGGTTTTATCCATCGTTTCATCGAACACCTGTTCAATGGCCGCCATGGCTTGGGCAGAGGAGTAACCTTCTGCCGGTTTGACGCTGATGCGGCCGCTGTTGTAGTTGTTGTTGTGCTGCACGAACTCGGTATCTGCAATGTCCTTGATGGTCACGAGCGTGCTCAGGGGCACGGATTCACCCTTGGAATTGCTCACGTAGAAGTTGGCAATTTGATCAGTGTTGACACGGTTGGCTCCGGCGGCTTGCAGGTAGACCTGCCATTGCTGGCCAAATTGGGTGTAGTAGTTGACGAAGCGGGAACCATTGAAGCAGGCTAAGAGGGAGTTGGCATCCGAGAAGTTCACCCCTTGGGCCAAGCACTTGTCCTTGTCGATGGCGATGCTTTTTTGGGGCACCGCCGGCAGCATCATATCCGTGGCGCTGGCTATGGCGGGGTTTGCACGGAGCGCCACTTCCAATTTCTGCATTTGCTCGTAGAGGGCACCCACGCCTTGGCCTTCGCGGTCTTCCACCACAAAGGAGATGTCATTGCCTGTGCCCACGCCGGGAATGGCCGGCGGCGATACCACGAAGGCGGTGCCGTCTGCCCCACACATCATCAGTTTGGCTTGAATGCGCTTGTTGATGTCTTCCGCGGTGGGGATTTTGCCGTTTTCCATGGGTTCGCGCTCAACGTAGTCTTTGAGCTTGATGAAGTAGGTCATGGCATTGGTGGTTTGCACACCCAGTACGAGGTTCATGCCGATGATGGAAACCACGTGTTCTACAGCCGTATCGGAGGTGAGCACTTTTTCCACGGGTACGGTTTCATCGGTAAGGCGTTGCAGGGAAACACCGGGCTTCATGATGACTCCGGCCAGCAAGTAGCCTTGGTCCTCGCTTGGCAGGAAGCCGCCCGGTACACGAGAGGCGGTGGGCACAATCAGCAGCGTGATGCCCGCCAGCAACGGGATGGAAATCCACAGCTTGCGGCAGAGGAAGCCGCATACCGCAGCAAAGTATTCGGCCACCCGATCGTACACTTTGTTAAATCCATTGTAGAAGGGGGTGAGCAGGGATTTGTGCTCTTTTTTCGGCTTGAGCATGATGGCCGAGAGCGCCGGTGAGAGGGTCAGGGCGTTGAATGCAGATATGAGCATTGATACGGCAATGGTGACGGCAAATTGCTGGAAGAGCGTGCCGGTGATGCCGGGCAACAGCACCGAGGGCAGGAACACAGCCGCCAGCACCAAGGCAATGGCCACCACCGGGCCGCTTACTTCCTTCATGGCCGCAAAGGTGGCTTGGCGCGGGCTCATGCCGTTTTCCATGTGGGATTCCACGGCTTCTACCACCACGATGGCATCGTCCACCACCAGGCCGATGGCCAGCACCATGCCCAACAAGCAAATGGTGTTGAGGGAGAATCCCAGGATGGGGAAGAAGCAGAAGGTGGTGACGAGTGATACCGGCACTGCAATGAGGGGGATGAGGGTGGCGCGCCAGCCCTGCAGAAAGAGGAATACCACAAGGGCCACGAGCACGAGCGCCTCGAACAAGGTGTGGATGATTTCGTTGATGGAATCGCTCACCGTGGTGGTGGTATCCAGAGCTACGAAGCCACGCATGCCTTCGGGCATCACTTTCTCTTTCTCCGCAAAGAGTGCGCGCAGGTTGGCTACTGTTTCCAGCGCATTGGCATCTGCCGCTTGGTAGATGGCCAAGCAGGTGGCAGGCTGGCTGTCCACGCGTCCTGCAAGGGAATAGCTCTGGGAGCCTAACTCAATCTTGGCAATATCTTTCAGGCGCACAGATTGCGTGCCGTTTTGCAGCACGATGATGTCGCCGAACTCTTCAATGCTGCCCACGCGCCCTTTGTTGCGGATGGTGAAGGTGAACTCCTGCCCGTCAGGCATAGGCTCTGCGCCCACGGAGCCACCGGGGTTGATGTCGTTTTGCGAGGAGACAGCGTTGTATACTTGGTTGACCGTTAATCCTTTCTGTGCCATCTTTTCGCTATCGAGCCAGATGCGCACGGCATAGCGGCCACCGAATACCATCACATCGCCTACGCCGGGTACTCGCTTGATGGGGTCCACCAGGTTGATGTAGGCATAGCCGGTGAGATCGATGGGGCTGAAGAATCCTTCCGGGGAGTCGATTGCGTAGATGACCAGCGGCAGACCGGATGATTGCTTGATGGTGATACCCATCTGCGCCACAGAGGAAGGCAGCTGCGAAGTGGCTTGGCTGTAGCGCATGTAGGTGAGCTGCTGGCTGGTGTTGGCATCGCTACCCGGCTCAAAAATGACGTTGATGGTACAGGAGCCATTGTTGGATGAGGTGGAGTTCATGTAGTCCATCCCGCTGATGCCGGAGAGCTGCAGCTCGATGGGTGTTGCGACGGAATCTGCCACCTCCTGAGCGTTCGCCCCGGGATAGGTTGCACTCAGCTGAATGGTGACAGGTGCGATATCCGGGTACTGGGAGATGGGCAGGGAAAGCATGCAGATGACACCGAGCATCGTGGTGACGATGGCGATGACGCCTGCGATGATGGGGTGCTTGATAAAGAACGGAGACATGGATGGTAAACAGGTAAAGGATTATTTGTATTGGGGTTCGCTGTCAGTGGTGGCTTCTGCGGTGACGGAGTCAACCACGGTGCGAGGAGCCACATAGTGGAAAGGCTTAGGAGACAGCTTATTGGCACGCGTGTTGGCTTGCTTGTTGGTGGCCATGGTCTGGCTGGCAGCCATGATGGAGCCTTCTACGATGACTTTTACCTCGCTGATGTTATCATACCCCATTTGTTTGAGCGCCATTTCCATAGCCGAGCCGAATCCTTGCTTGTGGGCAAAGTAATCTAGCGCGTCCTTGGCTCCATGCTGGCGGAACAGCAATTCTTTGGTGTTTTTGACACCTTGATTTTGGAGGACAAGTGCTTGCCAATCGGCAGCTCCTTCAGATTGCGGCAAATCATCCGGCAAGGGCTTGCCGGCCAGCTTTTCGGCATAAGCCTTGAAATCGGCAACTTCAAATTGTTTCAGGGCCAGCTCATCCCAGCTTTTGCAGCCGGCTTGCTCTAGGATGAGAGCATCTAGGCTGCTGGCTCCGGTCTTGGCCAGCAAGAGTGGGGTGATGGAGTCGCGATCCGCATCCACTACGTACATGGGCTGGGTTGTAACCTTGCCCTCGCCTTCATCCACGGGCACTACGACCATGGCTCCCTTGGTGATGGGCATAGCATCGGGGGCGTTGTCTTTGCCCAGCAGGAGGAGAATATCCCGCCCTTGGGCGGTGAGAGGTGCTCTTGCAGGAACCAAGAAAGCACCGGGGATTTTGCTCATGTCTGCGCGAACACGTACAGGCATGCCGCTGCGCAACCCGGAATCGGTGTTTTCTACCTCACCCACCATACCGAATGTGCCGGTGGTGGTGCTTACGGCGTTGTCTGTAGAAATAATGGTACCCTTGGTCGGGTAAATTGACCCGTCTTTCAGCAGAAGTTCAAAAGTGGGGCGGTTTTCTCCCGTGACTTTTCCGGCGCGTATGGCTTCAATACCGGCCAAGGCACCTTTGCCGCTCACGCTGAAGTCCACGCGCATGGGATTCACGGATGAAAGAGTGACGAGCGGGTGGGCATCGCCGGGGCTCACCAGGGCGCCAATGGAGGGCTTGGCAATGCCGGCGCGTCCATCGAAGGGGGCGGTGATGGTGGTGTAGCTCAGATTGATTTCTGCCAGATTACAAGCAGCCTTCATTTGTTCAACCGTGGCTTGGGCTTTGAGAAGCGCGGCTTCGTGGGTCTTGAGCTGGGTAGCTGCATCTGTTACAATTTTGTCGGATACGGCTCCGGGGGTGGTAGCAACGAGTTTTGTGTAGCGCTCGTAATCGCTCTTGCTCATATCAAGCTTGGCTTGAGCTTGTTCCAGTGATGCCTGGGCAGAGAGCAGATTAGCCTGGGCTGCAGCCAAGGCTGCCTGATAGGGAGCCGGGTCGATGGTGAAGAGTACATCCCCCTTTTTCACGAGGGTGCCGTTGCGGAAATTCTGGGTCTGAATAAAGCCGCTCACCTTGGGGCGGATGTCCGTTTCCTCTTTGCCGCGAAGAGTGCCGAACCACTCATTCTGAATGGCGACATCCTGCTTGATGAGCGGCATGACTTCCACGGGGAAGGGCGGCAGGGTGGCAGCCACATTGGCGGTGGGGTGTTTGCCGTTTTTTGCTTGCTCTAAGGCGGCTTTTTCTGCGGCTGTCAGGGTGCGGCGGAAGGTGAAGGGCTCTTGTTTGATGGAACCGCGCGGCGTGGGGTCATCTTTGGCCAATCGGCTGTTGGCAGAGGAAATGTTCATGGCGCGCACGCCGTTTTCGTGGTCGGCCACCACGGGAACTTGCGCGGCATCTTCGTACCCAAACTCGCGGAAGTAATCCTCAAGTGGTCGTGAATAAGCCTTGATGGCAACCAGCTTTTGGGTGGAGGTGTAGCCATCTTCTTCTGTGATGGTGACATCGTAGCTGCCATCCGGTACTACGGGGACGGTGTGGGGCACGTTGTTTTTATCCACCACGATGATGAAATTATTGCGCAACACGGTGCGAATGGCCACCGGCGGCACAAGCAGGGCCTCTTTGGTGCCCAGGGGGATGCGTACTCGCACAGGCATGCCATCGCGTAGAATCATGTCGGGGTTTTCAACCTCGCCTTCCACGTTTATCAATCCCGTGGTGTCAACCTTGCTTTCCATGGAAAGCAGGGTGCCTTTGTAGGGATGCACGCTTTCGTCTTCCAAGATGAGGTCAAAGTTGGGTGAGGTAAGCGCGGGATTTTTTTTCGCAGACTCTACTTTGCCAAACTTGCGGAAGGATTTGACGAGGGTATCACTGTTCAGCGAGAAGTCTACGCGTATGGGGTCGATAGCTGTGATGTTGGCGAGCTTGGTGCTCTCGCCCACCAAATCTCCCAATGATGCCAAGGCTGTGCTTACCACACCATCGAAGGGGGCCCGCACCACGGTGTAGTCCAAGTTAATCTGTGCTTTTTCAACGGTAGCCTTATTTTGTTGGACGCTGGCCTCGCTAGCTTTGACATTGGCCTCAGCCGCGCGCAAATTGTGGCGAGCATCACTGAGTTGTTTTTCGGACACCGCGCTTGTTTTGACGAGTTGCTCGTAGCGGGCTACATCCAGTTTCAATTGGTCGCGGGTGGCTTGAGCGGAGACGAGAGCTGCTTGCGCAGCCTGCAAGTTGGCTTTGGCCTGAGCCAGTTCTGCTTCGAAAAGTTCCGGGTCTATTTTGAAAAGCACATCGCCTTTTTTGACAAATTGCCCGTCTTTATAGTCTTGGGAAATCAGGAAGCCGGAAACACGCGGATGAATGTCGGTGTCGTTCTTGCCTCGCAGGTAGCCAAACCAATCTCCTGTATCGGTGACAGTTTGCTTTTTGATGTTGAAAACCTTGATGCCCACATTTTCGGACTGCGTTGTCGAGTCTTCATTGTTGTTGCATGCCGGGAGCACGAGTCCCAGAGTGCAGCCACAGAGCGCAATGGCAATGAGTGAGTTTCTTGTCATATTGATGGGGGAATGCTATGTGTAAATTTTAGCTACAGCTTCGGAAAATGATGAGGAAAAGGATAATGCTGAAAATGATTGTTCCCACGCCGCAACCGTTTTCCTTTTTGGGTTGGGTAGGGGCGGTGGAAGGAGTGTTGAACTGCGTATCCCAATCCGTGAGGGCCGGCACCGGCTGCTGCCCTACCTCGTTTTTGAACGGTTTTTGCTGGGAGATGCGGGGGCCGTTGGTGATGGTGCTGTGCGGGCTCGGAGTTTTTGCCTGAGTCTTCCTGGTGGTGGGGGCTGGGGGCTGCTGGAAAGACTGCTGATGGGGAAACTGCTGCTGCAGGTTCGGTAAAGAAGAAAGGGAATGCTGGTGGGCGGCGAATTCGCGGGCGCGCTGCTCTTGTTCTGCCACCATAGCATGAAGCTTGCGCACCAAGTCGTCCGACATGGCATCCAAAGCCCTGCGTTGCGGCTCCGTGGAGACGCGTTCATCATGATATTCGTAGCGGTCTTCGGAGCGATTCATGGATGGGGTTATTCAAGGTTGAATTCTCTCTGGATAGCGGGAGCCGGTTCTTGTTTAACCGGCGGTGTGGGCTGGGTGGCTTGTTGTTGGGCTGTGCGGATGGCGTTGAGCACGGCGGAGACCATCTTTTGCTTGTCACCGTGAGCGTTCCAGGTGAGGTACAGGAAATCTGCCGGGTGAATGTTGCCGTGCTCGCGCAGGAACTTACGGTCCTTTTCATCATAGTACATGATTTCCGGATCCAGTGTGCCGAACAATTTGGCCGTGGCTTTGCTGATAATGCGGGGCAGGTAGGGTATTTCTTGGAAATCCTCGGTATCGGCGGGCAAATCAATGGCGCGCACGGGGCGCGCATTGCCGGAGATACCGCGCAGCTGGGTCAGGAAGAATGAACGGCGTGCTGCGGCTATCAACAGGATGGTGGAAGGACTCGGATCGCCTTTTTGCGCGTATTCCTGCACGTAGGCATGCATTTCGGCAGGCTGGTAGCCCATGTCGGCCAGCATCTTTACCTCCTCCGGCAGGAAAAAGCGGTCAATGCTCGTTTGCGGGCGTTCATGATAGCGCTCTACCGCATTCCTGAAGAGGTTCATGAAGCTGTCATTCCATTCCATGCGGGGAGTATATAGAGCGCCCCGTAGGATTGCAAGCTGAAAGTACGTACCAAACGTGTTATTTTGTGACTGTAGGGAGGCCGGACAGGCAAAAGAAGAAGGCTAGCCGGAGCTAGCCTTGCGGGGGGGATTTATCCGAGTTTTTCTTGCCAGAACGCAATGCGGCGTGCTGTATTATCGGGATTGGGAGCTCCGGGGTTGGTACGCAGTTGGAACGCACGGTCGAGGCAGAAAACGCTGTGTACATCCTCGGCATATTCGGGAGAGATTGCTTGGAATTGCTCCAACGTCAACTCATTGAGGGGAGTGTTGCTGCCCACGGCCACGGCTACGGCTTTGCCTACCAGTTCGTGGGCGTGGCGGAAGGGAACACCACGGCGCACCAGATAATCTGCCAGGTCTGTGGCCAGCAGGAGCGGGTCCGCCACGGCTGCGGCACAGCGCTCCGGGTTGATGCGCATGGCTGCCACCATCTCTGTGTTGACTCGCAGCGCCAAGCTGATGGTTTCAAAAGAATCGAAGAGCGGCTCCTTGTCTTCTTGCAGGTCGCGGTTGTAGGTGAGGGGGAGCCCCTTGACCGCCACCATCACGCTGACCAAGTTGCCGTACAGGCGCCCGCTTTTACCGCGGGTCAGCTCGCACACATCCGGGTTTTTCTTTTGGGGCATGAGGCTGGAGCCCGTGGTGTGGGCATCCGACAGGGTGCAGAAGCCAAACTCTGCGCTGCTCCAAAGGACCAAGTCCTCGCTCATGCGGCTCAGGTGGGTGCCAATGAGTGAAAGGCAGAAGAGGGTTTCCATGATGTAGTCGCGGTCGGCTATGGCATCCATGGAGTTTTCTGTCACCCCTGCAAAGCCCAGTTCCTCCGCAATGCCGATGCGGTCTAAATTGATGGTGGAACCGGCAATGGCTCCGGAGCCAAGCGGGGATACATTGACGCGGCGGCGGCAATCGGCCAAGCGCTCGTAATCGCGCCCCAGCATCTCAACGTAGGCCAGAAGGTGGTGGCCAATGGTGACCGGCTGGGCACGCTGCAGGTGGGTATAGCCCGGGATGCGGATGCCGGCGTATTCTTTTGCTTTGAGAAGGAGAGCGCGCTGCATATCTTGCAGCAGCTGCATGGTGGTATCAATTTCTGCGCGGCAGTAGAGGCGGGTATCGGTGGCCACTTGGTCGTTGCGGGAGCGGGCGGTGTGCAGCTTGGCACCGGGGGCACCAATGCGGCGGGTCAGCTCGCTTTCAATGTTCATGTGCACATCTTCCAGCTTGATACTCCATTGGAACTTGCCTGCTTCAATATCGGTCAGAATCTCCATGAGGCCGTTCTCGATGGCATCAAATTCCTCTTGCGTGAGCATACCTGCTTTGAGCTGAGCTCTCGCATGGGCGATAGAGCCCGCTATATCATGCCGATACAGCTTCCAGTCGTAGGAAATGGATTCGCCGTATTGTAAAACTAGGTCTGCCGTTGCTTGAGAAAATCTACCGGTCCACATAACGCCGCATAGCTTACAACAAAATTGCCCCGAGTGCAAGCCGAACGTGAGTTCACTTGGCGCGGTAGTGCCCGGTGAGGGGGAAGAGGAAGAGAGCATCCTCCTCCTCCGTGCCGGCGCCGATGTTGTGAATGATGAGCGGGGTGCCGTCCGCTGCCCGGCGATCGCTCACAATCATGATGTGCGGCAAATTACCACCCACGATACAGGTTACCAAATCTCCGGGTTTGTAATCTGCCGCGTTGCGGGTGAGGGGGACTTCCCACCCTCTCCGCTTGAAATAGGTGCGCAGGTTGGGGACTCGCCGGTGATCTATGTTCTTATCCGGGCGCTTGAGCCCCCAGTTGCGTGGGTATGCCGCAAAGGCTTTTTTCATGTCCTCGTGCACGGCTTTTTGCAAATCCAACCCAATGCCGCGGAAAGCACGGATGACAACATCCGTGCACACCCCACGCTCCGGCGCTACGTCTCCCCCGGGGTAAGGGAGCACAACGTAAGCCGGGTCGTATTCTACGGTGATGCCGATTTGGCGGCGAGCCAGCTCCGGCAGCCTGGCATCTGCCACCGCGGGCAAGGTGCACCCGAGCCATGTGAAAAACCAACAAATCAGTGGCAGAGCAGTACGCATGGTGTTTTATTTTTGGGGAAGCTTGTATGGTTTGGACAGCCAATTGTAAGTGAGCTTGGCCAGTTTGGTAGCGCCCTCGGGGGTGGGGTGCAGACCGTCCACCTTGTACATTTCGGGGTCTTTGGCCATCTCCGTGTAGGCATCCATGGTCTCGCAATCATATTTGCGGGCAAGTTTGGCGATGATGCGCTCTATAATGGGACGATTGGAGGCAGAGCAGTGGTTTTTTGTAGGGAAGGAATAGCCCTTGAACACATTGCCCGGGTATGCTTGTTTGCCGGGTATACCGCAGAAATCAGGTCCCAGCTTGACCCAGAGCACTACGGTAGCGTTTTGCGATCCCCGGAATGCTTGAATCAGGGTGGCGTAATCTCGCTCAGTGGCATCCGGTTTCCACCACCTGTCGCTTGTGTCGTTGATACCCAAGTTGCTGATGTAGACATCTGCCTTGAATGCCAATGCCGCGGTGAATTCCTTTTGCTCGCCGTACCAGCGGCCGGGTTGGCATTTGCCTGCCGTTTTGCCGGAATTGCCGAATCGGCCCACGCAAAACCTTTCTCCGAGCATGCGCCCCAGGTTTTCCGGGTAGCGTTTGTGCGGGTTGCGGATGCCGTAGCCGTGCGTGATGCTATCGCCCACGCAGGCAATGTACACCTTGCCCACGGCCGGGTACTTGCCCAGCGGCACGGCTTTGAAGCGAATCTCGCCTGTGTAGGATTGCAGCGCCCCGGCGGAGTTGAGCCGGGCCTCGTTGCCCCTATAACGCCACACCACGTTCTCTTGCTGTTCTTTAGCGCTGGCGTAGCTCTCGTAGCTCAGGGTGATGTTGTTGCCTTGCGCGGTGGCGCTGGCCGGGGTAAAGCGTCCGTAGCGCTTGTCTGCTACTTCAAAGCCTGTGAATCGGCCTCCGCTGATAGCCTCGTCGAAGGTGATGGTGATTTGCTTGTCGCGAACCGTGGTATCAACCACGCTCAGTGCCATGAGTGGTGTACAAAGCGCAGCCACCATCATCATGCCGGTAAAAAGGATTCTCAACATGCTTTGCTTTCTACCATATTTTCGGGACGTTGAAAAGAAAATATGCGGGAAATGCTATGGCGATTCTGCGCCGGTGCGTGTGGTCTTTGCTCTGTCGGCATGGGTGCCTGTTTTGCCTTCGGCTCGTTCTTGGGCGCGCTGCTTCCAGAGCGGGATGGAGGATTTGCGGGCGCGTGCTTTTTTCTTGCGGGCTTGTTTTTCTTGGTGTCGGTCACGCTCGGCGGCCAGTTTTTCTTCTTTTTCACGGGCCATGCGTGCTTCCTCGATGCGTTTTTGGACGCGGGTGGAGTGCGCGTTGCCTGCCGGGGTAATCGTCCACGGTCCTATGCCACCGGATTCGGTGATGGGGAGGCAGAGCATGTCGGGGTCGATGAATCGAATGTGGCGGTAGAGTAAATCTCTGATGGTAGCGAGTAGACTCTTGGGCGGGAAGAGCCCGGTGCGCCCCAGCTCGATGGTGAACGCTACACGTATGCGCTTGGCTTGCAGACTCATGCGGGCGATATCCCGCAGGCTGATGCCTTCGGCCGGGGATTCTTCCGGGGCGCAAAGGGCTGCTGTGCGCAGCAGGAAGATGCAATCTCTCACCTTGCGGCACAGCTTTTCCACCAGTTCGCGCACTTTGGGGCGTGCATTGAAGCGGTAGTCTTTGACCTCTATGAGCCAAAGCTCCTTTTTGCCGGGGTGGTAGAGCACAAAATCCATCTCTTTGCAGCCGTTGCAAAAGTTTTGTGCTTCGCGGGAATAGAAAGGCGAGCATTCAAAGCGGCAAACGTAGTAGCCTGCTTCAAAATTGAAGCGGTGTAGCCCTTCCACACAACTGGTACCTGCTTGGAACACGCGTGAAATCAGTCGAGGGGTTGAGGGCTCATATTCAGGTAGCGGTCTGCTTGCTCCATTTCTGCTTCCAGACTATCAATATGGTCGATTTCTTCCAAGGTGTTGCCCACAGAGGTACGCACGCCTGCTTGGCTGTTGCCGGGGGGCTGCATGCCAAAAAATCGGCGTGGTATGGATTTGTTGCGGCGCTCTGCCAGTTGGATGATGAGCTCGCGCAGCAGGAATAGGCTGTGCGTAGTGAGCATGATTTGCACCCCCGCGCGGCACAGTCCCATCATCATGTTCACAAGCAAGGGTAGGTGGGTGGTGTTCAGGTTCATCTCCGGCTCATCCCAGAAGAGGGAGGTGCCGGGGCGTATCGTACCGTTGCCGATGAGCAGCCCCATGGTGCCTATGCGCTTGAATCCTTCTGCCACCAAGTTGAGCTCCAGTGGCTCTTGGTTGGGGCGCTTCAGATAAAAACGCCCGTTCAGGCGCAGCAGGTGGCCGTTGAGTAGTTTCTCTACTTGGCTGATGACGTGTCGCAACCCCTCGCTCACGGGGGCTTGCCCAGGCTCTTCTTCCAGCGCGCGGCATAATTCCCAGCTGGCGGAATCCAGCAGCTCCGGGTAGCGCTTGCCGGCTTGCATATAGCAGGGGTAAATGGATAGCACTTCTCGCGGCGAGATGAAGACAGCGTTTTCTCGCAGAAAACGAGATGGCATGTTGTTGATGCTCAGCCCGTTCTCTTCTTGCCCTGCACGGAAAGAAAACGCCAGCTCTGCGGTGCCGAGCGGGGCTTTTTCTCCCTGCATGGATACGTGAACCGCAGCTTGGCCGTTGCCGCGGTTGCGGGCGGTCAGCCCGGTGAGATCTCGCGTGCCGAATACGCGCAGCAAATCCCGCCGCAGGCGCTTTTCTTCAGCCCATACCTCCGGTAGTTCGCGGCGTGTGCCGCCGCTGCTCCACTTGCTGAGCGCGTAGCACAGCTTCATCAAATGGCTCTTGCCGGAGTCGTTGCCACCCACGATGATGTTGATTCCGGGCACAAAAGAGAAGGATTCTTTCTTGGGAAACACCGTAAATCCCTCCACGACCAACTTGCTTATCATGTCTTTCTTTCTAGCATATTTCACGCGCGTGTGCAAGAGCCAAATTTTGGTATTTTCAACAGGGTGAATTGTAAAAATAAGTGCGTCACCGACGAAAGTCCTCAAAAATGTCCTCTGCCTTCTTCAACCTCCGGCACAACTGATAACAAAAACTACCTCTCCCCTACGCAGGCTGCTTAAAGGAAGTATGTTTGATGAGATGATGCCTCGCGATGCGTAATGACTATTACAGAAGAGCACCTTTTTTGTACTCTTATTTTGCCGCGTTTCATTTTGCCGCTCTCAATGGGCATTGTAAAGGCGAAAATGTCTTGACTTTGCGGCGCTAAACAGGTAGTCTTTTGCGCGTCACAACAAGACAAATCTTATAACTATGTCCCGCACACCCATCATTGCTGCAAACTGGAAGATGAACATCGGCCCCGCTGAGGCCAAGGAGTTCCTCGCTGCATTCAAGAATGAAATCACCTGCGAATGCAAGGCTGTCGATAAGGTCATCGTGCCTCCCTTCATCACCATTCCCGCTGTCATGGAAGTTCTCAACGGCTGCACCTGCGTAGGCGTAGGCGCCCAGGACGTGAGCGACCGCGATAATGGTGCTTTCACCGGTGAAATCTCCACCACGATGCTCAATGAACTGGGCTGCAAGTATGTGGTGCTTGGTCACAGCGAGCGCCGCCAGTACCACGGCGAAACCAATGCTTACATCAACAAGAAGATTAAGAAGGCTTTGGCTGCCGGTATCATCCCCATCTACTGCATCGGCGAGACTCTTGAGCAGCGCGAGGGTGGTCAGCTGGAGACGGTGCTCAAGAGCCAGGTGGTGGAAGGTCTGGAAGGCCTCACCGCTGAGGAGGTGGCCGGTTTGGTCATCGCGTACGAGCCCGTGTGGGCTATCGGTACCGGCAAGACCGCTTCTGCTGCTGATGCTCAGGATGCCCACGCTTTCATCCGTGGTGTGATTGCTGCTACGTTCGGTCAGGACGCCGCCGACAAGGTGCGCCTGCAGTACGGCGGTTCCGTGAAGCCCGGCAACGCTGCCGAGCTGATGAGCCAGCCGGACATCGACGGTGCTTTGGTAGGTGGCGCTGCTCTGAAGGCTGATTCCTTTGCCGCCATCATCAAGGCAGCTGTGTAATACACCGGTTGCTATTCTTTTTCGAGGTCGCAGCACTGCTGATACAGTGCTGCGGCTTTTTTTTAGTTGAGGGGGGGAGGAAAGACATTGACATCCAAAATGAATCTGCCAAAATGAGCATTGTCATGCGAGCTTGGTGTGCCATATTGATGCTTATTTTTGCCGGAGGATGCGTGAGCGATGTGTACGCTGCACCGGAGATTACCCGTATTTTGCGAAAAAATAACAAATTAGCAGGGCACCGTGATGGATTTAGCCGCTTGACTGAGCCCTCATACAAAACGCCCAAGTATTACCCGGAAAGCTATCCGGAATATGGGCGGCAACGCAGCTCTCCCGATGCCGGATGGCAGCAGGTGCCGGATTATAGGCCGAGCTATAATTCCACCCCCTCGTATGGAACGGGCGGGCCCCGAGCGGCGCGTAGGAGGCGCCGCTGAGGTGGGGATTAGTCTTCTCCCTTTTGCAGAAAGCGCAGGATGAGCTTCCTATCGGGGGATGCCATGGGGATGCTGTTGAGTTTGCTCAGCGGGATAAACTCCTCGCCGGGCTTGGGTGCGATGTGGGAATGAGCTGCCAAGTAGAGGTGGCGGGTCACGTTGTAGCGAGTGACGGTGTATTGTTGCTTGCAGATGAGGGGGAGGTCTTGCACCTCTTCTGCAGTCCGCTGCGGGAGACGGTACAGCCCGGCGTGGCGGGAGCCTTCTGCTTGTTTTTCCAAGAGAAGACCATCTTTGGTGAGATGCCAAATATCGTGGTGCGAGAGGGCGGTGACTTTTTTTTGCGGTGTTTTGACGGGGAGCTCCGCCGGGTTTTGGGCGAGACAGAATGCTCTGACCGGGCAAATGATGCATGCCGGTGAGGTGGGGGTGCATACTGTTTGCCCTAGCTCCATGAGGGCGGAGTTGTAGGCTCGCGGCTCTGTAGGATGCACCATTTCTGCGGCGAGGGTCCACTGTGCCCGCTTGCCGGCAGGTGAATCAATGGGAGTGTAGTCGTTGCAGAGACGCGCAAAAACACGGGATACATTGGCATCTACAATGGGTGACGGGCGATTCCATGCGAAACTGAGGATGGCGCCGACAGTGTAATCTCCCACGCCGGGCAGGGCATGAATATCCTCCGCCGATTCAGGAAAGATTCCATTGAATTTGTCGGTGATGACTTGCGCTGCCGCTCGCAAGGCTTTGACCCGCCGGTAATACCCTAAGCCCTCCCAAGAACGCAGGGCTTCTTCCTCGCCGGCGGCTGCTAATGCCTGTGGTGTGGGGAACTGCTGCATCCATTTCTCGTAGCGCCCCAGAACGGTGGGAATCGTTGTTTGTTGCAGCATGATTTCGCTCACCAAAATGGCCCACGGGTCGGTGGTGCGGCGCCAGGGGTAATCCTTGCCGCATTGGGAGAACCAATCAACCAGTGCTTGGGCTATTTCTTGAGAGTGGGGGTGGGTCATGCGGGTGATTGGGTCTGGGTGGTGTAGATGGATACGTCTGCCCGCTTCGTACCCATCAGTTTTTGTGCACGCATGAGTGCGCGGCGGGTAGACATGTTGGGGTTCTTGGGTTCGATGAGGAAGATGTTGCTCTCGCCCTTATCGCAATTCTCTTGAAGTACGTTGAGGACACCACTCTTTTTGAGAATACGGAAGACCTCGCGGCTGGCACCGGATACAATGATGTGGCGGCCCTTTTCGCGGGTGAATTTGATGAGCTCTTCCAGTGCGCAGACGGAGGTAGCATCCAGATTACGGGCGTTGCGCATACGCAGGACGATGACGGCGAGCGAGGTGTCCTCTGCAATGCGGGAAACTTGCTTGCGGAAGAGGTCTGCCGCACCGAAGAAGAGGTCGCCTTCTACGTGAACGATGGAGATTTGGGGCAACCGCTCGGCTTTATCGTTGAGCTGGAGCAGGGTTCCTTCATTATCAAAGGTGTATTCCACCAGCTCGGGCTTGGCTGCTTTGCGCAGGAAGAGAGATACAGAGATGATCACCCCGACGAAGATGGCTACGTGTAAGGGCAGCAACAGAGCCGCCACAAACGTGATGAAGAGCACTGCGGCATCTCCCGGTGTGGAGCGGAAGCAGATGCGCAGCAGCTTGCGGTCATACAGAGATACGGCATTGGCCAAGACCAGCGCGGCCAACACGCTGTGCGGGATGCAGGAAATAAGCGGGAAGTTGGCCAGAATAAAGGTGATGCCCAAGCAAAGTAAGCCGCAGTACACACCGGAAAAACGCGTGGCGGCGCCGGAGTTGAAGTTAAGCACGGAGCGGGTGAGTGAGGCAGAGCATGGCAGCGAGGTGGTGAAGGAGGAACCGATGTTGGCCATACCCACGGCGAAGGTATCTTGATTGAGGTTAAGCGGCTCTCCCGTTTTGGCAGAGAGTGTTTTGCTCATTACCGTTTGCTCAAGCGTAGAAAGGAAGGCAATACCCAGCACAATGGGGAAAATCTCTGCCAAGTGCCCGGGAATTTCCCAGATTGCGGGCGGGGTACATACCATGTCGCTCATGGTGAAATCCTTGAGCATGCGTACATTGGTGAATGCGGCCCCCGCCCATGGCTGGCAGAGAACGTAGTTGAGTACGCTCATCGTCACCAGAATAATGGCAAAGGTCGGTAGAAATTTGAAGTAGCGCTTCAGCGGAATAAACATCAGGAAGGACAGCACGCCCAATACAATGGGTTGCCATTGTACCTTGTCCAGATTAGAAAGAATGGCTCCGCTCATGGAGAAGAACGAACTGCCGGCATCAATATCATGAATGCCCATCACATAGCGCAACTGCGAGGCGATGATGAGTGTTGCCGCGCCTGTGATATAGCCGACCAAGACGCTTCGACTCACAAATTGCAGCATTTCCGTGGCTTTCACAAACGCCCCTATGACGCACATGAGCCCCGCTAAGAAAACAATGAGCGGTACAAAAATATGCGGGTTTGCCTGGATGGCCGGAGAAGAAGCCAAGAAGAAGCTGGCCAACATGAAGGCTGTGGCATTGCTGGGGCCGCTCACCGTGAGGCTACAGCGGGTAAACAAGGGAGCTATGAATGTGCCTACGGTGGCGGCCATGATGCCGTATATGCTATCCAAGCCGGCCATGGCTGCAAAAGCCATACCTTGCGGTAAACCCACTAAGGCTACGTCCATAGCGGCTTTTAAGTCGCGCCCGGCCTTGCGGGGCGTATAGCCTTTGAGCGCGTGGCGGGCGGGCAGGGGGTCAATCATGCCTTGAGCCAAGTACGCCTTAAAGCCTTTCCAACGGTTGCGAATCCTATGCGCGAGTACACCCATCCTGTCTCGCACTCTACCATATTACGTGCTTTTCCGCAAGTGAAGAATTAAAAAAACACGTTGCAGAAGAGAGTGGCACACATTTATTCTTGCAAAATGGCGGGGATGCGGCATAATATGCCCAGCTGCAGTCTGCAAGACTGCTCGTGATTATTATCATCTCATCAACTGATTATGAAAACGCTCAAGCGATTCGTACTTGTAGGCGCTCCTGCTTCCGGCAAGGGCACACAGTCCTCTTTCCTTTCCGAGACCTATGACCTGAAGCCCCTGAGCACGGGCGCTCTGCTGCGTGCTGAGATTGCAGCCGGTTCCCAGCTGGGTCTGGAAGCCAAGAAGTACATGGATGCAGCCATGTTTGTGCCCGATGAAGTGGTGAACGGCATCGTTGCCAAGTGGTTGGGCGAGAATAAGGACTGCGGTTGCCTGCTCGATGGCTATCCCCGCACTGTGTCTCAGGCTGAAACGCTGGACAAGAACCTCACAGAAATGGGCCTTGAGGTAGACATCGTGGTGTACCTCAACGTGTCTCTTGAGCTGATTCAGGCTCGCATGCTCAAGCGCAAGGCTTGCCCCGCATGCGGCGAAACTACCCGCAACGGCGAAGAAGTGTGCCCGAAGTGCGGTGGCGCTATGATTGTGCGCTCGGATGATAATCCCGAGGCATTTGCTAAGCGCTGGAAGGACTATGAGACTCTGACCGTACCCGTGATTGAGCACTACCGCGCTCAGGGCAAGGTGGTGCAGATTGACGTGACACAGGAAGGCGAGCCGCAGGATGTATCTGCCCGCATCGCCGCAGCTGTGCGTGAGTACTGCGAGAAGTAATCTTCCCCATATAAGTTTATCGAATTGGCGTCTCCTGCAACAAGGGCGGGGGACGCCGATTTTTGTGCCGTGAATTGCAAGTTCAAATGCGACGCTTTTTGAAAAAAATGCATTGTTAGTGTTTTAAGTCGGTAAAATTCATTCCGAAAGCTTTTGCCATGTCCATTGCGGACTTGCCATCGAAGATTTTTCTGG
>Ga0233362_1000004_pt1 | contig 80261 bp, 61 predicted proteins | sample ElkDunMinimDraft_22_FD_180674 | JGI IMG/M metagenome (GOLD analysis project Ga0233362, IMG submission 180674) | Fecal eukaryotic communites from dung pellets of Tule Elk in California, USA - Elk Dung C1 | ecosystem: Host-associated > Mammals > Digestive system > Large intestine > Fecal | place... | reverse complement strand
CCATCACTAAGAAACACGCACGCCACGCGCCGTCATCCCTCGGCTACAAGGAAATCTGCCCGGCCTTTGTCGGGAAGAAAGGCACCAATGCAGCCGCCGAAGAGGGTACCCTGATGCACGAGGCTATGGAGACAGACGATTTCTCCAAGCTGACCGAGGAACAAGCCTTCCTCTGTGGCCTTTGTCGCGACTACCGCGATGGAGAGCTGGCTAAGCTGAAATCACCCACAGTCTACCGGGAGCTTAGCCTCTCGATTGCAGGCGGCCTTACCCACGGTACCGCTGACTTCGTGGCCATCGATGCCTCCGGCAAGATAGCTATCGTTATGGACTGGAAGTTCGGATTCGGTGAGATTGAGGGAGCCAATATCAATACCCAGGGCTGTTCCTATTCGCTCGGAGTATTCGAGATGTTCCCGGAGTTGGAGGAGTTGACTCTTCATTTTGTGCAGCCCCGCCGCCAGTTCATCAGCACCCACACATTCACCCGGGCAGATGTTGAGCTCATGAAGCTGCGAATCCAGACCATTATCCGCAAAGCAAACGCCCGCAACAAGGAGATGCACCCCGGCAAGCAATGCGCCTATTGCAGCAAGCTCGCTCATTGCCCGGCGGTTCGCAACCTCGCGCTTCCGTTGGCCACCAAGTACGGAGACCTCACCATCCCGGAGGAGCTGCACCCAAGCAATATCACAGACCCGAACATGATGGCTCATTGCCTCCTCTGTGCCAAGGTGCTCAAGGAGTGGGCGGATAGCGTGAATTACCACGCGCTGAACATGGCCATGAATGGCGAGGAGATTCCCGGCTACAAGCTGACCTCCCGCGCCGGACGCCGCAGCATTTCAGATGCTCTCTCTGCCTACGGTGTTGTCAGCCAGCACATGAGCGCGGAGGATTTCATCGCCTGTTGTGGCAGCGTCAGCATAGATGCGCTGACGGCAAAATTCTCTGAGTCTGCCCCTAGGGGTGGAAAACAGAAAGCAAAAGAAGAGCTCCTTTCCCGGCTTGCCGAGGACGGTGTTCTTACCACGGGAGCCCCCAGCAACATACTGAAGCGCTCCTGATTCAACAACAACACAAACACAATACAAGAAAATGGGTAAAATCAAACCATACAGCATTACTGGCTCGGAGGTTCAGCCCTCCGAGGTTATCAGCCCCGCCGACACCACACAGCTTGCCGCTACTGAGATGCCGGGGCTCGGCTCCGTCAGCGGTGAGATTGATGCGGATGATATCGTTATTCCCCGACTGAATCTCGTCCAGAACGTAGGCGAGCTTGCCGATCTCTTCACCCCGGGAGCGGTTACGTACAACAAGGAGGTAGAGCTCTCTGACGGGAATACTCCGATTGAGGTTACCGTGCTGCGTGCTCGCAAGCAGTTTGTCGAAGCTCTCGATTACGATTCCGGCGAACGCCCTCAGGTATTCGATACGCTGGAGGAGGTCAAGGCCGCAGGCGGAACCGTAGAGTGGGTGGGCAACCAGAAGCCAACCTACAATCCGGTTCTCCATGTTCACATTGTGTTCAAGGCACCTGCCGGGCTGGACTACGCGTTCCCGTTGGAATACAAAGGCGAGTCCTATGGCATGGCCGTTTGGACGCTTCGTGGCGTGGCCTTTAAGCGAGCCGGGCGTAACATCCTGACAGCTTCTAAGTTCTCCCTGCGTGATGGCCTGTTCCATGGCAAATGGGAGCTGACGACCAAGCGCGAGAAGGTAGCACGCAACTCGTTTGTTGTCCCGGTTATTCGTAATGTTGGGCGTAATACGCCTGACTTTGTGGAGTTCCTGCGTACCCTCGGCTGATAACGCTTAACCGGGTCGACCTGCTGCTTTCGGGTGGCAGGTCGGCCATAGGAAGGAATCTCCCGGCCATGTCCGATTTCTCTACAGCTTCATACCCTCAGCGATTGGAGACCGCCGCCGACATCCTTGTTCCGGCAATAGTTTCCCTCGTGCTGAAGTCCTACAAGGGCGAGATTCATGTGAACCAGGAGCAGCAGACGGCACAGGTGGCAGCCCTCGCCAAAACCTGTCATAAAGCACGAAAAATCAGATAAGAACGGCTTTTTTAGGCTTGCTTTTCTCTACCGCGCCGGAGTACGTTTCCCGGTTAGCCTGAACAACGGCTTTCCACTTACCATGGCCTACAAATCGCACCTCCAGACGTACCCGGAGCGCATAGAACGCGCCGCCGATATCCTCGTTTCAGCCCTTTGCTCTCGCGTGATTGACCTCTACAAGAGCGAAAGCCGCACCATCAACCAGACCGTAAACATCCAGCCTTCCGTCACCGCTAAGCTCAAAAAAAACCGCCGCAAGGGGTAACCGCTCCCAAAAAAGAGGCTTGCCTAAAATTTTTTTTACTTCAAAAGTACATAGCTAATATAAACTTTTGAAAAAGAGCGGTTTAAGCTCTAAAAAAAAGACTTGCTGGGCATATAGTAACGAGAGTAACATTCGTTCCGGGCTCAAACAACAAGCCTAACCGACTTAAAATGAACGACAACGCAAAGAACACAATCGCCGTATCCGCCGCCGCCGCTGAACTCCTCCAGAAGCTCGCCAATGCAAGTCTCCAAACCGCTGAGGGTAAAGCCGACTTCGCAATGACTGAGCCGCTTTCCAAAAAGGAGAACGGAATCCTGACCGGGTTGAAGAAGAAGAGCTTCCTGCACACCGAGCTGACGGAAACCGAAACCGGAAAGGTGCTCGTGATTCACTTCGACCGCGCCGGGCTGGATTTCCTCCGCGCCGAGTTCGGAATCTGCCTTGGTGACGAAGCCGCCCCGGTGGAGGAAGAGGCTGCTCCCGTTGAAGAGGAAACGCCCGCCGCTGAGGAAACTCCTGCTGAATCCCCGGAGACCGAGGCCGCTCCTGAGACAGCCCCGGCTGAGGAAGAGAAGAAGCCCGCCCGCCGTGGGGCTCTGACGGAAGCCGGAATGGCCTCTATCCGCGCCGCTGTAATGGCTCGCTTTACAGCCCTCCCGGCATCCGGAACAAAGCTCCAAAAAATCTACAAGGGCAAAATCTACACGGCCTTTGTGAATGCTGACGGCTCCGTGGATATGGACTGCGACATCGAGGGTACGGAACAGAAGCACTTCAACTCCCTGACGCATGCCGCCCGAACCATAACCGGAGCCAAGAACATCTCCGGTCGCAAGTTCTTCGGATGCGCCGGGAAGCGTCTGGATGCCGCTGCCCCGGTGGAAGCCGTTGCAGAGGCTCCCGCCGCCGAGGAAATCGAATCCGAGAATGAGTAAACCGAAAAGAAAGGAATCCCCCGCATGCTCCGAACCTCAAAGAACCGAATCAATGGAACGAATGCCCTCCCTACCGGGGAGGGCGCCCTAACCGCCCCGCAAAAAATCTCCGAGGAAGAAATGCAGAGCCGTGTTGCAGCCTTGTCGGCTATGTCCATCCCGGAACTACATGACGAGTGGGCTCGCGTCTGGGGGACTCGCCCCTATACGCGGAACTATGCGCTGCTGCGCCGCCGAATCAAATGGAGACTGTACACGCTCTGCTATGGCGGGCTGGCGGTTTCCGAGCTCCGCAAGGCCGAGGAACTGGCAGACCTGACTCAGCTCCGGGAACGCGCCCCCTCGCTCAAACGCGCCGGGCTCACTCTCATCAAAGAAACGGTGGTTCTGCCTTCGCCCCCGGAAGAGGAAAAGGACGACACGTTCGCCGCTATGGAGGTTTCCGGTGCCTACATGCGCAAGCTGTACAACGGCACAGAGCACACCGTCTACAGCCTCGGCAAGGGGCGTTTCAGCTACGCCGGAACCGTGTACAGCTCGCTTACCCCGGTAGCCAAGGCCATCACCGGGTATAAGGTGTCCGGTCGCCGCTTCTTCTCAACCACAACAACCATCTTCCCCCGTCCCAATGCGTAATTCCAAACACATTCCCGCCCCGGTTCCGCTCCGCCGCTGTGCCGTGTATGTCCGAAAATCGACAAACATGGGCATGGAGCAGAACTATACCTCCATTGATGCTCAAATAGACAGCTGCATCCAGTACGTTGAGAACCACGCCGCTGATGGCTGGGTGCTCGCTCAAACGGCCACCTGCGGCATCTATCAGGATGTCGCCATCTCCGGTGCCACCATGGAACGTCCCGGGGTGCAGGCCTTGCTGGCGGACATCCGCGCCAAGCGTGTGGATGTGGTGGTCTGCTACAAGCTCGACCGCATCTCCCGTTCTATCCGAGACTTTGCCAACCTGATGTTCGAGCTGGAGGAAATGGGCGTCTCGCTGGTGCTGGTCACGCAGAACTTCGATTCCGGCACGCCGATGGGGCGTCTGTGCCTCCATTTCCTGTCTTCGTTCGCAGAGTTTGAACGCTGCATGATTCGCGACCGCATCAAGGACAAGGCCGCCGCCCGCGCGGCTCAGGGGCTCTGGATTGGTGGCCGCCCGCCTTTCGGTTACCGTCTTGGAGAGCAGCGCATGCTTGTCACCGAGCCCGCCGAGGCCGAGGTGGTGCGCCGCATCTATGAGGGCGTTCTTGCCCACACGGATCTCTGCGAGCTCGCTCTCCGCCTGAACCAAGAGAACGCTCCGCGTCCCCGGCTCCGAAAGGGGGTGGAGGACAATGCCTGGTCTTCTACTCGCATCCGTCAGTTGGTGGAACGCCCGCTGTATTCCGGTGTTATCGTGCTGCGCGAGAACGAATACCCCGGCCAGCATGAGGCTCTCGTTTCCCGGAAGGATTGGGAAGCAGCCCAACGCGCTCTTGCGGAGCTGTTGGCAGCCCGCAAGCCACGCGAATCCCACCCGGAGCTGGTCTACCCCTTGCGGGGCATTTTGGTCTGTCCCTTGTGCGGGCTGCCCATGAAACCGACCTACGCCAAGACGCGCGGCCAAATCCACCGCTACTACGAATGCCCGAACCACATCAACCGGGATAAGGGCTGTCCTACGCGCAACCTCCCCGCCGAAGCAATCGAGATGGCGGTGGCTTCCAATCTGGCCTCCTTGGCCAGCAATCCTGCCATGATGCGCGTGTTGCAGGAGCGGCTGCCACAGCTCGCGCATCGCGATATCTCCGAGGCCTTGTCCAACGTGGAGCAGCTGGTGGAATACATCCCGGATGACGCGCTCGCAACCCTCTTCCAAGCTCTCTACAAGGAGGTAAGCTACAATGCCGCCGCCCAAGAGCTGAACATCGTCAAATACTCTGCATGAACACCATGCGAACCACCTCTACAGAAGTCATCAAGCTGGCTCTCCGCCGCAATTCCAAAAGCCGTCTTGTGCTCACGGAACCGGAGCCGCCATCCCTGAAAATGGGCAACCGCCCGACAAAACGAGCCATTCGCATGGCCAACGCCCTCGTGCTGGAGCAGAAGCTACACGCGGGGGAGTTCCGTAGCTTAACGGACGTTTGCGACACCTTCGGCATTACCCGCATGGTGCTCTCCAAAACGCTCGATATGCTCGACCATACCCCGGAGGAAATCTCCTCCATCCTCCGGGAAACCTACTGAACCGGGGCGTAGAACCTTGCAATTCTGCCCCCGGTAGGGTATAAAGCTCGTTTTTTAGGAAAGGCAACTCGCGTCATGTCTGTTTTACATATCCATAGCTTTTACGAGAGCTCCTTGACTATCATATTCGTATATATAACCAGTAACTCCTTTATGGTTTTGCATTACCTCACCCACTTTGTTAATAAATTGCAGAGAAATGACTTGCCCGTTTGTCTCGTTTATATCGTACCGTATACCCCAGACCCCATCAACATCAGCACATGGGGCACCGGTGTCGTTACAATACACAATTTCTACGATATGGCCGTATTGATTTCGTTTCAATCGATACCGCGTCACACAGGAATCTTCACCCAAATTTGTTCCGAGATGAGGGGCAGAAAGATTATTACCCGGCATACGGAAAGTCATCCAGTCATTCAATTTTCCGGATTCATACAAAACTTCTCGAAGCACTTTGCCATCGGCATTATACCACAATTGACGATTTACCAATCCTTGGTCATCGTAAAAAATATCTCTTGAGGCGATTTCAGGAGGTGGCGTGGCTCCCGGTATGTGCATCGTTTCATTGCTAGACGTCGCGGAACAATGAGAAACGTTACGCAAAATGCCATTTTTATAAGTGAAAATATAACTGGATTTTGCAGCTTGCTCACCGTGAGAAAGTTTGTTTATACCCATAGGCATATTAAACTCTTCTATACATCCTTGATAATATACTTTTACCGGAATCCATTTCTTCCAAGCAACACTTAAAGCGATTACGCTCAATATCACTAGGCAGCCAGTTATTAATATATACGACAGAAGACTTGCGTTTATTGTGATACTGATAAGGAGAAGCACAATCAGTAAAGCAATAACACATCTGTTTTTCAATACGCGTTGGTTCTCATTCCTTAAAACATCAGCATTCAATTCCATCATTCTTGCCGCAATTTGACTACATACGGAAGCTTGACTATTCGACATGGCATCGACATAGTCTAGGTTGAGTTCATTAATGGCCGGGGGGAGGCATTCGTCAACAGATGTCTTTTCATCCCGAAGTAAAATAGGGATAATTCTCTTTCTGTAATTTTCAGGATTAAGGGACGTAAAAGAAGTCACCTCTATATCCACATATCGCTTACCATATGAATTGGGCTGTGCTGAGTTTTTTGAGCATATAACCAGGAGATATTTTGATGCTCGTAATCCTCGCATTAACATTTCTCCAAGATTACCTTGCTCTAAATCCGTGCGGTCACGGAATATGGGAATCAAAGTTCGGATAGCTCTGGGGTGTTGCTTGTTAACACTTATAGGCAGAACATACGATTCCAGCTGTTTTTGCAATTTGTTAGCAAATGATATATCTTTGCTGCTATAACTGATGAAAGCTTGATATTCAAATCGTTCATTTGGCCGTTTGTTGGAATATTGCCTGATAATTTCTTCTTGGCGTTCGTCAAGATTGGTCAGATCTCGCGGGGCGCGGAATTCTCCCTCTTCGTAATAATGGGCAATGCGGACATTTTTACCCTCGTAGGGATATGAGTATGTTATACACGCATATTCTCTACCAATTTTTCCAGTCTTCCCGCTTCCTGTATCCTTGATACTTATCAGCATTCCGTTGCAGTCATAATGAGCCTCGTATATAAGTCTGTTCTTTCCATCATATTCATATTCACTCCGGGCGGGAAGATTTCCTTTTTCTTCTGAATAATACCCCCAACGAAGTTCTCCCTCTGATTCATAGTATTCAACAGAAATGCAGTTTGCATGAGAATCATAGCGGAAAATCTTGCGCGCACAATGATCCGAACCTTCTATCAATTCGTTATTTTCGTCAACAAAATCCTCACTCATCAGCAAGCCGCATTCATCGTATGAAAGCCTTCTCTTTTGCGTAACTTCCTCCTCCGTATTATAGTATGTCTCCAGCACGAGCTGTCCTGCTTCATTGTACTCCGAACACTTGCGGGCAAAGCTCACTCCTTTTTCGGAAAACAGGCAGAGCTCATCGTCTGAATCAATGAACTCCTCCATGACTAACCTATCGGATTCGTCATAGGTATATCGTTTTCCGGCACAAGATGAAATCTCCCATGCGATTAACTCATTTAATCCAAGATTTTTGGGCGCTGGTATTGTGTATTCCTCAAATATGACTCGCCCTGTTTTGCTGTACTTGAAACGCTTTCGAGCAGGAGCAGCGTTGACGCTACAGAGTTCCTCATTATCATCATAGTATGCCTCTCTTATGAGCCTTCCTTCCTCATCATAAGCAAGAACTCTGACCGCATACCCTTCGTTACTAATACAAAGTGCTCCACAGTCATCATAGAAAGACTCTTGCACAAGACGCCCTTTTTCATCATACTCCAATTCCTTTCGGGCGAATCCATATTCATCAGCCACAATAATCTCAGGCTCGGCATTGTAGAATGTCACACTTACCAGTCGACCTTCTTCATCGTATTCTGAGTCCTTGGATGAGTATGAATGCCAGCTTGGAACACATGGTTCATCGTCCCAATTACGGTACTCCTCGCAGGTTTCATTACCGCTTTCGTCATAACTGACGTCAACTTTTGCCCATGTGCTGTTATCTCGGCCGTTGTAGAAATAAAGCTCAGAATCATAAACAGGAGATAAATCCCCAGCTTCGTTATAAAACTCTTCCCCTCTCAATCTCCCGTCACTATCGTATCTGCGCAGTTTGTAGGAGTAATTGAGAATACCAACCTTAAAGAAATCTGAGGTTATGAGTTTGTCTGGATAAATATCGCTTTCAAATATTCCCGTATCCCAATCTGAGACTACCACAGCACGAGCATATTCTACGCATTCAATACATAATTTGCCCTTAGCATCGTAGTATTCTTCTTTGGAAACATTGCCATCTTTGCCGTAATAAATAACGCGCTGCGCGTATCCCTCAGAACAAACACATGCTTTTCCTTCTTCATCAAAGAAAAGTACAGCACAAACTCTTCTTAAAGAGTCGAATATCCACTCTATTCTGGCTACTTTCGAGAAGATGTTTCTGCACGGTACGCCATTCACATCATAGTAAGACTCAGATACTTTTTCATTGTAATTATCGTATTGATTAACTAAGTACGAAATACCACTCTCTGCCATTGTTGCCGGAGATGAGAATTCGTCAAAAAATCGTCGGACAAGAACGTTCCCGTTGGCGTCATATTCGTATTGAATTTCTGATTCAATCTTGGTTTTACTTCTCCAATGTCGAATTCTTGTTATAAGGCCATTACTATCCCTAGTCATGTCTAAACGAACAAAACCATGGTGAAGACAAGGATTCCCATCTATTCCGAAATAAGATAAAGATACCGAAAAATCTCTATTATCATAGGTTGTTTCTACACGAGAAACTTTTAGACGATTACAGCAACGTAAGCCGTCAACACCATAATATTCTTCTGCTATTTTTCTGTTGCGTGAATCATATTCGTATCGATATTCGGATATTCCTGAATCTCTATCGGCAACAGCGTTACCATCTGAATCGAAGTAGCGCTCGCGAATTAGGTTCCCACGATTATCATAAGAATAAATAGTTTCTTCCTTAGTTCCTAAAAACCGTATTTCCTTAAAATAACGACGAATCAGTAACCCTCGTTCATCGTATTCCCTGTATTCTTCCTCACTGATGTCTCCTCCAAAATCACAACTACTACGTGTTATGACATTTCCATGTTTGTCATACTCCCAATACTCGCCAGCATAGCCCTTTTCGTTATCACATAACTTATCATCGATATCAAGATATTCTTCTGCAACAACTCTTCCAGCCTCGTCATATTCCCAAGTTTTTACCACATAGCCATTCTTACAAGGGCAAAGGCTCCCATCCATTCCATGGTATTGCTCCCTCAGTAAATTATTTGTAAGATCGTATACTCTGGATATAGAGCTTACGCGTGTTGTCTGATGAACACAGGGGGTACAATCCGGAGCGTAATACGACTCACGTATGCAATTGTGGTGGGAGTCATATTCTCTCACTATGCGAGCTATACCATCCGCATTACGACATGGTTGGTTCTCTACATTAAAAAACGATTCAATGCAAAGGTTGCCGTATTCATCGTAATCGTAAGTTACAAGATGATATCCCTTTTTATGATAACTTGGGGCATTAAAGGTATTATAATATCGACGCGAACATACTCGTCCATCTTCATCATACTGGTTTACTTGTTTGCTTATTCCTTCAATGTTACAACAATGCTCCCCTTGCTCATTATAATATGATGAAACGCAGCAGTTCCCATAAGAATCCAATACACGGGTTTCCTTATGATACAGTCCAGTTCCCGGACACGGGTTACTTTTAGTATCATAATAACATACAGAAAGTACACCTCCAGTAGCATCCCGCTCGAATACACGTCGAGAAATCTTGTTTTTGCTCAAGCAAGGCGTCTCATCCTCATCTAGATAATTTTCTTCAATCAAGAAGCCCCGTTCATCGTAGAGGAACAGTACTTTCGCTACTAGCTGATTATTCAGACATAGATTTCCTTGCTTATCGAGAAATACACAGGTTGTGCGATTCCCCCAGTCATCAACGGTGCAACGCTTAGTTGCATAGCCATCCTGGCTAAAGTAAGGTTTTCCTTCCAAATCCACATTGCTGGATTCCAGCATGCGCCCTGTTGCATCGTATACGTAAGTTCGGCCAGCTACGCCGAACCTGTTCGTCATCCTATTCCCCTCTTTATCCAGATAATACCACGCAAGAACTACTCCCCTGACTGAGTCTATTTTGTATTGAATTCCCCAGGATGCATCGCTGTCGCAACACTCATTTCCGGCGTCATTGCGGAAGGAAATTGCCGATATAAAGCCGTTAGCGTCTCGTTCCAGTTTGTACCGGCTTACAGCCGAATTTGTTGCAGCATTTTTATTCAAACAATGACACATCGCATAGTCCCCCCCCGGGGAGCGGAATGTCATCCAATCTCCAGTGTCGGAAGACTCATATTGAACCACCCGCAGAATTTCTCCGTGTTCACTTCGCCATATTTGTCGACTCACCTGACCTTTTTCGTTGTAGATAATCTCCTTCACTGATACTTCATCGTGAAAGAATCCAGGGCGTTTCTCTGTTGTTGGTACACCAGAGGAATTACAACACTCGACTTTACGCAATCGGAATCTTTGATAAGTGAAGCGATAATGGCAGGCCTTATGGGAAATCTCGACAGGACTCAATTTTCTAAATCCTACGGGAAGATTATTTCTTTCGAGATAGCGCTCATAGCATACAACATAAGGTGCCATGCTTAGCCAGGCTAGCCACATCGCTAAGGAAATTAGAATCACAGCCCCAAGAACTCCGACAATAGGAGAAACTCCACTCCCTAAAGAAATTCCGAGCAATACAACAAATGAAATCAATGCTGTCAGTAGTAATTTTTTTCGGGTATCTCGCTGCCAGCGATTCCACAAAACGCCTGGTTTAATTCCTACCATGCGCGAAACCACCTGATTGCATACCTGTTTATACCCTTTATCAAGAACATCCAAAGCCAAAATTTCCAATACCTTCACGGCTGTAGGGATGCAAGCTGTAGCTCGAGCTCCATCTTTTTCTCGTACGATTACAGGAATCACCCTCGAACGGTTCTCTTCTGGATTTGCAGAAATGAATGCCTGCACATCAGCATCTATTAGCTGCTGGCCATTCATCTCAGCCTCTACAGCTTGAGCAGAGCATATGACAATCAAGTACTTTGCCTTTTTCATTTGCTCTCTTACCTCATCTCTACCACCCCTTGTTTCCTCTACTTGCTGTGATGTCCGTCCTATCGGATTTAGATTGCGCGGACTCCTCGGGAATTGTCTACTCAACGATACTGGTAAACTATAACGTTCCAATGTTTTCTGCAATTTTGCAGCAAAACGAGCGTCTGCGTCTACATAACTGATAAACGCCAGATATTGAAATTTGTCTTCCTGATTACTAGCTAGCATGACCCTTCTAATATACCATCTAGGCTGATTTTTGCAAGGTTTTTCGCTTGACTTATAACGTTTTTTTTGCTACCCTACGATAGGTTTGTGACGCCTTTTTTTCGTCTGTAATAATTTCAAACTAAATTCATTCTACTCAATATTATGAACAAGTCTGCCATTGCTTACCGCATTGACTCGTTGCTCAAACGAGAGCATATCAACGAAAACGACATACGTGAGATGTTCGAATCAGAAATCAGTTCTTCTGATATGGATACCCATATCAGAAATAGACTCGTAGGCATTAGCGATTTATGGAGTGATGATGCTTTTTCTAAAATAGAAGATGAATTAAACCTCGTCTTCCGCTTGGGGGTTAAACCAACAGAGAAATGGTTACGTGAGTGCCTCATAAGCATGAGGGAAAAGCCGGTGGATACCTGCGCATCCGTGTCCAAACATAGTGGAAATGACATAAAGAAGGCAAGAGCAACGCGCCTTGCCTTACTTATGCTGGAACATATGCAAGGCGTAGATTTTTCTGCAGGAGAAAAGGAACTGCCTATTCTTATGGCTGGACTTTTGACAAATAATGTTGATGTTGTCCGTCGACTGGTAGAAATGAAATGTGATGTTAACGAACATAGCAGCGTTTATGATTCTAGTATTGCGAGCTCCGAAAAAACACCGCTAATCGTGGCTGCTGTACAGGGTAATAAGGAGTGCGTAGAACTTCTTATTAATGCAGGAGCAGATACTAATTGTTTGGTTGAATCCAAATTGCAGTTACATTATCGCGTCCCTGTGACAACAAATAGCACAGTTGCTCATTCTCCTCTAAGCGTTGCGGCTCTCCTCGGTCATAATGAAATAGTGGAGCTTATGCTAGAAGCAGCACCCTCTGAACAAGCTCTTTCTGCCGCATTGGCGTGCGCCATTTTTGGAGGACACGACTCTCTGATTCACCGATTGATGGAGGCTGGAGCAACCTTCAATTTTGATCCTACAAATCAATTGCATGTGGACTGTCTATATGGTACAGTTGCTCAAGGAAGTATAGTAGGTTTGGAATGCTTGTTCTCTCTGGGGCTTTCTTCAATATTGAAGAAAGATGATAGACTCACTAAAAATGCTTTCTTCTATGCTGCGAGGGGAGGGAATGTTCACATGATAGCCAAGTTCTGTGATTGTGGGTATGAGCTCACTAAGCAAGATCTTCTTGATACTTGTGCATGGTTGTCACAAGAATGTTTTTGCTACATGAGGGATCGAGTCCCAAAACTTTCGGAAGAGGAATTAACAGAATTGCTGAGCGAGTATGTCTGCAATTGTGGTTCTGGAGACTGCTTGAAGGAGCTTCTCTCCATGGGAGCTAATCCAAATCAATCTAGCAATGAGGATGAGTCTATATTAGCTAAGGCATGTGATAATTATTCTTCTCTGGATGACCAAAAGAAGCGGTTGTTACTTCTTGCTGCAGCTCAATCCCAGCCCGCCAATGCCCCGGATATTGAGAATAAAATCTACCTTTTGCTCGGAGATGATACGCTGGAGGAATTCAAACAATTATACTCCATTTATGGTAATAAGTTTGAATTACGCTCAATGTATGAGGATTCTAATGACTACAAAGTTGCAGAACTCGTGCAGAGCAAACAGTTAAAAACAATTCGCTTCTTAATGTCAGAAGGTGTAAAGTTGTCCTCTGGATATATGATTCGAGAGGCTATCGATATGCGTGATGACGAATGCCTGAAATTAGCAATTGAAGCCCTTGGAGAGACTCCTGTATCTGTTAAGATGTTGCGTGAGGCCATAAGCAAGGGTTTTAATGAAGGCGTAAAGATTATGTTAGCTCATGGAGTGGATATTCTGGATGTGCGAGATATTGGAGAAAATCCCCTTTGCTGTGCAATAGAAAGTAAAAATGCTAGCTGCACGGAAATGTTGTTAAAGGCCGGCGCAAATGTCAATTCGATAGATAATTTAAACGATAAGGATTTAATTGTTGCCCGCTCTGCGGTAAGAGTTAATGATGTGGCTACTCTGGCACGTCTTCTAGAGATCGGTTTGCAGATTCATGAGGATAATGACTCGCTTCTGATGACTGCGGCAAGCGCTGGTGCCGTGGACTGTCTTAAATTACTTATGCCTCTTATAAAAACTTCTAGGACGGGGCTTCTCTGTAAAGGCGCTCCCCTTGGCCGACCTGATATCATCTCATTGTTGCTTGAAGCAGGTGCTGACGTTAAAACAAAAAGAGAGGTTGTTTCCGGTCCATTCCATACAGAAAAACGGCCTCCTCTACTTGACTGCATAGCTGGCAACGAATCAACAAGTAAAGATAAGGAGAGAGAATCCGTAGAACTTCTACTTAAGGCAGGTGGTCAGGTGAATGATAGGGTGGAGAACCCCTACCATAATGAAGATAAATACCGCAGCTGTCTTGGGGAAGCTATCATACGGTATTGCTCATCAGATAGTATAGCACTGCTGCTTGCTGCAGGGGCGGAAGTTAATACACCTACAAACAAGTTGGAGGAAACTCCTCTTATGCTGGCGGCTGCCTCGGGCCAGGCTCGTGTGGTCGATCTTCTGCTTGCTGCGGGTTCGAATGTAAATACTATCAGTGCCAAGGGTGCAACCGCACTAATGCTTGCTGCTGCTTCCGGTTTCCCACAGATAGTACGACGTCTGATTGAGGCTGGTGCCGATATGCATGTGAAAGATTATACCGAAAAAGACGCTTTCATGTATGCCCTTCAAAATGGGAATCTGCGTAGCGTGGAAGAACTACTAATCGCAGGATGCAAGCCCTCTGTACTGAGCTCTATTCCTGCACCCTTTTTCCCAATGGTGGACAATGTACTGGAGATACTGCGGCGCAACAATGTGGCAGAAGAGGATATTGCTCGTTTGTTGGGCAGCATGTTACCCTCAGTAGTCAGCGAAAGTAAGCCGGACGTGGAAAATATCACAAAACTTGTCAATTATGGTGCTGCTGTGAACGCTGTGGATGAAAACGGTAATACTGGCTTGCTTTCGGCTCTATTAAAGAAATGCAGTGGCTCTATTATTAAGGCTATGATGGCAGCCGGGGCAGACCCTCGCGTCACAAACAGCAAGGGACAGTCTTGTGTAGAAATAGCAACCAAGGCCGGTTGTGCAAGTTCTGTCATCACCATGTTGGAAAAAGCAATCGCAAAAATTGAAAAAGCAGAAGCCAAAGCAGCAGAAAAAGCGGCTAAGGCCAAAGAAAAGGAAGCAAAGGCAGCAAAGAAGAAAAAATAATCAAACCGTAAATTGTAGCTTTCAGAAAAACGATGGATGAAATAGAACAAGTATCACTCACTCCGAAAGCTCAGTTTAATGTTGCGGTATGTGGTCACCGAACTCTTCCGGTTGACCACATACCGCACTTGAATGAGGTGGTGCATAATGCTCTGGAGAATCTGGAGCAGGAGATTAGAGATATCAGTATTCATTACGCAAATTTCTATAAGCCTTTTACCGGGAGCTCCGCCATACAACCGGTATTGCTATGCAATATGGCAGAAGGAGCAGACCTCATGGCTGTGAGGTCTGCTCTGCAATTGGGGTATGAGATTACTCCCATTCTCCCCTGTCCTCGGGAGGAGTATGCAAAATCGTTCGATGACCCTGACCAGAGGGCTGAAATGCTGCAGTTGTGTACTTCTGCCAGAAGCTGTTTCGAGTTGCCCTGCAATCCTCACAATACCAGCGAGGGCTACGCTGATGCCGCCTCAGTCATGCTTGGTCATGCGGATATTCTCATAGCTCTTTGGAATGGGCAGTATACACGTTATATTGCCGGAACATCTGTTCTCATTCGCCAGGCGAGACGAGCTAATATTCCCGTGTTGTGTATCAATACAGATAACCCCGACGATGTATCCTTTATACATGGGGGTAAGACTATGCTGGATTGGCGAACAAAGCTACGTGAAGTAGTGCGACGCGCTCTATTACCTATGGAAGGAAGTGATGCAGAACTTTGCTCATTACGCCAAGGAATACTACCGGTGGTCACGGTCAAAAAAGAATGCCGTGTATCATACGAGAAAATGGTAGAAAACCTCATGCTCAACCCATTGGGATTCTTGCGTCCCAAAAAGAAACGCAGCGCCTCCACGCCTAAGCCCAAGTACCCTTCTCCGGTAGATTGGGATGCGTGCCGCGCAGTATTCTCGAAAGCGAGCAATGGTTACGCAGGGCATTACCGGAATGAGTTTTTCCTTCGTTTCTTCTTTCCGCTTATCGGTACCTTCTTCCTGCTGCTGGCACTCAATATCGAAGCCTTCGGCATTGATGCCGCTCTGAGCAACTGTACAGGCCTCAGCCAACCCGCAGCACTTCAGGTATCCTCCAGTATTCTCTTTGGGTTGCAAATCCTCTTCCTGCTCGGGGTCATACTACTAGTATGGAAATCTCGACATTCGCCCAACCACACCCTGTATGGCGTGTACCGTATCTTTGCGGAGAATTGCCGAGTGCTCAAATATATGTGGCCTGTGGGGTTCCAATACGCCAATAAGGAAAACATCAATGGACTCATACCTTGGTACTGCCGTTATCTTAACCGTTGCTATGGCGTGCCTCACATCCGGCTCAGCCAGATTGATATGCGGCATTGGTTACAATGGCTGCGAGAAGATTTTATTGAAAGCCAGTTAAAATACCATACTGCTCGAATTAAGCGGTATGCTGGTCTAGACCGTTCTATTGGCAAATTATCGCTTTGTTTATTCTCCCTTGGTTTGGTTGCAACCATTGTTTGTACTGTTTTCTCGTGCATCAATGCAGCTGGTGATGAAATCATTTCCGAGTGGTCTATCACCCTTTGGGGAGTGCTGGATATACTCTTCCCCACTTTTGCATCATTCTGGGCAGGGTATTCCAGCAATGCTGGTCATCCTGAATATAGCTCCATGTCAGAACAAATGGTCAATAGTTTCTCGTATCTTGCAGATGAAGCCAGAAGGCTAGAGAATGAACCCGTCATTACATACTCTGACTTGGCAGAATTTTGTGAAAAAGTTCACGAAAAATGTGCAGATGATCTTAATGAATGGAATTCGGATTTACAGGGGAGACAGCTTCAATATTTTTTATCTTAACTCCTAACTCCTTGATATAACATGACTAAACAAGAAGCCAATAGGTATATTTACTAAGGGCTCGCAGAATATAAAATAAAAAGCATATCCGTTATGAAAATAGAAATGGGAGAATCTCTGTTTTACTCATGGCTACGCCACGTAAAAGAATGCCAATTGGTCCAAACAAATTGGAAGCCTTCACCAAAGTGGATTTTAAAGGAGGAAAATAAACTTCAAGCCATAATGAATGATATCAGAGGCTTTTATGAAAAAAAATACGGATATAATATTTTTAATAAAAATTCTCTTTATCAACTATTGAGACAAGCTGAGTGTGATGTGTTCGGTATTTGTATTCAAGAAGATGGCTGCACGTATTTTGCTGTAGACGTTGCTTTTCACCGAGGTGGCTTAGGTTACAAGAATAATGTCGTGAAAGTTTTAGAAAAATGTGCTCGTGCAGCTTTAACATTGGATGGCTATTTTCATGCACAGAATGCAGAAATTATTTTTGCAACACCGAAATCATCCACATCCGATTTGAAAAAAATTGAAGAAGTCTTAGAAGGGTTAAATCAAATATATAAAAAATACAAATGCCAATATAAGTTTAGAATTATAGCAAACGATGCTTACAATGAAAATGTCTTAAATCCAATCTTAGCCATAGCTGACGGAATAGCGGATACATCAGAATTGTTTTTAAGAAGCTATCAAATGTATAGGATGTTTAATTCTTCCTCGAAGAAAATTAAGGAGAACGATTTTCCTAATCATGATGGTATAAATGATGATTGGTCGGAATTAAAAATTGGTCAAATCGCAAGGTTTGTGTTAGCTCCCTTGCTAGCAAAAGGCTGTGCGTCAGAATCTGAAATCAAACTTTTACAAACTCAGGAGTATAGTAAAAGATTATTTGATATACAATACCCATTGCTAAAAAGAGTAGAATCGGAACAACACCCCTCACATTATTATTCTGCCCCTATCAGCATTAAAGGCGTACATTATTTTTTGTGTTGTGAATGGTTTGAACGACCCGAAAATAACGATCGGCCATACTTAATCAAATGGATTAATTCACATAGAAAAGGAAATTAGTTAATAGCGTTACTATTCTTTCTAAAAACGATAATTCACACTTTAAATGCTACAATGAAAACTAATCAGGCTAAATTGTTACAAGCTTCGCGAGATAACGATACTCAGGGAGTGTTGAATCTATTAGCTCAGGGAGTAGATCCGAATTATCGAGATCATATTTTCCCAATACACGCAGCTGCTATTTGTGGTAATCCCGTTACATTAGAAGCATTGCTGAAATCCGGGTCAAACCCTAATGCCCGTAGTATGATGGGGCACACGGCGTTGCAGTATGCCATGACTCGCAACCATTCCATTGAAACCGTACTACAACTAGTAACGCTGCTGCTGCAGTACGGAGCAGTGGCTGATACCCATGGAGATTTTGCTCATCACAGCAAGTTTGCCTACGCCCTGAAAAGTCAGGAATTGATGGATTTACTAGGCTTCTCCATGGAGGAATGCGCTGAGCGTGAGCGGAAAGAGAGGGAGGCGCTTGTGTTAAAACGCAAGAAACGCCGGGAGAGGCTTCACGTACGCAAGAGCAATACTGAAGTTAATAACGACGAAAGCGGGGAATTTTAATAACTCTCTTGATAAATTTCACTTTATTTTTGTTTGTCTCTGTCCTATAATCTGTTACAATAGCCTAACGAACCATGGATACAAGCAAAGGTTACATTTACATACTGACGAACCCATCATTCCCGGATTACGTTAAGATTGGCTATGCAGACAACGTGGAAGCACGATTGAAGCAGCTTAACAGCACAGAATGCACGCCGTTCGCGTTCCGAGTGTACGCTACTTACGAAGTCCCCGCCCGTTTAGCAGATAAAGGGGTACACAGTATCATTGATAACCTTAACCCGGTGTTGAGATCTTCCGAGATGTGTAATGGCAGACTCCGAGTCCGAGAGTTCTACGCGATGACGCCAGAGGATGCTTACAAGATATTCGAGGCGATGGCCAACATCCATGATTGCTCTGACCGTCTGCGACTGATTCCCGCAAGTTCCGAGGAGAAAAAGGACGAGGAAGAAGCCATCAAAATCGAAGAGGAAACGCAAGAGCGCAAAGCACGTTTCTCTTTTGAAGCCATCAACATCAAGCAGGATGAGGAAGTAGAGTTTTGGTACACCAGCAAAAATCCTTCTGGAATCATGTGCCGCGTTCTCAATGACAGGCAGGTAGAATACGAAGGGAAACCCTGGTCGCTCTCCGGCCTTGCCCGCTATCTCACAAAGGCAAAGAACTGTATACCCGGCCCTCATTACTTCAAATACAAAGGCGAGTGGTTGAACGATATCCGCGCCCGCCTCGGGGTGTAAAACCACTCAAAGCAATCTCCCGCAAGGCGAGATTCTCAGACCAAGCCTCCGTTCGATTGAAAAATGCTCCAGGCTTCGTAAAACAGCGTATCAGGGTACCTGATACGCTGTTTTACGAAGCCCAGGCAGGCCAGAATGGCTGCCGCAGGCGTAGGCCATTTGGTCTTACAGACCAAATGGTAAGAAGCCTAGCCTCGGCGTAGAAAGCGAGCGATAGCGAGACTCGAAGCCGGGCCACACCCGCGTTGCATAAAAGCCCATTTCGTACGTCCTTGCATTCTGCTTCCTCCTTGACGCTGCACACTATCCGCGATATACTCACCTCCATGCCAACATCACACTTCCACTACGTTTACATCCTGTGGGATGCCTCCACGCACTCCCACTTCTATGTTGGCCATACCTCTGACCTAGCTGCACGACTCAAAACGCACAACGCTGGGCACGTGCCGCACACCTCCAAATTCACGCCATGGGAAATCCACTCGGCCATAGCTGTTCAAACAGAACAACAAGCATCTGAGCTTGAGAAATATTTCAAATCACACTCCGGGCGGGAATGGGTTATCAAACATCTTGGCTTACCCATGGGCATGACATCGCTCTCTTAAAAAGCCCACAACGCCTGCTATGCCTACCTGTCACGGCGTATCGAAGAGAAGCTGGAAGCTCGTTTTCCTAAGCTCAAATGCTTTTCAGGGTCACTAAAGATGCCTCGAATCTACAATTTGTTGATTCTGTGCTTGTAGGCGATATTGCGGCGATGGTGATTCTGTGACAAGTAAAGATGTTTCGAATTGAGAAACTACACAGAATCAGTAGTTTAAGAATCATTTTTCACTGTGTGACAACCTAAAATGAAACATCGCTTGCAAGGTGGAAAATCGTTATGTAATAAGATTCTATTGCGTTAACAAGTGATAAATATCAGCATAATCTCTCATACGTGCATAGTCAGCGGCTGTTTGTCCAGTAGCATCGCGAGCTGTTTTGTCTGCTCCTTGTGAAAGAAGAAACTCCACTGCTGCCAAATGCCCCTGCATGGCAGCAACAAAAAGGGGAGTCATTGATGAATTGTTCCGCTGGTTAATATTGATGCCTGCCTCGCATAGAGTTTTCATAACAGGCACATGACCTCCGAAAGCAGCGTGGTGAAGCGCATTACAGCCGTTTTTATCTAGAGTATGTATATTAAATCCTTTAGAAAGCAAGTAGGACAACATCTCTAATTGCCCGCCCCATGCTGCGTACAGCAAAGCATTTACACCATCCCCAAAAGTTGCGTTGAGGTCGGCCCCCTTAGCTAAGAGGTACTCCACACAGGGAATGCTTCCGCTATATGCAGCAGCGATAATTGGGTTTCCGGCATTTTTAGAGCTACCGGCAATTATATCGAGGCCTTGTTCCTCCAGATACTTTAAACACGGGAGAGAGCCACCCTGGGCAGCGTAAATATGAAGACCTTGTCCCATGCCATCCTGTACCATCAACTCGTCAGGAGAAGAGGTCAAAGACTTCAGAACATTCAACCTTCCCCCCATAGCTGCCATCATACTAGGGGTGCGACCTAAATTATCACGACACTCCCGTGATAATCCATGCTGTTCTAACCAAATCATTGTGTTGCGAGCCCCTGCTAAAGCCGCTCCATGCATTGCATTTAAGCCTGCGCTTTCTTCAGTAGCTAAAACATCAGCTCCTCTCTCAGTCAGCTCTATTAATACAGGTAAAAATTCAGAATCTTCTTTATTTTCAAGACCGGAAATGAGCGCAACCGTCGCTATATATGGAAAATCCCGCAAAGTTTCCGTCCCCGCTAAATAGGACGTATAATGCTCCATCATTTTTCGTCTGGCGACTTCTGCAGCCGGGTCTTTACACGGATTTTGCACCAGCGCGCGAATAGAGCTTATAGGGGTCGGCTTTTCGTTTGAGCAGCTACTCAGACCCACCGCCGCAAGGCTCAGGGCTGTGGTGGCGAGGATTTTATGGAAAATTGTCTTCATCATTCTCTATCTCCTTTACATAAGATAATACTTCCCGTCACCGAATCAGCAACAAAAAATTTTTTCTGCACCGAGAACCAAAGAATTTGGACGAGGCTATAGAAATGACATCGGAGTGGATGGAATACTATAACCGAGAAAGGCCGCATTCATCGCTAAAGAATTGTAGTCCCCTGATGTATAGGGAAAATCACGCCACCCCCCTTCCGGCGAATTTTTGGCGCGATTTTTCCGCTCCGGCACGGCTCGCGTCGCTACGCTCCGCGCCCTCGCTACGCTCGGGACGCCATGCCTATGCTTCAAAATCGCGCCAAAAATGGCTTGACATCAGAGGGTATAGAACGATATAAGAGACTCATACGCCACATGCACACAAGAGGGGGGCTTAAATTGGCTTCCTAAGTGTCGAAAGAAGGGCTCCAGTTTACTAATCACAGTCATGAACCGCCGCTTTCCCTATATTTCACTGCTCAAAACCCTCGCAATGCTGATGGTGGTGCTGCTGCACTCCTCTCTGTATTTCGTGAACTTCAACCCATTCTGGCCACTGAAAGCCAATGCTCCGGACGCGGTGGTGGACGGAATGGTACGGGTGTTGGAATGTATGGTTGTTCCCGGTTTTTTCATGGCATCCGGCTTTTTGCTGACCCGCTCTCTTTGTGTGAGCAGTAAGGGATGGCTGGCACAGGCAGCGGGGCGCAGCAAACGGCTGCTGCTTCCCTACTTTGTCACCGGAATCCTGTATCTGGTGCCTGTGTACACCCTGCTGGATTTACCCTCATTCATGCGCCCGGAGGGGGCGGGGTGGACGGATGGCTACTCCGCCTTCTTCCGGGGACAGTTTGCAGATCACCTCTGGTTTCTGATGGCTCTGTTCTGGAGTACGCTGGTGTTCCTGTGTATGGCACCGCTACTGCGCAAACGCAGCACCGTTTGGGCAGCTGCGGCTCTGTCCGTGGGCTTGGCATGGCTCAACACCACCTACATGTCCCACTGGTGCTACTACAACCTCTCGCAGTTGGCCCAACCTCTGCTCATGATGGCGCTGGGTGCCGTTCTTTTCCACAACCACGTTCTTCTGGAACGCATGGGGCGCTGGAATCTGCTGACCGGAGGGCTTGTACTGACAGTCGGTATACTCTGCATCATCCATTGGACAGACGGCAACCCGGCATGGCACACCCGCAACTTTCTCTGCACGCTGGGGCTGGCGCTCCTGCTTTACGGCATGGTGGGTGAAAAGCCCTGCCGTCTGCAACAGACACGCGCCGGAATGTGGTTTGAAAAGAACAGCATGCTCTTTTACCTGCTGCATTCACCCTTCCCCCTCATCTGTTTCGTCTACATCTACCGCAACTCTGAATGGGTGCAGAGTCTACCGGGAGCGATCTATGTCTCCATATTCTTCCCCTTAGCCGTTCTCTGCACCATTCTTCTTACCCGTTCGGTCGTAAAGATTCTCAGCAAAATCAATCCTCCCCAATCCGGAAAAGCATGAAAAAAAATCGCCTTTTTTACAAAATTTTCTAATAAATAGACGTTCGCGGCGGGCATTTTGTTGCGCGTTTCCTGCATTTTTGTTGCCGATGGCGTGAAAACAGGGCTGCAAGGGTAGGATTTGCTCGAAGTGGAGCCCTTGGTCTGCCGGGTGTGGGTCATGGTCTTGCGGCCTGTCTGGGCGTAGATTTATCGAAGCCTGAGTGGTGTTTTGTGCGTTGGTTACAGTTCGGCCGGAATCTTGAGGAACTCGCTCATGGGGTAAGCCCCGGTCATACTGATATCCTTGTCTTGGAACACGAGGAAGTAGCGATACCCCGGCCCGGCTTGTTCCTGCCACGCTCTGCCCAAGTGCAGCTTGGCCAGTGCCTCCGAGCGGGCTTTTCCCGCAGTGCGCATATCGCGTTGGTCATGCAAAGAAAGCGAGCTGCCCATCAGCAACTAGTCAGCTCGCGGAAAAGAGTCAAAAATGAATCTGAGGAACCTTGTATGGCTTTGTTATAGCATTACGTCCGATTAATAGGACGCCCCTGAAAAGAAAAATGCTCCTTCGGTGGCAGCCGAAGGAGCGGAAAGTAATATCAGAGCATCCACTCTTGATGGCTTTATTCTACTAGCTGTAGCCAAAAAGTCAACACTTTTCGTTCAACTACGCCTGTTTTAATGAAAGGAAACCATGCGCCCGGTCAAGCTGCCACTTGACCGGACGGAGCTTCTCGTATTATCTTACGAAGTTCATCACGAAGAGAACTATTTGAAGCAAGAGCACGAGTAGCTCTATCATGTGTCGGATACTCATGATTTATTTACTTTCCACCAGCCATGGTTAGCTGCTGTTCCGTATCCTTGCGGCTACGTTACCATCAGCGGTAAGGACTGGCTTACTTCCCGCTGACGGTGCACGTAGACACCCGCCATGCGGCATGTCGGCGGAAAAGCATGGGTATTCTACCATATAGCCACATCCTGTTCAAGCCCGGCAGATGAGAGCTTGCTGTCATGTTGCTACATTGGAAGAATTTCCTCCAAGTGTTCATGTAAAAATGCTCCGGGCAGATGTACTCTGAACAGAAGATAAATCCTTACTCTCAAATGCTGTATTTCATTTTCCATGACCTCTTACAGCGATGCGACAGGCCCCTGAATTGCGAAGCGGATTTCATAAAACTCTTCTATCCAATAATATTATAATGTGATTCCATATTTGCTTGGGCTGAACGTAGGAAAAACGAAAAAAGCGAATTCCTGGCTCAATTTTCCCAAGCTGATGGCTCGTTAGCTCCAGCCTTTAGGTTAGGCACGCCAAAGCGGCAACGCCGTGGCTGCGGGGTTCTGGTGAGGAGCAAAAAACACAGGCAGAAGATGCCTTCTGCCTGCGTGGTAAAACTGAGAAAAAAAGGGGGGCTTATGGCTCTGGAGCTGCAGGCGCTTCACCAAAGCGGTTTGCCCCATCGTCGCTGGCACGGCAGGCGAGAATGATGACAGGAATAGCACCAAGGTAGGGAATCAGCCCCCAGAGCGTGTGCGCCCCAGACAGACCGCTATCATGCATTCTGCGCCAGGATACGGCCAGAGACGGGACCATGATGGCAATCCAAAAAATCAACTCGCTGAGGGGAAATCCAAGGAAGAAAAAAAGATCAAGAACGGCACAAATCATTCCGATAATAAAACAGGCGAGAGCGAAAAACCAGTATTCAGAACGACTTGCGCGCCCAGAAAACTGAGCATAGCGCTTCATGCAGGTCTTGAATGCGACAATCGGATCCCACTTGGCCGGGGGCGGAGGAGGTATTGTTTCTGACATGGTAGAGTATGTATGTTTTAAATTCAATCAGATAAGCGAGCGCTCATCTGCCCTGCACTCTAACACAAAATGAGCAAACAAGCAATAATAGAGTTACTGAATTCAAACGCGGAAAAAACGAAGTCAGGATACTGGGGACGGTGAGCAGGTCATTGTCTCCCCCCTTAATGCGCAACACTTTAGTGGGAAGCATGAGCTTTCCCACTAAACTCAGATATTGCGAGGCGTAGTACAGTGGTGTCGTCAATAGCGCGGTTGATGTACTGCACCCCGCGCTCGATGTGTTGGGGCGTCATGCGTTGAATGAGCAGCGTGAGCGCCTTGCGTTTTTCTTCCAAATCGTAGACAATGCTCACATTTCCCTGTACTATCAGGCTTGAGTAAGCCATTGAAAACTTTTCACAAAGAACGCTGGGCTCTTTCATCACCACGAGCGAGACCTTGGGATTACTCTGAATACAACGCAGCTTATGCCCCATGCCAGAGCAATGAAAATAGATGAAATCCTCCCCATCCCAAACATAATTGATCGGTATTCCATAACCGCCTCCGTTTATGTTTTCCATGCAAAGAACGGCGTAGGTCGCTTCGCGTAACAAGAGACGAGCATCATTTTCATTCATTGCTCTGTCTTGTCTGCGGAGATTGCGTGTAGTATATATGCCCATTGTGGTGGAGAAATCTTTTGGGGTAAGGTGTCATTTTGGCCCGTTGTTGGGGCGCTCGTGGTTGAGTTACTTCTTCCTGTGACGCTGACGATACACATCAGAGTACAGAATGCTCGTGAAGACGGGGTATTTTTTCTGGGCTTCCAGAATAATGGAGAGAATCTCAGCATATTCCGGGTTACCCTCAGCGCTGTTCTTCCAGAATGAGCCACCGGGTGGCGGGAATGGAATGGCCCCGTTAGCGAGAAGCAGAGACACGATTTCCTTGTCTTTTCTCTGCAAGGCTTCCGTCAGAGGCGTGCCACTCCAGCCATCATGATTCCACCAGTCATTCACTTCCTCGGGATGCTCATTGATACGAGTAATGACCGCCAGACGGGACGCCTCGCTACCATCCATTTGCTGGATGAGAAGAATCAGTACGCTGTCATACTCAAAGTAAATCATATTCCCGAAGCCGGGGTGGTCTGGATTGCCGGGATAAACTATCTCCTCCGCTTTTGCAGAAAAAAGCGAAAACATACAACAAGCTGCTGCAAAGTAAGGTCTCAAATTCATAGCTTGGAAAGCATCTCTCTTATTGTTGGAGTCGGGTGATGAGTCCTTGTAATCGATTGTAATCCCGAGTGGGCAGATACATGGACTCTAGCGAAGTGCAGTGTTCGGGGTTGCGGGCTGATGCAGCATCCGTAATATCCCTCACATCAAAGCTGCCGATTGACTCTCCGTCTGCGTTGTAAAAATGAAAGGCGGTTTCGTATTTTCTTAAACCACGGATGTTACCAAGGAAGAGGAGTGGTTTACTTTTGCGCAGCAGTGTACAAAGCTCTTGGGTTTCAGCTGGGGTCAATTCGCGCTTCCAACAGGCTGGTGCCATATTCAAACAGCCTGTCATGGTTGCCGTTTTGCAGTTGCGAAGCATCGCGTGTAGCTCTTGCACGGCCTGGCGGTGGCTTGTGGTTGCAGACTCGTGTTCCTGCTCTGTGGGGGTAGCTTTTTCGCGGTGGATGATGCTCTTCCAAAGGCGGTAGGGCTCGTCATCCAAGGCAAGATAAGCCCCCAGAGCATAGCCGTCCTTGCTTACAAATCTTGCCGAGCACAGATCTACCGAGCCATGGTAAAGCCTCTTGCCGCCCTTGTCGGTAAGCACCAATTCAGTCCATTCCGTGGGGGGAAGAGAGGGATGAACTCTTGTATCATTTTTGACGGGATGATATGTCGCTTGAAACAGCAGCATGAGCAGGGTTTCCTGCTCTTTGGGGTGCAAGCGAATGCGGCGTTTGCGCTGGCTGCCGTTGTGAATAGAATGCTTCTCCAGCGATACATTTGTGGCATCAAGAGCGGCATGCAATATTTGGCTGCGGTATTCCTGACTCTCCACTTCCATTGCAGCTATTTCTTCCCATGTATACAAACGATCCTGCCCCCACGGCACTGCCATCTCTTGCTGTTGCAGGCAGCTCACGCAAGCCAGCGCAGCAAGACAAGTGGCGGCGCTGGCAAGGATTTTACGGGACAGGTGTATGGTCATCACTAAACGTGTATCTGTTTCGGGGTATTGTATCAATTTCCGTCCCTCTGTCCAATCGGGGATGAATGGAGCTTTTCTTCAATGCGACTATCAATATACTTTTTCACCTCAGCTTCCATGTGTTGATTTTCCTGATGCCAACGCTCATTTTTTCGCTCCAGAACAACACATTCTGAAATCAGAAGAGCGAGCCCCACTCCGGCAATAGTGAAAAAAGTAATTTGAATCTGTTTGGTAGAGATTTTCATCAGTCATCTATCTCCTTTACATAAGATAATACTTCCCGTCACCGAATCCGCAACAAAAAATGGCAGAAAGTGCAGATTTTCTAATAAATAGACGCTCGCGGCGGGCATTTTGTTGCGCGTTTCCAGTATTTTTGTTAAAGACGGGCAGCAAGGGGAGGATTCGCTCGAAGTGGAGCCTTTGAGCAGCCTCGGAGGCTTCCTAGTCTTGCAGTTTTTGTACTTTCAAAAATCTAATTGCCGTTTTTGATATTCACACATAAAAAACAATTCATGTTAAATAGAAAGTCATGTTTCCCAGCTTCTAATTTCTTTTATGATATCCTCATTATTATCGCATTTATCGTTTAAATAACAGGAAAGGTGTTCTTCATTTATATAGCACAAGAACAGAAGCAAACTCTTTGCTGTTTGAATTTTCTCTTGCTTGGTAAAATATGGTATAACGGTGTTTATGTCATACACGTATTCCTTCATGTGACTCTCACTATTTAGTGCCAGTCGGCACATAAAGTTTTCGTAAAAACTTCTTTTTTCGTCAGGTATATTCTTTAGCACGCCCTCACGGCACATCATTTCCTCAAAACTCATATTATAACAAAAACTTGCGTAAGCTTCTACAACTCGTCGCATTACGTTCCCGATACCGTCGTCTTCATTCTGCTCGCTATCAATATCCGCATTTTTAGCATATGAATATACGCATTTTAACAACTTTTTATACTCGTTTGAAATTTTTCGTTCCTCCATTTTTTTGTTGGTAAGTTCCCAAAAGATATTATCTCCTGACTTACCTTTGTTCAATTCGGAACGTATTTTCACCAAATCGAAAGCAGTGCGTAAATCATGTGTCAACACTAACATCCTGCTGTTATTGTTCCCTTTTTTGATGTTGCTGAATTGATAACGAAGAAGAGACATAACACCAAGTCTATTACCTTGATCAAAGCTCGACACAGGATCGTCGATTACGATAAGCATCTCTTCCTTATAGAGGTCATCTTCTTTTTTCTTTGCAAAGAGCTTAGCAAAGAAATAGCATAATCCAAGTACGTTTCTTTCACCTATGCTGATTTTCTTAGGCGGAACCTTCCTTCCATTTATCATTAGCTTATAGCATCCCTCATCAGCTATCAACTTCACCTTTTTATCGCTAAAGAATACATATTGCAACTCCTTATTGATATATTCCAGAGCAATGTCCGTCCTCTCGATTTTTGCAATTAATCCTTTAATTTCAATGTCCACTTGTTCTTTTGCTTTAATAAGATTTAATAGATCAGTTTGACGTTCGGAGTAGGTCTTATTTGCATGTTGGTAAGTTTTCAACAATGCAGAGAGACGTTTTCTTGCCAACATTTCATTCTCTTTCAGCACCTTATTCTTTAAGGCCTTTCGTTCATTCACGGATTGATTGAATTTATCCACACTTACCGCTAAAGCTCTTATCGCATTTTTGACATTTTCTAAATGTACAGCATATTTATTCATACCGGCCTCCGTAAATGCTACTTCCATTACGCCATACAAATCCCTTTTTCGATGTTCAATTTTGGCTCGAATATTTGCCAAATCTTTGTTTAGTTGATTAAGTGCAATCGTAGCGGCAGTCTTTTCCTTGTCAAACGCTTGTTCTGGTAAGACAGATAAGGAAAGTTCAACATCATCTAAAGTCACCATAATTTCATCTAGAGCCTTACTATACATCTCGGATTCTCTATTCATGAGACGGTTCAGGAATTTGTTTATGCTCTCATAAACTTCCTCGCTGTTTTCTCTCAGACATAAGGGGCAAAACGTCCATTTTTCAGTGGCCAACTGCTGTGTTATTTTCTGGGTGTGGAACTCAGCATGATTTTGCAGGAATGTGAGAAGTTGTTGTTCGCGTTCGGTCAACTGTGGCTTTTCAATCTTTCTCTCCAACAAATTTTTCACACCATGGAGATTATTAGGTAATATCAGTGTCTCTGGCTGCCATTCTATTATTTGAGCATCACTAGTTTGCTTATATAGATTCAAATCAGCATTCAATTTTTCCCTTAATGTTTCCTCTGTATCCGTTGGCTCCTCCATGTCAAGAAGCTTATTTAGTAAGTCTTCTGTAACCTTACTTTTTACAGAGTTACCTTTCACCTCACGATCTATGTCTGCCCACCCCCCTTCTACACGCAACGCGTCTCTAATTTCACTATGGAAATACTTGGGTGAAGAAGTGTCTTTTTCGTTCTCATATTTTTCCTTTAGAATAGAAAGTTGTTCTATCTTCTTCTCTATAATAGACCTTTTTTCTTTTTGGGCAGATATCTGTTTATCCAAATCAACCTGCTCACCTATCATAACAATGGTCTCCAGCCCCTTTCCCTTTGTTTTTATATTTTCTTTTACAAAATCCTCATCAAAAACAAAAATCGAATCTTTTTTATCTTCAAAATGGCTCACGTTAAGATTAACTGCATATGACACATACCCTTCTTCCGTTTGTTGCTCTGTGTCTTTTCCAATCAGTTGTCGTATTGCTTTTGCTATAGTCGTTTTGCCACTTCCGTTACGACCATACACGATGCTCAATGGGGTTTTATTACCCCTGAACAACTCCAAATCCGTATACTCCTCGTAATAGCCTCCTTGAATCGTTATTTTTCTAAATTCTTCAAACATGAAAATTCGTAATGCTATTTGTTCATTCAATCCAAAATAACCCACGCGCCATCATTGTCTTTTCCCTGACGAACCAATACCCCCATTTTCTTTAGAGTCGATATATCTCGTTCGATGGTGCGCGAACTCACCGACAAAGTCTCCGACATTGCCTTAGCAGATATTGTCGGTATCGCTTTCATCATATGAAGCATTTTTTGCTGACGTTCAGTAAATTTCGTTCCCGACAAGTCTCCGTCATTCTTCGTGTCGGCAGACGCGTAAATAATAGTTTGAAATTGGGTTGGAGTTGATTTGAAGGTCGGCTTCAGTTCATCCTTATATCCGTCCAGAGCCTTGGTTTCATTGCAGATTCGAGTAAGGCCGCTACCTCGTTTTTCCATGTAATCCAATTGAGCCATTACATTAGCAAGAATGGGATTTCTTCTTTCTGAAGACACATCGGCTATATCGAGCTCTTGTATCAACATGCCATTGTACATCCCACCGGGTGAAGTTACAACCAAACGATCGTCATAGATATCAATATGAACCTCGCTGCCAACTACGGTATAGTCCCGATGGATAAAATGATTGACCATTGCTTCAAGAACTGCGCGTTCGGCATATTCGGGGTTATTTTTACGCCCATCAGGCAATTTTGACCAGCCTTTCTTTGTGTTTGATTTCACAAAATTCATCGCTTCACGAAGCAGCATCAACACATTTCCGGTAAACTCGGCATCATTAATAGCATCTCCCTTGGAGATGCCATCCCAGCGAGTGCAATACAAACGAGACTGCCACAAAGGACAATCATCGGCAAATAAAGCTCCTGCATTCGTTAGCATACCATGATTCGTAACCAGCCCAAAGGACAGTAGGTACTTCTTGTTCCATTCTTGGCTAATACGAGTTTTGAAAGCATTAGTCAATATTGTAAACGAATAGTCTTCAGCCTTATAATCTGTAGGTAACGAGTCGAATGTTTTATTTGATCCTTTCAATACTAACTGCATCATGTTCTCAGCGGTAGCAGGTAAGCTTTCATCGCCTACACGAACAAAGGCTATACGCTGACCATCTCCAACATAGTAATACGGAGTATAACTACCAGGATTAACCTTTAGCTGCAAAATATCAAGTCCACCAATTCCGCGAGGAATCATCTCAACATTAGGTAAAGGATCCAAGTAATCACGAATCTTGAGACTAATCGACTCACAAACTTGTTGAACATTCTCAAGGCCTTTAACCTCTCCTGTATTATCGATACCGAAGAAAAGAGAACCGCCCAAGCCGTTGGCAAAAGCACACACGCTTTTTAACCAGCTCTTAGGCTTTTTCTCCTCCAGCTTCAACTTAAAATCGTAAGCAGTACACTCACTTATCAATCCCTCAACCTTCATAACCGCAAATAGAACAAATTAGTTTAAATAAAACCCTTGATTAGCACCCCTATACATCAGAATCCCGAGTTCAAGGATGCACATGCTGTTTCCATACCACGATGAAGCTCACCGGTCGTCTTTTTCAACTCCAGCGTGCGGGTTTCATCCCTTGCAATCAGCTTCTTTACTCCATCTATGGTCATACGGTACACATCCTTTCTCCGATATGGTGCTATTGTAACATTTGGGCGGTGTAAGTCAAGCGGACCGCAGCTGTTATATCGTCATATTGCAAGAGTTTAAATTAAATATCGATGGAAACTCCGAGCAAGCCGAAGCGCAGGAAAAGACCATCCGAGTGCTGTCCGAGATGTCTGTCCGCTTGCAGACCATCGAGCACCGGATGGAGGTGTACCACATGCAGCCGCCCCCGGTGACGAAGCAATCTCCACCAGCGGAATGACCGGCAAAAGAAGACAAAAAGACCTCCGTCTTCGCCAAGGCTACGCCGAGACAGGCCGCAAGGTTAGGACGGGAGCCGTGGCTCATTCTTCCCTGCGTTGGGGGCGTCCTAGTCTTGCGGGTGGTGTTTTCTTGATTAAATTACGCTTTGAGCCCCACACGCTCTGCATAACGCTGCACAAGTAGAGCGCCGTATTCGAGGTAATCCATGTGGTCGGCATATTCAGCGCGGTATTCATCGTGCTCCCATGGCAGGAATTGGTCGCGCAATGAGCCCTCTTCCACACACTCTAGGTTGAGAAAATCAGTAAGACACTGTTGCTGTTCAGGGCTGAGGTAGTACATCCGCCATCGTTTGTAGATCTCTAGGTCAGATGTGGGTCCCGAACCGGGAAAAATAACCACCACGTTATGCAAAGCCCCCACCATGAAGCGGGGAATCAGGAAGCGATAGGCACGAGGCCCCACATAGCTCAGCGCGCAGGAACAGGCATGAAGCAGGTCATCGGGAATATCCTCCCAGTCATCTCGCTCTTCCAGCGGAGCAAGCAAAGCCTGAGCATCCGGGCTCAAGTAGTCGTCCTCGGCTTCGCCTCCAAGCAGCATTCGGGGTTCCCGGTAGCAGGTTACCCCGGAAAAAGCAGCTTTAATACGGGCTATAAGACTTTGGCGCAGCGGCGAAAGCTCCGCACCATCAGGTTCATACGATTGGCGGCGTTCGTCTATCCTCGCCAGAAAATCCTCGGCCTCGGCCAACGCATCCGAGCTGAAACAATCTAGGAGGGGATGATGGCGCGTTTTTTCAGACTTTGCCTTTTCTGCCATGCCCGCATTATATCAATTCCCTCCCCTCTATTCAAGCGTGGATAGGGATTTTCTCGTTTCATCCACCTCCACGAATGCTGTATTTCATTTTGCCTGACCTCTTACAAGCGATGTGACAGGCTCCAGAATCGTGAAGCGAATTTCATAAAACACTTCTATCCAATATATTATAATATGATTCCATCTTTTCTTGGGCTGAACGTAGGAAAAACGAAAAAAGCGATTTCCGGGCGCAAACTTCCCAAGCTGATGGCTTGTTAATTCCAGGCTTCGTAAAACGCGTCAGCGGACGGAGCCCCCAGAAAGCGAGCGATAGCGAGACTCGAAGCCGGGCAGCTCCCCCAGTCTCGGCGTAGGCTCAGCCGAAGCCGGATCGTTGCATAAATCAAAGCCCATTTCGTACGTCCTTGCATTCTGCTTCCTCCTTGACGCAGGGCACGTGCCGCACACCTCCAAATTCACGCCATGGGAAATCCACTCGGCCATAGCTGTTCAAACAGAACAACAAGCATCTGCGTTGGAGCAATACCTTAAATCCCACTCCGGGCGAGAATGGGTTATCAAACATCTTGGCTTGCCCGTAGGCATGAAATCAGCAAATTAGACATTTTGTCTACTTCTCGATCGCTTAGTCATTGCAGTGGGCTTCACTAAAGCTACGCCCACCCTAGCGCTCGCAAACCCCGCGCACCGCCCTGCCGGGTGCAAAACGCCCCCAAAAGGCCAAAAAGCCTACTTGTCTCGGCGAAGCTTTAGCGGAGACGGAAGCATGCCTACCTGTCACGGCGTATCGAAGAGAAGCCGGAAGCCCGTTTTCCTAAGCTCAAATGCTTTTTAGGGGTACTAAACATGCTTCGAATCTACAATCTGTTAATTCTGTGAGCTTCCGGCTTCGCACTGCGTGCTACGCCGCGACAAGTAGGCGGTTTTGAGTAGATGGCAACTCTGTGACAAGCAAAGATGTTTCGAACTGGCAAGCTACACAAAATCAGATATTTAAGAATCATTTTTCACTGAGTAGCAACCTAAAATGAAACATCGCTTGCAAGGGATAAAAAGACAATTTTTTCCAAGAGAGCTACTATTCTTCTATCAAAGAGCAAGCCCAGAACGAGGAAACATTCTGGGCTTGCTGACTGCTAACAGAAAAGCTATCACTTTATTTGCGTCTGCGGCGCGCAGCCAAAGCAGCCAAGGCGAGCAGGCTCAGAGTGGTGGTAGCAGGTTCAGGAATAACGACATTTACCCCACTTACATAAATGTTGCCGCTATCGTAAACCAAGGTGGTTTTGTCGTTCACCCAATCCCCGATAAAGTAATCGGATGCGTTCAATGTGACCATGGCTGAATTGGATGTGGCAGTGATACTGTCTTGCAGGAATTTTACAGAGTCAACATCACTGAAAAGCATAATCTGCGAATTCGGGTCGTATTCTGCCCCCAACGTCAAGACAAGATTTGTTTTATTCTCTGTAGTTGCTAAGAAGTTCAGTATGCCACCATCCATGGACAGATGCGCTCCATCTGCTTTCAGCGTAGCTCCACCCGCTATATTCAAATTGCTACTACTTACAATGCCCGCTATTTTGTCATTATAGATGGAAACGCTATCTGTCGAAGATAATGTAATAGCAACGTTTTCTGTTACAACTTCTGTCCGTGTTAGTGATAATGTGGCGCCTTCTTCGATATAAATATTCTTTGCTGTTACCTTAGAGCTGCCATCAGTTCCTCCTATTTCTAATGTGCCGGTCTTGTTAACTGTAATGTCATAGCTGGATGTGTTCACTTCCGCATCGGTGACTTTCATTGTGGCGTTGCTTCCGTCCGTCACGTTGATAGCATGAGTTTTCAATACGGCTTTATCTTCCACGCGAAGTGTGCCGCCATACAAATTGACCGTATTGAGCAGCTCACTTGTGCAGGAATTGGCGATTTCTGTAGCTGTTCCGGCCGTACCTCCCTTAATCTCTTTCAGGTGCGCTTCTGTAAATTTGCCGCTGAAGATAATATCTCCTGTGGCTTTTTGGGTGACGTCTTTAGCATCCTGATAATCTGCGTTCAGGCTTACTTCGGCACCGGAATAATTTCCCATGTATACCGAGTCATAAAAAGCGATATATCCTCCCGTTTTGGCGGCAAATTTCAGCGTATCAGCAGCGTTATCGGGTGCAATATACATACTGCGTAATCGGTAAGAGTCTTGCAACTTCTCATAATTATTCTCGAAAATCACACTAACGTTACCGACCAAGGAAATATTGCCCGTTGAATATATTGCGCCACCGTAGGAGGAATAGATAGTACTGGATGAGCCTAAAGAAATAACGGAATTACCAGAGAAACGAACATCTTCATTATTATTAATACTAAGACTATCAGTTGAATATATGGCACCACCATATGAACGGTTGATGTGAGCGTAACGTGCACCAGTCGTAGTAACACCTGGCAGCTGAGCCGCCGAGTTTGCGGAATTACCAGAGATGAATACATCCTTATTATTGCTGATATCTATACTGCCAGTTGAACCAATAGCTCCCCCTCTAGAGACTGACACCGACTCAGCATACTTGTATGCTGAATTGGAAAGGGCAGAATTTCCGACAATACTGACGTTCCCATTATTATTACTAATGCTGATACTATCTGTTGAATATAAGGCTCCTCCTGTCGAATCTGAATGAAAACTATTGTAAGCATTATAAGAATTTTTCGCCCTATATGAAGATGACAGAGCAGAGTTTCCACTTATGTCCACATCTTCGTTGTTACTAATATTGAATATTCCTATTGAATATATAGCTCCGCCATGAGACTCAGAATCGGTATATGCCGAGTAGTAATCAGTTGCCGCAGAATATGAGGTATTATCGCTAATATGAACATCACCATTGTAACCAATGTTACAGATTCCCTCTAAATACATAGCGCCACCGCAGGATATAGAATTATTATTCTGATATGATACTGAGTTTGCAGAATTATCACTGATGTGCAAATCCCCATTATATAATACATCTACAAGACTACTGGCACCGGGAGCAAAAATCGAGGTCCCTTGTACTGAATGCTTTTTATTAGAGACATTGTTGGAAAACAGTACATCCGGGGTGTCACTTGTTCCATCTTTCACGTTTCTTATGTATAATTTACCATTCGTGCCTAAATAGATTGCATTGCCATTAGAGCTTTCACTTTGACAAGATACTGTCAGGTTGCTAAAAGTGTCAAAAGAAAGATTATTCGGCAAATAAAAAACGGTTGATTGTCCTCCTTTAAAGCTGAGAGCAACGGGGACATAGCCTTCGGCTGTAGTGTAGATATGGGAGCCCCCTGTAACCAAAGGAGTGGTGCTCGTCCAAGCCGGATTGGTTGTAGGAGTAAAGCTTACATCTGTACTAATGCAGAAAGCATATTTATCATCCTCTGTGTTTGAGGCATAATTATTCAGATCACCAGACGAGGAGAGAGGAATCAATTCGTAGTCGGCTGGGATATCGACAGCATGGGTAACAAATGAGCCCAGCAGGGCTGTTAACACGACAATGGGGAGATGCAGTTTCATAATGAGTATATGTCTTGAGTTTTATTGATAATGAAGTTTTAATCGCTGACCAGAGAATCAAATTCTGAAATTGAATCCACACGTGAGCATGTCGCAACCTTTCGAGCAATAGCAGATTCGACCCCCTGTTGATAAAGAACACCGGTCTTATAATTCAGGTAGAAATCAGGAGAACCATGGCTAACGATGAGTTCAGACAAGACCGCAGAATCTATCTTCCATAAGAATACTCGCTTATCTAATTCACAGAAGAAAAGCCAGGGTTGAGACTTTTTCAAACGCTTAAGCTTCTTCTCAGGAACAGATACACAGCACCTGTCGGGATATTTCAACGACGTTTCAAATGCAGCAGATACATTCAGTCCTCCGGTCAGCCCATTCCTCGCCTTTCCGCCTTTGAATTTACTCGATAGACCTCGGTGTATGTGAACATTATTTAAGCGAAGAGTCAACCGACCTAACAAAACTTCCCATGCTGCGACATAATCCGCTGACTTCCTAACGGTCGGCACCTTAATCAGAATGGGGGTGACTCTTAAGGAGCGCAATTTGGCAGCAATACGCTTTTCCTCCAGTCCTTTACCTTCATAGAACAGCCATGCATAGATACGATTTCGTTCCGAATTCCAATCAAAATCCGGCCTACTGAGGATGTGCTTATTTCTATACTCAAAAGTCTGATACAAAAGAAGCTCTGTTTCTTTGAGAGAATGACCGCAGATATGCACTTCCTCGGAGCAAAGCAAACTACGCCAATCAACAGATTGTCCATGAAGTCTTATCTCGCTCCCCAACAAGTGTGCCGTATCTCTGAAATCCTGCTCTGTATAGATACACATGTCCGGAGAATTCGCATCTTCGTGCAAATGGAATACACGCTTTGAGTTTTCGGCAACGCCCAAAGCCCTTTCCATAGCGAAATCGTAATTTGTCGTCAAGATGGCTGAAAAATACGAATCGAGGGCAGCTAAGGCGTGGTGAACAAAAGTCGGAGCAAGCTGCTTACACAATACAAAAAACTCATTATTTGGACGTGTTTCCCGCCTGTCAGCCTCCTCCTCAGGCTGGGGAAAACGTTCACACAGTCCATTGTTATTAAGCTTCGCATTGCACGAAGCCACGAGATTAACTCCGTTACCTATAAGTAATACTCTTTTGCCCATTGCATATGTTCCTATTACGCCGCATAGTATACATCTCTCTGAATGCTGTATGCTTGATAAATTGTTATGTTTCAATTCATAAATGGGATTAAAAGAATCTGATGAGAATCTCGATCAACACTCTGCACTTTGCTATAACTACGCAAAAGCGCACATTTTTAATGATTTGTTGATTTTCAGTTTGACATCAGCATTCAGAGAGCTGAACCCACTTTTCACCATGAAGAACAATCGCATTGCACACAAGCTGTTGGCATGCACGGCAATATCTGAAACAGATGCAGCCCGTCTGACCTTGGAAGCTATCGAGACCCTGGGAGAATTGGCCACGGGGACAAGCCACACCGAGCTGGTGACTCTGCTCCGCAGGGTGATTCAGGCAGGCGTGGAAGCCGTGAAGGCGGCTGAACATACCGTGTCCCTGAGCGTGGCCGCTTGGGCAAGCGTGGAGGCCCGCAAAGACCTGCGCCCGACCACGCGCCGCGACCTCCGCCACTTCGTGCGCCGCATTCTGCGCGTGGAAGGCGCGGCGGACATGCCGCTGCGCTCCATGAGTACGGCGGATTGCAAGCGGATTCTTGCCGCCGCCTTCGGTGCCAGCCCCAGCAGCTACCGCAAGGGGCGCGTGATTCTCAGCAGCGTGTTCAGCTACGGCATCCGGCAGGAATGGGCGGATAGCAACCCCGTGACGCGTATCGAAGTGCCCGCCGTGCAGGAAAAGCCCATCGAGCCGCTGGGCCCGGAGGAAGTGGAAAAGCTGCAAGCGACTGCCAGCCGCCCGGAGTTCCGGGATATGCGTTTCTCGCTCAGCCTGATGCTCTACAGCGGCATACGCCCCACCGAGGTGAGCCGTCTCCAAGACGGGGATATCAACTGGGAGGAAGGGCAAGTCATCATACGCCCCCACGCCAGCAAAACGGGCGGTGGGCGGGCAGTTCCCCTACGTGGCGTGAGGGGCATCCGCAAGCGCGACCGCCACATCCCCCGCAACTGGAAGCGCAAGTGGCAGGCTTTGCGGCGAGCCGCCGGGTTCTGCCACTGGGTGCCGGATGTCTGCCGCCACACCTTCGCCACGTACCATGCCGCCATGTTCCGAAATCTCCCGGAGCTGCAACTGGAGATGGGCCACCGCGATACCTCGCTGCTGCGTTCCCGCTACATGGTACCCACCAGCAGGAAAGACGCGGAGTTGTTCTGGAAAGGCTGTCGGTGAACAATAGTAAGCCCGTCTTCGCCGGAAATTAGTCAAATTCCGGCTACGCCGAGGCGACTCTCCCTCCGAAACTCCGGGGAGTCGCGCAAGGATGCCGAAGCCTTCTGGCAAGGTGCCGGGCAGCCTCGGAGCGCAAAAAGCTAGGCAAAAGACTAGGAAGCTCCGCCGGTGGAGCCCTTGCTGCCGGGTGCGGGTCATGGTCTTGCGGCCTGTCTGGGCGTATCAACGAGGAGCCTGAGTGGTGTTTTGTGCGTTGGTTACAGTTCGGCCAGAATCATGAGAAACTCACTCATGGGGTAAGCCCCGGTCATACTGATATCCTTGTCTTGGAACACGAGGAAGTAGCGATACCCCGGCCCGGCTTGTTCCTGCCACGCTCTGCCCAAGTGCAGCTTGGCCAGCGTCTCCTCATTGGCCCGATAATCGCCCTTGGTCTCGATGATGACTATCGGATTCGGTTAAGACGAAAAAAGAAGCGGAGCTTTCCCTTTACGCCGTTGGGAAAGCTCCGGAAACTTGGAAATGTCACACTGTCTGTAGTGGATATCTGAGGAAATGATACTAAAATTAACGCTGTTGTCAAGCTTTTACTAAAAGTATAAACTCAAAAAAACTAAAAAGAAGGTGCGCAGCTGGGTGGCGAGCCCAACTGCGCTGAGCCATTAGAGCTTCACGACAAATATCACTATTTGTACAATCAGCACAATGAGCTCAATCCACGATACTACAGACATTTCGTGTTAATCTCCTCCAGTCAGGTTCAACTGCTGTTCCGTACCCTTGCGGACACGTCCCTTTAGCGGACAGGACTGGTTACTCTCCGCCGATAGGTGACGTGGCCACCTACCAGCCGAACTGATAGCGGAAGAGCAGCCGTATTCTACCAGATAGGAGTTCCTCTTTCAAGTGCTCTAAACGGAACTATTTTGACATGTTGCTCCATTATAAGGTAACAGTACCCGCGCGAATGTTGTATGTCATTTTCCATGACCTCTTACAAGCGATGTGACAGGCTCCTGAATTGCGAAGCGGATTTCATAAAACACTTCTATCCAATATATTATAATATGATTCCATCTTTTCTTGGCGTGAACGTAGGAAAAACGAAAAAAGTGAATTCCGGGCTCAATTTTTCCAAGCTGATGGCTTGTTAGTTCCAGGCTTTGGTGAGATGAAGCCACAGCCGCAAGCAAAGATATTTCGAACTAATAAGCCACAGAGCAACCCACCTGTGCAGGAGATGCCATGTCCTGAGATATCGCCCAAAACGGCAGAGTCAGCATCTCGCCGCAATACCACAGGGTTGTATAACCCACACTCAATACAGGGTCTATGGCATAATCGAAAGGTGCGGCGAGGATGCTCAGTAGCGTTTTGTTGCATGTCTCATGGGTTTTATACGGGCGCAATCGGCTCGCGGGCGTTCGCCAGATATTCCGAGCCTTTACCTTTTCCCATTCGGGAGATGGCGGTCCATTTAGAAAATCATAGTCGCCTCGCGAATCAACCTGTACCCACAGGTGCCGCCCTGTTTCTTCGAGATCTGGGCATCCCAGATAACAATCATATACCAGATTGTCGGTAATCAGGCCGTCTCTACCTCTGTACACAACCTCCGGGGCTTGCATGATTAGCAGAAAGTTGTATTGCTCTCCTTTTTTCCGGTATACAACTCCGCCCACCGGATTATTGGTGTCCACCGCCGTTTTTTCTTCTCCCATATCCCGTATTGTGCCGCCAATGTTGCTGATAATGCAACTATTCAGGAATGTCCCCGCCGCAAGGCAGAGGGCTGTGGTGGCAAGGCTTTTTTGGGAAAAGTTCCTCCTCATCATTATCATATCTCCTTACACCTTCAATGTTCTTCCTTTGTTTCCTCGGCGGTGATGGGGGAACGATCCAGCGCGCTCCAGGCCCAGGCGATGTAGGCCAAGACGAGCGGGATGATGAAGGAGACAATGGTCATGGTTTTGAGGGTAAAAAGGCTGGAGCTGCTGTTGGCGATGGTGAGCGAGCTTTGCAGGGATGCCACGGAGGGATAGTAGGCGGTGTTGTTCCACCCGGCGCAGAGCAAGAGGGCCAGCACGGCCAACACGCTGCCCGGACCGGCCAACCAGAATGAGCGCGACTTCCCACACAGACCGCCGGCCATGCCACCCAGCACCATCAGCACGCCTATGAGCAGCAGCGCGGCCACCACGGGCATGTCCAGCAGGTTGTGCAAGTATTTGTAGGGTGCCATATAGATTACGCCGCTATCCGGTGTATAGGCAAACCCGGTGGAAAGCAACCAGCACACCAGCCAACAGAGGAAAAAGACCAGGAAAAGGGCGCTCTCTATGCGGAGCCGGCGGCGGCATGTCTCGCGCAGCGTTGCGTCTGCCATGCAGCTCAGGAAATACAGACAAGCCAACACGCGGGTGAGCAATAGCACGCTCAGGCCCAGCAGCAGGTTCTGTGGCACCAATGCGGCTTCCAGGCCATGCCACGGGGTGGTCCAGTACGAAATGACGGGCATGGAAGGGCTGGCCACAGCCGCTTTGTTGACCACAAACTCGGCTCCGGTGAAGAAGGTGCCCACTGCCGTGCCGATGAGCAGCGGCCCGAGGATGCCGTTCAGCAGTAAGAAAACGCGGTAGGTGGTGGTGCCCAGCACATTACCGCGCCGCAGTTGGAACTCGTAGGAAACAGCCTGAATGACAAAGCAGAGCAGAATCGCCACCCACACCCAATACGCGCCACCGAAGCTGGTGCTGTAGAACAGAGGGAAAGAGGCAAAGAACGCACCGCCGAAGGTCACCAGTGTGGTAAAGGTCAGCTCCCATTTGCGGCCGGTGGCCAGCAGGAGCATGCGCCGCTGTTCTTCTGTGCGCCCCAGTGTCCAGATAAGAGACTGCCCGCCCTGCACGAACATGAGAAACACCAGCAGCGCCCCAAGCAGGGAGACGAGGAACCACCAGTACTGTTGCAGAAATGTGATATCGTTCATAGTTTATGCAGAAGTTTCATCTGTTTCAGGTCCGGCGGCAATGGCTTTGCCCATGATACCCAGCTCTGCCACCAGCAGGAGAGTGAAAAGCACCAGGAAAATGAAGAACGTAGTCTGCACGGAGCCGACATCCAATTTCGAGATGGCGGCCACATTCGGCAGCAGACCTTGAATGGACCAGGGCTGTCGCCCCACCTCGGCCACCACCCAGCCTGCTTGGCTGGCCAGCCAGGCCAGCGGAATGGTCAGCACCACGGCCAGTTGTGCCCATTTCCAACGCGTCACGCGCTGCCCCAGCAGCAATAGCCCTGCAAACAGCGCAATGAAATAGCCCCCCAGCACCACCATGATGCGGAAGCTATAAAAAGTGATAGACACAGGCGGTACCAACTCGCCCGGGCTCTTCAGATACCCATAGCCGAACCATGGAAAATTCTGCCGCAGCGTGGCAAGCGCCGCAGCTTTTTGCTCCGGCTCCGATGCTGCACGATACTGCGCCAGCGCCTCAATCGCCACGCGTCCGCGCCGCATCTTCTCCTCTGCCGAGAGCGCCACACTGCCATCCGGCAGGGTGTAGCCGCCCTCCAACAAATTGCGGATGCCGGGCACATAGCCCTGCAAATCGTGCGTGGCTAGGTAAGAAAGAGCGTATGGCATCTCTACCTTGAGCAGGAAATGGTCATCGGTGCTCCCGGTGGTCCAATCTGCGCCGGGGCGCAGGATACCGCCCAGCACAAGCCCCTGCTCTGCGCTGCCTTCATACAGCCCCTCTGCCGCCGCCAGTTTCATGGGCTGATACATCGCAATATCCCGCCCGCTCTGGTGCCCGGTATGAGCCGTTATCAGCGCAGCAAACAGGCCGAACCACGCCGCCACTCGGATGCTGCTCAGGGCAAACTCGCGATGCCGCCCACGCAGCAGATACCAGCAGCTCACCCCCACTACAAACACCGCTCCCAACACCCACGATGAACTCACCGTGTGGCAGAACTTCACCACCGCCACCGGAGAGAAGGCCACCGCCGCAAAATCCACCATCTCATTGCGCACCGTATCCGGGTTGAACTCCATACCCACCGGGTGCTGCATCCAGGCATTGGCCACCAAAATCCACCAAGCAGATATCGTAGCCCCGATAATCGTGAGCCAAGTAGAGGCCAGATGCGCTCGCTTGCTCACCTTGTTCCACCCAAAATACATCACCGCAATGAAGGTGGATTCCATGAAAAAGGCCAGAATACCCTCAATGGCCAGCGGTGCCCCGAAAATATCCCCCACAAACCAGCTGTAGTTGCTCCAATTCGTGCCGAACTCGAACTCCAAGATGATACCCGTGGCCACCCCCATGGCAAAGTTGATGCCGAAAAGCTTCATCCAGAACCGCGCCGTCTGTTTCCAGAACTCGCGGCCGGTGCGCACATAGAGAGTCTCCATGATTGCCATCACCACGCCCAGTCCCAGCGTGAGCGGCACAAACAGCCAATGATACATCGCCGTGAGCGCAAACTGCGCCCGAGACCAATCTACAAGGGAAGAATCAATAGCATCCATCATTCTACATCGTTATCGGGGGGTGGCAGGGGGGCCATGCGCTCGGTCAGTTCTGCAGAGACTGCTTCACCCTTCTCCTCCTCCCCTCCCTGTAGGTAGGACGGGAAGAAAAACACCCGGAGCACGGCAAACATGATAAAAAGCTTGATGAGGATGATACACCACAGCGTGCGCCCCAGAGTCATGCTCCGGAACCCATCTGCATAAAAGCGTATCACCCGATTCAGCATTGCAGCATGATTATACCCGCAACTCCTGCGCGCACGCAAGCTCAAAATGCTCATCCACGTGATACCGACCGCCAACCCCCGGGTTTTTATTTTTTCTGGCGCACAAGAACCCGGTGGGTATCATTGGCTATCTTGTGCAATTTGCCCTTGATGTAGAGCATGGTGCTTCCGGTATAGAAATACACCTCCCGATGGGGGGAGACACGCACAAAATCCTGTTGATGCAAACCACTGCGATTGGGGCCGTAGTGCACCGATGTATTGCGAGCAAACTCCACGACCCACCCGCTTGCAGGGGCAACAAAGGTGCCACTCGGGGTCTTGCTCCACGAACGCAGGCCGGAATCCGTGCCATCCAAGCTCTCCAAGTATTCTTGGATGGCAGCGGCATCTTCCAAGTTGCCGCTGCTGCCCATCTTCTTCATGCGACTTTGCAGCGCAGCCTTGAGCTTTTTGCGGGGCTTCTCCATGGTCTTACGCATGCTATTCCAAAACTTCCCCTCCATCTCGGACACAACAGCCGAGCCCTTTTTAGCTATCGTGCCTCCGGCTTGCAAATGCTCGCATTTTCCGCCATCTGCCAGGGGGAATCTGCCTACCTGTTTTGCATTCTCCACAAACCAGCATTCCTTATCATCTACAACGACAAAGTCGCGCCCGGCGTAGGTCACGCGGCGGGGGGGACCGGACTCACTCTTTAACTGCCCGGAAACGAATGTAAACTTACCGCCCTTGCCATCTACCCACTGATTACCCTTAAAAAAGTCCGGTGCGTCCACACCATACGATGATCCATCCTTGAGTTCACGCCCCGCTTCCACAGACGCAGCATAATCAGCCAATTCCTTGGCCGAAGAGTAATCCCCTTTGTCCTGTAATGCCGCCACGCGTTGGCGCAATGCGGCCAAAAAATCACCCTTGCGCTTCGCGAACATCTTTTCATAGTGCTCGTTATACGAATTGACCAATCCTTCAACGCAGGTAGGAGGCTCAGGCAAATCCCGGCCCCAACACGACAAGGCCGCAACCATTAACAGAATGAGGGAACAGGCTTTCATGCAATGCATCATATCATTGAGCCAAACAATACACAAGCTCTATTGTGAGGCCGTGTAGAAAAACGCCCCATCATACCTCCACATCCGGTCACAACAGGAAACGGCGCCCCGCCTGCATGCGTCTGCAAACGAAGCGCGTGCATCAAAAGACGACTTACGTTGAAGGGCCAACGCCATGCTCCCTGAACAAGGAGCGTACGTTCCCTTCCGGCGGGAGTGACTTACTTTTTGCGGCGTTTTTTGTAGACAATGCGCCACTTCCCGCCAATCACCATTTGGCGGCAGCCCACCTTCTCCACTTTGCGGATAAAGGCTCGGGAACAATTTTGTGCGGCGCGGTCGCGCAGGCGACGCACAAGTTTCTTATCCGCCAGAGTTTGTTCCATGAGCGAAAGCGCGGTGAACTTATAGCCGCAGTGGAAACCATAGTAGCGGGGATGGTGCACCAACTCTGCCACGGAGATAGGTGAACCCTCTGCCGGCTCCACAATGGGTGAGGTCGGCGGCAGAGAAAGAGACTGCTGCGCAGCGGATACGCAGGGGTAGATGAGCCCAGAAGCAGGAGCTGCGTTGAGCACCCGCAAGGTGGCATCTGCCGTGCCGCACAAGGCCAAGGGAGAGGCCCCCGTTTCCTGAGCCAATTTGGTGATATGCCCCAGCTCGTTGTCCATTGCTTCATCCACATGAGAGATGGGGCGGGCATTGATGAGCTCTAGGGAGTTGTTATTATAATAAGTCTCAGCCAGGCGCACGGCTTCGGGGTGCAGGTCGTTGATGTGAATGCAATTACCGCCCAAAAAGAGGCGGCGCACTTCTTCCTTGGCACGGCGAGCGGTGTTGGTGGTATCATCGCACACAAAGACGTAGGCGCGAAGCGGGTCCACACCGATACTGCTTTGCGCATGGCGGCGGCTGCCGGCAAAGTTGTCGTTGGCGTTGCCAATCCACAAGGGGCGATCCCAGAAGGTACCGTAAGAGATTTTCTTGATGTTAGCATAGCCATCATTAGAAAGCACCACGGGCTTCATGTAATAGAGCATGCCGTGTTTGCGGAGAATGGCCTCCACATCTTTGTTGTGCGCAATATCAACACGCGAGTGCAGATTCACCACGTGAGCCGAAGGCTGCAGGCGCACATACTCGATGGCCGTGTAATCCGCATAGGTGCGGTCCAACCCTTGCTCCAAAAACCACTGCGAGTTGTAGTCTACCGATTCCTGTACCTCCTGCACCTGCACGTCCTGCCCATACAATGCGGCGCAAGCCAGCTCGGTTGCCCCATCCACAATCTCTCCATTGCGGCCTATTGTAATGGCTCCCGCAGGCACACCCTCGCGCTGCACACGGTCGCACAGTGCACAGAAATCCTCCCACGCAGTCTCTCCGGGGGTACTGCCTGTCAGGATACCATGCTGTGCCAAATAAAGGTCTTTGTAAAAGGTGGTAGGTACCTCCCGATGAGCCGCGCAGGCGTATTTCATCACGAGGTCGAAACGCGTGCCGTTTATGAGTATCTGAAGTGCATTCATGGTGTTCAATTTCCGGTGACTGGGTGAGGTTGCGGTGCTAAGCCGGCGTTTCAGCTTCTCGATTGCCGCCCTAACATCTAACATATTAGCATTTTTTTTTGCAAATGGCAAGAAAGAACAACAGTTCGTGGGCAAAAATAGCTGATTATCTATGGATTGTGTCTATGCAGGCATCCTCGGGACAGCTGCAAACTATTTTGATGGGGTAGAAAGCTGGAGGAAGCGCATGATTTGCTCCTTCATCCCCTCCACAGAACGGACCGAACCTTCCGGAGACAGGTGGAAAGAATCATTCATGAGAAGCGGGCCGCCCTCCTGCCAAGCTTCGAAGCAACCATCGCTCAGCAGGGCTTTTTCTTGGTGAATGAGCGTGCACAGGCCCTCGGCTTCCAGCTGAGAAAGCATAGCATTGATGCGCCCTTGCGCCGCACCATATTGCTCTTGGGTGCAGGAGATTTGGCTCATATCCACGGGTTGCCCCAGCAACTTGCAACGGCGTATGTACTTGCCGGGATTGCCGGCGGCGACCTCCGGGATGGCGGTGAGAAGCGCCACTTTTTTGCCGCGCTTTTGAAGTTCGAGCAGGAAACCACGCAGCCCGGCCGCTGCTTTTTCAAACTTGACACGCCGTACAGGCTTGCCCTGCATATCGGCATTCAGCCCACCGTTGCGCACCATGCGGTGCGCCCAGCATTGCACGATGATTATTTTTTCCAGCTCGGGGTGAGCATCCAGCCACGCAAAGAAAGCCCGGTAGCACTCCGGGGAGAAAAAGTAGCGGTTGCAGGTGTAATTATTGAACGGGGTGACATAGAACGGGCAGTGAAGCACCGTGAAGCCGGCATCGCGGCCCACGGTGTTGAGGCCGTGGCGCAGAGCCCCGGCATGGCTATCCCCAAACATGATGCAATCCGGCTTGCGGGTAGCATCCCCCAGCAGCAGCAAGCGATTTTCCGGCGGCACAAGAGCCGCCCCATCAGCGCCCACATACTGCACCACACCTTCGTGGTCGGACTTGAAGGGCTGCAGCAAGGTGGCATCATAGGCGGGGTCACTCAGCGCATGAAGCTGCTTCACCTTGGCACTTGAGATACTGTTGATTTCCGGATGCAAAGCAGGAATGCCATCAAACCACCATGCAGCCCCCATCACACCGACGGGTACCACCGCTGCAGCCAAGGTCTGCGGCAGGGTAAAGCGGCGCTTCTCTACCCCATGGTAGAGCAACGCTGTGCCTACAACGGATAAGAGCATGATACCACCATAATCCAACCAGCCAAGTTCGGGCCCTGCCAGCCATTTCCAGTAGACAATGATGGGCCAGTGCACCAAGTAGAGAGAAAAGGACACCGTGCCAAGCCACTGCATGAGCTTGTTGTTGAAGAAACGCAGTATCAGCCCGCCGCCGGCGGGCAGCAGCCATACGAGGGCACACGCCGCCAAAACGACAGGCAAGTTGTTGCGTTTGAGCCCCTTGAATGAGATAAAAGCCTCCACCAGCAGGAATACCAGCAAGAGCAAGCATGTCCACTTGCACCACTTGCCGGGATTCTTGAGCGTGGGCAGCAGCAATATGCCACCCCCCAGCAACAGCTCCCACACGCGCCCTGTCGTCCAGTAATAAGAGTACCCCGGTAAGGGCATGCCGGAAAAGAATCCGGCCTTGCTCAGGCTCTTGGCAATTTGTGGCACATTCCAAATCACAAAAGATATCAGCGCGATGCTGCCCAGCACCCACATCACCCGCTTGCGCGGCCAGCGGCACATCAACCACCACCCCAGCGCAAAGAACAAATAGCACTGCAACAACACAGATAGATACCACGTGTGCACCAGCGGCAGTTCGGCCACCCCGGCATCAAAGTATCCATCCGATACCGCCTCCAGATACACATTGGAGGTACCGACCAGCGCGTTTAACCCGATGATGGCCGTCTTCTCCAGAGAGTCCGCATCAAACAATGGCATGGCGGCTAATACCACCAACAAACAGGTAAGCAAATAAGCCGGGTAAATGCGCGTCACGCGCCGGCTCAGATAGCCCCCCAATGCGGCCTCCCCCGGGGTCTTCATGAATCCCTTCATCAAAAAATATCCGGATATCACTAAGAAGATATCCACGCCAATGAAGCCATGCGGCGCCATGCGCTCCTGCATGTGGTAGAAAAAGACCATCACGATGGCAAGTCCACGCAAGCCGTTGATGTGCGAGAGGAAAGATGCTGATTTTTCTGTAGACATAGGCTCAAATGCTGCTTGCATGTTAACGCATTTACAATGCGATACACTGAGCTATTTGAGATAATATACAGAAAATCAATAAATTACATCAGATGAAGGGCAACAGATACATGAAGGAAGATGATTATTTCTTCAATGTATTTGCTCCTTACTTAGTTGATTTTTTGCTTTTTGCAAATATTGGCTTGCATATCGCATTGTAAATGCGATACACTGCTTGCGTGGGGAACTGCCCCCTCCACATGAGTGTTTAGCAAGAGGCATCATCTGCCAAGAGGTAGCGTAGGAGCTCATCCACCGTACCAAAGAGTGGGGCTCCGGTAGCAGCCAGGGGACCTACATCTGCATAGCCCCACGCAACGAGTGCCAAATCACAGCCGGCATTGGTGGCGGTGTGCGCATCGTGCAGAGAGTCGCCCACCAAGGTGAGGCGGGATACATCTACCCCCCATTGGGCTGCAATGTGTTGGAGCGCCACAGGGGATGGCTTGCGGGGAAACTCCGCAGAGTGCCCGATGACCGGGCTGAAGGGTGTAGTGGGGAAGAGAGCCTGCACCATGGGAGCCGTAACCTCGTGCGGTTTATTGGAAAGCACCGCCAAGCGCGCTCCCTGAGCCGCCAAGCGGGAGAGCATGATACGCACTTCCGGGAAGGGGGTGGTGTAGAGTCCCTGCCAGCAGTGGGGGTACTCTCGGCGGAAATGCTCGTGCATGGCTTGCAGCTCCGCAGCCGGAGCAGCGGCCTCATCTGCATAGCCTAGGGCACATGCACACAGATGGCGTGCGCCCTGCCCTATCATACGGCGCACGGCGGAGCGGGCATGCGGAGCACGCCCCATGGCCGCGAGGGCGCGGTTCACGCCCTCGGCAATGCCGGGCAAGGATTCGACAAGGGTGCCGTCCAGGTCGAATACAATGTAGCGTTTCATCAGCGAATGTAGCCGCGCTCAGAGGTCTTGAGGAACTCCAGCAGTTTCTGCACCTGCGGGTTGGAGCCATACTTCTCGTCTGCCAACACAGCATCAATACCGATTTGGGCGCTCACTTTCTTATCCAAGAAAATCTTGCGGTAGGCGAACTTGAGGGCGCGCACATCTTCCTCTGCCATGCCGCGGCGCTGCAAGCCGATGCTGTTGACGGCGCGCACGGCAGCGGGGAAGCCTTCAGCAATCATGAAGGGGGGCACGTCCTGAGCCACGCGGGCACAGCCGCCAATCATGGCGTGGTCGCCCACGCGCACAAACTGGTGCAAGGCCGCAAAACCGGAGACGATGACCCAATCGCCAATGTGGCAATGGCCGGCCACGCCTGCGTAGCCGGAGAAGATGCAGTGGTTGCCCACCTCGCATTCATGGCCTGCGTGGGAGTTGATGAGGAAATTGTTGTAGGAACCGATGATGGTTTTGGTCTCGGGGGTGGTGGAGCGATTGATGTTGCAGTTTTCACGGAACACGTTGTAATCTCCCACTTCCAACCAAGTAGGCTCTCCCTTATACTTGAGGTCCTGTGTTTTGGAACCCACCACAGCAAAGGGGAAGAACTCATTTCCCTTGCCGAAGGTGGAAGGGCCATCAATGAAAACATGACTGTGAAGCACGCAACCCGGGCCCAACTTCACATGCGGGCCAATAACGCAAAAAGGCCCTACCTTGACATCATCCGCCAGCTCAGCTGTCGGATCTATAACCGCGCTAGGATGTATCTCTGCCATAGCGTCATTCTATCGCTATGGCCCGGCGGCTTCAAGGAAAAAATGCGGGAATTTGTGCTCAGCGGGGCAAATGCGGCACAAATCGGCAGCAAAACACGGCGTTTCCCTCTGCATAGAGGTGCACATTGATACCATCTGCGGCGCGGAAGACGCGGTAAGCATCATGCTCTGCCGGGGGCCGTGGCATGAAACGCCCCACGCGGTCGGGAGCAAGCACAGCCGAACGCAACACACAAATGAGCCTGCGGTCACTCATGGCAAGCATCTGCACGTAATCATCTGTAGGCAGGCGGAGGGTGGGTATGTTGTGTTGCACGGGCGGAACTATTGCAGGAAATGCTCTATTTGTCAAGGTTAATGTGCCCCTTCACGCAGTGTAAACGCCCCCGGGGTGTAGCGAACGGTCGGTTTTTGGCCTGGGGTGAGCCACACTTCGAGGATATCAAAGCGGATGGGAACCTCACGCCCGAGGAGTAGGAGCCAGCGGAGAGCCCCGCTACGTTGTTTTTGGCGTTTATGGCGGTCAACCGCGCGGGCGGGGGCGCCAGAATCCGGCGAAGTAGTGGTTTTAACCTCGCAGAAGACGAGGGTATCACCTTGGCGGCACACGAGGTCAATTTCGCCGGCATCCCCCCAGCGAAAATTGCTGCGCAGCACGCGCATGCCGTGGGCACGCACCCACGAGGCTGCCACCAACTCGCCATATTGGCCCACGTAGGCAGTATCAGGGCGGGTGTCAGAATCCCAGCGGAAGCTCCATCTGTGCAACAGGTGCAAACGAGCGGCGATGATGTGGCGTAATTCCATATTGCTGGATGGCTTGCATGTGTTGGCGGGTGCCGTAGCCGGCGTGGCGGTCGAAACCATACTGGGGGTAGAGCCGCGCGAGTTCCTGCATGTAGTGGTCGCGCGATACTTTGGCAAGGATACTGGCGGCGGCGATGCTCAGGCAGCGGGCATCCCCTTTCACCAAGCTGCGGGAGGGGAGCGGAAAACCCGGCACGGGGAGCCCATCAATCAGGCACATATCCGGCAGCTGCGGCAACCCCTGTGCAGCACGGGCCATGGCCAGATGTGTGGCGCGCAGGATGTTGAGCTTATCAATTTCTTCCACATCTGCCCGGGCTACACATTTAAGCACGCGCTCATCTGCCATGAGGGCGGCAAACAACTCTTCCCTCTTGCGGGCGGTGAGCTTCTTGGAATCGTTGAGTCCGGGCAATGAATACCCTTGCGGCAGGATGACAGCCGCCGTCATCACCGGCCCCGCCAGCGGGCCACGGCCTGCCTCATCAATCCCGCACACGCAACGATACCCCGCCGCATAGGTAGCCATTTCCTCCTGCATGTCAGGGCCGGTGGGGGGGATGAGCGGGTTTTGCTTTTTCATGGGGTCTTGTTCCCTTTCTTTTTGGCACGCTCAAGCACATCTTTGACCGAATTACCTTCTTTGATGGTGTGCAAAGCCTCAATATCATCTAAATAGCGGCTGATGTGTGTATCCGGCCCCGGGGACTCTCGCCGCAGCAGACGCATGGCATCCATGTAGTTCTGAAAACCGCCCTTATTGGCATGCCCCAGGTGGGTAATTTCGTACCAGTCCAAATAATCACGGCCACGGATGGAGGTGGCCACGTAGGCGGCGCGGAGCTCCCGCAAGGGCAGCAGGATGTTTTGCACGGCATCGGGGGAGGCACCGTTGAGCAGCTCGCCAATGGCACGGCAATATTCTGTGATGATGGGGCGGTAGCCGGGGAAACAGCGGTGGCTCAGATCCATGAGTCTTTCCACCACGGGGCGCATTTGCTTGCGCCAATCAGGGACATCGGTGAGGGTATACACATCATCCGCATTCACGGGAAGCGGCGTGGCGGATTCCTCATCATAGAACATGATGGTGAGCGCCTCATTCAGGTGCTCCTCTGTTTCCATGGGTGTCAGCGCTTCTGTGGCACGTGGCAGGGAAAGGGCCGCAAGTTCCAAAGCCCACCATTTGTTGAGCATGTTGGCATCCACCCCCAGCTCATAGAAGTGTGAAGCGATGATTTCCTTGGGGGAGCCTTCCGACATGATGGCATCTGCCACGAGCTCTCGCAACTGCACCAAGCCACCGGGGCGATTGATGAGGCTCATCATCAACACGCCGCAGGACACCTCATACACTTGGCGGGTGGTGGCATCCAGATTCCACGCATTTTCGGTGGAGATTATCTCCTCGGGCGAGAGCATTTCCGCCCGCTCAAACAAATTGCGATACAGGCGGCGGTCTGCCCTGCCCGTCTTCCACAGCACGGCCTGCTGAATACCGGTGACCAACCACGTGGGCAGGTTGATAGATTCCGGCAGGGCATCGGCGCGCACATCTCGCAGAGCCCGCTCATAGAGCAGCATGGTGATGATGGCGTTGGAAAGCTTATCCACATCTATACCACCGCCGGGATAGATACGAATTTGCAGGTTGGGTTCGTGGCCGATGATGCTGATACGGGTGCGAATAGGATTGGGGCGCGGAGAATCCGATGGGTTGCCGAGGAGGCGGATGGAGATACCGTATTTCCAATCAGCCTCCATCCCCAGTAATTTATTGACATGGCCTTTGATTTCATCTGCCTTGGTGGCGATGGCGCCCATGCGCAGCGAATCGCCGCCGCTCACGGAGAACATGCGGGATTGAGACACCACGTGCTCATCCGGTTCTTGGGCTTCCTGAAGCGCTTTTTCAGCGGCGCGCTGTTGAGCAGCGGTGGGTACTTCCTGCTGCAGCAGCGGAGCTTCTTCCTCTGCTACGGGCGGGGCGGACTCTGTATCCTGAGCCGTTGCGAGGGCACAGGAAAGCACCCCGGTGGTCAACAAGTTCAACAGCTCATTCATACGCATGACAGCATCATAGTAGCAGATGTTTGCACGCGCTTCAAGGCCGTATTGTGTATTGTACACACGCGCCGAAAATATGTTTCGTTGTCCCGCCCCATCAGGGGATAGCGCCGGCATTTATGAGAAGCTGCCGCTTGGTGGGGCTTTGCACATAATGCAACGGCATGCGGTGCGCGTGGTCCACAGCATTCACATCTGCCCCGCGGCGTATGAGCACGCGGAGCATCTCATCCGGGCAAGAAGAGGCCGCCGCATACATGAGCAGACTGCGCCCATGCTCATCTGTGGCATTGGCGTTGGGCCACGCGGTGAGAATACGCTCCAGCAGGGCTTGATTGCCGCAATCCATGGCTTGACAAATGGCACGATAGGCCTCTGCTTGATTCGTGGGCATGGGCTCGGCCTCTGCCAATTTGGCTACGATGGGCGCGGCATCTGCCCCGGCAGCCTGGGCACAAGCCAGCGTTGACGGAGAACCCGGTTGGGTGATAGCGGGATCGGCCCCTGCTTGCAGGAGCAAATCAAAAGCCTCCACCCAAGCTGCCGAAGCGGCGAGTTTGAGCGCCGTCATGCCGCGTTCATCCACAAGATTCGGATTGGCCTTGGCACGCAACAAAACACGCATCGCGGGCAGGTTGCCGCACTCCACCGCCGTCATCAAAGCCGTGCGGCCATAGCGGTTGGTGCTATCCACATGGGCCCCACTCTCCAACAAAAAGGCCAGCATGCCTCTAAAATTGGCCACAACAGCATTTTGCAGGGGGGTATTGCCGGGGAACTGTGAATCGGGTGCGGAAAAAGCAGCTGCATCCTGTGCAGCTGCGCGCAGTTGGCGCTGCAGGGACGCCGCCGCCGCGCGGTCGCCCGGCTGGGTACAGTGCTCCGCTAAAAAGCTTGCAAAATAGGTGGCATCATCCAGCGAAAGCAGGGGGATGGCGTTCATCTCATTCGCACCCACACTCGGCAACCGCGAGGCAATCTCCAAGGCAACTTTCGGGTGGCCGCAAGCCACCGCCATGCGCAGGGGGAGACGGCGCTGCACCGTGGGGTCTGCCCCGGCATTGAGCATTTGGCGCACCAGCGGCAAGCTACCGCCACAGGCAGCATACACCAGGGGTGTGCGCCCCTTGGCATCCGGGGCATCTTTCGGGTTGCCTGCCATGATGTTATATGCCACGGCATTCCCTACAGCCGCGGCGTACATGGGAGCGTTGGCGCCTGATTTATCGCGTTCATGGGGGGAAGCCCCATGCTGCAACAGCAGGCTCACCACCTCTGCCGGGGCAAAGCGAGCCGCTTCCATGAGTGCTGTATTGCCCGTGCGGTCACGACCGGTGGGCTCAAAGCCCATATCCAAAAGCGTGCGCACCAAATCCGGGTCACCACCGCGCGCCGCCGCCATAAGTAAATCATACCCATCATGCGTCTTGAGTGTGGGGCTCACGCCCTTGCTGATGAGGTCGTAAAACACGAGTGTATTGCCCCCCATGGCGGCGTAGTGCAGACACGACCACCCGCGGCGGTCGCGCGTGGTCGGGTTGGCCCCGGCATAGAGCAGCTCGCGGCATACCCGCTTATTGCCCCCCATGCAGGCATACTGAAACAACGTCGTGCCATTGGCATCTGCCGCCACCGCTGAGAGGGGCGCCAGCTTGTACACCTTCGAAAAAATCTCATACGCTCCCCCCTGCGCCGCCAGCATCAGCAAACACACATCCCCGGGTGCCCGTTTGTCAACCTTGGCCCCCTCTGCCAATAAAAGTTCAAATATCTGCACCTCACCCGCCTGCGCCGCCAGCATCAAAGCGGTGTGGCCTTGTTGGTCCACTGCGTCCAGCTCTCCACCCATGCGGATAGCATGAAGTGATGAGGCCAAGCGCAGGCGCAACTTTTTCCGGTGCACGGATGCCCCATCCGCCTTTTTCTTGAGCTGCACCACCGCCTCTTGATACACCGTGGGTGCCGCTGCCCAGAGCCCGGCAGCCGCCACGCACCACAAAAGCCCACTCAGCACTGTCCGTCTCATACTCTCTCACTTTACCACACGCCCTCAACCATGGCAAGAAATATAGACGCTGCAAATGCGTATGCAATAGCAACTAAAAAACGCAACAATCAGCCTTTGCCCCACGCGATTTAGCTTGAGTATTCGGCAAAGTATGAGATAATGAGCATAGCCTATGCAAGAGGATACAGATCAGTTTTACAAAGAGCCGACCAAGAAAGAGTGGACCGGCTTCTGGACGCTCATCGCAGTGCAGGCACAAAACGCGTTCAACGAGAAAGCGGTACAATTTTTGCTGATACCGCTTGGTGTGTGGTTGTGGGGTGCAGAGGGGAGTACATTAGAGTACATGCTGGGCGCGATTTTCGTGATACCGTACATCTTATTTTCACCGTTGGTGGGGTGGTTGGCAGACTGTTTTTGCAAGACCCGCATCATTCAAGTGATGAGCATTGTGCAAATTTTGGTGATGGGGTGCATGCTTTTCTGCTTTTACCAGCACGACATGCGCGCCGCCATCATTTGGTTTGCGGTATTTGCCACGCAAGCCACCATCCTAAGTCCGGCCAAGAAAGGCTTGGTGAAAGACCTGCTGGGCTCGCGCTACATAGGCTATGGCTCAGGCATCATTGAAATCAGCTTGGTATTTGTGCTTCTTTTGGCGCAGATTGGCGTGTGTTTCTGGTACAGCTACCTGCTGGATACCTATTCTGTAGAGGCAGACGGCATTCAAGAAGCCGGCTGGAGTGCCGCCATCCTGCCCACGTGGATATTCATCATCCTGGCCGCTCTGGTGGCTGCCGCTTCGTACTTGGTGCCGCGGTACCCGGCAAAACAGACCCGAAAGTTCAGCTGGAGCCTTTTTTACGAGCACTTTGTGCAGATGAAGTACCTGTGGAAAGACCGTCTACTGCGTCTCAGTGAGCTGGGTATTGCCTATTTCTGGTGTTTGGCAGGCTCTCTCTTCCTGATATTGATTCAGATTGCCAAAGACATGCAGCTGGCTGATCCGAACGTGGATTTCAGCATGCAATGCGGCATCCTGATGGCTTGGCTGGGCAGCGGTGTAGTGACGGGTGGTGCCATAGCCTCCCAGCTGTGCAAGGGTAAGAATGAGTTGGGGCTCATCCCACTGGGTGCCATTGGCATCACCGTGTGCACCTTCGTGCTGACCGTGCTGGATGCAGATACCATTGCCAGCCACGTATTCCTCTCACTCACCGGGGCCTTTGGAGCTGCTTATTTGGTACCGCTCAATGCCTTCCTGCAAGATAGCTGCGACCCCGCCAACCGCGGCAACATCATTGCCGCAGGCAACTTGTTCGACAACCTGATGGGCTTAGTGGCCGTGGTGCTCATGTGGCTGATGCATGAATACGGCTATACCCCGAACGATCAATTCTTCGTACTCTTCCTGATGAGTGCCTTCATCATGGTCACCTCTCTGCGTCTCATCCCGCAGGAGTTCATCCGCATGGTGGGCATTTGGCTGCTCAGCTTAGTGTACCGCCCGCGTGTCATCAATGGCGAGCGCATTCCGGAACGCGGTGGTGCCCTCATCGTGGCCAACCACGTCACCTTCGGGGATGCTCTCTTCCTCACCATGATTTGCCCGCGGCCTGTGCGTTTCGTGGTGTCGGAAGAATTCATGATGACACGGCTCTTAGGCTGGGTGCTGGAAATTTTCAACTCGCTCCCCATTTCCAGCAAAAACCCGCGCGAAGCCCTCACCAATGCAGCCGAAGGGCTGGAGGCCGGCGATCTTATCTGCATCTTCCCGGAAGGGCAGCTCACCCGCACCGGGGCTCTCACCCCTATCCGCCGCGGCATGGAAATGATTGCCCGCCGTGCACACGCTCCCATCATCCCGATTTACATGGATGGACTCTGGGGCAGTATTTTTTCCTTCCATCGCGGGCGATTCTTCAGCAAATTGCCGCGTAAATTACCCTACCACTTCACCGTGGCTGTGGGAGAGGCGCTGAACCCGGAAACCTTTAACAGCCGGCAGGTCATGCGCACATTCCGGCGTCTGTCGGCCAACTGCTTGGAAGCCTCCGATGCCGGCAGCCGTGATGCTCTGGTTCGCGAATTAGAAATCTATGGGAACAAGCCCTTGGTACACTCTTCGGAGGGTAGCCTCACAGGTATTCAGGTAGCAGCCGCGCTCATCAGTCGCCAAGCAGCTTCTACGCACCCGGAGCTGCTGCGCAAATGGCTGCAATTACTCATCGACGGCACGGAGGATTTGATTTCCCTGCACCGCTACTGGATGAACACCGCTCAGGTGCGGCGCATCAACTCCCTGAAGGAGCGGTCGCGCCACCCTCTGCTCACCACGGTGGGGCATGGCGAGCCCTGCGAGCTGGTCATCGCGGTGCTGTGGCCCATCCTCACCCGCACACCCGTGCATCTGATTGAGCATCCCGGCACACAGATAGATCCCTGCATCTCACAAATAGCAGGTGGGGCACACATGCGCCGCATCTTACTCAAGGCCATTCCACCCCGCCAAATTCCTTTCTATGATTTCAGCGGAGGGCCTGATATTTCCACCCCCAACACACGCTGGAGGCCGTGTTTGGTCACGGCAGAGGGCATTGTCATCTCCATGAGCACCGGCCACAGCGTCTTCAAAATCAACGATGGCACCATTCAGCTGGGCGTGCGGCCGCGCACGCGTGGTCTACTGCTGCCCTGTTTCAACGTTGAGCAAACAGCAGACGGAGAGAACACCATCACGATGCTCACCGGCCCCAGCCTGAGCAAGCCCTATACCTTGCCGGAGAAGTTGTATCTGGATGAAAGCGGCTTCCTGGCCCAGCTTTCCTAATGAGCCAACACACCATAACCGGGCAAGCGAACCATTTCCGCGCACGGTGGTGGTGTGTTGTTTTTTGTGCCCTTGCGGCCCTTGCGGGGCTGGGGGGCGGGGCTTGGCTCATCGCCGGAGAAGGTGTAGGTGTACTGGGAGTGAACAACAGCGTACCATGGGGGTGGGATGTTGTTTCATTCGTCTTTTGGATTGGCTTGGGCCACGCCGGCACCCTCATCTCCGCCATCCTGCTGTTGAGCAGGCAAAAGTGGCGCAATACCATTGCCCGGCATGCGGAATTGATGACACTGTGCGCTATCATCACGGCAGGCATCTTCCCGCTGGTGCACGTGGGGCGCGCTTGGATGCTGTGGACAATAGCGCCGCTACCCGTAGCCAGCGGCGTGTGGCCCAACCTGAGCTCGGCCTTGCTGTGGGATGCCGTGGCCATCGGCTCGTATTTTGTGCTATCCCTCCTTTTCTGGCTCATTGGCATGCACGGTGAGCAAGCGGGGATGAAGAGAAGCCGCGCCTTGTGGGGGCGCACCTGTGTGGGGCTTGCGGTGGTGCTCACGGTACTGGTCATCACGGTGCACAGTGTAGTGGGCTGCGATTTTGCGGTGGTCTTTCGCTGGCATGCCTTGGGAATACCGCCGTATTTTGTATGCGGAGCCCTGCTCAGCGGCATGGCCGCAGTGCAGTTGATAGAGCTATGCCTGCATCACCCCGCCACCGCAATAGATACCACCTGCCGGGAGCGCCTGGCACGGCTCACGCTCATCTTCAGCATGGCCATGGGGCTTTTCTATGCCGCAGAACTATGGGAGACCCCACAGCTTTTTTTGCAGGGGGAGTATAGTATCATGTGGGTGCTCAATGTCGCAATACCGGCACTTTATTGGTGGGCTGCGGCACGCCGAAACCGCCGTTTCATCGCCTGTTGCAGCATGGGCATTTTGATAGGCATGTGGTGGGAGCGCGTGCACATCATCGTATGCCGCTCCATCAGCTTCACAGAGGGCAGCTACTGCCCCAGTCTCATTGATATTGCCATGCTGCTGGGGGGGATTGGACTCTTCCTTGCGCTCTTCCTAGCCATCGCTCCCGGCATGCCCCGCGAACAGCTTGACCCCACAGCAGAGGCTATGTCTCCCCATGCACCCCGCACAGGATGGGTGGCCACCCTTGGTGGTATCTGCGGGGCAGTCACCTTGCTGCTGTGGTGCCGTCTCACGCAAGGAGCCGATACGGCCGGTAGCCTCACCTACCGCCCCATGGGCTACCCCTACATCCTGCCTCCCCTGCTGGTCTGTACCTTGCTGGGGGCAGGCTTGGCCATGGTATTGCGTTATATCATCTGCACAAGGAGGTGGAAATGAAAGCACGCATTCTCACCCTAGCCTTGTTGCTTCCTGCGGCTGCCCTGCTTGTTTGGCGCGTGGAATGGGATCGCACCTTCTTACCGGCCCGGCTGCAACAAGACATGACCGAGCGCAGCCGCGCTCCCCGCCCGCATCCCGCCGGGGCAATACCTTTTGAGGGCAACAAGCAAGCTGTCTCCACCGATTTGCTTTACCGCCAACATTGCGCCGCCTGCCATGGCGAAAACGGGGCTCCCCCCCCGCACCTTGCCACCTTCCCCGGCATGCCCCAAATCCCCCAACTCTGCCCACCTCCACCGGATACCTCTACTTGGGAAGAGAGCATATCCCAAGGGCGCGGGGCCATGCCCGCCTATGCCGCTCTGCTCTCCCCTGAGCAGATACAAGCCCTGATAGCATACATCCCCACCTTGGAGCAAAAGGCAAGTGCCCCGCCCCCGCGGCCCAAGCCCCGCGCAGCCGCGCAAACAGATACCCCGCCCCCGCGGCCCGTCTGCTTGCATTGGGCATGGGGGCGCGCTTGGATATCATTCCTGCTTTCACTCCCATTGGGCTTAGCGTTCCTGCGGGGTATCATGCCGCATACAAAGGGTGCACACCTGCCGGGAGCCTTTGAAAAATCATTGGCGCTCTCCCTGGGTTCTGCCGCGGTGGGCACTCTTGCGGGGCTTGCACTGTGGGGGAGCGCAGCTTTTGCCCTGCCCGCCCTCGCCTTTGCCGGGGGGCTGTCCTGCCATGCTTTGCTCAAGCGCGGCTCAACTGAGCCCTACTACCCGGCCCTGCAAACAACCGCGCTGGCTATCGCAGCATACGCTCTTGCCATTCCTTGGCTCGTGGGTAGCTACCTACCCGGCAACACCGTACCGGGGGGATTCATCGCCGCGCACGCGGGCTGTTTCGGGGCTATCTTGGGGCTGGCTCTTCTTTTGCCGATAGGCCGGTGGCGCACGCCGTGGGCCATCATGCTGCATGCCGTGGCTGTGCTTTTGGTGCTGGCGTGGGCTCATGCGTTGCTGAACACTTGCATACGATAAAACCCCCTGCTCTCGCGGGGAGAACAGGGGGAGGGAGTGTGTTGTCAAGCGGCAGGTTGCTTACTTGCCTGTGGCCAGCACCTCGCTAAGCGGCAGAATGATGAAGCCAATGCCGCGCTCGCCGCGCTTGCCATTGGTATGGGATGTTTCGTAGATGATACCCACGTTGGCATCATCCACCATGGCAATGCAGGAGTAGCCCATGCAGCGGCGGGAATCATATTCCAACGGCTTGCTCCAAGTAGCGCCGTCATCCTCGGAGTAGCGGATACCCATGTTGGTGCGGCCGGCGGATGTTGCAGGATTGGAGAAGAGGAGCATGGGCTTGCCACCCACCGTCACATTCACCAATGATGCCTGGCAGGTGGGCTCGGGAAGTGCCGTGAGATTGCTGGAGTGCGGAGCCCAAGTCTCGCCCAAATCTTTGGTCACATACACCACACGCTTGCCGGAGCGGTTTTCGTTGCGGCAGTTCAGCATGATGGAGCCGTCCTGCAGCTCTACCACCTGGCATTCAGATGTACGGTGGGGGATGCCGTTGCCGTACTTCCAAGTCTTACCGCCATCTGCTGAGTAGCAAATGGTGCTCATGCAGTTGTACTTAGCCCCCGTCTGCCAAATCTGAGCGGGGAATACAATCACCCCCTTACTCGTGGTGATGCCGCAGCCCGGGCCGGCCAAGATGCAGTTCCACTCAGGCTTCTTAATTTCCTTAGTGGGGTTCACGTGTTCCTTGCTCCAAGTCTTGCCATCATCATCGCTGTACACCATTTCCCACTGGCCGGTGGTGTTGTAATCCAACCCGGTCTTGGAGGTCCAGAGGGATGCACCGCCGGAGAAGTGGCAGGCCAAGGCCTGAATCCAGATACGGCCGTTCTTATCCTGCAAGATGCTGGGGTCGCCGCAGCCATTGGCTCCACCGGGACCGGCATCCATGCATACTGCCGGGGTCGTCCAAGTCTGCCCGCCATCTGTGGAGCGTACAGCTGCCACATCAATATCAGCGCAGAGGTCGCCTTCGTAGTTGTAGCGGGCATCAAAGCAGCCCAACAAAGCCCCCGAAGCCGTGCGAATCAACCCGGGAATACGGAAAGCCACGCAGTCGCGATCAGGCGCACCACCGGTCTGGTTGCCCACCTTTTCGCCCGGCACAGCCAGCAAGTGGCCTACACGCTGAGTCACTGTGGTGGGGGCGGTGAATTTCTTGCCATCCACCGTGAGCTCAATGTTGTTGAAGCTTACCTTGCCACCCACGCGAGCGGTATCGGTGGGGGTAGCATCAATCCAGAAAGTGGAATCACCGGCAGGAAGGGTGGCGCCGTCGAACGTGATGCTCACCTTGCCGTTGGCATCAGGCTTGGCCGAGCCGAACACCTTGCTGTTGACGATGTTGGTGCCATCGGGCGTGCCGGTGCGGAGTGCCACGGACTGCACCTGGTCTGCCGGGCTTACCTGCAAGCTCAGGCTGTTGATGCACTTGGCATTTTTGACACCTTCCGTCGATACCTTCACCTTGATGATGGGGTTGATGGGCGCACGGCGGAACATGGGGTACACACCGGGGTTGCTCACCTCCACCCCCGTCAATACCATGGGGCCATTGTGCAACTCAAAATCATCTATCAGCACACCGCCATTCACCGCCGAGGTGCACACCATGCGCAAGGCTACTGTGCCCACGGGCACCTTGGCTTCCAGGCGGCGCTTGTATCCACCGGGACCAATCTTTGATTCTTCGCTAATCTGCTTCTCGCTACCATCTGCGGCTACTGCCACCAAGCGAAACTGGAACGGAGGCCTGCGCGTCCAGCGCTCCATCCAAAAGCCGCAGGGAGTCTCCTCTGCCAGCGGCTCCGCAAAGCGGATTTCAACCTGGTTATTCTCACCGCCATGAATATGGAGCGAGCGCTTGCCCGTACGCACATGGTGGGTGTTGATAGAAGCATGCCCCGCAGGAGCTGTCAAAGCCCCATACTCGATTTGTCCGCTTTCAAGAGGGCCACCGGGCAGGTTTTCGAAACTTTCGGCAGCACATGCAAAGCCGCAAGCCAGTAAACTAAGAAGTGTTCGCTGTAGCATATACTAGCTATGTACCATAGGCCAGCGCCAAAGACAAGCCCAATTTGTGGGATGACAAGTTCTCGCCTCTCACGCCCCCCTCAATTTTATGAGCCGTAGAAGCCTCAACGGCTCTCCGGCAAATAGCCATTTTGATGCGAACGTTGGAATCTATGTGGCAAGTTCTGCCATCGGGCGCTCGGGCCCCGCTACTGAGCTTTAGATGTATTTTCTCTCCTTGAAGAGATGGGCGCGAATGGGGTCGGCAGCGATAAGGTGGGTATAACCAATGGCGAGGGCATCTGCCGCATCAGGTGCGGGTGTTTCCTGCAAATGCAGCAGGGCCCGCATCATGAAGGCTACCTGGTGCTTGCCGGCAGCGCCGCGACCTACTGTGGCCAATTTCACGCAGGTGGGTGGATATTCCATGATGGGCAAATCATGCAGCGTGGCGGCCAACACAGTTGCGGCACGGGCAGAGCCCATGGCAATCGCTGTGCGGTGAGATTGCACGTAGATGATGCCCTCGATGGCCAATTCATCCGGCCGCCAACGCTCAATAAGCGCCAGCACATGCTCATGAATGGCGCGCAGGCAGGCGCTTTGCGGCATGCGCTGCGGCAGCGAGAGGGTCCCGTATTCCAGCGCAGAGACAGCGCGGTGATCCCCCTCCAACACGGCATAGCCCGTGTTGCGGATAGCGGGGTCTATGCTTACGACTCGCATGAAAGGGATAGCGGCAGCAGCCAAGCCACTGCGGGTTTAGCGGCGGCGGCGGGGTTTGGCTGCGGGGCGGGGCTTGCGCAGCGGGCGAGCCTGGGTATCCAGCAGCGCTGTGTAGGCGTATGCAAACCCCTCCAGCTTACGGCGCTCAATCGTTTGATTGACAAAGAGCTCCACACTCTTAGCAAAATCCACTTCGTCTGCCGTGAGCAAGGTGAAGGCATCCCCCTGAGCCTCAGCGCGGCCCGTGCGGCCAATGCGGTGCACATAGTCCTCCGGGTTTTCCGGCACGCGGTAGTTGATGACATGGGTCACGCCGTTGATATCAATACCACGGGCAGCCACATCCGTAGCCACGAGGATGCGGTATTTATCTTCCTTGAAGCCACGCAGGGAGGCCATACGCTCCTTCTGGGCAATGTCGGAGTGCATCACCGTCACCTGCCCCTGCCAACCGGCATTGGAAAGCATGTTGCCCACGGCATCTGCCTCTTTGCGGGTGCGTGTGAACACCATGAGGTTGCGGAAATCCGTTGCTTTCACCAAGGCCAGCAGCAGCTCGTCGCGCTGATCCAGCCCCACGGGATAAAAAGCATGGGAGATGGTGCTGGCTACCTCGCGGCGGGCAATGGTGATTTCTACCGGATCGGTCAGGCACCACTTGGCAAAGCCTTGCAGGATTTGCGGCATCGTAGCAGAGAAGAAGAGTGTTTGGCGGCCCTCCCAAGGGCACAGATTCACAATCTTGCGCACGATAGGCAGGAAGCCCATATCCGTCATGCGGTCTACCTCGTCCAGCACCAAGTGCTTGACTTCCTTGAACTTCATGTTGCCACGGTAGAAGTGATCCACCAAGCGGCCGGGGGTGGCCACCACCACATCCACGCCCTTCTTGAGGGCCTCTGTCTGGGCACCGTACCCCACACCACCATAGAGCAAGCCCACCTTGATATCCGTATGAGCGGCATAGGTGCGGAAAGCTTCTGCCAGCTGGTCGGCCAACTCGCGGGTGGGCTCCAGCACCAACACCTGCGGGCGCCCCAGCGGCTCAATCAGGGAGAGAAGCGGCAAGGCAAATGCCGCCGATTTACCCGTGCCTGTCTGCGAGGCACCAATCACATCTTTCTTTTCCAACACGCAGGGAATAGCCTGCTCCTGAATGGGCGTGGGGCTCTCGTAGCCACAATCTTTCACCGCCTGCAATATGGGGGTCGGCAGCCCCAGTTCTTCGAATGTCATCTTGTTTTCCTTTCTTCTTCGTCTTGTTTTTCGTCTCTTGTGAAAGCATCTGCCTCAGCAGGTGAGCCACGGGTTATTCAGCTCCTCTTCCTGCAAGGATGTATGGGGGCCATGCCCGCTGTATACGGTCGTCTCGGGGGCGAGCTTCATGAGCTTTTCGCGTATACCGCGTACAAGGCGGCTCTGGCTTCCGCCGGGGAAGTCTGTGCGGCCAATGGACCCCTCAAAAAGAATATCGCCCACAAACACGAGCCGCGCCTCCGGCAGACCGTAAGCCACCCCATCAGGCGAGTGCCCCGGTATGCTGTGTACCTGCCAGTTCAGCCCCGCCCACATGCGGCATACATCCCCGGGCAACACATCATCCACCTTGTATGGCTCCACCGCCGGAATCCATCCCGCACCACCGGCCAGAGCCTCTAGGGTCAGCTCTTGGCTATACTGTGCCGCCGCATGCACCCGGCACCCCGTGCGGCGCTGTAATTCCGCCACATCCTGCACGTGGTCGAAGTGCTGGTGCGTGAGCAACAAATCCGTGAGCTTGGCATCCTTGGGCAAACGAGCCATTACCCATGCGGTAAAACCGGCAGGTGCATCTACCGCCACATACCCTTCCGGGCCTTTCACCAAGTAGCCATTGCACATGACCGGCCCACCTGTGTATACCTGAATCTGAACGCTCACGCGCAGCATTATACACGATATCTTCTCGTTTGCAAGTCCATCGTACATCGCTATTGTTTTTTGCAAATGCTGTGCTACAATACGGCCATGAAGATAGCCACCTGTGCCGCTGTGAGAAAAGCCGAGCAAGCAGCATTCCTGTCAGGAGCCACTGATTCCTTAGCCCTGATGGATGCTGTGGTGGAGTGCATGTGGCAAGCCGTGCAAGATGCACCGGAGCTGCAATTTGAGCCCTCACAAGTGGTGGTCTACGCCGGCAAGGGTAACAACGCGGGTGATGCCTTGGGGCTGGCGGCGCGCTTCCGCTGCCCCATCATCCTGCGAGCTGCTTGCGGGCCCCATGAGCTCTCGCCTGACACGCAAGTACAACTGGCACGCATCCCCCAGCATCACCTTGCTGCCACAGCCCCGCACCCCCGCCCCGGCACACTCATCATCGATGGGTTGCTGGGTTCCGGTGCCAAAGGTGCCCTGCGTGAGCCATATACCCACCTTGTGCAAGAGATGAACAATCTGCGAGCCGCCGCCCCGCGCAGCATCCTGCTGGCGGTGGATATTCCCACAGGGCTGGATGCCGATACCGGGGCGGCGCAATGCCCCAGCGTGCAAGCAGATGTGAGCTGCCCCATCGGCTGTGTCAAGCCCGGCATGCTGGCAGATGGCGCAGAGAACTACGTGGGCCGCCTGCTCCCCATCCCCCTGCCCGGTATCGCCATTGAAGCGTGCAGCCCAGATACCGTGTTAACACCCGCCCATCCCGGCTTGCGGATTCCCCGCCGCGCTTATTCCTGCTTCAAAAACCGCGCAGGGCGGGTAAACATTGTGGCCGGCTCCGTGGGCTATGCCGGGGCGGCGCAAATGTGTGCAGAAGCGGCTTTGGCAGCCGGTGCCGGATTGGTGGCCCTCTATTGCCTGCCGGATGTGTATCCTATCCTTGCTGCGCGGGTAGCACCGGAAATCATGGTGCAGCCCGTGCGCAGCTATGCCGATGTGCCCACCACTGGCGCGCAGGCTTGGCTTATCGGCCCGGGCTTAGGTGCCCCACCCGCTGCCAATCGCTTGGCTCTGCAACAACTCATCTTGCGGGCAGAAGGCGCCCTCGTGCTGGATGCAGATGCGCTCAACCTCGCCGCCAAATTAGGCTGGACACTCCCACCCCACGCCATCCTCACCCCGCATCCGGGCGAAATGCAGCGCCTCATGTCCACCTATGTGCCCGGTGTTCAGCCCGCCACGCGGCGAGAAACAGCACGCCTCTTTGTTCAAAACTGCCCCTGCACACTCCTACTCAAAGGTGCGCGCAGCATCATCACCAATGGCACCCACACCTTCTACAACAGCACGGGTGGCCCCTACATGGCATGCGGCGGCCAAGGTGATGTGCTGGCAGGTGTCATCGCAGCGCTTGCAGCCCAAGGGATGCAAGCTTTTCAAGCTGCCACGGCTGCTGCCCACGCCTGCGGGCTCGCTGCGGCTACCGCCTGGTGCCACCGGGGCTCCCCCCCCTCGGTGCGGCCCACTCAGCTACTTGAGTTCCTGCCCCGCTTTCTCTGATGCGGGGGCACTGGCACTCTCTCACTTTTCTTCCATGAGCGCCACAATGGCCTCAGCCGCACGCACAGCAGCACCACCGCGTCCCAGATGATTGGTGGCCTCTCGCATACCGGCAAGCACCTCATCACGCGGTCCGGGGGTGGTGAGACGCTCCAACTCCGCTAGGCAATTTTGCACATTGAACTCATGCTGAATCAGCTCGCGTGTGATGGGTTTATCCTCCAAAATGTTCACCATGCCAATATATTTGATGGTAAGCACCATGCGAGCCATCAGGTAAGTCCCCCAAGCTACTTTGTACACCAGCGCAAAGGGGAGTTCATGCAGAGCTGCCTCCAAGGTAGCTGTGCCGGAGGTGACCAACGCAGCCTCGGCTCGATCCATCAGGTCGTGATAGCTGCCCGGGCAAATGTTGATAAGCGCAGGGTCCACCCCGGCACGGCGAGTCATCTTCTGCATCAACTCTGTCAGTTGAGGCGAGCTGGCAGATGTCTCGAAACGCCACTCCGGGTGCTCTTTCTGCGCGGCCTGCACCACCTTCAGGAAGACGGGGAAATGGCGTTCAATCTCGCGGCGGCGGCTACCGGGGAAAAGGCCGATGAGATTTTTCTCCCGCACATCGGTGCGGCGGGTGGCCATGATTTCATCGCGCAGCGGGTGCCCCACAAACTCTGTGCGCAGCCCCACGGCCTCGAACACGGGCTTTTCGAAGGGGAAGATGCACATCATCAAATCCAGCACGCGGGCCAGCTTGGGGGCGCGCTTCTTGTGCCAGGCCCACACCATCGGGGCAATGAAATAAGCTATCTTGGTGCCGGGGGCGTTGGCATGCACTCGCTCTGCCAAGCGCTGGTTGAAGCCGGGATAATCAATCAGCAGCAGCAAATCCGGCTTTTCTGCCACAATTTTGGCCTCCATGTCATCCAAATGCTTCATGAAGAAGCGCGCGTGCCGCAACACTTCTACCACACCAATGACAGCGGCCTGCTCTGTCCAGTCCTGCACTGCCGGGGCAACCGCATGCATGTGGCTGCCGCCCAACCCGGAAAACTCCGCATCCGGATAGCGCTTGAGCAGCTCTTCCATGAGCATAGCACCCAGTTTATCCCCACTCTTCTCGCCGGCAACAACTACGATTTTCATGCCAACATGCTACCCCAAACAGGTGGAAAATGCAAGTAAGGAATTCATATTTCTTCAGACAAATTCCCGCTTGGCATCAGCCGGCAACGCCAGCATGAAACGCGCTCCGTAGTATTTGGAGATGAGGCGCGAATCCAGCAAATACACCAGCCCGGTATCACTCTTGGAGCGGATGAGGCGCCCTATCCCTTGGCGGAACTTGAGGATGGCTTCCGGCAGGGTATAATCTGCAAAGGGATTGCCGCCCCGCGCGCGTATATCCTCAATACGCGCCTCCGTGAGCGGGTTGCCGGGGGATTCAAAGGGGATTTTGGTGACAATCACGTTGGAGAGCGCCTCGCCGGGCACATCCACACCTGTCCAGAAGCTATCCGTGCCTAGCAGGATGCTATCGACATCCCGCTTAAATGCCGCCAGCATCTGACTGCGCGTCAAATCATCACCTTGCACAAGCATGGGCCAGCCTTTCTCCACGCACCATGGCCGCAGGAGGGCTGCCATCTGCCGCATGAGGCTATAGCTGGTGAAGAGAATGAACGCCCGGCCGGCAGAATCCTCCAGCGCGCGGGTAATCCAATCAAAGAGCGCGGGGCGATACTCCTCATCTGCCGAGGCCGGAGGCGGCGGCGGCATACTGCGGGCCACCACCACGCGCATTTGCTCTGCAAAATTGAAAGGGCTGCCGATTTTGAGTGTCTCTGCCGCTTCTGCACCCACTCGCCCGGCAAAATAGCCCATACCACGCTCGCCGGTGGAAAGGGTAGCGCTCGTGCATATACAAGCACGCCCCGTATCGAAAAGCTTTTCCTGCAACACGGGGGCTACGTTGATGAGAGCAGAACGCAACGTAGTGTAGCGCCCTTCACTGCCACTGCTTTCAGCCCAATACACGGAGGTATCGCTGTTGGTAAGCTGCACCAATTCTGCCGCGGTGTGGCGGTATGCCAGCAACCGCGCACCAATATCCAACAGCTCTGCACGGTGCAAATCATTTTCTTCTATTTGCGCCATGCTCAACACCTCGTGCTCCAAAGTGGCAAGGGAGGGCGAGAGCAAATCCTCCGTCCACTCCGGCACCCGCAAACGTACAGTGCCGTGGTGCTCATCCAGCCGGCAATCCTTGCGAGCACACGCAAAAAACTCATCCGTAGCTGTCTGAGCATCCTCAATAAATTGCAGCAATTTTGGCGTAGCATTGTGGCGCAGCGCTCCCTTGTGTGTATGCGGGTTGTAGAGGCGCAGCAAGTCGTATTTAAGCTCTGCTTCCGAGAGCGCCAAGCCAAATTGGTTTGCCGCCACGGTTTCAATGGTGTGCGCCTCGTCCAAAATCACAAAATCGCCGGGGAAAATAAAACCGGGCATCTCGCCCTGCTCTTCCTCTGCGCTGCGCATGCTGTCGGCCAGGGAGAGAAGGCCAAAAAACAAGGTATGGTTGAGCACGACTACGCGAGCCTCCTCCACTCGGCGGCGTGCCGCCTGGTAGGGGCAGGTAAAACCGCAGTTTCGCGGGGTGCACACATGGCTTTCACTGCACACCTGCGCCCACACTTTGGGGGATATATTGAGCTCCGCCGGCAACTCTGCCAACGAGCCTTCCCCGCAGTCCTGAGCCCAGGCTTGCAAATCATGCAGTTGCTTCGTCTCTGCTTGGTTGAACAAATCCGTGGCCTGCTCCAACGCACGGCGCAGACGGGTACGGCACAGGTAGTTGGCGCGGCCTTTCAGCAGGGCGGCTTCCAGCTCTATCCCTAATGCCTTGGCTACGGTGGGGATATCTTTGTGAAAGAGTTGCTCCTGCAGGTTGATGGTATGGGTGGAGATGATGGCCTTGCGGTCGTGTTCCAGGGCAAAGCGCACTGCCGGTATCAGGTAGGCGAGCGATTTACCGACCCCCGTACCTGCCTCCACCAGCAAAGGCGCATCCTCCTGCAAGGCTGCTGCCACCGCCATGGCCATTTGCTGCTGCTGGGGGCGGTATTCATAGCCCCGCCCGGCCGATAAAATACCACCGGGTGAAAAATCCTGTTCTGTTTGCGTAAGAAGCATACCCGCAGCAAGAGAAAAACAGGCAGATGCGCCGGGCTCCACTCTTATCAGCGCACGGGCCGCTCTCCGCAGTCCGGCAACTCTATGTTGAGTGGCAAATTCGGAAAAAATGCCCGCAGGATATTCACATCCGTATTGCTATCAATGAAATACCACTTGTTCAATTTCGTGCCGCGTGCCAATCCGGGGGTGGAAATCACCTCATCTCGCACCGCAAAAATGTAGCTATCTCGCTGCACGCGCTGCGTTCTGCCATCACCGCCGGGCAGACTATATACCAACTTGGTGGGCAGCACCACCAAGCGGCTACGATCCTTGTCGCTCTGCAAATCTTCTGCACGGGTGCGGCCTGCCGTATCACGGCGTACCTGCCGCGCCATGGATGTGGGAGGATTCACCACATACTCTGCCACCGGAGAGCCCACGGTGAAGCTCTCCACCTTGAACCCGGCAGCGCGCATATCCTGCCCCATTTTAACGTAACGATCCCGCAGGGCCTTGCTATTGGCTTTCATACGCGCCTGTGCCTGGGCTTCCGTCTCACGCTCAGTCCCCATGATGCGGCGGGCATTGGCGGCCTCCATGCGGGGATCGCGGCTGGAAAGCTGATCTGCATAAGTACGGCGCAGCGGGGGATACATGGAATCCAGCGCCCACCCCATATCACAATTACGCACAGCGGCGCCATACTCACGAGCTGCCTCGCGGGCACTCTTTGCAACCTCGCTCACGGGGGCGGCCAATGCGCCGCCGCCCACCATCACCAACACGCATATAAGGCTCACTAAACGCTTCATGGCCCTATCTTAACATGCCACCATGCGGATTCAAGCACGAATGACGGCATATTGCGGGGAAGTACAAAGCGCGCCACCAAGACGTTGCTCTTTGCCGGCAAGCCCTTCCTTCCGGGCGCGCCGTGCAGCTTATTTGATGAGGCCTTGCTTTTGCAAGAGGGCATCGGGGTTGGGATCGCGGCCCATGAAGTTGCGGTAAATCTCGCCGGCGGGTTTGCTATCGCCCTGCGAGAGGATTTCGCGGCGGAAATCCATACCGGTCTTCGTGTTCATCACACCTTCCTTGGCAAAACGCGTGAATGCATCTGCCGCCAATACCTCTGCCCATTTGTACGAGTAGTAGCCGGCTGCGTAGCCGCCGGTGATGCAATGAGTCAAATGGCGCATAATGGAGGAGCTGCGCTCCGTGTACTTAAGCCGCCAAGGATCCAACAAGCGATCCGTGGCCTCATCCAAGGGCAGCCCCTTGAACTTTTCATTGTAGTTCACGTGCATCTCCATATCCAACTTGGCAATGCAAAGCTGCCCCATGATGTCGGAAGCCGGCATGAAGAAACGGCTGGCAAGCAAGCGTTGTACCAACTCTGCCGGGATAGGCTCACCGCTCTCATAATGGTAGCCATAAGTAGCAATGCCTGCGGCATCCCAGGTCCAGTTCTCAAAGAGCTGGCTGGGCAGCTCCACAAAGTCCCAGGTAACGCTGGTGCCACAGTGGGATACAATTTCCGTATCACCCAGCATCACGTGCATCATGTGGCCAAACTCATGGAAAAGCGTCTCCACATCATAATGCGAGAAGAGGGCAGGCTTATCCCCCACGGCGGCAGTCATATTACCGGCCAAGGAAGCCAGATGCGGTGTATGAGGCTTGCCGTTTTGCGCAGGCGTGCCATATTTGAGCGGCATCACCCATGCTCCGGCGCGTTTGCTTGCACGGGGGAAGAGATCCAAATAAAATGAGCCCAAGTGTGTACCGGTAGCAGCATCGCTCACAGCAAAAACCCGCACCTCGGGGTGCCACACTTCCACAGCACCCTCCACCGTGGCTGAGCCCGATGCCACATGCACGGTGGGCAGCTCGGTGATGGTGATGCCAAGCAAATTCTGGTAGATGGAGAACATACCCTTGAGCACGCGGTTGTACTCCTGATAGGGGCGGAGCAGCTCGGGGTCAAAGTTATAGCGCTCGCGCGAAAGCATGTTCATATAATAGCGGCGGTCCCAAGGGGCGATGGCCTCCACCTTCTCTCCCTTTTGCCGGGAAACAAACTCCAAGAACTCCGCGCACTCCTGCTCATAGGCGGGCTTGACCTTCTGCATCATGTTGTCGATGAAGTTCATGGCATTATCACCACTACCCACCATGCGATGAGCTGCCTTGAGATCGGCAAAAGTCTTGAAGCCCAAGAGGCTCGCAAGTTCGCGGCGTAGCTCCATCACACGAGCCACCAGGGGCGCATTGTCGTACTTACCCACACGCCCTATGGTGTTTTGCCCTTCCCAGCACTTGCGGCGTGTCTCTTCTACCTTGCACAGGCGCATCACATCGCCCACGCTTGTGTAATCCAAGGTGATGAGCCAGCAGGGCTTCTCATCGGTGCCATAGCCTTTCTTCTTGGCGGCAGCTGCGGCGGCGGTGAGCCAGTTCTCGCTCAGCCCCTCCAGCTTAGCCTTATCATCGATGACCAATTCCCACGCATTCTGAGAATCCAACACATTCTTGCCGAATTGCAGGGTCAACCCGGAGAGCTCCTCCATGATTTCAGAGCGGCGCTTCTTCCCCTCGGGAGAAAGGTCGGCACCGCTATCCCGGAAAGAATCTACAACCTGTTTTACAAAACGCTGCCGCGCCGGCGAAAGTTCTTTCACCCAAGACTGTGCTGCAGCTGTCTTGATGACATGCCACAGCTTCTCGTTGCCAATCAACTCGGAGGAGAAAGCTGTCATCTCAGGAATGAGCGCCTCCTGCGTCTTGCGCAGCTCCGGATTATCCACCACGGAAGACATGTGATAAAGCAATGACCCCACTTGGTCTACATCAGCGTTGAGCTTCTCGTACGCCCCAAACACATTATCATAATTAGCCTGCTCCGGGGTCACCTTGCAAAGCTCTTCCACCTGGCAACGCGCATCAGCCAGCGCTTGGCGAGCATCTTTCAAGCCTTGCTCCGGTGTCATAGCCGACCACGAAGGATAAAGGCCTTTGTACAAGAAAGGATGCTCGCTTTGCACTTGGTGCATCGTGTGCGATACTGCATTGGCCGGTGTCACAGTTCCCAGCGCCACACAGCAACCTACCATGGTGATTGCAATCTGTCCGATATTCATGTTGAAAAATGCCTCTTCCCATTTCATACGCAAGCGCGCCCCTTTTTTTATCACTTTGTATGTATTTTAACAGAAAAAACAATACTTCACGATGCAAATAGAAGAAAATCTATCTTCTCCAACAAGTATTAAGCCAAAAGCCACGCACATGCATCCCAACGGCAGCCATGAAAGCGCGCCATCTCACCTTCTGCCTAGGTTGTCTCCTGCTGCTGTGCTGCACAAGCTGCAAAAAGCAAACCAACCGCACCACCGCACAACTTCCAGTCTATGCCGTGCAAGTGCAACACCCGCAATGGGGAGAAGTAGCAGAATACAGAGAGTGGATAGGCGCGCTGTATGGCGGCAGCTCGGCCCAAATTGAGCCGCAAGTCAGCGGATACGTCTCCCAAAAACTCTTCGGCACCGGCGAATTGGTGCGCAAAGGCCAAATCCTGTACCGCATAGACCCCACCCGCTACGAACAAGCCCTTGCCCGCGCTCGCCAACAGCAGGAACAAGCCCAAGCAAACTACGATGAAGCTCGCCAAAATGCCGCATACTACCGCCCGCTCGTGGCCGGTGGCTCCATCTCCCGCCAAACCTATACCGATGCAGTGCAACGTGAACATGCCGCCGCTGCCGCGCTGGAGGCCGCCAAGGCCAACACCGATTTAGCCCGCACCGATGTGGAGTACTGCACCCTGCATGCACCCATCGACGGCATCATCGGCTTTGCCCAAGCAGATGTGGGGAGCTATGTTTCCCCGCAGGGTGCACCCATGGTACTCATCAACAGCGTAAATCCCATCAGCATTCACTTCAGCATCACCAGTCAAGAGTGGCTCAACCAAGGCGGCCCCAACGGCGCTCTACGCCCCGGTGCCAAGTTGAAACTCATCCTGCCCAACGGTGCCACCTTCCCTGCCCCGGCCACCATCACCGGCGTAGACAACATGGTGAACAACAACACCGGCACCCTCATGCTGGATGCCCAAGCCCCCAACCCGGATGACCTGCTGCGCCCCGGCATGTTCGTACGAGTGCGAGCTCAGATTGTCAAACCCCGAAAAGCACTACTCGTGCCGCAGCATGCCATCGTTTCCATCCAAGGTAAAAACATGTTGCTATGCGTAGATGCAAAAGAACGCGTCACCCTCATCCCCGTGACCACCGGGCTCACCCAAGGCAACATGGTCGCTGTGAGCGGCGCCATCAATGAACGCGACCTCATCATCACCGAGGGCACCCAGCAGGGACTCATGGCCGCCTCCGGTCGCGCTAAAGTGATGGTGAAAGATGAGACCTTGCCACCTGCAAAATGAGGATATCGCCAGTGAAAAGTAGCTACCCGGAACGAGTTGTCATCCGCCACACTACCGGGATAACGCTTTAACAGCCACACAATTGCGCATTTGTGATACAGAATAACCCTCGCTGTACGATTTGATTAACACAAATTGATACATCCCGGCAAAGATGCAGGCATCCGAAAAAAGACACATTTATCATTGCTTTTATGTCGCTTTTGATGTACATTATCGCTGTAAAACAACTCTTACGCTTGCTATGAAGCTCTTTTGCTACCATCCCCGATACCTGGTTAATGCACTCATTGCAGTGAGTATCTTATTCTCCACCATTGCAGAAGCATCTACAGCAGAGATATACAGGCGCGCGCAATCGGGCGATGTTGTCGCGATGCGCGAGATGGGCAGAAGAGCATTTTATGGCACACGCGATGTAAAGCGCAATTATCACCATGCCTTGCAGTGGTTTGAAAAAGCAGCCGAGGAAGACGACGCTATCGCGATGCTGTATTTGGGTGATTTGTATCGCTTGGGAAAAGGAGCCCCCAAAGATGCAGAACGGGCGTTGGAATACTACGTATCTGCCGATAGAAACGGCGCCAAGAAAGCAAAAGAGCACGCCTTAAAACTTCCCTTTCGCACCATAGAAAACCAAGTTGAGGAATGGGCCGAAGAAGGGGATGAAATGTGTCTGGCCTACCTGCTGGAATGTTACATCCAAGGAAAACACGGGGTAGGCAAAGATTTAGAAAAAGCGCAGGAGTACTACCCCGCCTACGAGAGACGCAATGCCAACAAAGCAAAAAAACTGTTGGAAGGTCTGAGTGAAGATGAGAAATCTCTACTCTCTTCCCGGCACCGCAAGGAAAAAGAAGAAGAGCGGCTCAAAGTACAAAGAGAAGAAGAAGCTCGCAAACTCGCTGAAAGCAAAGCTCAACGTGAACGCGAACAAGCCGAAAGAGAAGCCAAAGACAAGCACGAGCGAGCTGAGCGAGAGGCGCAAGAAAAAGCCTTTGAGGCCCAGGGAGAATTAGAAAGAGCCATTACCTCCAATAATGTGGACAAGGCGCAAAGTCTCATGGAAAGCGGCGTCAAAATTGATTCTTCTGATGCCGCAGACGCACTAATAAACGCGACTAGCAGGGAATTAAGCCCGGAACTCCTCCGTTTGGTGCAGAACTTGGGTGTCAACTTAAGCAATGTGCGGCGCGGTGATGACTCTTTGCTACACATAGCAGTCAAGGCCAACAAAGCAGAAAACCTCAAAGTTCTTCTCGCCGCAAAACTGAACCCGGATATCTCTGATGGGGATGGGTATTCTGCGCTTCATTACGCCGTACTGCAACAAGATAACGAAAGCGCAAAAAACTTGGTGCAAATTTTGTTGGAAAGTGGAGCAACGCCCAACATAAAAGCAAAAGACGGATGCACGCCTCTCATCGCCGCAGTACCAGCAGGATGTTATGAAGGCGCCCGGCTACTCCTGCAAGCCGGTGTATCGCCTAATCAGACGGATGCCAACTTATTGATTAGTGTCTTCCTTAACATCAAAAATGACGCTCTGCGGCTCAAATTCATCAAACTGTTATTGAAACACGGAGCCAAGCCAAATGAAGCCGCCAGTAACGGTCTCACCCCCCTAGCTTTGGCCGTTGAAGCAGAGAATCATGAATGCATCAACGAGCTTTTGAAACATGGAGCGGATATTCATTGGAAAGGCCGCACTAGCGGGGTAACCCTTCTCCACTTTGCTGCGGTGATTGCACAGAATGCCAGCATCATCAAACAGCTCGTCGACGCCGGCGCCGATGTTAACGCCCAACTGATTCAAGCGCCCGAAGCCAATACAAGTGGTCCGTGCAAAGGGATGCTGAAATCCGGCAACACACCGCTTCATTGCGCTCTTTCTCTCAACAATGAAGAGAATCGCCGCTCCATCGCAAACACATTGATCGACTGCGGTGCTAAGCTTGATATACCCAATCACTCCGGTGAAACGCCTCTCATGCTGGCCGCCGGGCACGGCGATTATCTTCTGACTCGAAAAATCGAGGAAGCTTTAGAAAAGCAGGATATGGAGGAAAACATCATCAAATATGGCGGCATCGGTTTAGGTGTCGTGATTCTCCTCATCATGATGAACGCCGTCAAACGAAAGAAACCGGTTAGCCCGGCACCCATTGCCTCACCGTCCCCTGCCCAATCACAGGTTGCGCCCAAAAAGATTAAACGAAAGGTGAAGAGCACGGCGGCCCCCAAAACCGAGGAAACATTTTTTTTCATCATGACGGCCGACGGCTCTCAAGAAGGGCCTTTCTCCACAACCGAACTTCGCAAACGCGTAGCAGCAGGCATCACCGCCCCGGATGCGCTCGCGTGGAAAGAAGGCATGCCGGAATGGCTGCCGATTGCAGAGATTTTGGCTCAATACAAGGCCTAATCATCCAGTTCAACACCACACCACACAACTTCACCAAAGATGAGTTACTATTATTCCATTGATTCCGGGAATTCGTGGGAAGGGCCATTCAGCCAAGAGGAAATAAACAACTTCCGCGCGATGGGAATTATTGATGAGCAAACCCTCATCCAAGAAGACCGGCAGGATCCGCAACCAACTGTTACCGAAGCTCCGCCATCCCCCGGAGCTTATACCGTGCTGGTGAATGGCGTACCCCAAGGCCCGTACGACCTGAATCAACTGCGCCAGCTAATACAAAGCGGCACTGTACGCCCCAACGACTTGGTGTGGCAACAAGGTATGGAGCAATGGCTCCCCCTTTCCCAAATTGTATCAATAGAAAACGCAAGCGGTGCTCTCCCTTCCCTGGCCGGATTCTCCATCAAGCATTTCTTTTCAGAGGTATTCAAGCATCACAGAGAGGATGAACTGCATGATTGTTTCATTGCCGGGACACGCCAAGGCACCCCGCCCCTGAGCTCAGTCTCGACCACTTTCCCAACCCCATGGATATTTGCTCGGCTGATGCTCTTTTGCCTTATTCTCTTCTTTGGGTTCAACTGGGCCTCGACGCATTTTCAAAACACCAAATTAATACCGGGGCTCATGTTCGTGGGCAATTTCGGCATACCATTTTGCTGTTTTCTGTTGTTTTTCGAGTTGAATATACGGCGCAATGTTTCCTTGGTGGCGGGGTTGAAAGCGCTCGTAGGAGGGGGGCTTCTCTCACTGATTGTGGCGTTGTTCTTCTTCGACTTTTTCCAATCAGAAGGTGCCATTTGGGCCGGCCCCATAGAAGAACCGGCTAAGCTTCTGGCCGCCATTTTCATAGCAGGCAAACTACGGAATGGCCAAATCCTCACCGGTCTCATCATGGGCTCAGCGGTTGGTGCCGGATTTGCCGCCTTTGAAAGCGCCGGCTATACATTCGATGCTTTAATGGCTCATCTTATAAGATGTACGCAAGGTAACATAGCTGCTGCTATGGGTGACTCACATGCGGCCGAATCTTTCTTCAGAGCCGCCAGCATGTTTGACCCGGATGGCGTCATGCACATGCGTGCGCTCATGGCACCTTTTAGTCATGTCATATGGACAGCAGTAACAGCCGGAGCATACTGGCATGTTATGGGGCTCAAAATCGCTGAAAACACGCGCAGCAAGGATGATACTTCCATTGATTTTTCTATTTTATACGACATGCGCTTCCTACGTTTGGCTGTCATTCCCGTAGGACTGCACATGGCTTGGAATCACGGCTTTGTATTCCGACAACTCGGCCTCTACACCGGAGCTGCCGCCTTGGGCCTTGTAGCATGGGTGGTTGCTTTACGGCTCGTCAAACAAGGATGTAACCAGATACACCAAGAACAAACAACGCTGAACTAACAAGATGAAATACCTTTACATATACGACTGCAGCACCGGCGAATACAAAACGACCAATACCTATCCTGTGAGCATAGGTAATGCCCCGGAAGCCGGCATCAAGGTGAATGCGGATCCGGGCATCATCGGCATGGTAACCCCAAAAGGTGAAGATTATTTCTTTTATCCCAAAGGAGGCTATGAGTGCAATGGGGAACCGGGACAAAGTTCGTTTCCCTTAAAATCCGGGCGAAACTATTTGATGTCCAGCCACCGCGGACTGTTCATTATACTGTGTTCTCCTGTGCCCCCCCAAGCACAGCAACTTATCTTCGCTGCTTATCAGCACGACCAATGGTATTACTATGCACAAAGCAAAGCTGCATGGCAAGGGCCCTTTACTACCGCTATTCTTTTGGCCCACGCCAATCAACTCAATCCTGATACATGGGTGGCCATGATGGGATGCACCAACAATATGTGCACATTGCGATCATTCACCGACATGGCAATGCAACATTGTTCCCCGCCTGTCTCGGCGCAGATTCCTCCTCCCACCCCTGTTGCAACACCACCCGCAAGCTCCAAGATGCACGTGACGGCAGCCGAGCCGGAAGTCAGCACGCCGGAAATACCGGAAATTGATGAAAACGCCGGGCAATATGTCTGCCCTGTGTGCTGGTTGCGCTTTGATGCCGGAGATGTCCTGAGCATTGCGAGCCATCCGGATTTGATGGGGGATCCCGTTCTGGGAAGAGACGCTATGCTGCGTTTTACCGCAACTCGCTTTAACTCGCGAGGGCAAGCTCTGGATGACAGGGGAATACCTTGTTCCAAAATGGCCTGTCCGCACTGCAGGCACCAGCTTCCGCCTCGCTTCTTGGAAATGGATGAGTTGATTTTCTCCATTGTAGGTGCGCCTTCCTCCGGCAAATCCTATTTCTTGGCATCATTCATCCATGAAATGGCCTACAAAATTGCACCTGAATTCGGGTTAGCCTGGCGAGATGCTGATCCCACAGGCAATTCCCAACTCAATGATGTAAGCAACCGTCTCTTTTCAGCCTCGACTCCCCAGCACGCTTATCTTTCCAAGACAGACTTGGAAGGCGCTTTGTACGAAGAGTTTTACCGCCATGGCCGCTTGGTGAAATTACCTAAGCCTTTCGTCTTTAATCTTTCCAAGATTCAAAGCAGAAAACCGCCGCTTTCATTGGTATTTTATGACAACGCCGGTGAGCACTTTGAACCGGGCCGCAGCAGCGAAGAATCTCCCGGTGCCATGCATGTGGCCGTGGCAGCAGGTATCTTTTTCCTGTTCGACCCCACCTCCTGCAAGGCTTTCCACAGTCTCATCCAAAAGAAGGATGACCCACAGCTCAAATCCTCCAAACTTCAGCTCGACCAACAAGCTGTCATCATGGCTGAAACCGAATCACGCATTGCCACCATTTTAAACACAGCACCCGGTGAGCAAATCCAAACACCCATGGCCATCCTCATCGGCAAATGTGATTTGTGGGAGGATTATCTCCTCACCCCGGAAGGTGGTGGCAAACCGCTCTTGCCGGCTATAGTCGATGGGAAACTTATCAAGGAAAACGTAGAAATCAACTCGGCCCGCCTCCGTAAACTACTCACCAAAATTCAACCAACTCTCTGCACCACCGCAGAGAGCATCTCTGAAAAAGTCTGCTACTTTGCCATCTCGCAATTGGGTACATCGCCGATTGAATTCGAGGATGAGAAGACCGGCGTGATGCGCATCGGCCCGGATCCTTCCCAAATAGCTCCCCGTTACATGTGCGATTCTATGCTTTGGATGCTCAGCGAAATTGCGCCCGGGTACATCACGGTTTCCTAAATCATTCGTCTTCCTATGTTGCAACTCATCTACACCAGTGCTCCACGGCTTTTGGAGGCCGGCAAAACAGGATTCGGCACCGTTGCACGCTCGCGGCAGTTGCCCCAATCCGTGGTGAATTATCTGGAACGCATCAGCACCTTTGACCGCGCTGCCGGTGTGGATTCGCTGCAATGTTACAGCGTGTTTCGCATGGGGCAACTGGTCTACCATGTCTTTTCTCGCATAGGAGATTGCGGGGTGGATTATACACGGCGCACCAATCATATTGCACACCACTTCATCATGCCGAATGATGCGATGCAGGAATGCGGATGGACTGCAAGCACACCGGCAGCTTTCATGCTGAAGCTCCAATACCAATGGAAGACACAATGGACAGAAAACCCTGCGTGGCTGGAAGAAGCAACCGAACCGGCCCCCCTTGCAAATGGGGGCTCAGACACTTGGCAACGCTTCACCGGAAACGAACATAATGCCCAGTGGCTCTCCACGCTTTCCTACACGGAGGGCGGCAACATTCTTCTGCCTGCTACGTGCACGACACCCGATACCCTTTCCTTGCTGCACGAAGCATGTATGCAACGCCATGATAAGGGATGGGGAATGGGATTTTCCACCGCAGTAGTATCCACCTTGAGTAGTACAATTTGCCCCCTTGTCTGCCTGACACCGGCACAGATTCATGCGGGAGTAAAGCCCCGGACGGGCTATCCGTTATTGCAAGTAGATGCTCATTTGGCTCCTCCCACGGAGGCAGATTTTCCTCTACCAGAACCGGAGATTGACTGGGAAATACCTGTGGAAGATTCTTCTACCGGCAGAGAATGGGGTGCTCCCACCACTTACCCGCAGGAATTACCACGCTTCGAGGCTCCGGCTATGCCCCTGCCTCAAAAAACAGTACAGGAAAACCGGACACCCACTCTTACTCAACCGAAAAAAGAAGAAACGACATGGCAAAAATATAGCGGAGCCATCCTGATAGCTTTGCTGGTTATCGTAGCGTTGGCCGCATACAACCATCAGACGGACAAAAAAGCCCCCACGCAGCCCCCCTCAACATCTCAAAAACCGAATCCGCAAAATCCGCCGGCCAAAAAGCAAAAGCAGGAACAGGATGATGCAGCACAACCAGCATCGGATGAACAACACCCCCACACACCACCATCCGATGCTGCTCAACCGCCTCCTGCCAATCCTCAAAATCCGGCTCCGCAGAATCCCCCCACCAATGAGCAGAAGAATCAACAGGA
>Ga0233362_1000003_pt1 | contig 81477 bp, 76 predicted proteins | sample ElkDunMinimDraft_22_FD_180674 | JGI IMG/M metagenome (GOLD analysis project Ga0233362, IMG submission 180674) | Fecal eukaryotic communites from dung pellets of Tule Elk in California, USA - Elk Dung C1 | ecosystem: Host-associated > Mammals > Digestive system > Large intestine > Fecal | place... | reverse complement strand
CACGCTTTGGCTTGTATACGCTTGATTGCTGCGTTGGTTGATTCTATACGAGCCGAATTAATCCTGTAGCGAATGCCGTTCATCACCTCGTTGAATTGCTCGCTAATTTTTCTGGCAAAGTTGCGCAAGAACTTGACATTGCTTTTCATGCACATCTTTATCCAGAGGATAAGGCGCAGTGTAGCTGTGTTTACTTCTTTCGTCTGAAAGACCTGCCTGAGTTGTTCTTTGAGCAGATACCCAATGTAAAGATTTCGATTCAAAACACTCAGTTCCCTCAAGATAGCTTTGGCATCTTGGCTGATATTCTCTCTTCCTCTAAGCAAAATATAGCGCTTTCCCTTCATGAACTGCTCGAGGGTATAAGATGGATGTTTCATCGTAAAACGTCGGATTTATCAAGCACCTGATTCATGTTACTCACTAAGTGATAAGCATCGTAACAAACCTTGATGTGCGGCAGATGTCTGATAGCCGCGGCTCTGTAAGCGTTGGAGCGGTCGATGCCTAGGTATTTTATTTTCCTTTTCTCCTCATTATCAAAACTGTTAAAGAAGTCATCAAGACAATGGCTGTCCTTGCCTCTCACCATTTCCAATGGCTCACCCGTTGCAGCATTCAGGCAGACGGTTACAAAACCTTGGCTGGAGCCTAGGAACTTTTCATCTACCAACACGCCTTGCACATTCTGCATCTTAGGCTTAGGAATATCATTTTCAAGTACTTCCTTATCAATGCGCAGTATGGTGGTGTAGGAAATGGAATATTCATCTTCCAGGAAGCGAGCTGGTGTATGCACGAGGAAGCGAGAAAGCAGTCTCATCAGTCTCCAAGTGTAGCCGCAAGATAGGTGACAGATTTCAGGCCGCAGGGTGTGGTAGCGCTTACAGTGGGAACAGTAGCCCTGCATTGTGTCAACGAACAGCGTGACATCCTTATCAGCGATGGGTAAATCACGAACGCAAATCTCTCTTACAGAGTGAGTTTTAAGTATCGTTTGGCACTCAGAGCAACAAAACTGTATCTATGATCAATTGCAAGCCTGCCACTTTTTTGTCATCTGGAACCCTCTAGGGTATCAGCAAATCTGAAACAGACCCAGAGTTTCTCGCTGAGCGGGCGCGGCATGATTGATGCTGTAGACCAGGGCGTGATGGCCCGGGAAGGGCAGATGCAGCGCTTGGTGAGCTATGCGCGCAAAAATCCCGCAAGTGCGAGACTTGCGGGATTTTTTCAGCGGACAGGGAGGGATTCGAACCCTCGGTACGCTTTTGACGTACACACGATTTCCAATCGTGCTCTTTCGACCACTCAGACACCTGCCCAAGTTGTGCACCTTACCCGTATTGGGATGGGGTGCGGGGAAACTATACGCTATTGCGGGTGATTTTGCAAGCTAAATTTTGCAAATTATGTAATTTTTCCGAAATAATGCGATTATTTGCCGATTTTTTCGGGGGAGAAGGGTGCAGTGGGGAGGTTGTGTTCGTTTACAAGGTTGGGGGTGAGGTAGGTCGCCCAAGCGTAGCGAGCAGCAACAGGTGCCGGAACTTTCGGCGAGGAGAGGATGATTTGGGTGCCGGAGATGGTGGCATCTGCGGGGTGGTACTTACCGTTTTTGCCGGCCAACTCAAAATGGCGAGGTGGCTGGGAATCGGTCGTTTTGAGCTCGGTGGCGTGGTCAAAGGAGAGCACGAGCTTGCCGTCCGCGACCTCCATATCTTTAACCCTAGGACCGTAGGCGGGGGTATCTTTGCCGTATACTTGGGAGGCAGCAAGATGAGCCATGCGCTCGCCGACTTCGAGTTTGCGGGGCGGATGCACATCGCTGTTGGTGGAGCCCAAGTCTGTGGTGACAACGTAGTCTACCCCTTGCATTTTATCCGCAACATGTGCTTGCACGTGGCGGAACTCCGGCCAGTAGGCACGCAGGGGGGTGTTGTCATTGATGCGGGGCAGTTGCACCATGAGGAAGGGTAGCTCCGGGGATTTCCATTCGGCACGCCAGCCGGTGATGAGGTCTTGCAGCAGTGCGGTGTTTTGCTGCATATCCTGAATCTCGGCATCGGATTCTCCTTGGTACCAGATGACACCGGCGATGGGGAAGTTTTCCCACGGTTGGATGCCTGTTTTATACAGATAGGTGGGTTGGTAGGGGTGAGGGGCTTTGGCGTCGCCCGAGTTGTTGAACGAGGCTCGACCGCGCACCCAAGCGGACATGTATTTGCTCTCAAGCCACTTGGGGGTCAGGCAGGAGCGGTATTTCTTGCTTGCGATTTTGGTGGGCATCCACGCCATCATTTCCGAGCCACCCAAGGAGGAATGAATGATGCCTACGGGCACGCCGAGTATTTCTTGCAATTTGCGTCCGAAGTAGAAGCCCACGGCAGACATGCGCGGTGCACTGGCGGGGGAGCTGACGGCCCAAGAGCCTACGTACATTTTACCATCTTTCAGACGCTGTTTTAGCTCATCGTTGTATCGACTAGGACTGGTGTGGACCTGAGGTTCGTTGTGGTAGAAGCTCAGGTGGGGGTTGTCTGCCGAGGTGATGGCGTTGCGATCACCTGTTTGATTGAGGCGCCAAAGCATGTTGGATTGCCCGGAGGCAAGCCAAACTTCTCCTACGCGCACGTTGTCGAGGGTCACGCTGTTGGTATCCCCTTGAGTGATTGTCATCGTTTGCCCCTCGACAGAGGCCGGCATGGGCTGCAGTTTGGCGCGCCACAGTTTGCCTTTGATTTCAGCCTTGACGCTTTGTCCGGCAAATTGCACCGTGACAGATTTGGGGCCATCTGTCACGGTGCCGGTGATGGGAATGACTCGCCCCTGCTGCAATACCATGCCGGAGCCGAAAATGCCATCAACTGTGATTTCTGCAGCTAGGTTGCTGATGCCGAGAATGAATGCTGCAAGTGTGTAGGCTATTTTCATGCGGGTGGTCGTAGGGGGGCAGGGGTGATGTCTCGTTATAAAGTTACATGCCAACGATTTCGTAGCCACCATCCACATAGAGGATTTGGCCGGTCATGCTGGATGCGCCATCGCTGGCAAGGAATGTGGCTGTGGCACCCAATTCTTCGAGTGTGCAGGAGCGCTGAAGCGGGCTCTTTTCCTCGTATACCTTGAACATGCCGGTGAAGCCGGATACGCCGCGGGCGGCAAGGGTCTGAACCGGGCCTGCGGATATGCAGTTGACGCGGATGGGCGCTTCACGGCGGCCCAGGTCGAAGGCTAAGTACTTGCAGCAGGTTTCCAAGGCGGCTTTGGAAACAGCCATGAGGTTGTAGTTGGGCACGACTTTCTGGCTGGCGTAGTAGGTGAGGGCTGTGATGGAGCCGCCGTTTGTCATAAGCGGGGCTACGGCGCGGGAAAGTGCGATGAGGGAGTAGGCAGAAACCTGCAGGGAGACATTCCATGCATCACGGGGGATGTCGGAGAAGTGGCCTTCCAGGGTGCCGGGAGCCTTGGGGGCGAAAGCAATAGCGTGCAGGAGCATGTCCACTCGGTCCGTGTGCCGGGATACAAAGCTGAAGAAATCCTCGATGGATTGGTCATCCGTCACATCAAGGTTGCATACGGGGGTATCCTCGCCAAAGCTTTCCTTCACAAGCTTAATCACGCCATCCTTGAGGCGCTCGCCTTGGTAATTGAAGATAAGCTTAGCGCCCGCTTCGTGCCAAGCCTTGGCGATGCCGAAGGCAATGCTGCGCTTATTGGCCACGCCGGTCACGATGCCGACTTTTCCTTCTAAGGGTTTGGTAATAGACATAATGTGTAGTTTATGGGTAAGGATGTTAGAGGTGAATCAGATGGTAGGGAACTCCTGCGCAATGATGCGGGCATAGGTCATGGTCATGCGGACTCCCATGGCTTCCATGTATTCAATGCGCTGGCGAATGGACTCGGGGCTGATGTTGGGATCATCTACTACGAACTTAAGGCGGTAGTATACCAAGCCGCCATCCATATCGAGGAGCAGCTGGCCTTCCGGCAAATTGGCATTGAGAGTGAGCAAAAGCATGCTCAGCTCCTGCCTGTCTTCTTTGGCAATGCGGGAACCGAAGTGTACATCAAACACCAAGCTGCAGGGCTCCTGCAATTCGGTGAACATGAAGGTGCAGGGCATCCCCGTTGTGTCAACGGGAAGATAGGCAAGCCCGATTTTTTCGCTATCGGAACCCATTGTTACCCATTGATAATCCTCTCCTCGAGAGATGAGATGCTGGCGAACTTGAGCCAGGAGATTAGGTTGTGTAGACATGTCTGAAAGGGTGATTTTTGGGGGGGTGGTGCGGGGTAGCTAAGCCCGCCTGCTTGTGTGCATACTAGCACGCGAGCTGAAGTCAAGTCAAGCTTTTGTGCGTGGGAGAATCATTTTTCCTGTTCGCCGTAATAGGCTGCTACGAGTTTTTCTACCAGCACACCAAGCGTTTTAATCTCTTCCGGGCTATAAACTTCTGTGTGTTTTTCTATTTCCAAGGCAATGGATTTGCGTGTGCTTTCGATGAACTCTGCACCGTCGGCAGAGAGCCGTATGCACACAGCGCGGCGGTCCTCCGGGTTGGGGGTACGCTCCAAGAATCCTTTGTTGACCATATTTTCTACCAAAAGAGATGTGGCCGGTACAGTCATCTGCAGATTTTGAGCCAATGTTTTCAGCGCGATACCTTTGGGGTGGTTGCGGGTGAGGATTTCCACATTGACGAGAGCTCCGGCCTGCCTCATGGTGAGGCCCATTACTCTTTTCTGCTGCGTTTGGGGGGTCTTTTTCAGACAGTCGCGACGGATATCATCCATCAGTTGGAACAAGGTGATAAAAATGTCGCGACGGGCGGAGTTTGGTGGTGTGCTCATGCTCGTTTTATGATACCGAAGCTGCGATGATTGTCCAGAAAATAATTCAGAATATAGAATTATTATGCAATTTTCCTTTAGGCTTGCTTCAAATGGCAGATGGTGGTAGAGTGAGGCCATGCAACACGAGAGCCCGCCACGCGCATGGGTAGATGTCGATTTGGAAGCGATTGCTCATAATCTGGACATTGCCCGGCAAGCCTTGCCCGACACCCAGCTGATGCCTGTGGTCAAGGCCGGAGCGTATGGTCATGGACTGGAGCCGGTGGCGCGCAGATTGGATAACGATGGTATCGCCTTTTTCGGGGTGGCTAATGCAGGGGAGGCGCGGCGTCTCAGCCAAGCAGGCATCCGGACCAAACCCTTTATTTTAGGTCCCAGCTTCCCGGAAGAACGCGAGGAAATTGTGCTCAATAATTGGTGTGGCACGATATCGACCTTGGAAGAGGCTCAGCATTTTCAATCGCTTGCAGAGTTGTACGACAAGACTTTTTTGGTGCACTTGGCTGTCGATACCGGCATGGGGCGAGAAGGGGTGCTGCCGGATAAGATGCACGAGTTGGTAACGGCGCTCAAACAGATGCCCAATCTGGTGGTGGATGGCGTGATGTCTCATTTTCCCTGTGCAGATGAAGATGTGCCTTTTACGCAGGATGAAATAGCGCGTTTCACGAATTGTGTGGCAGAATTGCAGCAACACTTCCGCTTGCGATATAGGCACATAGCCGCCAGTGCCGGTGAGCTTGGTTATGAGATTCCTGTGGCCAATTTGGCAAGACCCGGTCTTCTGTTGTATGGGGTAGCCCCCATGGCTTCCATATACGATGGAGTGCTGAGACCCACGCTCAAACTCAGTTCTCGCGTTTCTCTGATACGCACTCTTCCTGCGGACTACGGCGTATCCTACGGCCGCACCTATATTACCAATCGTCCCACGCGAGTAGCCACAATCGGCATTGGCTATGCAGATGGCTGGAGCCGCCACTTATCAGGTAAGGGAGCGCAGGTATACATCAACGGGCATTATTGTCCGATGCTGGGCAGGGTGACAATGGACCAAATTATGGCCGATGTGACGGATGTGCCATTCATTGCCCCCGGGGATGAAGTGGAGCTGATAGGGCCACACATCCCGGTTACAAAAGTGGCCGCAATGGCCGATACGATTGTGTGGGAAATCTTCACGGGGCTTGGCCCGCGTTTGCCGCGCTTATATCATTGATGATTACGCCATAAAACAGCGGCAAGCGAAGTGGCGTAGACGCTCCGTGGCCTGTGCCGGTGTGACATGGAGAAATTGGAGAGCCGGCGAGCCTTGCCGCAGTTTCGCAGAGGTATTGAAGAGGATGCGCTTAGTGAGGCGGCTTGTCCAGAAATCTGCATAAAGAACGAAACGTGCAGGTGCCAGTGTGCAAGCCAAAATGGTAATGACGCGAGATATCATCTCCTCTACCAAGGTATGGTCGCTGTAATCCAGTTCGCCCCAAGCAGTGGGCATGGGCAGCAGCCCCAGCTCCCCCGTGTGAATTTGCTTCTCACCCCGCCGTAGAGAACAAACGGGGGCATGCCCCGGCGTGAAGTAAAGTGTAAGCGTATCGTCTGTGGCATCCGCCAAGGCATCTGCCTTGTTGAGCTGGCGGGCTGGGCACTTGTAGCGAGCTTCCAAATGCTCTGTCAATCCCGCCGGTAGAATATCTGCCGGTATCTGTAAGGAAATACCGAACAATGGGCTGTGGCGTGTCGCTATATCCAGCCACTCATCCAAACTTTCAACGCCCAAATAAGCAAACTCTGCGCTGTCCGTATGCACATGTCTGCCCAGCATATCGCATATTTCCAGCGTGCCACGTACAAGCGCGCCACTGCGCTGAGCCAGAAAATACGCTCCGTGTGTGTGGCCGGCGTTCAATCGGTAGAGCATCACCGGCCGCCCGCCACCCGAGGGTACGACCCCCGCTTCCTGTGCCTCTCCTCGCTTGCACAGCTCTGCCATAGCTTGATTGCAGCTTACTAAGCTTAATCCTGTATCGTGCGCCAGCTGCGGTCGCGTGGCTTCGCCTCGCTTCTGTAGTGCTTGCCGTACTCTCTCAAGGGCTGATTGGTGCATGCTTTATAAAGTCGGTTAAGAAAGTGTAAGGCTTTTTCGCCGAAAAAGCAAGCAAAATAATAAAATCCTGACGAAGAATGGGTAAGATGGCAATTTGGAAGAGCCGGCAAAGCTTGTATTCAAGAGATTGGTTGGTATAAACTGGACAATTTAATGAAAAAATGGTAAACTAAGTGCAACAACAAAGAAGAACACACCTATGAAGTACATTTTTGTAACAGGCGGCGTGGTATCCTCTCTGGGTAAAGGCTTGGCCGCAGCCTCTATTGGTACCCTGCTTGAGCACTGCGGGTTGGATGTAACCATGCAGAAGTTTGACCCCTATTTGAACATCGACCCCGGCACCATGAGCCCCTACCAGCACGGCGAGGTGTATGTGCTCAACGATGGAGCGGAGACAGACTTGGACCTTGGACACTACGAGCGCTTTGTGCATTGCCAGCTTTCCCGACTGAACAATCTGACCAGCGGCAAGGTGTTTGAGCATGTGCTGGAAAAGGAGCGCCGCGGTGATTATCTGGGCAAGACCGTGCAGTATATCCCCCACGTGACGGATGAAATTAAGCAGCGCCTTTATGATTTGACGGAAAAGAATAAGGAGTGCGATGTCATCATCACCGAAATCGGTGGTACCGTGGGCGATATTGAAGGCTACCTCTTCCTGGAGGCTCTGCGCCAGTTTGCTTTGGAAGTCGGCCGCCAGAACTGCTGCTTCATTCATGTGACACTGTTGCCCTACATTAAGGCTGCCGGGGAGACCAAGACCAAGCCCACCCAACAAAGTGTAGCCAAGCTGCGTGAAATCGGTATTCAACCGGATATCATCGTATGCCGCACGGAAATGGACAACCTGACGGATGATGAAAAGCGCAAGATAGGTATGTTCTGCAACGTCCCCCCGCGCAACGTGGTAGCATTCTGCGATGTGAAGCACTCCATCTATGAATGCCCGATTGATTTGGGTCGAGACCGCGTGGATCGCATCGTGACGGAGGTGTTGGGCATCACCGTACCCAAGCCCAAAATGGATGATTGGCAAAAGTTTGTGGGCCGTGTGATTCACCCTGCGCACAGCGTGCGCATCGCCGTAGTGGGCAAGTACATCTCCTTGCAGGATGCCTACAAATCCATCTACGAAAGTTTCACGCATGCCGGAGCGGCCAACGACTGCCGCGTAGAAATTGTGCGTATTGATGCAGAAGCGCTGGAAAGCAGCACCTGCGAAGCCATGATTGGCGATGTGGACGGCATTTTGGTGCCCGGCGGCTTTGGTGAACGCGGCGTGGAAGGCAAGATTATGGCTGTACAGTATGCCCGCGAAAAGGGGATACCTTTCTTCGGTATTTGCTTGGGTATGCAGGTGGCCGTTATCGAGTTTGCTCGCAACGTGCTGGGCCTCAAGGATGCCAACTCCACTGAGTTTGATAAGAACACCTCCGCACCCGTCATTTGCTTGCAGGAAGAGCAAAAGCATATCGAAAACATGGGTGCCACCATGCGTTTGGGTGCATACCCCGCCCACATCACCCCCAATACGCTGTGCAGCAAGCTCTATGAGGGCAAGGAAACCATCTCCGAGCGTCATCGCCACCGCTATGAATTCAACGCCGACTACCGCGAAGCATGCGAAAAAGCCGGCATGGTCATCTCCGCTGTGAATGACGAACACGGGCTGGTGGAAGTTGTGGAGCTACCCGGGCACCCATACTTCATTGCTTGCCAGTATCACCCCGAATTCCAGAGCCGTCCGACCACGCCGCACCCGCTGTTCTCCGGCTTGGTGGCCGCATCCTTGGAATACAAACAGGCCTGATAGTTTCCATTATGTTATCACCATCGGCGGCAGGATTGTGCATCACCCTGCCGCCGATGCCTTTTGTATATAAGTCATGATAGATATTCTCGTCATCATCGCATACTTCTGTGCTATCTTTGGCATTGGCCTCTACGTGGGGCGCAAGCAGGAAAGCTTGGAAAGCTACGCCCTCGGAAACCGAAACTTGCCGTGGTGGGCTATCTTGGCCTCCATCTTGGCTGCAGAAATTAGCGCTGCTACCTTTTTGGGCGCGCCGGGGGAGGGCTTTGCCCTGCGCAACTTCACATACGCCCAGCTGGCTATCGGCACTATTTTGGGCCGTATTATCGTGGGACGCCTCTTCCTGAAGCCTTATTATCAATACAATGTTGTCTCCATTTACGAGTATTTGGAGAAGCGTTTCGGCCTGACAACACGGCGCTGGGCCAGCGCAACGTTCCTGCTGAGCCGAGTACTGGCCAGCGGCACCCGCCTGTTTTTTGCCGGTATCCTCTTAGTCATCGCCTACATGATGATGACCGGACAAGACAGCGCCGGCAAGATGGAAACAGTGGTCATTTACATTGCAGCCCTCACCTTTATTACGATTGCCACGGCCGTGTATACCACGCTGGGTGGTCTCAAAGCCGTGGTGTGGACGGATGTATTGCAAGCCTCTATTCTTGCCATTTCACTGGTCACCACCATCGGTGTGTTGCTCTTCAGTATCAAAGCAGGCGGCAGTTGGAGTGCCACCTGGGATGCCATCTGCTACCACCTTGGCAACAAAGATTATAACCCGTGTCAAATCAACAACCTGAAACCGTGGGCCTTGTTCGATACGGGCATCACAGGGCAGGGGCTCATGGAGGATATTCGCAATATCCTGAGCAGCGAATACACCCTCTGGAGTGCCGTCTTGGGCTCTACCTTCATCACCATGGCTACCCATGGTACAGACCAAGATATGGTGCAGCGCATGCTGGCCGCGCCGGACAGCAAAAAAGGAGCGCGTGCCGTCATCATCTCCGGCCTCATGGATATGCCCATCGTGCTCATCTTTGTGTCTTGCGGCATGCTCCTCTTTGTGTATTTTGCGCAGAATGGCATTACTCCACCGGAAAAACAAATCGAAATCTTCCCCTGGTTCATCATTCATTGCTTGCCTGCCGGTGTGCGTGGGTTGCTTGTTGCCGCATTGCTCGCCACTGCCATGGGCTCGCTCTCGACAGCTCTCAATGCTCTTGCCACCACAGCCACCAAAGACTGGTATGTGGATGTATTCCGTCCCCAAGCTTCTGCTAAAGAGCAACTTAGCGCCGTGCGATGGCTCACGGTACTCTTCGCTGCGTTGTTGATTGTGGTGGGCGCTGCCACCGCTTGGCTCACCGTCATGGACCCCACGGTGCGCATCCTCCCCATCGCGCTTGGAATTTTCGGCTACACCTACGGCTCGCTTTTGGGTGTGTTCCTCTTGGGTATGTTAACCAAGGGTAGGGGGAATGATTGGGGAAATATCCTTGCGATGATTGCTGGCTTTGTGGCGGTGATAACGCTTGAATTATTAGGTCGTTACGAGCTTATCCCTCCCATCGCTTTCCCGTGGCGCGTCACCATCGGCACGCTTTCCACTTTCTTGGTGGGCTGCTGCTTTGCCTCCAAGCAAAAAATGCAATAATTCTCAAAAAAACGGCATTTTGCGTCTATTATGCCACAAAATGCCGTTTTTTACCTTGACTTTTTTCTGAAAATCTTGTTTAATTCACCCGAGCACTCGTGTTCATGCCAGCTTGGCGGAATTGGTAGACGCGCTCGACTCAAAATCGAGTTCGAAAGAGTGTGGGTTCGAGTCCCACAGCTGGTACTTTCCAATCGGCAAAGTGAAGTCACCTTCATTTTGCCGATTGTTTTTTTCGTAACGGGATGAAGAGACTCATCAGCGAAATGGAGAATGTACACATCAATGTATGCCTGACCGTTTGTTTTGTTTGCTCAGTCTTTTCGAGCTGGTTGCTGCAATGAAACAACTGCGAGAATCGAAAATTTGTGTACCACTTCGCCATCCGTACGCAGAAATACACTTCTCAACATATTTTCCCGATTCTTAATTTTGCATTACATGTATTATGCGAAGTTGTACATATACTTTTGTTGAGCCCACTGCACTTTCTAACTTGACGATGCAAGAGAGAAAGCGTAAGATGCTCACATGGTAAAGTGCACAGTAACATATCAAGGAGGTTTGCATTGTGAATTGACTCATGGCCCGTCCGGCGCAAAGGTGTGCAGTGATGCACCTGTGGACAACCGCGGAAAAGGAGAATCATTCTCGCCGACGGATTTGATGTGTTCGGCCATGGCCGCTTGTATGGAAACGATTATGGGCATCTATGCGGAAGATAATGGCTTGGATTTGAGCGGCACCCAAATCAGCGTTGGAAAAGAAATGAGCGCGAATCCGCGTCGCATAGCGCGCATCATCACAGAAATTACCATCCCCCTGCCTGCAGACACACCGCACAAGGACGCGCTGGAAGCCTGTGTTCTGGGAAGCCCCGCGATGCGGAGTCTGCATCCGGATGTAGAGGTACCCATCACGTGGAATTGGGTGGGTTGACCTAATGAACTGTTGATATGCAACGCACAACATACATCTACCGTTTGGTGCCGCTCATGGTGGTATTGAGCTGTGGCCGCCTGATAGAAGGATTATTAGGCAGTCTTGGGGCGTTGATTGTCGGCTTGGCCGTAGCCATCGTGACTTGGGCGTTAGTATGGTTGCGTTTATTTGGGATGCGGCGATTGCGCCCGGAGTTTGCCATTCTCGCGATTCTGCCACAAGCGCTGTATTTTATTATAAAGTTCATTGATACGGAGTCATTAAAGCCATTTCTATCTCCGGCTTGGCAGAACATGTATTTCATCACTTGGCTGGCAGCAATGGGGACGATTATTTTCTCCCTGCGCCCGGGTTACCATGATAACCGGCGGCCTGTAGCTCACGACCCGCTTTTTATCATGATGGCCATCATTACAGTGGCTTATGGGATTTCTACTTGGGCAAACTACGCAGGTGACATATTTTCAATATAATTTTCTACAAAACATATTAAACAACAAGCAACTATGAAAATCAATCGTTTCATTCTTCCACTTTTGGGAGCGTTGGTCGTGACATCCTGTTCAGAACCTACCGATGTGGTGACCGGCCGCGCAACCGTCATGCGCAAAGACGTAGCTCCTGCACCTGTTGAGGCAACACCGGCACCCGCACCTGCCCCGGTAGTGGCAGCCCCTGCTCCTACACCTGAGCCGGTAGTGGCAACCCCTGCCCCCGCACCCGCACCCGAACCTGCTCCTGTGGCCACGGTATCGCAGCGCCAGCCCAAGCTGAGCACACCGCCTCCTGCCCCCGCACCCGAGCCGGCCCCCGTGGCCAAAAAGAAGAAGCGTAGCAAGGTAGCCGCAGAATCGGTCATGACCACGCCGCCCCCCGCACCCAAAGAGCTGATTGTGCCGGCCGCTCAACCCAAGGCAACCCCCGTGGCTCAGCAGCAGCCCCAGTTTGTGGCTCCTCCCACGCCTGCCCCCGCTCCGGCTCCCAAGCCTGTAGCGAAAGTAAAACCGGCACCCGCGCCTCAACCTGTGGTGACAGCGGCTCCGGTTGCACCGGCTCCTCAACCCAAGGCAACCCCTGTGGCGCAGCAGCAGCCCCGCCTCATGGCGCCTCCTGCAGCGCGTCCTGCAGTGAAGACGACTCAGCCGACCTGCCCCACTACGGGCCGTCGTATTTATCCTGTGATGCCCGGCCAGAATCGTGGTCTGCGTATTCGCTAAATCCATACCCAAGCATGCCTAAGCAGCGTTTAGATGTGCTTGTGACTTCGCTGGGCCTGTGCGATTCTCGCGAACAGGCCCAGCGGCTCATTCTTGCCGGGGAAGTTTCCGTCAAAGGACAGGTCATAACCAAGCCCGGCACCAAGGTGGATGATACCCTGCCCATCGCCATCAAAAATAAGCCACGCTATGTAAGCCGTGGCGGGTTAAAACTGGAGGGAGCACTCAAGGCATTCCCCGTCAAGGCAGAAGGAAAAATTTGTCTGGATATTGGTTCCTCCACGGGAGGGTTTACCGATTGTCTTCTCCAAAACGGAGCTTTGCGGGTACATGCAGTGGATGTGGGCACAAACCAACTGGTGTGGAAATTGCGCAACGATCCGCGCGTGATTGTGAAAGAGCAATTTAATGCACGCTACATGACCCCGGCGGATTTGGGTGAAAAAGCACAGCTCATTGTGAGTGATGTGTCCTTCATCTCCCTGACAAAGATTTTACCGGCTGCCTACGATTGCTTGGAAGAAGGCGGAGATTTGCTGGTGCTCATCAAGCCGCAATTTGAATTGCAACCGGAGGATATAGGCCCTGGTGGCATTGTGCGTGATCCCCTTCTCCACCAACGAGCAGTTGATAAGATTCACGATTTTGTGACGACCGAGCTGCACCGCGAATGGATGGGCGTGGCAGACTCCCCCATTACCGGAATGGAGGGTAATAAGGAGTTCTTGGCTTGGCTGCGCTGAAGATTCAGCGTATCAATACCCCAGAACACTTTCGGAGTCAATATCTTCTTGGCCGTGAATAAGCTCAGCGGCTACTGGTACGCCCGTGCAATCTTCAATGAGTTGTCTATTGGTGACGGAGGCCGTATCCCATTCCTCACCAATGTGGTTGAGTATGATAGCTCGGCATTCAAGAGCACGTTCACGGATGGCGCGCACGGCCATCATCGCTTGGCTGGCAGCTCCGCGTTGATTCTTCACCACGAGGATGACGGGGAGCTGCAGATAAGCTGCTAAATCAGCCATGGTGTTCTCCTTGTTCAGCGGTGTTTCCCAGCCGCCCATGCTATCCACTAACACGGGAGAATAGCAGGCATCTATCTGCCTGTAGCTCTCCACAAGCACGGGCAAGGATACTTCCTTGCGTTCCAAGCCTGCGGCAATGGCGGGGTCTGCACAAGCCCGCAGGTAGAGCGGGTTTAGTTGCTCTAGAGAATTGCTGATTCCGGCGGCCTCTCTGAGCAGCCGCGCCTCGGCGCGATCCCCACAGCAAATGGGCTTGAAAGGCCCGGCCTGAATGCCCCTTTGTTTCAAATCGCGGAGCAAACAGCAGGCCACATAAGTCTTGCCCACGCCGATGTCTGTGCCGGCAATGAAGAAATTGGTCATAATCAAACGCGGTGTATGATGGTTATTCCGGGATAGAAAGGCGGATTTCATCCATGTCCCACTCAGTGTTTTCATCGCGCACATAGAACCAATCCACCCAGAGCCACACAATGATGGCGAGCAGTAGGCAAATGAGCTTCGGACGCCAATTAAGCGTTATCAGTTTCTTTATTCGTTCCTGCATTTTCATGTGCGTACAGAAGTTGGGTAAGGCGCTCCTTGAGAAGCTCCAGGTTTATATCTCGTTGTATCATATTGCCTACCACAAGTGACACCGTGCCGGTTTCTTCCGATACTATAATCACGATGGCATCCGAATTTTCTGCCAAACCAATGCCCGCGCGGTGGCGAAGCCCCATGGACAAATCCTTCAGCTCCCGATTGGAAACAGGTAGAATCGAGGCTGCGGTTACAATGCGTTCGTTGTCCACAATAACAGCACCATCATGCAGTAGGGTTTTGGGCATAAAAATGGTGCCAATGAGCTCTCGAGAATAGGCTGCATCCAGCTGCGTGCCGGTCTTGGTGTATTCGGAGAGCTTATCCTTGCGGCAAATGGCTATCAAGGCACCATATCGCTTGCTGACCAAATAGGCAACAGAATCCTTCACCTCGCTGATGAAGTCTCTGTTTTCCGAATTGTTCAGAAAGCGGCCCATGATGCGCCCAATAAAAGGGAGAGAGCCAAGCTTAGCCAAGGCTGTGCGCAATTCCGGTTGGAAAAGCACAATCAAAATCGTACCGGGGCCCACAATAGCACCGGCAATTTGTTTGATGACCACGGCGTGTGCTAATTCCAGGATGAAGCCGCCCAACACAACAATAGCCAGCAAACCACCAAGAATGGCCGCGCCGCGAGAATCTTTGAACGCACGGTACAATTGGTAAAACAGCAGCCAGAGAACCAGAATCTCAAACGTTGCCCTGATGTAGTAAACCACCTGCATGCCCTCATGTTACCTTTTCCTGCCCGGCATTGCAAGCGGAAATGTAGGCTTTGCAAACCGAATCAGGCTGCTGATGACGCAGCTCGGAGTTTAACTCGCGCCCATATATATATATAATAGGAGCATGAGTCAGGAAAATGCTTCCACTTTTCAGATTGATCGAGATGAGCTGACTGCTGCAATCATTGAGCTGAATTCTATGTCGCCCTGTGATGGTGTGGTGATGAAACGAGATGGACATGTGGCTGTGGGGTACATTCAAGATGCAGAAACGTTGTGCATGCTTATTCCTGCCCCAACATTAGCTCGCCAACTGACGGCGGATGGCTTGGCCTCCTACAGTGGCAAGGAGCTCAAGAAGTGGGCGGAGGGGTATGATGTGGATGCCTTGCAGCAGATTGTGGCAACGGCATTGCAATAAAAGAGATTGCAAAAAGGAAGCTTAAAGCGTAGAATGACACCGAACACGTGAGATTATCTTCCCTTAAAGTATACATGCTCAAGCTGACTCTGTTTTCTACGGTGTTGGCCTACCTTGCTGTGGATATGTGGTGGTGGCACGGCCCGCTGTGGCAGGCCATACACTCTCAGGAGAAGTCTCCGCAGGAAGTTCAAGATGTGGTAGCAGAGGTCTTGGGGGAGTACATCACCGCCCGGCAATGGGCTCGCTATGAAGCGGAGCAAAATTTTTTGGCCGGCAGAGAATCTGCCGATGCTCTGCGGCGCACATCCATGCTCATGGATATGGTGCGTGCGGCCACACTCCGCATTCGCACCCGCTATAACGAAAAGAACCTGCCGGATTGTCGCCGGGTTGCAGAGGAAGAGGTGGCCCGCTTGGCTTCGCGCGCACGCACACCGGAGGATTTTGAGGCATGGGTATGCTCCCAAGGTTATAAGGACAGCAAAGAGTTGACCGACAAAGTGGAGGTCCGGCTGCGCAGTTTATCTCAGCTGGAACGCGCCATAGCACCTCTTTGCGAAGTAACGGATGCCGAGGTAGAGAAGCATTATGAATTGCTGAAAGAGCAGCTTGTGCTGCCTACCCACCGCACAGCCAAGCATATTTTCTTGGAAACGCAGGGCAAAGACCCGCTGCTTGTGAAACAGAAGGCTGAGGCTGTGCTGGCGCGTTTGCACGCAGGAGAGGAGTTTTGCAAGCTGGCGCAGGAGTGCAGCGAGGATGCACACACGGCTCCGCGTGGTGGTGAGCTAGGGATGATATGGGATGACGCTCGCCGGCCTTTGCCGGAATTACCTTTCTTTGGTCCTTCTGCCATTCCGGCAGGTATCCCGCACCTCGTGCAGAGCCGCTGGGGCTGGCATATCGTGCAAGCGGGAGAAATCTCCCCTGCCCGCCAGCAAACGTTGGCTGAATGCCGGGATAGCATACGAGCTGCGCTCATCAGTGCGCAGCGAGAAATTGCCATTGATACATATTTTTCCACAGGCGTGCGCGAAGGCATACGCCGCCAAAACATCAAAATCTATGTCAAGTGATACCATCAGCGTGACTGCCGCTCGCAACGGACTCCGAGGTTGCATCTGTGTGCCGGGCGATAAGAGTATTTCCCACCGCGTAGCGATATTGGGCACCATGGCGCACGGCACAATGCAAGTGCGCAATTATTTGTGCAGCGAAGATTGCATCAACACCTTGCGCGCCATGCAGCAATTGGGAGCCAAGGTTGAAGAAGGCGATTCTCCCCGCAATTTTACTCTCACGGGCACGGGCATGCAGCCGATTGCACCACTACATGATATTGATTGCGGCAATTCCGGCACGGGTATGCGGCTCATGGCCGGCATGCTGGCAGCACTTCCTTTCAGCAGTCGCATGTATGGCGATGCCTCTCTCTGCAGCCGCCCCATGATGCGCATCATCGAGCCGTTGGCGCAGATGGGGGCAGATATAACAGCCTGTGGCACAAAGAAAGGCTGCGCTCCCTTGCAAATATGTGGCAAGCAGCTGCATCCCGTGCAGTACAATTTGCCCATGGCTAGTGCGCAGGTGAAAAGCGCCGTGCTGCTGGCCGGCATGATGATACCGGGCGAGACGTCCGTACACCAGCCCGCCATCACACGAGACCACACAGAGCGTCTCTTTGCCCACTTCGGCATTCCTTGCACAACCTCCGCTGACGGATTGGATGTAGCGGTTACCGGTCCCGCCTACCCCATAGCGAGAGATATCACCATCCCCGGTGATATTTCATCTGCTGCCTTTTGGTTGGTAGCCGGCAGTGTGGTGCCGGGTAGCGAAATTCGCCTGCAGAATGTGGGGCTGAATCCCACACGCGATGCTATTATCCATGTGCTGCGCCGCATGGGGGCAGAAATCGAGATTTGCAACCGAGTAGATGCCGGTGAGCCCTACGGTGACATCATCGTGCGATATAGCGCCGGGCTACATGGTACCACCGTTGAGCCGCAGGAGATACCCAACCTGATAGATGAGATTCCGGTGTTGGCTGTGGCTGCAGCTTTTGCCCGGGGCGAAACCCATATCCGCAATGCTGCGGAGTTGAGAGTCAAAGAAAGTGACCGCATTGCAACCACCGTTGGTAATTTGCGTGCCATGGGGGCTCAAGTGCAGGAATTTGAGGATGGAATGGTCATCACCGGTGGTAGCCCCTTGCATGGTGCTACCATGGATAGCTATGGGGACCACCGCATTGCCATGGGCTTCCTCGTGGCCGGGCTGAATGCCACAGGCGAGACCACCCTGAGGCATTGCGCCAGCATCAACACCTCCTACCCCGGATTCGAGGAGCAAATGCACACCCTCATCGTCTGATACATCTGCCAGCCCCCCTATGGCCCGCATCAAAGAGGAATGCATCGCGCGCATCAAAGACTCCACCGATATTGTGGAGCTGCTTGGGCGTTACCTTCAGTTGCGACGCTCCGGCAATGGCTGGACGGCTTGTTGCCCGTTTCACAACGAGAAAACGCCGTCATTTCATGTTAATCCGGCGCGGCAGATATTCAAATGCTTTGGCTGTGGCGTAGGGGGAGATGCGGTCAAGTTCCTGATGATGTTTGAAAATCTGGATTACCCGACTGCCTTGCGCCGCATTGCTGATATGAATGGCATAGCGGTGATAGAGGAGGAAGAGAATCCGGAGATGGCGCGCATGCGCCGATTGCGAAGCAGAGTGATTGAGGCTAATCAACTGGCCACCGAATATTACCACCGCATGTTGTGCCGCAACCAAGCTGCTGCTCATGTGCGAGAATACCTCAAAAAACGTGGCTTTAACATCGCGTCGGCGAAGGCTTGGCAACTGGGGTGGGCTCCCCCGGCCTTCGGCGAGTTGCAGCAGCTCGCTGCGAGCAAAAATATAGATGCAAAACTTCTTTCGGAAGCCTATCTGATGGGCAATGGTCGCAACGGGAAGTATCCCGTCTTTCGGGATAGGCTCATGTTCCCCATCCACAATGTGCGTGGTGAAGTGGTGGGCTTTTCCGGGCGTGTGATGCAAGACGACCAAGACCCGCGCAAATATGTCAACACGGCGGAGACGGTAGCCTTCCGCAAGGGTGAGCAGCTTTTTGGCTTGCACAAAGCTACGGGGCACATTGGCAAGGCAGACATGACCGTTGTTGTGTGCGAAGGCCAGCTGGATGTCATCGCCTGCCATGAAAAGGCAGATATACGTAATGCTGTGGCAGGCTTGGGCACGGCATTTACGGATGAACACGCCACCATTCTGCGCAAATACGCAAAAAAAGCGATTTTGTGTTACGATAGCGACAATGCCGGCATCAAAGCAAGTGAAAAAACATACCGCAAGCTTGCTCAAGCCGGGCTGGAGGTATACACGGCAAGCTTGCCTGCGGGGGAAGACCCGGACTCCCTCATCAACACGCAGGGGCCGGATGCATTGCGTAGAGCGATAGCCGAGGCCCGGCCTTATTTGGAAGCACGCATTACCCGCGAGTTGCAAATGGGAGCCGGCCGCACTGAAAACCGCGCGAGCCTTATCTCCCGCATGGCGGATTTAGCGGCCGAAATCAAGGATAGCAACCGTCGAGATGTTGCCGTGGTGGATTTGGCTACGCGTCTCAATACCGGCATGGACGATTTGCGAGGAACGGTCAATGAAATCATCCGCACCCGCAGGAATGCCCCTGCTGCACACCAAGCGCCCGAGCAAGTTCATTGGGGGAATGGACCGACCAATGAATCTTATTTAGCAGAGGATGGTGAGCCGGCTGCTCCGGTAGTACCGGTGCGGCTGCATCCCACCATGAGGGGGCTTATCAGCATGGCCGCCGGTAACACAGAAATACAGCAGCTCTTGGTCGAGCGCATAGAAGAATTGCAAGAGCCTATCCGCTATCTCTCGGGCGGAGAAATCCTACAGCGCTTGCTGGAGGTATTGCCGCCCCCCGGCAATCCGCAGGCATGGCAAAGATTTACGTCTAAACTCACCCCGGAACAGGAGGCAGGAATCCGTGAAATCCACCATGATGAGCTGCACCTGCCGGAGCCCCAAGCCGTGGTAGACCAAGCCTGTGCCCGAGCCGCGCGCGATAGCGTCTCTGCCCGCATTGATATTTTGCGGGCTCGCATCCGCGGCAACGATGTCAGCGCAGAAGAAGCCCTCAAAATCCTAGCTGAAACAACAGCTCTGCAACAACTGCTCAATAATTAACACCCTCTTTCTCAATTATGATACACTCTCACCTTCCTCTTTACATTGAGATTGATCTGGCGCTCCTTCTCATGAGCGTATTACTCTGCCTGTTTACTTGGCTTGCGGGCTTGTGTGTATCGCCGTTTACGAAAAATAAGCTCAATTTGCCCAGCATAACGCTCTATTCCGGCTCTCGTTTCCCCATTTGGTTAGACCAGGTGTACACCATGGCATTCATCATGTATTTTGCGTGGAGCAGCGGGTACTCTCATTTTAACTCTGCCGGAGAGCCCCGAGATATGGAAAATGCCGTATACGGGATAGAAATGGTGCTGAGCAATCTTCTCATCTACTTGCCCATGCTTGTGCGCTATGCCACCTTGCCCCGCTGGCAAAAGCCCGCGTTGCCCGTTGGTAAAAGCCTCCTCTACATCTTTGGCGCACTCATGACGATTTATTGTATCACCGTCATGCTGGAGATTTGTGGATTGTTCCGACTCCTGACCGATAAAACCGGCGCCCCCATGATGCAGAATGTGCTGGAAATGATGTATTACGGTGATACCTACACCCGCATTTGCCTGATTATCTCTGCTGTCATTGTAGCACCGATATGTGAGGAATGCTGTTTCCGCGGCTTTCTCTACAATAGCCTCAAACGCTATAGCGGGCCTTTCGCTGCTACCCTTGCCTCAGGTCTTGTTTTTTCTGCCGTGCACACAGCGCTGCTGCAATTTATCCCCTTGGCCGTATTCGGGTGGGTAATGTGCTTTGTGTATGAGCGGACCCGCAGACTCTGGGTACCCATCGCTATTCACATGACGTTTAACGCCATTTCCACGGCGGTTGTTCTCATCTACGGCGTTCCTACGGTATGAGCCCATCTCTCTCCCAGCTCGGCGAAAATGCCATTTTGCAGCGGATTCTGCCCGGATTACCGGGTAATGCTGCCTTGCTGGTCGGCCCGGGAGATGATTGTGCCGTGGTTCAGCGTGATGATGATTGGGATACTTTGCTCAAAACGGATGTGGTTGTAGAGGGTGTGCACTTCACCCCGGACACTCCGCCCCCGCTTATAGGCCGCAAAGCCCTCGCCAGAGCACTCTCCGATATTGCTGCCATGGGAGGGATTCCCGAACATGCCCTTATCACGATTCTCATGCACCCTTCACGCAGTGTGGAGCTGCTGGAGGGGGTGTATCTGGGCATCTCCTCTCTCGCGGCGCAATACCGTGTTTCCATTGCCGGTGGGGAAACATCTTCCTTGCCATACGACGGGATGGTCATCAACGTGGCTCTCACCGGCAAGGTGGAGAAAAATAAAGCCATCTTACGCTCCGGCGGCCAAGCAGGAGATGTTTTGTGCGTTTCCGGGCCCTTGGGCGGCTCTTTCCCCTCCGGGCGGCACCTTTCCTTTACCCCACGCTTGGAGCTCGCCAGAGCCCTGCTGGAGTCCCCTATGCGGGTCAAAGCCATGATGGACCTCTCCGATGGATTGGGCACAGACTTGCCGCGTCTCGCCCGAGCATGTGACTGTAGCTTTGAAATTGACCTTGCAAGCTTGCCGCGACACGCCGGTTGCAGCGTGCAGCAAGCCATTTCTGACGGCGAGGACTATGAGCTGCTCATGGCCATCGACCCACTCTCTTGTGATGCAGCACTTTGTGCCCAATTTGGCATCACTCCCATCGGCCATTTGGTCTCAGGCCGTGGAACGAAGCTCCCCGAAGGGTGGCAGCACTTCTGCGCCTAAGTGCTCAAAAATCAAAGTCCTATCTCTACCCGCACTGGGCCCTTTTGTTGATTTTTTTCATCTTACTAAAATTAGTTAGCTTGCTAATGTTGTGTGGCTTATAAATGTATAACAAATGTTCCACAGAGTTATTTAAGGAAAGCTGAGCAATCAAAATAATTATCAAGAATACTTAACTTTCGTTTGTTTGCAGACAGAAAAAAATAAAAGACGTGGAACGCCCATGGAACATGAGAGAAACGGGGGTGGTACACATGGGAACAAAAAAAAATTCCTTTCATACAGGGAGGTAACGTGGCATATTTGCCCCCGCACCGCATCAGGTCCCTGCCCCGGATGAAAAGGGAGAGACACAGCAAGCGGAGCAATGAAACGACTTACTCGGGAAACAAGCAATGAACCAACAGGAAAAGGAAAGCAAACTTTGGGACTCCATCAAGGCTGATATGGAGCGCCTGGGGAGCGTGGGTGCGTATGGGTTCGAAGCTTACATCTCGGAACTTACTCTGAAACAGGACACGGGAACCAAGCTGGTATTTGAGTATCCGGCAGGATTCCTCATCGACTGGGTAGAGATGAACTACCTGGCCCACATCAAGAATTCGGCAGCGCGAGTCATGGATGCAGCAAGAGAGATTTGCTTTGTTGCAGCTGGAGAGATGAGAGCCGAACAGGTAGAAGAAGCCCCTGTCAGAGCAAAGAATGATAAAGCGGTATCGACTCAGGGCAAAGAACGCAACAAAAAGCCTATCAACAAGAAGGTGCTGGCAAATAGCGGTCTGAATGGAGATTTTACGTTTGAGAACTTCATCGAAGGCGCTAACAGCGAGTTCGCGTATGCAGCAGCAAAGGCTGTTGCAACGGCTGAAAAAGAGTTTTACAACCCCCTCTTCATCTACGGAGACTCCGGCTTAGGTAAGACCCACCTGCTCCACGCTATTGGCAACGCAATCCGCGAACACCGCGAGAATGCCCAGGTGGTTTACGTCACCAGCGAGGATTTCACCAACAGCTACATCGAGGCTATCTCCCGTAAGGGCGAAGCGCTCAACAACTTCCGCCGCAAATACCGCAAGGCTGACGTACTGCTGATTGATGATGTGCAATTCCTGGCATCCAAAGGCAAAACCCAAGAAGAGTTCTTCCATACCTTCAACGCTCTCTTCTCCAGCGGCAAGCAGATTGTTCTCTCCTCCGACTGCCCGGCCAGCGAGATTACAACCCTCGATAAGCGCCTGCAATCTCGTTTCGAACAGGGGCTTTCGGTGGAGCTTCTCCCCCCGAACTACGAGACGCGCATGGCCATCCTGCGCCACAAGGTGCGCCAGTGGAAGTGCAATGTAGCATCCCCTGAGCTGCTCGAGTTCTTGGCACGCAACATCACGCGCTCTGTCCGCACTTTGGAGGGTGCTCTTGTGCGCATCGGCACCTACTCCAGTTTCTCGAACCGCAAGGTGACTGTGGCCGAAGCAAAGAAGCTGTTGAAAGACCTTCTGAACACCGAAAAGGTCAGCACCATCTCAGTGGATGAGATTCAGCGCCGCGTGGCAGAAGAATTTAACATCCGCCAAGCTGATCTCAACGGGCGCCGCCGCACGGCGGATATTGCGCATCCCCGCCAGATTGCCATGTACCTTGCCCGCCGCTACACGCAGCTCTCCCTGCAGGACATTGGCGCGGCCTTTGGTGGGCGAGACCACGGCACGGTCATCCACGCCTCCAAAACCATCGAAACAAAGATGAGTCAGGACCCGGATTTGCGCGCCGTTATTAACCGCATGGCTGCGGATGTCATCTAATCAGCAATAGCTCAAACTTCCTGTTTCTTGTACACATCGCCTTCTCTTTCGGGAGAGGGCGATGCTGTTTCGGGAGGCGAAAGCAGAAAGCCCCCCTATTTTATCGAGTCTTGCGCCTACAAAAATCTTGCGACTCGGGAGATTTTTGTGTATATTTATACGCGAATTATGGAAGGCGAGTACACGGAGGACGCGATTAAGACACTGGACTGGCGAGAGCATATTCGCATGCGCCCCGGCATGTACATTGGCAAGCTGGGAGATGGCTCCATGTCGGACGATGGGTTGTATGTGTTGCTCAAGGAAGTGATTGACAACTCCATCGATGAATTTGTAATGGGGGTTGGCAAGAAAATTATGGTGAACATTCGCCCCGATGGAACCTGCGAGGTGAGGGACTTCGGTCGAGGTATTCCGCTGGGTAAATTGTACGAATGCGCCGCCCAAATCAACACCGGCGGCAAGTACGATGGAGAAGCTTTCAAAAAATCCGTAGGCCTCAATGGTGTTGGCATCAAGGCCGTGAATGCACTTTCAGCAGAGTTCGAGATTCAGGCCTACCGCGAAGGGCAAACACGCCGCATCCGCTTCCGCGAGGGCGAGCTTGTAGAGGGCTCCGACATTACTGAACAAACAGATGAACCTGATGGGACGCGCGTCTGCTTCTTGGTAGACCGCACCGTTTTTGCCGAAAACGCCGCGTACAACTTGGAGTTTGTAGGGCGCATGTGCCGCTACTACTGCTACCTGAACACGGGGCTCACCATCAACCTGAATGGCAAGAATATCATCTCTCGCCACGGCCTGCTTGATTTGCTGCGCGAAGAGATGGCCGAAGAGCCGCTCTACGAGCCCATTCACTTGGTGGGAGATGATATTGAGGTAGCTATCACTCATGCCAATCAATACGGCGAAGAATACTACTCCTTTGTAAATGGCCAGCACACCACCATGGGTGGCACCCACCAAGCTGCCTTCAAGGAAGCGATTGCTAAGACCCTGCAAAACTTTTACAAGAAGAACTACGAGGCCTCGGATATACGTTCCAGCATTGAGGCGGCCATCAGCATCAAGGTCATCGACCCCGTCTTTGAATCTCAGACCAAGACCAAGCTCGGCAGCAATACCATGGGCCCGGGCAAGGAGACGATCCGAACCTTTGTCCTTAATTTCCTCGGCAAAGAATTAGATAACTTCCTGCACCGCCACCCTGATATTGCCGAGGCGATTGAGGAAAAAATCAAAGAAAGCGAAAAAACACGTAAGGAGGTGGCCGGTATCACCGGCAAAGTAGCCAAGGAGCGTGCGAAAAAGGCCAAGATTCACACCAAAAAACTGCGCGATTGCCGCGTGCACTATGATACCAAGCACAAACGAGCCAAGGACACGATGCTCTTCATCACCGAGGGCGACTCCGCTTCCGGCTCTATCACCACCGCTCGCGATGCCGAAACCCAGGCTGTCTTTTCCCTGCGTGGCAAGCCTGCCAATAGCTTCGGCATGAATCGCGCCGCACTCTTCGAAGAAAAACGCAATGAAGAGCTGGATTTCCTGCACCTTGCGCTCAACATCGACCGCAGTATTGATGACTTGCGCTACAACAAAGTCATCATCGCCACCGATGCTGATGTGGACGGCATGCACATCCGCTTATTATTGCTCACCTTTTTCATACAGTATTTCCCGGAACTCATCCGCGAGGGGCATCTCTTCATCCTGCAAACACCCCTCTTCCGTGTGCGAAACAAACAGAAGACCATCTATTGCTACTCTGAAAGCGAGCGTGACAAAGCCGTGAAACAACTCGGCAAATCCCCGGAAATCACCCGCTTCAAAGGCCTCGGTGAAATCTCCCCTTCCGAGTTCAAAAACTTCATCGGCGAGGATATCCGCCTCCAGTCCGTCTCGTTGGAGAATGCCCACAACCTCAAGGATATCCTCCGCTTCTACATGGGCGATAACACCGATGCCCGCCGCCAGTATATCGTAGACAATCTCCGCATCGAAGAAGACCCTGCCTGATTTTTACACCTACTATCATCACCCCTAACTATGAAAACACTCATCATTGCACGCCACGGCAACACCTTCCGCAAAGGTGAAACGCCCACCCGCGTCGGGGCCAACACAGACCTTGAGCTCGTCGAAGAAGAACGCGGGCGCGGTGTAGGCCTTTACCTCAAAAAACTGGGCCTCGTGCCCACCCGCATTCTGGCAGCACCTCTCAAGCGCACAATGGGCACCGCCGCCCTTGCAGCAGAAGCGCTGGGATGCACCTGCCCTGTAGAACCGGATCACCGCTTTATAGAGGTAGACTACGGCCCGGATGAAAATAAGACCGAGGAAGAAGTAAAGGCTCGCCTTGGTGCAGATGCTGCCCGAGCTGAAGGCTCCGATCCCTCCACCCTCACCCCGGATGAACTGGACGCCAAGGGCGCAGCCATTATCGACCAATGGAACGCCAAAGCCATTGTGCCTCCGGGGTGGAAGGTAGATGTGCAGCAAATCTGCACCAACTGGCACAATCTTGCGGGCGAAGTAAAGGATGGCGAAACACTCCTTTGCGTCTCCTCCAACGGTACTATCCGCTTTGCTCCCTGCATCACGGGTGATTATGATGCATTCTGCGCCGAGCACGACATCAAAGTTGCCACCGGCGGGGTCTGCATCTTCACCAGCGAAGACGGCTCCACTTGGACTTGCCGCGAATGGGGTGTCAAAGCATTCAAGCACATTTAACCCACAAACTACACCACTCATACTATGATAAAAAAACTCAAACCCGCTTGGATTTCAGAATTCAAGGACTTTGCACTCAAGGGCAACGTTGTCGATATGGCAATCGGTGTCATCATTGGTGGAGCTTTCGGCAAAATTGTTACCTCTTTGGTTAAAGATGTAATCATGCCGGCCTTCTCCATGCTCATGGGCAACTCCAAAAACCTGTCTGAACTCAGCTACGCCATTAGCACGGAAAAAGACGCTCCTGTCATCAAGTACGGCCTTTTCTGTCAGACAATACTGGATTTCCTCATCATCGCGCTGACTATTTTCTGGGTCGTACGTATTATTTGCAAGCTGCGCGCCAAGTTCAAAAAACCGGCAGAACCTGCACCGGCCCCCGAGCCGCCCCCCACACCGGAGGATATCCTCCTTCTGCGTGAGATTCGCGATGCCCTTAAAAACAAGTGAATAAAAAACAACTCATCGCTCGGGTCCGTCAATACATGGGCGCCGGCACCACTCGCAACACAGCCTCTGCCGCAGTAGAGGCTGTGCTTGCGTCTATACTCATGGGCGCAGCCAAAGATAAGGTGCATATCGCCCACTTCGGTACCTTTGAAACCCAATACCGCCCTGCCCGCCAAGGCTTCAACATCAACTCAGCATCGCTGACCACTTACCCTCCGCAATCACGCCTCACCTTTCGCCCGGCTTCCGGCTTTACCGATTTTTTACACTAGTCCCATACTCTGCTTTATCCAAAAAAAATCCTGCTTCCGCCGGGCAGAAGCAGGATTTTTTATGGATGAGAACTACAAGAAATTATTTCTTCTTGCGGGTAGCGCACTTCTTGGCTCCGCACTTTTTGGGGGCGGCATCTTGCGCCACGGGAGCAAGCGTGCGCTCCATGCGCTTCCAACTCCAATCCCAGCGGTCGAGAGAGGTGAAACAAGCTTCCAGAAGATCCACGCTGGCCTGGATATCTGTCTTATGAGCCATTTCAATGCTCTGATGCACATTACGCACGGGGATAGAGATAGCACCGGTGATGGCGCCACCGGCGGTGAACTTCTGCATGGCTCCGGCATCTGTACCGCCGGCGGCCAAAAGCTCCAGTTGGTAAGGAATGCTGTTTTCCTCGCAAAGAGCAGTCATGAACTTGACCATGCGGGAATCGGTGATGAGGGTACCATCGTACACCTTCACAGCCGTTCCCTTGCCCAGTACGGTGCACTTGTCGTGAGCTCCGGAACCGGGGGTGTCGAAGGCGATGGTCACGTCCAAAGCAAAAGCGAAGGTGGGAGCAATGGCCAGTGTAGCAGCCTGAGCCCCGCGCAAACCTACTTCTTCCTGCACGGAGAAGACGGCATACAAATCGTAATCAGGGGTCTTACCGGCGGCTTTCATGGCACGAATAGCCTCGATGAGCAGGTAGCAACCGCCTCGGTTGTCGATGCTCTTCACGTTGAGGCAATCGCCCATCTCAATCATATCGCCCACGCGGGTGATGGAATCACCGATAGAGACATACTTTTCAACCTCTTCCTTGCTCATGCCAAGGTCTACCACATAGTCGGTCACCGCGGGCATCTTGGTGCGCTCCTCTGGGCTCATCACGTGAATGGGTTTCACGCCCATGCAGCCGGGGAGATCCTTCTTGCCGTGTACAATGACACGCTGAGCTGTGAGAGTCTTGGGGTCAAACCCTCCGAGGGGGAGAATACGGATGAATCCGTTGTCGTCAATGTGGCGCACGATGAAGCCAATTTCATCCATGTGAGCGGCGCACATAATTGTCTTGGCGCTACTCTTACCCTTGATGATGGCAGTCACGTTGCCGATATTATCCACGGTGATTTCATCTGCGAGAGGGGTCATCACCTCGATGATGAGGTCGCGGATGCCATATTCAAAACCGGAAGCACCGGTAGCTTCGCAAAGCTGTTTGAAAAGTTGGGTGTTCATCGGGGAAGATGATACGCCTATCTTGCTGAAATGGCAAGGGATTTTGCAGAAACGAACGCACAAAAAGCGGCACCGAGGTGCCGCTTGCAGAAATGATATTGCCGATACCGCATGAAATCAGCCTATCGTTACCTCACCACAGAGGGGCTCCCCGGGAGCAAAAGCGTGTGCACCTTTCACCACGAGTTTGCTCACATTTTTAAGGGAGGGCACACCAAGCGAATCTAACGAATCCACCAGCTTATATGTTTTGCTGTCCAGCAGCACCACCGGAGCCACGCCGCCACATTCCGGAGCCAGACTCATGCAACCATCCTCGCCGATTTCAACGGCATCGGAGCGCAGAAGAAGCAAATCCGAGCATGTTTTCACCGGGAAGAAGCGGCTGCGGGGCACACACACGGCGCAAGCGCCGGGGAAACATTGAATGGCGGCTCCCATGGCCGTTTCCAGCTGGTACACCTGCTGCGTGGAGGCATCACGCGGGTCTACCGTCTTGGTATTACGAATCACCGGCAAGGGAATGACCCCACCGTTCGCTTGTTGAAAATCACGGAGTGCATCGAGACGAATCCAAAGATTATTGGTGTTGAAGTAGCGGTGCTTTTCGATATTTTGGAACTCTGCCACATCTTCGTCCGGGCACTGAGCCACCTCGCGCAGGATAGGCTGCGCATCGCTCTTGCGCACAGCCAAGTGGCCACCCTTCTTGTCAGCCTCCGTTCGGCGGGTGACCTCCATCACAAAAGGAGCTCCGCTCTTGGCAAACCAGCTCAGAAAACGCGGATCCATCTGCGCGCCCAAGTTATCAGAATTGGATACAAAGGCATATTTCACCCCTGCGGCCAGTAGCTTATCCAACCAACCTGAACCCAGCAAGGCCGGGTAAATATCACCATGCCCCGGTGGACACCATTCCAAATCCGGATTAGCCGGGAATGCCACCGGCTCCAACGTATCCACGCAGAGCTTCGGCACGCGATTTTGCAGCATTTCCACTTGCGCGGCATCAGCAAAGCCCTCTGCCGCATAACGTGCCAAGTAGGCCATGGTGTCCTCGCTGGTAGAGAAAGAGTTCATGAGCAGCAGCCGCACAGGCACGCCTTCTCGTGCTCCCAAGCTAATCACTTGGCGCACAATCAAATCCAAAAAAGTGACACCGGGTTTGATTTCCAGCAGACTCTTGGCTTTTTGCAGCCCCATGCTGGTCCCTAAACCTCCGTTGAGTTTGATGAGCACGGCCTGCGAGAGCAGTTCCGCATCCGCAGCGGGGCTACCTGCCACCAATGCTTCCCAATCTTCTATATGTTCTGCCGGCGATATCGCTTCCTCCGGTATCATCATGGAGCGCTTGGATTCCAGCACATCCACACAGTGGCGAAAAGCATCTATCGCTGCGCGGGAAAGCCCCACAGCTTCCATCTTGCTCTCAATAGCATCAAAACGGCTCATGGCTAACCGCAGTATAGCGCCTCAGCCTCGCTGATTCAATGCAAAACGCGCAATCCTTGCAAAAAAAATGCGTTTAAGAGGCGTTGTCTTCCCCGGAATGGGTCATATCTAAATGGCTGACGGCCGTCTGCGGCCGCACCGCCATGTCCAAAGCGTGGTCTGCCACATGGGCTGCATTGTCGTCAAAACGGTATGCCAAGCAATCAGGACATGCATCCACCGCTTTATCGACAATGGCTCCACACACTACACAAATCTTGTAGCTGCCGGGGTCATTCACAATCGTGTTGGCCATTTCTTTGCGGTCGGGCGTCATGTCGCCACTATATCGCCCTGCTCTCTTGGCTGCAAGCCAAGGATATGTCATCATAGGGCAAACTCATTAGGATGATGACATGTTGGTGTGATTTCACATTTCAAAGTTCAAATTTATTGAATCTAGCTGACTTGAGTTAGATGTAAAGCAAAGCTGCGACCACGCTTTGGGCACGCCCGCATTGAAGGTGGATGCGGCAAGAGACAATGGACCCCCTATTTGTATGCGCGACAGCGCCGCTTTTTTCTATGTCAAATCTGAAATCTACAATTATTGCCATCCCTTATCGGAGCTCTGCAGTCACTCCCCGGCCGTCCTTATCCCAAGGTCGGCCGGGTATCGTTACTACCGTGAGTTTTTCTTAGAAGCGGTAGGTGGCGCCGATGGTGGCGTTGTGCGCGTTGGCGCGCGGCTGCAGCTCCAAGTTGTAGCTGGCGTTCAGGCTCGCATTCTTGTTTGCCTCTGCCAGTGCCGCGCATCTCCGAAAGCGTGATGGTGGCATTGTTGATGCGTGCATGCACGCCTTTGAAATTGTCGCGCACTTCGCCCTTGTAGCTTTCAAATTCGTGCTTCGTCACACATTCTGCGCTGTGTTTCACTTCCAGCGGCTGCGGCTCTACGCGGATGGCGTTCATCTTCTTGCAGCCCTGCCAGCCCAGTGCCGTGCCTCCCCCCAGCAGGCTCGCCTCCATCAGCACCTGGTACCACGTCAGCCCTCTGTCAGCATTCATATCCTGCCCGCCGGGCTGAGCCGTGGATGCAGCGGAACTATCCGCCGCCATGCACATGCACGCGCAGGCTGCACACAGCACAATCATTTTGCACACAGCTTTCATGGCAGCAGATAATCAAGGATTCCGTTCACATACGCATCAGCCACTTCTTCCATGCGTTCCGTCAAAATCTTCATATCGCTCGGGCTGGTCACAAAGCCGTTTTCACCCAGCGCAGCCACACACTTTGTGCGGTTCAGAATGGCCAGGTCCTTGCGCTGCACCGTGTGTTCAGCACGCCCCGGCAGCAGCTCGCACAGGTACCCGGCTATCGTCCGCGCCAGCCTGCACCCCGCAGCGCTGGTGTAGATAACATGCGCGCCGCGTGCGCGCGGGTCATCTTCCAGTATGGGGCGCTGGTATTCTATGCCGTCCTCGTCATAGCATGTCTCATACCCCACCACGCGCTGGGCGCAGTCGCTGTGCAGACTCACCAGAAAATCCACCCCGTCCGCATTCACGGCGCTGATGGTCGGTTCAGGTCTGCGCGGTTGCTCACCGCCGGAAAATCATATACCGTCACGCAGATGCCGCGCCCGCGCAGCTTGCGCGCTATCAGCCCCGCCAGCCGCGCGTTCAGTTCGTGTTCATCATACCGCCCGCACGCAGAACACGCTCCCGTTCCGCTCGCATGGCCCACATCTATGCCGCAGTGTATCATAAAAACGCCCCGCGGGCTCCTCGCCCCGGGGCTGTTTCTTTCGCTGCATCTGCCGCGGTCACTTCACCTGCGGCTGATATTTCTTCATCTTCTTCAGCACATCAGCAAATTCTTTCAGTGCGTCCTTTTTGCCAATAAGCTGGCAGCACCACATGGCTTGAATCCATGCGCGCCGCGTAGCTGCATCTTTCTTTTCCCGCTGTTCAATCATCTGCGCCACGCTGCGCTCCGTTCCCGTGCGGTCCATGAATCGCGCCTTGCTATCCACCTGCCAGAATTCCAGCTCCATATCCGTGCCATTCACACGCCCCCGCTTGCGTTCCTTGTACGCCGACCCGCCGCCCGGCACATAATACAGCCCCATCAGCTCAGCCAGCAGCGCATCCTGCATTACTTCCGGCATGCGCTGCATGCGCCGCCGCGCAGTCTGGCGGCACACAGCCGTGACATCATCCGCGCAGCCTTGCAGCACGGCATGCACACCGGCATGCTCGATGGCCTGCTTCACCTTCACCCATTCCGCGTATTCTTTCGCGGGCTTTTCGTACACCGTCTCGCACCACCCGTACTCCACGCCATCGGCACCAATAAAGCGCGCGCCCTGGCTCACCCGGTAAAAATGCACCTTTTCCTTTTTGTGAAATTCCGCCTTGTTTCCATACGCCGGCTGGCCTTTTGTCTGGTAGCATAGCCCCAGCACCTCAGCAATCAGCGCCCAGCTCGTTTTCTTGCTCAGTTTCCGCAAAGACGTCTGCGCCACGCGCACTTCTTTCTTCAGCTCATCACCAACCCGCACATCCGGCGCGTACTTTGCCTGCAATGGCTGCACCATCACCACCAGCGCCAACAGCATCATCAATATCTTTTTCATGGCTTTTTTCTTTCTGTGCGCGCAAAGAATGTTCAACGTTTTACATTCTTTGCGCGCAAAGTTAAATCTAAAAATTTTTGGTCAAAATGTTGTTCACTTCATTTATCATCGGAATGACATCGCGCAGCACTTCCAGCTTCTTTTCCGCAGCCAGGGCGCGGCTTTTCCATTCCTCATAGCTCGGCTGGCCGTCTACTGACTGTTTTTCATCCTCCCCGCCAAGGAGCCAACTTACCGAAACGTTTAATTCATGCGCAAGGTTGATTAGGTAGTCATTTTTTGGAGTTGATACCCCGTTAACATATTTAGACATAGTTACAACCGAAACGCCAAGAGCAGCCGCAATATCTTTTGACCTGCGCCCGCTTTTTTCAATGGCTTCAGAAATTCTGGTAGAAATTACCGTTTTATTTAATTTTCTACTTGCCATTTTGTTTCCGTTATGTTTAATTTCTCTTGTGCCCGCAAATCTTTTTCGCGTTCATTTTACCAAAAGACACATCACCATGCAAGACGAAAGAATCACAGACACCTGGCTCCCACATGTGTCCCAAAGATTTTTTCAGAGAGACGCAAGTGCCGATAAATCCTAGGCTTTCCGAATAGAGGCTTTTTCGAAGCCCCCCCTGTACTCAGGTTTGAGTAAAATTCGGTGGAGAATGCGCCTTATCTACCAGCTGATTCATCCAAGTCCACAAATCAATGTAGCTCATCAGGTGAATGCGAATGAATGTGACAAGGTTTGACATGTGCCAGTCGTACTTAGCCTTGTTTTTGAGGTATTGGAGCAGCAAGATGGCTATCATAGCCGTCCAGATCTGACACATTACGGCATTCTTATTCGTTCCGATAAAGGTCTTGATGCGTAAATGCTGTTTAATTGTCTTAAAAAAGCTTTCAATCTGCCAGCGAGACTTATAGAGCGCACTAATAGTATCAGCCTCCCAGTGAGCATTATTCGTGATAAGCTCAATCGTATGCTCCGGCACTTCTGTGGCGTCTGCTGTCTGCCCTGATTTGCGGCGGGAAGAGCCATACGGGCGGTAAACCACAACGCGGCGCAAAGGGTGAGGATAGTTTTTTGACGTAGCAACACCTACCAATTCTACGGCTTCATCTACCAGGATATCCTGTTCCCGGTCGTCAGGCTGCGCAAAAGCCTCTTTGCGGGTAAATTTGATATCCTTGCGCAGTCGCACAATAAAGCAGATGCCCCTGCTGTCCCAATCCCTCCAGAGCTGCGTATCATCGTATCCACGGTCGGCTACAATGATGCTGCGCCCCGGCGGCATCAGGTGGTAAGCACCTATGTTATCCGACATCCTACCATCTGAAACGTGTACATCGATGGGAAGGAAATCATTCAGGGAAAAGAGCGTATGAAGCTTGATTGCACCTTTTTCCTCACTATAATGAGCCCAGTTGAGGGGATAAAAAGGTCCTTTTTCGGCGAGTCGAAGTCCACAATGATGGTGAACAGCTCAGCAATGACTTTACCTTAGATTGCAACCAGATTGCAGTTCTTTACGTATATTGAAAGCTTTTTCAAGAAACTCAAGCAACTGTTGCGGATAAAAGCTTCATGGGAACGTCTGCCAATGCGGTGTTCATACAGATTTGGACTGCATGATATTTTTTATTGATAAGGTGTCTCCAAGCTCTTGCAAAACAGAAAGAAAACAAGATAAAGGTTGTTGCAACGTCTTGATCATGCCGTCTCCCTTTTTTCATGCCCGCCTATTTGGGACAGCTATACTTTTGAAATGCAGCAACAAAGGAGCCGCTTGGGTGTAATGACCCGAGCGGCTCCGCAGAGAGAGAGATGCAAGGTTGGCTTGTTTTACGCGCCACCGGCATTGGCGAGGGCTGCCTGATCCGGGGGGAGGAAGTTCTTGAAGCGAGCCTTATCAATGGCTTTCATGTAGGCTTCCTGCGGGGTAACGAGCCCCTGCTGGAGTTTCTGCCAGATAGCATCGTCCATGAACTGCATACCCATGCCCTTGCCGCCGATGATAACATCGGCCAGTTTTTGGGTAGCGCCTTCGCGGATGATAGCGGAGACAGCGGGGGTGGCGAAAAGGATTTCGTTCACCGCCACACGGCCGGGCTTATCGCAGCGCTTCATGAGGAGCTGGGCCACCACGCCGCGGAGCGAGCCGGCGAGCATGGTGCGAGCTTGGGCCTGTTGCTCGGCGGGGAACACGTCGATAATACGGTCAACCGTCTTGCGTGCGTTGTTGGTATGCAGGGTACCGAATACCAACAGGCCGGTTTCGGCAGCAGTGAGCGCCAAGGAGATGGTTTCCAAGTCGCGCATTTCGCCCACGAGCACGATATCGGCATCCTCGCGCAGAGAAGCGCGCAGACCATCAGCGAAGGTGGGGCAATTGGAGGGCACTTCTCGCTGGGTGATGATGCTCTTTTTGGAGGGGTGCACGAACTCGATGGGTTCCTCCACGGTGATGATGTGGCGGGAGAAGTTGGTGTTGATGTAATCGATTAGAGCGGCAAGGGTGGTTGATTTACCGGAGCCGGTGGGGCCGGTCACCAGCACAAGCCCGGAGCGCATTTCGCCGAAACGCTTGATTTGCTCGGGGACATTGAGTTGCTCCAAAGTAAGAATCTTGGTGGGGATGAGACGGAAGACACAGCAGTAGCCGCGCTGTTGTTTCATGTAGTTGCAGCGGAAGCGGGAGGATTCATCCATTTCGTAGGCGAAGTCAGCATCGCCGTCCTGCTCAAAGGCTTTCCACAGTTTGGGCGGGCAAATGGGCTCCATGAGTTCCACCATATCCTCGTGGGTGAGGATGATGTCTTCGATGGGTTCAATATCGCCATGTACACGCATTTTGGGCGGCATACCTTCCGACAAATGCAAGTCGGAACCACCGTTCTCCACCAAAGCGCGGAAATATCTGTCAATTCTGTTTTCCATTGTGAACAATAACGTTAAAAGTTGCTAAATCAGGCTTGAGCGGGAGCGGGTTCGGGGTGCTCTTTGAGGAACTTCTCCATCATCATCTTATCTGTGGCGCGTGTGGTGCATTCCTCTGCATTGATGACACCGTTGAGATAGAGTTCCTGCAAGGAATCGTCCATCAGGCGCATGCCTTGTGCCTTGCCGGTTTGGATAAGGCCGGGGATCATGAAGGTTTTGCCTTCGCGGATACAGTTGGCCACGGCGGCGGTGTTGACGAGCATTTCCAGAGCCATGACGCGGCCGGTGCCGTCTTTCTTGGGCACAAGCTGTTGGGAAAGCACACCGCGCAGCGATTCCGAGACCATGATACGGATGTGCTCACGCTCTTCCACAGGGAAAGCATCCAAGATACGGTCGATGGTACGGGCAGCAGAGCCGGTATGTAGGGTCCCCAGCACCAAGTGACCTGTTTCAGCGGCAGTGAGGGCAAGGGAAATGGTTTCCAAGTTGCGCATTTCACCGACCATGATGACATCCGGGTCTTCACGCAGGGCGGCGCGCAGGGCGCGGCCGAATGATTCGGTGTGTTTGTGAACCTCGCGCTGGTTAATCTGGCAGCCCTTTGTTTCAAAGATGGCTTCGATGGGGTCTTCCATCGTGATGATGTGGTCGCGACGGTCGGCGTTGATGAAATCGATGATAGAGGCAAGGGTGGTAGACTTACCGGAACCTACGGAGCCCGTAACGAGGATGAGGCCGTTGGTGAAACGAGTGAGCGGCACCACGTATTCTTCCGGCAGGTTAATATCGCTCATGCTCAGAATCTTGCTATTGATGATACGGAAGCACAAATCATAGCCCAGACGCTGAGAAATCACGGATGAACGATAACGGCCAAGCTCGTTCTGATAAGCGAAGTCCACATCGCCAATCTCACGCAAGCGTTCCCACTCTTTTTCACCAAGGAAGCTATCTGCCAAGGCTTCTGTATCATGCTTGGTGAGGGTGGGTGCGCCTTCCCAAATGGGTTGCAGGGTGCCGAAGCGGCGCCACGATGGGGGGCAGGCAGAGGGAAGATGGATATCCGAGCAGCCGCAGTCGATACCTTGCTTCAGGAAAGGAGCCACATGCAACCACATGAGGATGAGCAAGTAGCCACTTTCCTGCTTGTAGATATATGCATGATACTTGCCCACGGGAGAAGAGGCAATGAAGTCCACCACGCCCTGCTCCTCCAGCACGGCTCGCTGTTCATCTGTGGTGCAGCTACGCACCAGGGCCTCGGTATTCTCTGCGCTCAGCATACCGGCATCCTCCGCCACAGGGGTATAAGCGGCGGCTTCCATCCAGTACGCGGGCATGCCCACTCCCAAATACATGGCGGGGCTAAAGATAGAAGCGCCCAATTCCAAGTATTGGTTTACATTATCGTAGATATATGAAGAATCGCTCATGAGTATTCCCCGACAATCTATCATGTTCGGTTCGTACTGGCGAGCTTAAAATCAGAAAAGACAGCATTTTCTTGACCGCAAAGCGGGAACTGTGTAGAATACACACGCATGAAAGAGCCCATCGTCCGCAAAGTAGACCATATTTCGGTAGCTCATTTTTATGAGCATCACCGCCGCACGCTGGAGTTGCAATTGATGAATAGTCCGCTGGGGATGTCGCGTAAGATTATCCAGCCGGCATTGAACCGCCCCGGCATGGCGTTGACGGGGTACTTTGGTTACTTTGCGCACGAGCGCATACAGGTATTCGGAGCCGCTGAAATGGCCTACCTGAGCACCCTGCACGGCGAGGAGCGATACAATCGCCTGACACGGCTCTTCCAGAACAATGTTCCATGCCTTGTCTTTGCTCACGGAGTGGAGGTGCCGGAGGATATCATCCGCATTGCCGATGAATACACGACTTCCGTATTCTGCTCCACCCTGCCCACGATGAAGCTGGTGAACCGGGCCACGCTGATTTTGGAGCATGAGTTTGCTGATAGCACCACGGTGCACGCCTGCATGGTAGACGTACACGGCGTGGGGGTGCTCATCACGGGAAAGGGCGGCATCGGCAAGAGCGAAATTTCGCTTGGTTTGGTGGAACGCGGCTCCTCCTTGGTGGCAGATGACATGGTGCGCATCCGCAATATCAGTGGGGAGTTGATTGCCACCTCACCTGCTCTGAGTCGTGGTTTCATTGAGATACGCGGTATCGGCATCATCAATGTGACCAATCTTTTCGGGCTCAAAGCCTACCGCCGACAAAAGAAAATCAGTCTCATCATCAATCTGACCAGCGGAGAAATGACAGAGATGGAGCGCTTGGGACTGGAGCGCAAGACGACCACCATCCTTGGCGTGGAGGTAGAACGCCTAAGCCTACCGGTGGCACCGGGCCGCGATATGACACGTCTGGTGGAAGTAGCAGCACTGGGACAATACCTGAGAGAAAGCGGCTACGACATGGCCGGTGAGTTCAACAAGCGCTTGCACCAGGAAATCCGCAACCGCACCCCCAGCAACCTCAACGATTAACACGCATGACACAGCTTAAGGATATAGTAAACTTACTGGATAGCACCCTGCGCATCGGTGAAATACGCGATGCTTCGGTGGCGCTGAATGGCCTGCAAGTGGAAAACAATGGCAGGGTGAACAAGGTGGCTCTGGCGGTGGATGGCTCTCAAAAAACGATTGAAGATGCCATTGCGGCAGGGGCAGATTTACTGATAGTGCACCACGGCATATACTGGTGCGGTTTGCGCCCCATGACCGGGTGGTTCAAGAAGAAGATTGTGACCTGTCTGGAGCACAATTTGGCCATATACAGCGCCCACCTGCCCTTGGATTTGCACCCGGAGCTAGGCAATAACGCCGGCATGGCAGCTGCACTGGGTTTGCAAGATTGCCGCCCCGAGGTGGATTACCACGGCACCATGATTGGCGTGAGTGGGGAGTACCCCGGCACCGTGGGCGAGCTACAGGCCAAGTATGCGCAAATCTGTGGCAGCAAGGTGACCGGCATGGTGCACGATGCAGATTCCCCTGCCGGGCGCGTAGCCATTTGCTCCGGCGGCGCAGGGGAAGAAATCTACCAGATGCAGGCCAAGGGATACGGCACCTATTTGACGGGTGAGGAGAACCACTGGGTATGCAACGCCGCGGCAGACATGGGCATCAACATCCTTTTTGCCGGGCACTATGCCACAGAAACTTTCGGAGTCAAATCCTTGGGTGCGCTGTTGCAGGAGGCGTTTGGTCTGCCCACCGTATTCATTGATAACCCTACCGGCATGTAATCATGCTTATTATTGCAGAAGATTCCATTGGCGCACGCTTGGACCAATTTTTGGCCGGTCAGCTCCCGGATTTGTCGCGAGCTCGCATCCAAGCGCTCATCAAGAGCGGGGATATTTTGGTGAATGGCAAAACAACCAAGGCCAAAACCCCCATCGAGTTCGGAATGCGTATCGAGGTCAACATCCCGGAACCTGAACCGGCAGAGGCTCAGCCACAGGATATCCCCATCAGCGTGCTGTACGAGGATAAAGATGTCATCGTCATTGACAAAGAGAGCGGCATGGTGGTGCACCCGGCAGCGGGCAACCCCGATGGCACCCTGGTGAATGCGGTGTTGTTTCACTGTGGAGATTTATCCGGCATAGGCGGGGTGGAGCGTCCCGGCATTGTGCACCGTTTGGACAAGGATACAAGCGGTTGCATTGTCGTGGCAAAAAATGACGCGGCCCACCTCTCCCTCACCACCCAATTTGCCAACCGCGATACATCCAAAATATACTTGGCTGCCGTGCAAGGCTGCCCCCGCGAACCGGAGGGTACGGTTTTCACCAATATAGGACGCCACCCCGTAAACCGCCTCAAAATGGCGGTGGTAAATCCCGGCTCCGGCAAGCCGGCGATTACGGATTACAAAGTGCTGCGCTATGATGCGGCTACTGATTCCTCGCTCGTGATGTGTACACTGCACACCGGGCGTACCCACCAGATTCGCGTGCACATGCTTCATTTGGGGCATCCCCTCATTGGCGATCCCATCTATGCGCACCCCCAGCGGCAAAAAGCGCGTCCCGGCAGGTTGATGCTGCATGCTTGGCGCTTGGCTTTCAATCACCCGGCCAAAAATGAGCGTATAGCCATCGAGTCTGCAATCCCGGTGGAATACACACCTTGGCTCATCGGCACAGAGCTACCGGCATGGGACGAAGTGCCCACGGTATCCATGATGTAAGGCCGGAGGTCAGCTTTCTTCCTCATCACACACCCCACGCAGTTGTTTGCGAGGGGAGATTCCCATTTTGAGCAATTTCTTGACTTGACCGGTAAAATTGCCATGACCCTCGCTAAATTGGCCAAGGGCAGCATTGTAGCAGGCCTGAGCAGAGCTCAGGGCCTTGCCCACACTATCAAAGCTTTCTTGCACGGCAGCCAGCTTATCGTACAGCTTTGTAGCGCGGTCAAAAATGGCCGCCACGTTCTTGTTCTGCAATTCTTTCTGCCACAAGTTGTAGGCCAATTGCAAGGCCATGAGCAAGTTGGTGGGGCTAATCAGGATGATTTTACGCTTATAAGCCTCCATCGGCAGAGAGGGGGCAGCTTGTACCGCAGCCATGTAGGATGCTTCGTTGGGCATGAACATTAGCACATAGCTGATGGTTCCCTCCACGATGGAGGCATAATCCTTGACGGCCAATTCATCAATGTGTTTGCGCACGGAGGAAAGATGAGCATTCATGTATTTGAAACGAGCCTCATCTGTTTCGGCAGCCATGTACTGAGCATAGGCTGTAAGTGACACCTTGGAATCCACCACGATGCAGCGTTTATCCGGGAAACGGATGACTACGTCCGGGCGCACATTGCAGCCATCCTCCGTCTTGAAGTTGGGCTGCACATAGTACTCCTCGCCCTTGCGCAGCCCGGATTCCTCCAGCATGCGTTCCAGGACCATTTCCCCCCAATCACCTTGCTTTTTGCTATCACCTTTGAGCGCCAAGGCCAAGTTTGCGGCATCTCTGCTCAGGCAATCAGTCTTTTCCATCATGCCTTTGATGACGGTCTCCAGCGAGGCTTTGCGCTCCGCCGAGGCGGTGTTGGTATCATGCACAGCTTTGCCCAAACTATCCAGTTGGTCGCGCAAGGGCTTGAGAATGCTATCCAAGCTTTCCTTGTTACTTGCGTTGAGGAGAAGAGAATGATTCTGCAAGAGTTTATCCGCTAGTGAAGAAAACTGAGCAAAGTGTTTTTCCTGCATCTCTTTGATGCGGTCGGCCTCAGTGGCGCGGTGTTCCTGCTCGCTGTACAGAGCCATCTTGTAGCGTTCTGTCTCAGAGCAAGCTTGGGTGAGGGACGCATTGGTATCTTTCAACTCTGCGCGCAAATCGCGCAAAGTTGCGGCATCTTCCATGCGGCGCAGCTGCTCCATTTCCAAGCAGGTTTTGCAGCGCTCCCATTCGGTGCGTATATCTGCCATGCGGCGATTGGAACGGTGTGCCGATAGAAAATACCCTATGCACCCGCCCAGCAAAGCCGAACCAAGAGCGGATGCGACGAGTACTTGTTCCGCCGTCAGATTCAACATGTTCAATTAAGGCTGGGGGGTGGGCTCAGGCTTGAGGCCGGAGTATGGCTGCATCTTATCGCTGCAAATATCCAGCGTAGCATCGTAATAAGATGTTGAAATACCGAACAAGCCCAAGAGGGTGTGGAAGATATGCTCCTGGGCCACCGTTTGCGTGCTGTTGGTGCGCATTTGCTGCAAAGCCTGCGCAAAATGCGGATGAATCTTCTCAAAATCCGGGGATGTGATGACAAACATACCCACGCGGCAACCGGTGGTGCTGTGGTAATTGTACTTGCTTTCACCCAACGCCGCGCGGCCCCACAGGCCATCATGCCCCAGGTACTCGCCGTGATCGCTGATGTAGAGGTAGATGAAAGGGCGCCCGCGGAGAACCTGAACCACGCGGCGGATGAACTCATCCGTATAATGCACCGTGTTATCGTAGGCGTTGTTCACCTCTTCCGCATGGGCTGAGGGGTTCTGAAAATTGGTAGCTGAGGGCAGGAAAGGCGCGGTCGCCTTGTCATAATAGTTGAATGGGGTGTGGCTCCCCTCGTTGTTGATGAACACCAGCAGGTTATCCTTGCGGTTGGCATCCACTACCGAGGAAATCTGTGGCAAGGAGGTCCACGGGCTACCGGGAGCGTTGAACCGCTCTTCCGAGCACTTTGTCAATACGCGAACCACCCGGTCGTACTTCAGCTTTTGCCCGCAACGCTGGCCAAAGAATGAGTATACCTTGAACCCATGGCGGTGGAACAACTCTAACACAGAACCCGTGGTGGGCTGCATCTCGGGCTGCTTGTTCCATATATCCCGCCGGGCATTCGTGAGAATGGCGATTTGAGCTTGGCAGGTATCGCATGCGGCAGAGATACAATCAGGAAAATTGATGAGCCTGGTCTGAGAGCGCAGCCAGGGGGTTGTATCCCGCTCGTATCCATTGAGGCTCATGCGGTCGGCTCGCACGCTTTCGCCAATGTGCACAACCAGCACTACGCCTTCCTTGCCCTTGAGGGTATGCATGGAAGAGGGTTTACTCGTAGGCAAAGGCAAACCTTCTGCCTGCTCTATCGTGGCCTGATTATGCATCAGCGCTTCCGAGCAAGCCATGAAAAGGTCGTACGCTTCTACTGCGGGCCAATAGTATTCGGGGCGGCGGTGGTGTGGAGGCTGCACCATGCCCACCAAATAGCTCAGCAGACAGAAAAGCAAGCCGGCATTGAAGAGAGACCACTTGCTGTGAGCCTGCTTCAGCATGCGGCCAAGAGAGATGAAAAAAATCACCGCACCCACAAACGCGCAGATGGCGATGGTCATATTGAGCGGGGTCAGGTAGGTGAGCAACTCCTCCGCCGAGGCTTCCATCGTCTCAGCCAGCACCAAAGAATTAAGTCGGGTACCATATTGGTAGTGCCCCACCTGCTGCGCCAACTGCAGGAAGATAAAGGGCGCCCACAACAGCAAACTGCCCCAGCGCAGCAGCACCCACAGCAAACACACGCATCCCATCATCATGAAGATGGAGATTGGCAGCTGCCATGGGGCTACAAACGCAAAAAGATTGCAGGCGCAATCACACACGGCAGACAACAACAAGAGCCGCCATAGCAATGAGGCTTGAGGAAAGTAATCCTTGCACCGTTTCTTGCTTACCGCCAAACTGGCAATCAGCAAAACAAACAAAACCGCAGCCAAAGGCCACTCCAAGCTCACGGGTGTCTCCCATGCACGCAATGAACCACACACCGATACAAGAGGAAACACCAGTATGGTGATGAAGAAAAATGTGCGGCTACGGAAGAACGAAAGCAAGGAACGCCGAGACTCTGGCTGCGGTTCGTCCATATAGTATGAGAGTTATTTAGTGGCCATGCCCACCACACTTGCATTCGTGGCCTTCTCCGTGGCCATGCCCACCACACTTGCATTCGTGGTCTTCTCCGTGGCCATGCCCACCACACTTGCATTCGTGGCCTTCTTCGTGGCCATGCCCACCACACTTGCATTCGTGGCCTTCTTCCTTGCAGCTGCCATCGCAATTTTCACAATCGCCGCCGCCCTTGCAGCCACCACCGCAGGAGCAGGAGCTTAACTGCCGATTCAGCGATTCTGCCACTTCTTCATCCGTGGGGGCTACACCGCGCTCAATGGCCAAGCAAAGGTACTGATTCACCGTGTTGAGCATATCGTCCAGCATCTGGCGAGATTCCAAGAAGCCACTGCAAAGCGGATTTTCCACCACGTCCTGACGCAGGCTATCAAACTTTGCAATCTCCTCTTCTGACGGGGGCATGCCGGCCATGTGCTTGTTGCGCAGTTCTTCTCCGTATTCATTCACCTTGCGGAACAAATCCGTTGCCTCTGCGTTCTGATAAAAAAGGCCAATCTTTGCCTTTGCTGCTACAACTTTTTGAGAATCAGCGAAAGCACTCGCCAATTTTGTGGTCAGCTCCACCAACTCCGGGGTTAGAGATGTATTCGACATAACACACACAAACTAGCATATTAGCTTTTATTTTGCAATCCCTCTTTTCGTCAGTTGCCAAGCTAACAATTAACACCGGGTGCTTTCACGCGCAACACGCGTATTCAGGGCAAAAAAGGCGTGACATTTGCCCTTTAAATTGATAGAATGACGGGCGAAATTATGAAATACCAGGGACTTTACACAGCTATTGTCACGCCGTTCAAAAACGACAAGGTGGATTATGATGCATTGCAAACACTCGTAGAGGCACAAATCGCCGGGGGTGTAGATGGCATCGTACCGGTGGGTACCACGGGAGAATCACCCACACTGGGCCACCAAGAGCACATGGAAGTCATCCGCCGCACTGCCGAGTTTGCCGCAGGGCGCTGCCAAATTATTGCCGGTACCGGCTCCAATGCCACGATTGAGGCCGTGGAAATGACCAAAGAGGCCGCAGATATGGGTGTAGACGGCACTCTGCAGGTCTGCCCCTACTACAACAAACCCAATCAAGAAGGTGTGTACCGCCATTTCAAGGCTGTGGCTGAAAGCACCCCCCTGCCCGTCCTCCTGTACAGCATTCCCGGCCGAAGCGGCATTGAGATTGCTGTCGAGACAGTCGTGCGCTTGGCGCAGGATTGCCCCACCATCACCGCTATCAAGGAAGCGGGTGGCAGCGTAGAACGTGTCAACCAGCTTGTAGCTGCTCTGCCGGATGATTTTGCCGTATTGAGCGGGGATGATGGCCTGACAGTTCCTTTCATTTCCTGTGGTGCCAAGGGCTTGGTATCCGTGACATCCAACGTGGCTCCGGCAGAAATGAAAGCGCTTGTGGATGCCGCTCTCTCGGGCGATGGGAGCAAGGCACTGGCCCTGCAAAAGAAATACTATCCGCTGATGAAGGGGTTGATGTCGCTGGACACGAATCCCATCCCCATCAAAGCAGCTTTGGCTCTGCGCGGCGATATCAGCTGGGAAGTACGCCTGCCCCTCGTACCGCTGGCAGAAGAAAAGAGAAGCAAGCTTGCAGACTTGCTCAAATCCTTCAACCTTCTCGGATAAACGGCTATGAAAATTCTTGTGACAGGTATCTCCGGCCGCATGGGGCAAACCGTGAAACAGGCTGTAGAGTTGAATGAGCAGACGGAAATGGGAGCCACCCACGATGTGGGGCAAGACGTGGTGGCAGCCATGCAGCAAGCAGATTGCACGATTGACTTTTCATTCCATGGTTTCACGCCGGAGCTGTTGGATGCCGCCGTGGCACAGGGTAAGCCCTTGGTGATTGGCACAACCGGCCACACCGATGAGGAACGTACTGCTATCAAGGCAGCTGCCACCCGTATTCCGATTGTGTTTGCCTCCAACTACTCGGTTGGGGTAAACACGCTGTTCTGGCTCACCCGCAAAGCCACGCAAATTCTGCAGGACTACGATATTGAAATCATCGAGATGCACCACCACCACAAGCTCGATGCGCCCAGCGGCACTGCCCGCACGCTGGCAGAGGTGGTATGCCAAGAAACCGGCATGGATTACAATAAAGATGTGATGCATGGTCGCGAGGGCTTGGTGGGTGCCCGTCCCCAGCGCCAAATTGGCATGCACTCCATGCGCGGTGGTGATGTTGTGGGCGACCACACCGTCATTTACGCCACTGATGGTGAACGAGTAGAACTTACGCACAAGGCATCCAGCCGCATGACCTTTGCCAGTGGCGCGGTGCGCGCAGCCCTTTGGCTTGCAGACAAACCTGCCGGGCTTTACAGCATGCAAGATGTCCTCGGTTTTGCAGACTGATATGCAGCAATCCGGCGAACAACCACTGGTGCGAGTCGGGTTCTCTCTGGGTGCCAACTTGGGAGACAGGCTGGCTACCTTGGAGCGCGTGTGCGATTATCTGAGCGAGATATTCGGTGCGCTTCGCTTATCCCAAGTGTACGAAACAGAGCCGGTGGGCTGCCCCCCCGGCTCGCCGGCGTACTTGAATGCCTGTGTAGAAGTCTCGACCACCATGGCAGCACTGGCCGTCTTGCGTTGCTGCCAGGAAATTGAAAAGGATATGGGGCGCACCCGCAGCGGAGAATACGGTGAGCCCCGAACCTGCGATATTGATATTCTCTACTACGGAGAAATGGTATGCGAGACACCTGAGCTGACCTTGCCGCATCCGAGGGCACATGAGAGAGAGTTTGTGCTGCGCCCACTCTGTGATATTGACCCGCTATTGATTTTGCCCGGCCAGCACGCCACGGTGCAGGAGCTGCTTGCTACCCTGCCTCAAGATAAGGCCGTAAGGCTATACCCCTTATAAACTTTTCCCAGACATGAACGCGAAAATCGCCTCCATCATCGCAAAGAAAGGAAAACAGCCCATATCAGAGCTGACTGCATACGACTATCCTACGGCACGCTTGCTGGATGAAGCCGGAGTGGACATGTTGCTCGTGGGAGATTCTCTGGGCATGGTGATGCTGGGATACCCGGATACAACGCACGTGAAGCTCGAACACATGCTGCACCATGGAGCAGCCGTGGCGCGTGCCACCAAAAACGCATTAGTGATTGTGGATATGCCCATCCACACCTACGATACGCCGGAACAAGCGCTCGATACGGCACGTGCCCTCATGGCGGTAGGCGCAGATGCCGTAAAACTGGAAGGTGGTGTGGAGAAAGAAGAACACATTCGCTCCATTGTGCAGGCCGGTATCCCTGTGCAGGGGCATATCGGATTGTTGCCCCAGAGGGTGAAGGAGGAAGGCGGTTTCCGCATGAAGGGGCGTACGGAGGAAGAAGCTGCTGCAATCATGCGCGATATGGAGGCTGTAGTACGCGCCGGCGCGTTCTCCGTGGTCATTGAGTGCACCAAGCACAATGTCGCTGCGGCAATCACCCGGGCATGCCCCATCGTCACAATAGGGATTGGTGCAGGAAGCGGCACTTGTGATGGAGAGGTATCCGTCATCCACGATTTGGTGGGCTCCTATCCATGGTTTGTTCCGGGCTTTGCGCGCCCCAAAGCCAATGTGGCTGCAGAAATCTCCCGTGCAGTGGCAGCTTGGAAGCAAGAGATACGCATCCCGGAATAACAGCCGTTTTTCTCTATCATTTCCCCGCCCAAGGGCTCATCAACAGGCTACATCAATGGCTTAATTCGAGAGGCTATAGTAGTAGCTTCCATCATCAGATCGGGCATACTCATCGATTGTATTGTTATCGGGGTTCTTCAATAAAATCTGATTTGTACTGATATCCTGAGTCTCTACCTGATGTGTCAGATAAACTGATTCTCGTATCAAAGCGGAGTGTTCTTTCTTGTTGACAATCAGCACGATATTCTTTCCCTGCTTGCTTATGAGAGAATAGAGATCGTGGGTGGCATCATTTTGTCGCAAGTAAACTCCCTTAGCACTTCTCTTATAATGAGTAGGCTCCCCGCCATTTCCCCACCGGATTGTTATACTGTCAGCATCTCGCTGTGTGATTTTGGCCTCATCGGCTTTCATCTGCGAGCGAGGATGAATCAATGTATCCCCGGAAAGATAACAAGGGCCACGCCACGCAGGGTCAGCCACCTCAATCCACGTTCCCGGAGTCTCTGATGATGGAAGCTCGCAATAGCAATCATGATTCAGGCGCCAGTAATCCATCAATTGGGGGCTTCCTGAGGCGTTATGTTTTTGAATGGTCATACCGGAGTTGTTATATGACACGATGACACCCTCAACCCCACCGGCAAGGCGATTATTCTGCTGCACTGTTGCGATTGATATACCTTTGGGGGAAACGAAAGACACTTGTTTCAAAGGAAACGGAACATCATTTCGCTGAGCAACGCCCAACATCCACCTCCGGCTCAACACGGCAAACGGCTCCGCTGAATCGGGGAGATTCCTGTGCGGGTTGCTTTCCTCTGCTGCATCAAGGTTGCCGTCGGCTATAAGATAGAGAGTCTTTACCTCCGCCAGTAATTGCGGATTTTCCATCTTGCGAATGAGCTCAAGTTTTTCCTCTTGGCTCATAGACGAGCGGTACGATGAACTGAACTTGCGAGCAAGCATCGCATCGATTTCATCTCTAACCTTCTTCACTTCAGCTAGGATGCTCCTGCGGCGTTGCTCAAAACGCGCTAATATCACCTGAGACATTTCGTGATGCGAGGATGGCGTGGAAGCATCTGATGCAGGATGCGTATCAGAGGATGTCACGTCAGACGTTGCGTGCAAGCTCCGGGCATCATTCTCCTGTTGTATATCGGGGGCGCTACCATGCGGTTGTGATGTCAGTTGCTTTTGCAAGGAGACTACATCATTCCATTGTTTCAAAGGGTGTGCCAGATTAGCATACGGACCGCGCTGAGATTCGAGGAGTTGGAGCGCCTTCTCTTGTTGGATTTGAAGTTCTATTTTATTATTTTCCTGTGCATAGAACTTCATCCGTGACGCGTGAAACAAAGCATTGAAAAGAGAATGCTGTGATGCAAGCGTGGCATCTTTATCCGAGGCAGCAAGCCTAATTCTGCGGAACTGCTCCATAGCTTCACTTCCCGACGGAGAGGATTGAGCCGCAGCATGATTCATGTGCTTGGCGAAGCTATCAGCAAGCTTCGAACGATTTTCCGGCATCACCCCCAAATCGGCCAAGTAGAGGGCGACCAAGCTACCCCAAGCACCCATTGCCGGGTCCTTGGCATCGCGCGCCAAAATCGCAAATCGGGCGGCGCTGTTGGCAAGAAGATTCTGTGACAATGCAGACTCTGCCTCATTCAGCAGGGTCTCATCGTGCATGAACTCAGCGTCTGCTGCATCAAAAACAATAGCTTCGTGCTCCGGCGCCGGGATGCAGATGAGGTAGCTCAGCCAGGCTACCAGCAAACCGAGAGCCATCACACACAAGCCGTGCAGCACACTCTTCAAGCGCTCCTTTTTTTGACCTGCAGGACTATGTGCTACCTCATACGCAGTTTGCGCCTGGTGCACCTCTTCCATCTCTTGCAACAAATCCACATACCCGGTGGGGCGGGCATTGATATCATATGCAGTCATGTGATTGACAAGATCCGCATACGACTCGTCAATCCCGTAATCTTTGCTGCGGATGGGAGGTAAGCTTTGCTTACACTCCAAAAGCTCCTGTGGGTTTTGGGGTATATCGGCGAACGCCTCGTACCCACTGAGCAAAAAGCGTAGGGTCATTCCCAAGGCATAGATATCCGTGCGCACGTCTTCCTGCTCTCTCAACAAGGTTTCCGGCGGCACGTAAAAGGGTGTTGCCCAGATAGTTTCCTCCGTATCAGCATCGCTCTTTCCCAATGACAAGCCAAAGTCCAACACCTTGGCGCGGCCGCCCCGTGTCACCAACACATTACCGGGCTTAATATCACGGTGAAGCAGACCCGCTTTGTTGGCTGCGCTCAAGCCTTTGGCCACCTGGCGCACGATGGACAATGCTTTTAACGGAGGCATGGGCTCCAGTGGGCTTACCATCAACTCCAAGTTGGTGCCCTCCACCAATTCCATGGCAATATAAAATTGGCCGTTTGCCGCCCCGGCAGAATACACGGACACAACATTGGGGTGACGCACTTTGGCCATGAGAGCGCATTCCTTTTCAAAACGCGCCACGCGCTCCGGGTTGTTGCGGTAGCTATCTTTGAGGACTTTGATAGCCAATGTGCGGTTCAGCACCAAATCACGAGCTTGCAGCACAATGCTCATGCCGCCTACGCCCAGCACACGTTCCAAACGGAAATTATGCAATACCGTGTGCACAGTATTCACCATACCGCAACCGGGACACATGATTTCTGCCATGAATCCCTGTTCAGAAATGTCCACCGCTGTCTGGCACTGCGGACATGTCCATATTTCAGCTTCACTCATAAGTAATAGCTGCGCGGTATGTTGAAAATAAAAAAAGAGGGCGGGGGAACCTGATTCCCCTGCCCTCCGATAAAGTTTATTTAGCCCAGCTTGGGCAGAGAAGCAGCGGCCACAGCCTGACCATGGCGCTTGGTCTTTTCATCCGGCACACAAAGAGTAATGCTCAGCTGCGGGAACTCGCTCTTGAGCACTTCATTGGCCTTATCAATGATAATTTGACCACCCTCACCCGTAGCTACGCGGCCCAGGAACAGAAGGTTGCGCACGGCGTAGAAGTCTGCAAAGTAAGCAATGGTGTAGCCGAACTCAACGCCAATTGTCTCGTAAATCTTGCGGGCGCGGTCATCGCCCTCCAACATAGCGGCCTGCACCTTCTTGAGCTGCTCGGGATAGGGCATATCACCGAAATCGAAACCGGCGCGGGGGGCCAAGCGAGCCACCGCCTGCTGGGAGAAGTACATAGCCCCTACACCCTTATCGCGGGACCACTCATCCACACCGCCATCTTCCTGGTAGTCAACCGGCACGAAAGCCAATTCATTGAGCCAAGGCATAATGTGACCCTCGGGGTCCACATAACCGGCTGCAAGAGAAGTACCCATGGCAATACCAAGCACGGCATCATCATTCATGCCCATAGCTCCGGCAAGTGCGGTTACTTCACCATCGTTCACCACTTCGAAGGGAACTTCCTTACCCATGCGTTCGCTCCAGCGGTCCTTGAGCGTGTAGAACATGCGGCGAATGACGTTCTGGAAATCCTCGGGGGAGATACCGCGGAAGAGGGAGCCAACGCGGGGCTCGCTGTTCACATATACACCGGCGGCGGAACCACCGATTGCATCCACCTGGGGCAGATGCTTGGCTGCGCGAAGCAGAGAATCATCCACACCTTCCAACTGGTAGTTGGGGTCTTTCTGGTGGTAGGGATCCCACACCACCTCTTCGGAGTAGACAACCTCGCCATTCACCACGGCGGCACACTTACGGTCAGAACCACCCAAGTCGAAACCGATGCGGTAGCCATCCAAATTGCGGCCAAGTGCCACAGAGGTGGAGTTTTCTGCCGGGAGCTCGCAGGCGCAAGCTACTTTCTTCACTTCGATGGGTTGGTCATAAATCTTCTTACCAATGAAGTCCCAGTCGAACTCACGAGCACCACCGGCGCAGTAGGTTGCAGCAAGCATGTCTGCAATTTGATCATCTCCGGCCACAAGAATAGTGCAACCGCCCTTCATCCAGAGCAAGAACTTGACAATACGTTCAATATACTGGTTGTTCAAGGCGATATTTTCACCTTCTTGGGGCAGAATCTTGCCGCTCCAGCGGAAACAGGTGCCATCCAGACGGGTAAGTGCCAAATCCACAGTATGAGAACCGGGGGTGGCGGCTACTTTTTCCTCAAAGGCTTTATTCCAGAGCACCGGCGCAACGAAGGCCGGGTCCAGCACGGGCGTGAACTTTGGTTGGATATTCATAACGTTACGCACCTATAATATACATATTTGCACGTCTTTGACAAGCTAAAACGCGCTTCGCCTCGTACAAATCACCAAATCTCACCCCTTTTTTGTGCTAAAGCAAACGAGGCCGGGACCACCAGAAGCCCCGACCTCGATAAAAGCGATGTTGCTCTTCGATTAGTAGCTGCGCGCCCACAGGACACGTCGTGTAGTGGGGCGACCGGTCAGGATGCAGGGAGCGGCGGGGCCGGAACCCATTGCACCGTGAGGAATGCAGCGAATGGAAATACGCAGACTCTTGGCCAGCGTTTCTTCCTCCTCGGGGCTACCATCCCAGGGGCACAACAGCCAATCAGCATCCCCCTCGCCGGAGAAGTTTGCCTTGAGTTCCTCTAAAGATGCGCACGGGCGAATGTGGCTATCTCGGAAAGCCAACTGGCGCTGTAAGAGAGCGTTCTGTATATCCTCCAAAAGCTGTACAGCACCGTCTACAAAGGCGGTTTCATCCATAAAGCTCTTTTCGTTGCTTGCTTGGTCGCGGCGGCAAACGCAGACGGACCCCTTCTCCAAATCGCGGGGGCCGATTTCCACGCGCACGGGCACACCTTTTTTCACCCACTCCCACTTCTTGGTGCCGCCATTCAAATCGCGAGTATCAACCTGCACACGCAGGGGCATGCCGTGGAAGCTCATGGCGGACAACTTGGCTGCCAGCGCTTCGCAATGGTCCAAGATAGCCTGTTTTGTATCCGCTTTGGGAGTAACGGGAATGATGACAATCTGGCGGGGAGCCACGCGGGGAGGACACACAAGGCCGTCGTCATCCGAATGAGCCATGATGAGCGTGCCAATCATGCGCGTCGAGACACCCCAAGATGTCGTCCATGCGAACTGGCGTTCATTGTTGCGCCCGGCAAAGCAAATGTTCTGAGCCTTGGCGAAGTTCTGCCCCAAGAAGTGAGACGTACCGGCTTGAATGGCCTTGCGGTCCTGCACCATGGCCTCAACGGTGAAGGTACGCACGGCACCGGGGAAGCGTTCATGTTCCGTCTTTTCACCGGGGATGGAGGGCACGGCCAGCACATCGCGCTGAAAATCCTCGTACACCTTGTGCATGATGGCAGTCTCTTCTTCTGCTTCCTCTCGCGTTTCGTGGGCGGTGTGCCCTTCCTGCCACAGAAACTCCGCCGTGCGCAGGAAAATACGGGGGCGCATCTCCCAGCGCATCACGTTGCACCACTGATTCACCTTGATAGGCAAATCACGATAGGATTCCAACCAGCGAGAGAAAGCAGCACCAATCACCGTCTCGGAGGTGGGGCGGATGACGTATTTATCCGTCAATTCACCGGCCGGTATCATGCGTGTTTTACCGGTTTCCGGGTCTTTCACCGCTTCCAAGCGGTGGTGCGTCACCACGGCACATTCTGTGGCAAATCCTTCCGCGTGCTCTGCTTCTTTCTCAAGATAAGATACGGGGATAAGAAGAGGGAAATAGGCATTAGTGTGCCCTGTACGCTTAAATTCTGCATCCATCTGTTGTTGAATCAATTCCCAGATGGCATAGCCCCATGGTTTGATAACCATGCAACCACGTACTTCGGAGTTTTCTGCCAAGTCGGCAGCCTTAATGACTTGCTGGTACCACTCCGGGAAATCTTCCGCACGAGTGGGCGAGATTGCGTTCTGTTGAGCCATAGCGAAATAGTATGTTTTTAATGAAAAATGTCAATCCTTTAATGCGATGTATACCACAAACAGCGGTAATTCAGGTATGCGAGTAACACCAAGAAAACGGCCATAAGCCAAAACCCCATAGCCAAGCTTATCACAACACCACACAAAGCTACTACCAAGCTTATCAGGTGCATGCGCCGGGGTGATACCATGAGCCCGTGCATCATTTGCCCGCCGTCCAATGGAAAAATAGGTAGCAAATTCAACACAGCCCACCAAAAACCAATCTGTACCATGTAACCAGCAAAAAGAATTTTCGCCGGAGAATATACCTCAAAGTAGACCGGCGGCACACAGCCGAATATAGCCGAGTACGCAAGCTGCGCTCCCTCTTGAACATCGCCACACAGCCAACACAGATAAAGGGCAGCAGCCCCGGCATTAAGCAGTGTAAACAGAGGGCCGGCTGCTGTCATGATAACTCCTTGCATGCGTGTGAATACACCATCTGCATTGCAGCAATCTCCACCCAGCCAAGATACCACTACACGCGGATGCCCGCCACCCAGCATACGCCCCACAATCGCATGCCCCATTTCATGAGAAAGAAGGCAGACAAAACCTGCCACAGAAAAGAGAGCAACACACAACCACAAAGGAGCCGTTTCTTCAACAAGGCCCCAGCCAAGCAGGCCAAGCATGAGCAGCACGGCAGGCTGTATGCTCACGGGGACCCCGAATAGAGAGAAGCGTATCATCGCTCCCTATATTAAGAAGGCAAGAGAGCCGGAGCAAGCCCCCATCGTATCATCTTCCGCAACATGTCAGAAAAAAGCAAAGCGAAATGAAATTTCCCGCTGAAATGGCACTTTGTCGTAATTTCCAGCTTGACAGACGCAGATTTCAGATGCTATGTTTAACGGTGCATACGATGAAAACTTTAGTACAGAAGTTGGCAATTGCGACAATGTTGATGGGCGGAGTGGCCGCAGCTTCGGAGCATGGGCATGGCACTTTATCGGCAGACGCCCCCATCCTGTGGGAGATACCCCTGTGGCCGGGATTCTCACTTCCCATCAGCAACTCTCTTTTCATGTTTGCGCTGGCTGTTATTGTTCTTACCATCTTTTTGCGTCTTGCCACCCGCAAGATGGAGCGCATACCGGGCAAATTGCAAAATTTCGTTGAATGGGTCTTTGAATTGCTGTACAACTTTGTGGAAAGCCTCACAGGCAAGTACCTTGCACGCCGCTACTTTTGGTACTTTGCATCACTATTCCTGCTGATTCTTGTCAGCAACTACATGGGGCTTATCCCCGGTGTGGGCGAGATTACCTATGATGGCAAACCGCTCTTCCGTGGTGCCAATGCGGATTTGAATACTACGATATTCTTAGGTTTCTTCTACTCTATCCTTTGGTTCATCTGGGTGATGCGAGAGCAAGGACCATGGCATTTCATCACCCACACGTTCGGGCCAAAAGGTGGGCTTACAGGTTTTCTTAAATACGCACTACTCCCCATCTTCTTCTTTGTAGGGCTGATTGAAATCATCTCCATCTGTGTGCGCCCTGTAGCTCTGGCCGCTCGTCTTTTCGGCAACATCTACGCAGGCGAAGCCATCTTAGAACAAATGGGAGCCCATGGCTGGCTGGCCATGTTCCCCTTCATGGCTCTGGAAATCATCGTCGGTTTCGTACAAGCACTCGTATTCCTCATGCTTACGGCTATTTTCCTCAAGACCCAAGTCGGTGGCGAGGAAGAAGAGGCAGAAGCCCACTAACCCCCTTCTCTGTGGTTGATCATGAAGCAAAACGTGAAACCACAGCGATAACATAAAACAACAAACACCAACTAAAACACCATGATTGACATGCTCGCAGACGCCGCCGCTATGGGCGCTATCGCCAAGTCCGGTTTGGCTGTTCTCGGTGCCGGTATCGGCATTGGTATCATTGGCATGAAAGCCGCCGAATCCATCGGCCGCAATCCTGCTTCCTTCGGTAAGGTTCTTACCATTTCCATCCTTCTTGCAGCTCTTGTGGAAGGTGTGGCCTTCGTTGCCATTTTCATGGGCTAAACCCGCCCACTTCCGGGTGCCCGAAAGGCACCCGGAAACGCCCCTCTCCCCCATCGCATCCTACAAAAAACATCAAACCAACCGTTCTCAAACGGTAAACTTTCGACTCACCACCATGTTTTCACCCATCATAGCAGCAGACCTTCAGGGCCTCATCAGCAAGTTCGGTCTACACCAAGAGGTGTTCATTGCACACCTTATCGCTTTCTCCGTGCTGGTTGCCATTGTCGTCATCTTTGGTATCAAGCCCATCATGAAGCAGCTGGAGGAGCGCCGCCAGCGCATCGAAGAAGGTGAAGCCATGCACACCCGCAGCCAACAGGAACTCGCAGAAGTGAAAGAAACAGGAGCCCGCATCTTGGATGAGGCACGCGAGTCCGGGAAAAAGGAAATTGACCACGCCAAGCAAACGGCCTCCCGCCTGCAGTCTGAGATGGCAGACAAAGCATCTGCAGAGGCCCGCACCATTATTGAAAATGCCAAGGTGCAAGCTGAACACGACATGGCACAGCAAAAAGCTGCGCTCAAAGGTGAGTTTGCCGCCCTGTTGGCTCAAGCTACAGCTCAGGTCACTGGTAAGGTGCTGACCGAAGAAGACCACCGCGCCATCAACGCCGAAGCCATCCGCTCTCTCTGATATTCCCCCCCGCTGAAAGACGCTCATGAAGATTACCAAGGAAGTACAGGCACAAGCACGGCGACTGATGCGCCTGTGTGTGGATGCCGATGGAGTGCTGCAAGATGACAAGGTGCGCCTGATTGCCACAAGCATAGCCGAGCGCAAGCCCCGCAACTATGTAGCACTACTCACGGGTTTTACAGATTTGGTGCGTCTTGCCCAAGCAAAAAACACCGCTACTATCACCAGTACTATCCCGTTGACTGATGCAGAACAAGCAGAAATCCGCCACCGATTGGATACTCGCCACAAAGGCCTGAGCTACCAATGGCTTGTTGACCCCGCACTCATCGCAGGCATCACCGTTAAAGTTGGTGATAATATCACCGATGCATCCGTCCGCACCCGTATTGAACGTCTTTCCCACCTTTGATTTTTATAACCCATTTTAACCACCGACAAAGTATGAGCAATATCGTACAAGAACTCGAAGCGCAGATTCGCAACATCACCACATCTGCCACCAATGACAACGTAGGCACTATCAAATCCATAGGCGATGGCGTAGCTCGCATCGAAGGCCTGAGCAACGCCATGCTCAACGAAATGATTGAGTTCCCCGGCGGTGTCATGGGGCTGGCCATGAACCTGGAGGAAAACGAAGTAGGTGCCATCCTGATTGGCAGCGGTGCCAACCTGAAGGAAGGCGACACCTGCAAAACAACCGGTCGTCTGCTGCAGGTGCCCGTGGGTGAGGCTCTGCTTGGCCGCGTGGTCGACACTCTCGGCAATCCGCTGGACGGCAAAGGCCCCATCCAAGCTGCGGCATACTACCCGGTGGAAAAGATTGCCTCCGGCATTATCTCCCGCCAAGGTGTGAACCAGCCCGTGCAAACCGGTATTCTTCCCATTGATGCCATGATTCCCATCGGCCGTGGGCAGCGCGAGCTCATCATCGGCGACCGCTCTACCGGCAAGACGGCTATTGCCACCGATACCATTATTTCCCAAGCTCGCCAGAACAAGATGGCAGAGGAAGGCAAACTGCCCGGTCACCGCCCGCTCTACAGCATCTACGTAGCTATCGGCCAGAAGCGTGCTACTGTGTCTCGCCTTGTTGCCAAGCTGGAAGAAACAGGTGCCATGCCCTACAGCATCATCGTGGTAGCCTCAGCCAGTGATAGTGCCGCTATGCAGTATCTTGCCCCCTATGCCGGTTGCGCTATGGGCGAGTACTTCATGGATCAGGGTAAGGATGCGCTTATCGTGTACGATGACCTTTCAAAACACGCTGTAGCCTACCGCCAAGTATCCCTTATTCTGCGCCGTCCTTCCGGCCGCGAAGCGTACCCCGGCGATGTATTCTACCTGCACAGCCGCTTGCTGGAACGTGCCGCTCGCATCAACAGCGAGGGTGGCCGCAAAGGTGGCTCACTCACCGCACTCCCCATCATTGAAACGCAGGCCGGTGACGTTTCTGCCTACATCCCCACCAACGTCATTTCCATCACAGACGGCCAGATTTTCCTTGATACCGACCTTTTCTATCAAGGTGTGCGGCCGGCCATCAACGTAGGTATTTCCGTGAGCCGTGTGGGCTCCAGCGCCCAGACCAAGATTGTGAAAAAACTGGCCGGCTCCGTGAAACTGGACTTGGCACAGTTTGAAGAATTGCAGGCATTTGCCCAGTTCGGTTCCGACTTGGATGCCGCTACCCGCGCTAAGCTGGAGCGAGGCCGCCGCATCGTAGAGCTCTTCAAGCAAGGGCAATACGAACCCAAGAGTCTCTCCATGGAAGTCATCGACCTCTATGCCATTCAGAAAGGCTTCTTGGATGATGTGCCCGTGGAAAAGATTCAGGAGGTACGCAAGGCAATGGAAGAAGATGCCTCCACCAACAAGCCAGAGCTGCTCGCTGCCATCGATGCAGAAAAGGCGCTTACCGATGCCATTGATGCGCAGCTCAATCAGTTCATGACCGACTTCAAATCCCGCCTCAAGAAGTAAACCATGGCCAACCTGAGAGACATCAAACGCCGCATCAAGTCGGTACGCAACACATCGCAGATAACCAAAGCGATGCAGATGGTTGCGTCTGCCAAGATGCGCCGTGCCCAGGAGCTGGCGTTGAAAGGGCGCAGTTACATCAGCGCCTTGGCCAACGTATTCAAGCACCTGCAGGACACCATCACTGAAGGTGGAGCTTCTCTCATGGAGCGTCGCACCACCGGCAAACCACTGATTATTGTCATCAACACAGATCGCGGACTCTGCGGCGGCTTGAATGCCAACCTTCTCAAAGAAGTACTCATCAGCTGCCCGGCAGACGCGGATTACGTGACGATAGGCGCCAAGCTCAACCCACAAATCACCCGTTGCGGACGCAACCTAGTGGCATCATTCTCCCTAGGTGATACCTTTGGTGAAGCAGAACTGAAACCCGTGTTTGATTTCATCCGCAAAGGATTTACCGATGGCACCTACAACAGTGTGAGTGTCGCTTACCAAAAGTTCATCAACATCATGGTGCAGCGACCCAATCTGACAGAGGTGCTGCCCATCACCCGTGAAGAACTGCTGGCGGTGGCCGAGCAAGACCAAGTGGTAGATACAGAAAACACTAATTTCCTGTTGGAACCCGGTCCTAAAGCACTTCTGGATGCCTTGCTTCCGCTTTATTTCAGCAACCTAATTACACAAATGGTGCTGGAAGGCAAAGCCTCTGAGCAGTCGGCACGCATGGTCGCTATGAAAGCAGCTACGGAAAACGCCAAATCCCTCATCGGCGAGCTTACGCTGGAATACAACAAAGCCCGCCAGACGCAAATTACCAACGAACTTCTCGAAATTACCACGGCCACCAAGGCAATGGAATAACACCCCCTCCTCTCAACTTTATCCCCCTCACCTTCCTTCCTAAACATGAACACAGGTAAAATCGTACAGATTATCGGCGCTGTGGTAGACGTCGACTTCTCCCAGACGCAGATGCCCGCCATCTACAACGCGCTCACCGTTGAATATGAAATCAACGGCGAACCCACCAAGCTGGTGCTTGAGGTAGAACAGCACTTGCCCGACGGCTGGGCACGCACCGTGGCCATGAGCTCTACAGACGGTCTCAAGCGTGGCATGACGGTCATTGATACCGGCGCACCCATTTCTGTGCCTGTGGGGCCCAAAGTACTGGGGCGCATTTTCAACGTACTGGGCGAGACGGTGGATGAAAAAGGCCAGCTGACAGATGCCAAGCGCTACCCGATTCACCGCGATGCGCCCACGCTGGAAGACCAATCCACCTCCTCTGAAGTGCTGGAATCCGGCATCAAGGTGATTGACCTTATCTGCCCCTTCCTCAAGGGAGGCAAAGCCGGTTCATTCGGTGGTGCAGGTGTGGGCAAAACCGTGCTCATCATGGAGCTCATCAACAACATCGCCAAAGCGCACTCCGGTCTCTCCGTGTTCGCCGGTGTGGGTGAGCGCACACGCGAAGGCAACGATTTCTACATGGAAATGAGCGAATCCGGTGTGATTGACCAAGAAAACCCGGAGAACTCCAAGGTTGCCCTTGTGTACGGCCAGATGAATGAGCCCCCCGGTGCGCGTCTGCGTGTGGCCCTTTCTGCACTCTCCATGTCCGAATACTTCCGCGATGAAGAAAACCGCGACGTGCTCCTCTTCGTGGACAACATCTTCCGTTTCTCTCAAGCCGGTTCCGAGGTATCAGCACTCCTCGGTCGCACCCCCTCTGCTGTGGGGTATCAGCCCAATCTTGCAGAAGAAATGGCCGGGTTGCAGGAGCGTATTACCTCTACCAAGAAGGGCTCCATCACCTCCATGCAAGCCGTGTATGTGCCCGCAGACGACTTGACGGACCCCGCCCCCGCCACCACATTCTCCCACTTGGACTCCACCGTGGTGCTGGAACGCGCATTGGCCGCTCAGGGTATCTACCCCGCAGTAGACCCCCTCGCATCTACCTCCAAAGCTCTTGCCCCCGAATTGGTGGGCGAAGAACACTACCGCGTAGCTCGTGGCGTGCAGCAGACCCTGCAGCGCTATAAGGACTTGCAGGATATGATTGCCATCTTGGGTATGGATGAACTCTCCGAAGCTGACAAGCTGACGGTGAGCCGCGCTCGTAAGATTCAACGCTTCCTCTCCCAGCCCTTCAGTGTGGCCGAAGTTTTCACCGGCATTCAAGGCCAATATGTGCCCGTGGCAGAAACAGTACGTGGCTTCGGCGAAATCTTGGACGGCAAGTGGGACTCCGTGCCGGAAGGCAACTTCTACATGAAGGGCGGTATTGATACCGTCGAAAAATCCTGATAGCTCACCATCATGGCTCTTCACTTCAAAATCATCACCCCGCTGCGCACCGCGCTGGAGGCAGATGTGACCGGCATTCACCTTCTGGCATCAGATGGTGAGATGGAAGTCCTGCCGGGGCATACCGACATCATTTCCGCCGTTGGCAACGGCGAGCTGACCTACCGCACAGCGGATGGACAAGCCCGCAGTCTCTTCATCGGCGGGGGATTCCTTCAGGTAGAGGGTGACAACGCCATGCTGGTGACGGATACTGCTCTGGAAGACGCGGAAATCGATACAACCAGCATTGAATCCGCCATTGCCAAGGCTCAAGAATCGCTCAAAAACAGCGCATCCGTACTCTCCCGCGAGGAGCAAGCTTATCTGGAAGCCGTCATCGCCAAGCAACTCGCCATCTTGGATTACAACAGAGCACGGCGCAGAAAATAACTGCCAACGCACCTCTTTTTTCGCACAAGCAAGAACCCGCTCATACCGAGCGGGTTCTTTCATACCAACGCATGAAGAAAAATCAAATCAATCAGGTTCGTTCAAAGGCTCGTCTTCCTCTTCGTCCGGTTCGTCTTCATCCCCGGGCTCATCATCATCCTTGCCCGGTGGCGGGGTGAACGGTTCTTCCTCTGCCCCAAAAGTCTTTTTCAGAGTCGAATTACCATAAAAATCAGATTCATACAAGCGGGAAACCTGCAATTCCAAATCGTTGAACAAATCCGTAAGACCGGCAGCAACCTCTTCTTCATCCAGCCCCTCGTATGCAGCATAATCTACGGAAAAGAGCTTCTCCATCATAGCCGCCACTTCATTGGCAGAAGCTGAAGCCGTGGCTTCATCGCGCACCTTGGACAAGATAGACACCAATTTGCTCAACTGCCCTGTCATCTCCTTGATGACATCCTGCTCTGTGAGTTGCGGTTCTACAGGAGCGGGAGCGGCATCCTGCTGCTCGGTAGCAGGAGCGGGTTGCTCAACCGCAGGTTGTGCAGGAGATATCGTTTCGTCAGGTGCAGCTTCCTGGCCGTAGAGTGAGGAAGCGGCAAAAAGGCAGGTAATCACCGACAATGCAAGTTTCATAGCAGCAACATGAAGTTCGTGTTTTACTTTCTAGCACAGCAAGCGCTATACTGCAAGCAGAAACAAGCGCTTAGCCCAAAATTGCTTGTTCGAGCAAGCTCTTTTTCTGTTCCGATGCGCCATTCTGACATACTTTGAACTTGCAGAATACCACGCCGGAAGCTAACATATCCGCGGAGCAATGTACCAAAACCCCATCTACGACCCACCCACACCTAAAATCTGGCCGACTCGCTTGGCCGGAGCGGGGATAATTTTGCTCAGCCTTATCTTAGCTTTAGCGCTTTATACATACAACATCAATGAAGTAGGGTGGGCTTTTCTCAATCCCAAAGGAGCAGCCGTGGCAGCAAAAGCTCCTTGCACCAATGCTTTGGGAGTGATAGGCCTTTATGTGGCCGGGCTTCTGTATGCCTTTTTAGGCGCGGGTGCCATTTATATGCTCTTTTTGCTACCCATATTGGGCATAGCCATGATTATGTACCCGGAGCAGCGCCGTATCAAGCAATGGATAGCACTTGTGGTGATGCTCATCAGCGCTTGCTCTGTACTAGCCATTCAGCCTTGGATTCTCACAGAATGGGCCGCCAAACTCTCACTCAGTGGCCCGGGCGGCAAGCTTGGATATCTGGATGGCACCTGCGTGGTCGAAGAATTGGCCGGCACCTACTATGGCATCACCCTTCTCCTACTCATACACGCATTGGCCGTCATTTACTTTGCACGCCTCACCCCGCAAGATGTGTGCAAAGCAACGCAGAAAGATTTGGGCCACATGTATGCCAACTGGCGGGAAAAACGCCGACTGCGCCAAGAAGCGTTGGAAGAAGCAGACCGCGAATGGCAGATGAAAGGCCAAGCCATTGCACAACTGGGAGGTGTGGCAGATGAGCCACGGTACCGCAAACAAACACAACTGCCGCTGGAGGTGGATTCCCCCATGCCCCGCCAACCCCAGCCCAGGCAGCGCAGCCGCATGGTGGAGCCACCGCACGCCCCGCACCCGCAACAACAGCCCCTTCCCCCCCAACGCCAAGCACCGGTGGAGCAGCCTGCGCGCCCGCTGGAAGAAGATGTTGACCTGCCGAAGCCCTTTGATGAGCAGCTGGAAAATGCGCGCCGCAACGACCGCAACCGCGTTGTGACACAGGCTCCGCCCACTGCCCGCAAGCGCAATGCCCCCACCATCTCCTCCAACCGCGACAACCTTTTGGATTTGATGCGCCCTATCGAGGAAGCCATCGAAAACAACAGCCGTATGTATGTGGAAGGCCCCAGCCGCGGTCAACTGCCCCACAATGAGCGATTGATGAAGGAAATTGAACGCAAGGCCCGCCAATCACGCGCACCTGAGACAGCACCCGAACCGGAACCTCAGCCGGCACCCCCCACGGCACCGCGCCCACAAGCAGCTCGCCGTGAGCCTGCTTCCCCCGCGCCTGCGCCGGCCCCCCGCAAGGAAGACAAACCGCGCAAGAGCACAGCCCCGGCTCCCTTGCCGGAGGATACGCGCGAGCAATACGATGACTACCCCCTGCCCCCGTACGATTTGCTGGCCTATCGCCCCGAGCCGCCGGAGGTTGGCATTGCAGCACGCGAGGAGATGTACGACATGCAGCAGCGCATCGTCGAAACGCTGGAAAACTTCAAAATCACGGTGGAACCCGGAGATATCACCCGCGGACCCAGTATCACCCGCTACGAGTTCTTCCCCCCGCGCGGATTGCGTGTTAACCGCATCTCCAACCTCAGCAGCGACCTCATGCTCGCCACAGAGTCCAAATCGGTCAACATTCTCGCCCCCATTCCCGGCAAAAACACCGTGGGTGTGGAGCTGGAGAATGCCACAAAATCCCCCGTTTACCTGAGAGAGCTGCTGCAATCCGAGGCATTCCACAACCCCAAACTGCGTATTCCCGTCGCGTTGGGTAAAGATGTGTACGGCAACGCCGTCATCGGCGACTTGGCCGCCATGCCGCATACCCTCGTGGCCGGCACTACGGGTTCCGGCAAGTCGGTCTGTATCAACAGCATGATTCTTTCCATGCTCTACAAATTCCGCCCGGATGAACTGCGCCTTATCCTCGTAGACCCCAAGGTGGTGGAAATGCAGCCCTACAAAAAGTTGCCGCATCTTGCATGCCCGGTTGTCACCAACCCTGCACGTGTCATTGGGGCACTACGCTGGGCTGTCAACGAGATGGAGCACCGCTACAAACTCTTCAGTAAGATAGGCGTACGCAATTTCGAGGACTTCAACAACCGCCCGCCTGACTACGAACCCGAGCCGGAGGAAGACGATTTTTACGATGACGACCAGCCCATCGACTACGCAGCCATCGAAGCCATGGCCAGCGAAATCGAACGACAGGCTGAAGAGGAAATCCCCTTGGGCGAGGAAGAACAAGATGAGTTCGACTTCGAGGAGGAGGAGCGCATCCCCAGCAAGCTGCCCTATATTGTCATCTTTATTGATGAGCTGGCAGACCTCATGATGGTAGTGAAGGAAGACCTGGAAAACTACATCGCCCGCCTCACCCAAAAAGCACGTGCTGCCGGCATTCACCTCGTCGTAGCCACCCAAACACCGCGTGCCAACGTGGTGACGGGCATGATTAAGGCCAATATCCCCAGCCGTATAGCGCTGAAAGTATCCAGCCCGCTGGATAGCCGCATCATTCTGGACATGACCGGTGCAGAAAATCTACTGGGTAAGGGCGACTTCCTCTTCCTGCCCCCGGCCGGTATCACCAAGCTCACCCGAGCCCAAGGCGCATTCGTCTCCGATGCAGAGATTGCCTCTATCATCAAATTCTGCGCAAGCCACGCCAAACAAAACTTCGAACAGGGCGTGACAACTGAAATGAACAACAGCGATAACGCCGCAAGTGGAGCAGCCGGTGGAGACAATGGTGGGCGCATTGGCGGCAAGGGTGTGAGCGATGAAGACGCGGAGCTCTACACCCGCTGTGTCAACCTCGTCGTCTCCGAACGAAAAGCCAGCACATCCCTCCTCCAGCGCCGATTTAGCATTGGCTATGGCCGCGCAGCCAAGATAATGGACATGATGGAGGAGCGTGGTGTCATCTCCCCGCCGCAAGGGGCTACCCGCGCCCGCGAAGTTCTGGTAGACGCACCGTGAGGCCCCCCCGCCCGTCCTCTCCGGGACACACCACACCATCCCCCCTGCTCTGAATTGAATACACCCTCCCCCATGTCGGATCTCTCCTGCAAACGATATGTGCTACTGCTTCTGGCCTGCGTCCTCTGCCTGTTCACCGCGTGCGGAGAAAAAGAGGAAAGCCACCGGAAGCTCATCATGGTGACCAATGCTACCTTCCCGCCCTACGAGTTCTACCAGGGCAGCGAGATAGTGGGCATTGATGCCGACATGGTGCGCGAAATTGCCCGCCGCAACAATCTGGAGCTCATCATCGAAGACATGGCCTTCGATTCCGTCATCGCCGCCGTGCAAACCGGCAAGGCTGATGTGGCGGCCTCCGGCATCACCGTGACGGAAGACCGCAAAAAGCAAATTGATTTCACCTCCAGTTACGTCAAGGCAGACCAAGTCATCATCGTACGCGAAGGGTCCGACATTACCGGCGCAGAGACGCTCAAAGGCCGCCGCATCGGAGTGCAACACGGCACTACGGGCGATACTTATGTCACCGCCAACATTGGCGAGCCTGAGCGTTTTCAAGACGGCGCCTTGGCCGTAGCCTCCCTCGCCACCGGCAAGATAGATGCCGTGGTGCTGGACAGCGCCCCCGCACAAGAGCACGTATCCCGCAACGCGGGATTGCAGATATTGCCCACATCCTTGGCCTCGGAAGAGTACGCCATGGCCATTCGCAAAAACCGCCCGGAGCTTCTGCTCATGTTCAACAAAACGCTCATGGACATGCAGCTGGATGGTACCATGGCCGCAATCACGGCGAAATACCAGGGCGGAGAAAAGAAAGATGCAAGCGCGGCTCGCCCGTCCGACTTCGGGAGCTGGCTCTCACATTCCTTTGAAATCAACTTTGTGAAAGATGGCCGCTGGAAATACCTGCTCAATGGCTTCCTTGTCACCATCGAAATCTCCTTCTGCGCGGTGCTAATGGGGCTCGGCATCGGCTTTCTTGTGGCCGTCATCCGCAGTACACACGACCAAACGGGCCGGCACAAAGTGCTCAACATCCTCTGCCACATCTACCTCACCGTTGTGCGTGGAACCCCCGTGGTGGTGCAACTACTCATCATCTACTTCGTCATCTTCGCCGCGGTCGACGTGAGCAAAGTGCTGGTAGCCATCGTTGCCTTCGGCGTGAACAGCGGCGCCTACGTTGCAGAAATCATCCGCTCCGGCATCATGGCCGTTGATCGCGGGCAGATGGAAGCCGGGCGCAGCCTAGGCCTCAGCTATGGCTCGACCATGCGCTCCGTCATCCTACCTCAAGCCTTCAAAAACGTGCTGCCGGCCCTCGGCAATGAATTCATCGTCCTTCTCAAAGAAACCAGCGTTTGCGGCTACATCGCCCTGCAAGACCTCACCAAAGGCGGGGACATCATCCGCAGCCAAACCTATGATGCCTTCCTACCCCTCATTGCTGTGGCGCTCATCTACCTCATCGTTGTTGTCTGCCTGAGCCAACTCCTCAAGAAACTGGAAAACCGACTCAAGAAAAATGAACGCTGACCCCAACATTCTGGAGATTCAAGGCCTGACCAAAGACTTTGCCGGGCACCGTGTGATTGAAAATATATCCTTCGGTGTCAAAAAAGGTGAGGTTGTCTTCCTGCTGGGGCCCTCCGGTGCCGGCAAAAGCACCGTTATGCGCTGCATGAACTTTCTGGAAACTCCCGGTGCCGGTCAAGTGCTCTTTCACGGGCAACCCGTCAATACCGGGGAACGCGAGCTCAACCTCTACCGCCGCCGAGTGGGCATGGTGTTCCAGCACTTCAACCTCTTTGCCAACCTCACTATCCTGGACAACATCACCCTCGCGCCCACCAGCTGTGGCCTCATGAAACACGCAGAGGCTCGTGAGCTTGCCAAGCAGCTTCTGCGCCGTATTGGTCTGGAGGACAAAGCCCAAGCCTACCCTTCCCAGCTCTCAGGAGGACAAAAACAACGCGTTGCCATCGTGCGTGCCCTCGCCATGAATCCCGAGGTGCTCCTCTTCGATGAACCCACCTCGGCCCTTGATCCCGAAATGGTCGGTGAGGTAGAAAACCTTATGCGCGAACTTGCCAACGATGGCATGACCATGCTCGTTGTCTCTCACGACATCGACTTCGCCATGGAACTGGCCAACCGCATCATCTTCTTGGCAGACGGGAAACTTGTGGCAGATGCCCCACCCGCCGTCCTCAAATCGAGCGATAATCCCCGCATCCGCGATTTCCTCTCTCTCCGTTAATCCGTTTTTTCAAAACGCAATGCCAAAAAAGGCGAGCCACACTTGGGCTCGCCCTTTTTTAGATAAATGTTTGAGTAACAATGTGCCTTAGTTGTTCACACGGCCCAGGTACGTACCATCTTCCGTTTTCACGGAAATGCGCTGCCCGGCAGAGATGAAGAGAGGCACCTGCACCACGAGGCCCGTGGTCATGGTGGCGCTCTTGTACACGTTGTTGGCAGAATTGCCCTTCACACCTTCGGGAGCCTCGGCCACTTCCATGGTGATAGCGGCGGGCAGCTCAATGGAGCACACAATTTCATCCGTGAAGAGAAGGATGTAGGTGTTGCCCTCGATGAGGTAATCCTTCACCGGCTCCACGATATCCTCGCTCACGCATACATCCTCGTACGTCTCCGTGTTCAGGAAGTGGTAGCCCATACCATCCACGTAGGAGAACTCCATCTCCTCGCGGCTAAGCATCACACCCTCAAGGAAATCGTTGGAGGTGAGACGAAGGTTGTAATCCTTCTTAGTAGCAATACTGCGGATGGTCATCTGCACATAGGAAGCCATGCGAGGAGGGGTCTTGAGCTGGCTCTCACGCACAACACAGATATCGCCGTTGTAATTCACGGCGTGACCCTTGCGAAGCTGAATAACGGGAACTTTTGCCATATCGCCGCGGAGCGTACCAGACAAGCCCCCTTTAGTCAAGCATTTTCTCACCTCTACACGACTAAAAAACGACGCAGAAACTCAAAATGGTCAATTTGATATTGGTATATGAGCCGCAGCTTGCGCGGCTGAAACTATTTTACCCGCTCGCTCTGAGAGCGGCAGTTGGCTCAATTTAAAATTTCTAATCAGACACCTTCATCTCCGTGGGTCAAGAAGAAGCGTACCATCAGGAAATTAATGGGCACCACCACAAAGAATACGGGCAAAGGCAGCAAAGCATCGGCCGAGCTCAGCACGGGAAATGCCTGCACAAGCCCCGGCACCAAGGCTTGCAGTATGCACACCATCGTCTGCCCCACCCCCCAATACAGGAACAAATTGAGCAGACCCACGTGCATGCCGTAATTCACCGCATGGCTCAGCGCAAACCCCGCACCTTTCCCCACGCTGCCCCTCGTGCGAAAGGTCCAGCGCAGAGAGACCAGATAATTCCCCACAAAGCTCACTACATAACCCACCGAATAGGTTGCGCTCAGCGCCAACGCATCTGCCGAGCTCAGCCCCAAAAGAGCATTGAGCCCCACATACACCCCCCAGTGCACCAGCGTGGCGGCCACTCCGACCACAAAAAAGCGCACAAACTGCGGGCCGAATCTTTGCCACAGCCCCCTCACCGCATCAGAAAGCGTTGGGACCAAAGTAGAAGTTCAGCAGCTCCAGCTGGTCCTCCTTCGTCACCAAATAGCCATCCTTCGGGTCCAGCCATTGGAACGAATGAATTGATGTGCGGCGGGAACCGCGCGGATCCTCCGGCTTGTGGGCCGGCAGTCTATCCAGTAAATCAGGAGCCAGAGCCTCCAGCACCTCCATCGTCGTAAGCGGCGGCATGGCAGGGATGATAGACGGAATACCCAGCGGAATGCAGCGCTCCACATCGCCCAAAATACGGTCTGCTATATAGAGCTGGTGCATCTCCAGCGGAGCCAATGGAAGAGTCTTCTTACCGGGGGGCGGGTTCTGGATGATATCCATCAACTTGCTATACCCTGTATACACCGGCGACACCAGCTCCGGCAAATGCACATTGAGCACACGGCCGTATTGGCGGTTCACCTCGCGGTACATGTTAATGCGGTTCTGCACATAGGGGTCGTCGCTACTCTCCAGCGGGGGCGTATTCTCATCTGCATCATCCGCCAGCATGTCGCAGGTTGTCACAAACACGGTGAACTCCGGCTTGATATCCGCCAAGTGGTTGATTAAGTAATTGGTAGCCTGCGTATCGGCCTCCACATTCTGCTTCACCAGCTCCGGGCCGTTTGCTATGGCATTGTCCAGATACACTATCATGCGAAAACTCCGGCCAAAGGTCAACCGAAAGTTCTCCTTATCAATCAAATAATCAAAAAAGCGCCGCTTCGTCCAGTAGCGTCCCAGCACTGTACTTGCACCCAAGAAAGCTGTTGCGTTAGACATGTTCTTATCCCGTGAAATTCGTTGTTTCCTCTGCTCCCTCTCACTCTACCACATCTCCCCTCCCTTAGCAAGCAGGGATTTGCGGAGGGCAGATTTTTGAAGCAAAACGAATACTAGCAGAAACAATGAACAAGGAGCAATGAAAAATAGAAGATGAGGTGAATAACGCGCACGTTGTACAGCGCCCCCCTCTTGCACAATGCTTGAAGAACACCCGGTGGGCGTAACAACGGATGAGAAAAAAGGCCCCCGGGTAGCGTGGCTAGCCGGGGGCGACAAAAGGGGCTTTTTTAGGAGACGGTGGAATCCAAGAAGCCCTTGATTTGGCCGATACGCGTTGGATGACGCAGTTTGCGGAGGGCTTTGGCTTCAATCTGGCGGATACGCTCGCGGGTGACGTTGAACTGGCGGCCCACTTCTTCGAGGGTGCGAGGGTTGCCGTCCTTGAGGCCGAAGCGCTGCTCGATGACGGCACGCTCACGCTCGTTGAGGGTATTGAGCACGCCGGAGAGTTTTTCGCGCAGGGAGTTGAAGGCGGCACCATCCATGGGGTTTTCAGCACTCTTGTCTTCCAAGAAGTCGCCAAAGGAAGTGTCATCCGAATCGCCGACGGGTTGCTGCATGGAGATGGGCTGCTGAGCCATCTTGAGGACGCTTCTCACACGCTCCACGGCCATGCCGCATTCGTTGGAGATTTCCTCGGGCGTGGGTTCGCGGCCGAAATCCTGCACGAGCTTCTTCTGCACACGCATGAGCTTGTTGATGGTCTCAATCATGTGCACGGGGATGCGGATGGTGCGGGCTTGGTCTGCAATGGAGCGGGTGATGGCCTGGCGAATCCACCATGTGGCGTAGGTGGAGAACTTGTAGCCACGGCGGTATTCGAACTTCTCCACAGCTTTCATGAGGCCCATGTTACCTTCTTGGATGAGGTCGAGGAAGGCGAGGCCGCGGTTGGTGTATTTTTTGGCGATGGAGATGACGAGGCGGAGGTTGGCCTCAATCATTTCTTTCTTGGCATCCTTGGCCTCTTTCATGCTTTCACGCATAGCCTTGTAGTTTTCCAAGAACTCGGAGATGGGCATCCAGAGCTGCATTTCAAACTCAGCGAGAGCCTCTTGGCTTTCCTTGTTTTCGGGGTGAGCCTCGTAGTTGCGGCGGAGCTTGATGATGCGCTGGCGGATTTCGCGGAGACGGGCAACGAAGTCCTCGTACACTTTCCCCTTGAAGGAGAAGCGGTGGTACTGGGTATCGAGTTCTTCGAGGAGGCGGTTGAATTCCTCCGCAGCGGCTTCGACGCCCTTCTTGCGGCGACGAGCCTTGCGCAGCTGGTTGTAGGCAGCTTGGGCATCGTCGTGCAGGTCGTACACCTTGTTGATGAGGGGCTGGATTTCCTTGAAGTACTGCTCGCGGTGGTCGATATTCTTATCGGCAACGACACGGTCGAAGCGTTCCTTGTTTTGCAGGATGCGCTGGGCTGTCTCCAAGTACAGCATAGCCACTACGCCGAATTTGTGCAGGCGGTTCTGCAGTTCGCTCTCGGCCTGGTCGATGCGGCGGGAGAGGATGACTTCCTGCTCGCGCTTGAGGAGTTCCTTCTGCCCCATTTGCTTGAGGTACATGCGCACGGGGTCATCAAGGATATCAAGCTTGGCTTCAAGCTTTTCGTTTTCATCTTCCTCACCGGTCACAGCCAAGCGCTGGCGATCGGTGTAGTTGTCTACATCAGAGGGGTCGATGATGTCGAAGTTCATTCCGCGCAGACGCTCCATGATTTCATCATGGTCTGCGGGGTTAATCATGTCGCGCGGCAGCACATCGTTGATATCATCGTAGGTGAGGTAGCCATGGTCCATGGCCAACACGATGAGCTCACGCACTTTTTCTTGCACGCCGGGGGTGTCTACGATGCTGCCGGTGGCGGAATCGCCGCGGCGATCGAAGTTCAAATCTTCCGAGGAAAGGGGGACGATGACGGATTCATCTCTCACTTCAACGCCAAGAGCATGCAGGCGCTCGAAGAGGCGCTCAGTATCCTGCTCTTCGTAGCCTTCCATGGGCAAAGAGGAGAAGATGTCATCGTCCGTGACGTAGCCGCCGTTCTTCTTAGCCAAAGCCAAGAGGTTTTTGAAGGCATTTTTGAGGGTAATGTCGTCCGGGAAATAGTCTTGCAGATCCTTTGCCGTCACACGAGGGGGGGTGAAGGTATTCTTGCGCTTGCTCTTGGACTTGGACGGGGTCTTGACTTGGGGGTCGGCGGGCTGCATATCAGCTGCAGGTTTGTCTTCGGCCGGGGTCTCCATGTTCTTTTCAGGCTCAGCCTTGGCGGGGGCAGCTTCCTTCTTGGCAGCAGGTTTCTTGGGCTCAGCCTTGGCAGGAGCAGCTTCCTTCTTGGATGCAGGTTTCTTGGGCTCGGCCTTGGCAGGAGCAGCTTCCTTCTTGGCAGCAGGTTTCTTGGGCTCGGCCTTGGCAGGAGCAGCTTCCTTCTTGGCAGCAGGTTTCTTGGGCTCAGCCTTGGCGGGGGCTGCCGTCTTCTTGGCAGCAGGCTTCTTGGGCTCAGCCTTGGCAGGAGTGGCTTCCTTCTTGGCAGCAGGCTTCTTGGGCTCAGCCTTGGCAGGGGCTGCTGCTTTCTTGGCAGCTGGCTTCTTGGGCTCAGCCTTGGCAGGGGCTGCCGTCTTCTTGGCAGCAGGTTTCTTGGGCTCAGCCTTGGCGGGTTCAGATTTCGTCACTTTCTTCTCAGCAACAGACTTTTGAGAGGATTTATCTTGCTTTTTCTTTGGCGTAGACATGATATGGACAGAAAAGTTGAGTGTATACTCCACCCTTTACGCAATTTGTCAAGTCTTTTGACAAATTGCGAGGGCGATTCTAACATAGATAAAGAGTGCGTCAAGTAGCTTGCATGCATTATGACACAAAAAAGCGCTTGCCGTATGATTGGCAAGCGCTTTGGCAAAAGGTTATGTTGAGGCTTTATTTACTATGGATGTTCAGCATTTGAGCGTAGGTAGGCACGGGCCAAAGCTCAGCATCGACGATGGCTTCTAGGGCATCGACGGTAGCGCGGGCATTGTCCATGGCGGCGCGCATTTGCGCAGGGGAGCCTTCAGCAATGGCGTTTTCCAGTGCGGCAACCTTATCGGGAAGCTCATCGTAGAGCGAACCGATGGCTTCGGCTCGTTCGGACGCAGCCTTGAGGCCGGCTTTGATGCCGGAAGCTTGGATATTGAGCACAGTGCCACAAATTTCGCTCATCTGCGAGGCAATGGCAGGCATGTAGATGGTGTTGAGCATGTTGAGGCAGGTCTTGGCCTCAATATCAATCAACTTCTCAAAGTTTTCCATCTGGATTTCCTTGCGAGCCAAGAGCTCCGCACGAGAAAGCACGCCGTACTTCTCCATGAGGGCGATAGAATCTTCGCGGGAGAGCACTTCGAGAGCCTCAGGGGTAGACTTGATATGCGGCAGGCCGCGGCGAGAAGCTTCTTCCACCCACTCTTGCGAGTAGCCGTTGCCGTTGAATACCACGCGATCGTGCGCGGTAAGCATATCCTTAAGAATGTTCTGCAGGGTCTTATTAAACGCAGGTGTACCGGCTACAGGCTCCAGCAGAGTGGCCACGTCATCCAAGGCCTCGGCCATGATGGTGTTGAGCACGGTCATGGGCCAAGCACAGGTTTGCGAGGAACCGACAGCGCGGAACTCGAACTTGTTGCCGGTGAAGGCGAAGGGAGACGTACGGTTGCGGTCTGCGGTGTCCTTGGGCAGCTCCGGCAGGATATCCACCCCCAGCTCCATGGTGGTCTTGGAGGCAGAAGACTGTGCCTCGCCATGCTTAATCTGATTGATGATGTCGGTGAGCTCATCGCCCAAGAAAATGGAGATGATGGCGGGCGGAGCCTCTGCGGCCCCCAGGCGGTGGTCATTACCGGCCTTGGAAATGGAAGCGCGCAGCAGGTCTGCATGCTTATCAATGCACTTGATGACGCAGGCCAGGAACGTGAGGAAGAGCTTGTTGCTATGCGGGGTCTTGCCGGGCGAGAAAAGAGAACCCATCTCCGGGGTAGAAAGCGACCAATTGTTGTGCTTGCCCGAACCATTCACCGAGGTATAGGGTTTTTCGTGCAGCAGACACACAAGGTTGAACTTGAGAGCCTGGCGCTCCAAAATGTCCATAATCATCACGTTGTGATCCACAGCCACGTTGCACACCTCGTACAGAGGGGCAATTTCAAACTGCCCGGGAGCCGCCTCGTTGTGGCGAGTCTTGGAGGGCACACCCAAATCCCACAGGGCGTGGTCCACAGAGGTCATGAACTCCAGCACACGCTCCTTGATAGAGCCGAAATAGTGGTCTTCCATCTGCTGGTGCTTGGGCGGCAAGCAGCCAAAGAGTGTGCGGCCCGTTTCGATGAGGTCCGGGCGCTTGAGGTAGAGGTTACGATCGATGAGGAAGTACTCCTGCTCTGCCCCCAGATTGGTTTCCACGCAGCTGGGCTCAATGCCGAAGCAGTTGAGCACGCGTGTGGTCTGCTTGGCCACAGCCACCATGGAGCGCAGCAGCGGGGTCTTCTTGTCCAGTGCTTCCCCCGTGTAGGAGCAGAATGCCGTGGGAATGCACAGCGTGGCGGTGCTGGCGGTGCGCTTGATGAAAGCGGGGGACGTGGGGTCCCAAGCGGTGTAGCCACGGGCCTCGAAGGTGGCGCGGATGCCGCCGCTGGGGAACGAGGACGCATCCGGCTCTGCCTGAATCAGGTTTTTGCCGGTGAACTCGCAAATCATGCCGCCTTTGCGGTCGGGCTCCACAAAGGAGTCGTGCTTTTCCGCCGTGGCATCGCTGAGGGGTTGGAACCAATGGGTGTAGTGCGTAGCACCCTTGGACAGGGCCCACACTTTCATGGCCTGAGCCACTTCATCCGCAATGCTCATGTCCAATTTGCCACCTTTCTGGATGGTGAGCATCATTTTCTTGAATGCGCTCTTGGAAAGGTACTTTTCCATCGTCTTGATTCCGAAGGTATCGCAACCATATCGGGCTTCAAGCGTGGCTTCAGCATCGGTTTTGTTTTCAGTCAGCATATACTAGGTGGTGTGGGAAGATTTACTCGGGGGCAATTTCGCCGCGGGCTCGCAGGTCTGCATTGATGGCATCCAGAATATCCAGCTCCGGGCGGAAGTTTGCATCGTGGTGAGAGGAGCGAATGAGCGGGCCGCTGGCCACGTGGCGGAAACCTTTGGAGAGTGCCACCTCGCGAAGCTCATCAAACACATCGGGATGCAAGTAGTCAATCACCGGCAAGTGTCGGGGAGAAGGACGCAGATACTGCCCCATGGTGAGCACGGTCACGCCATGCTCGCGCAGGTCATCCATGGTGCGCTCAATCTCATCGCGTGTCTCGCCCAAGCCAAGCATAATGCCGCTTTTGGTCACGACCATACCGGGGGCCATTTCCAGAGCACGCTTGAGCACTTGCAGCGAGAGGCGGTACTTGGCACGGAAACGCACCAAGGGTGAAAGGCGTTCCACTGTCTCCAAGTTGTGGTTGAAAATATGAGGGCGAGCCTCCATCACCGCAGCGAGGGAAGCCTCCTTGCCATTGAAGTCGGAGGTAAGCACCTCAATAATGGTATGGGGGCTGGCCTTGCGAATCTCGCGGATGGTAGCGGCAATGTGGCCTGCTGCACCATCGGGCAAGTCATCGCGCGTCACCATGGTCACCACGGTGTGGTTCAGATTCATGCGAGCCACGGCATCTGCCACCTTGGCGGGTTCATCGGGGTCCAGAGGCTTGGGCTTGGCGGTGCGGGTGGCGCAGAATCCGCAGGCGCGGGTGCACACATCGCCACACACCATGAAAGTTGCTGTGCCGTGGCTCCAACACTCGCCACGGTTGGGGCACATGGCCTCCTCACACACTGTTACAAGGGAATTACCCTTCACCAATTTCTGTACATCCTTGAATACCTGACCTTTAGGTAGTTTTACCTTCAACCAAGAAGGTTTGCGTGTATGCTCATCCGACATGTCGCCACAAGTTATGCCTTAAAATACAACAAAAATCAAGTCTAAAGACTGCACAATGAACAATGGACAATGCACAAGGGATAGTGAAGTGGAGTTTGAGCCACAATTCTGCGTCTGTTCTCACCCTCCTGCTCCGCTGTTAGCTAAGGAACGAAAGCGGGGGCTCGGACACGAGCCCCCGCTTTTGATAAATGAAGCGACGAATGGCGATTATGCCTTGGCGAAGGTATCGCGGCAGGGGCAATCGGCCAGCACCCAAGCAGCCTTGCCGGATTCGGCAATGTGCACAAGGGCGTGGTAGGTATCCTCCTCATCTGCACCTACGGCAGCTGCCACCTGGGCAGCTGTGGCGGGGGCGGAGGTGAGCGCGGCCTCGCAGGTGGCGAGCAGCTTCAGGAACACGTTGGCGGCCAATTTGCCTGCCTGCACTCCGGGCTGGTGGTAAGCGTTGATGTGAATCAGACTGGCATAGAAGCTCACAGCACGCTCGAAAAGAGCGATGAGCATACCCAGCGTGTAAGCATTCACCGTGGGAATGGAGATGGTGATGCTCTGGCGACCGCTCTCGGAAAGAGCCTTGCGGGTACCACGAAGGAAGCCCTGCAGGTAGTCCCCGGCGGTGAAAGAATCTTCCACCTTCACAGTGTCGGTGGGGGCTTGGCGCACCTCGATAAAGGTGACAAAGAAGTTATTGAGGCCATCACGCAGTTGCTGCACGTATGCATGCTGGTCGGTGGAGCCCTTGTTGCCGTACACGGAAATACCTTGGTTCACAGTCTTGCCGTCCAAATCCAGTTCCTTGCCGAGAGACTCCATGATAAGCTGCTGCAAGTACTTGGAGAAGAGCACCAAGCTATCCTTGTAGGGTAGCACCACCATATCCTTGGCACCCTTGCCGTTGCCGGCAGCATACCAAGCCAGAGCCAACTTCATGGAGGCGTTGGCTGCGGTATCAGCCACGCGGGTGTGAGCATCCATATCTGCTGCACCCTTGAGCAAGGCATCCACATCTACCCCCTGCAACGCAGCGGGCACCAGCCCCACCACAGAAGTCTCGGAGGTGCGACCGCCCACCCAATCTTCCATGGGGAAACGCTTAATCCACCCCTCTGCCACGGCTACTTTATCCAGCGTGGAGCCCACGCCGGTGACCGCCACGGCTTGTTTAGCAAAGTTGAGTCCCTTGGATGCGAAGTAGGCCTGAGCGCACACCATGCCGTTGCGGGTTTCGGGCGTACCGCCGGACTTGGAGATGACGACAGCAATCGTCTCAGAAAGGGGCAGCGTATCAAGCACCTTGTACATACCATCGGGGTCGGTGTTGTCCAAGAAAGCCATGCGCAGGCCATCGGCAGGCAGAGCATCTGCCACCAATTCCGGGCCCAGAGCGGAGCCACCGATGCCAATCACCAAACAGGTGGTGAATTTTTGATTGTTGGGAGCAAGAATCTTGCCACTCAGCACATCTGCCGCAAAGGCTTTCAAATCTGCCAAAGGTTCATCGATTTTGGCGCGCAGCTCAGCCGTGGGTGCAATAGCGCTATTGCGCAGCCAGTAGTGGCCCACCATGCGCTTTTCATCCGGATTGGCAATAGCGCCACCTTCCAGCGCAGCAATATCTGCATAGGCGCGGGAGATGAGAGGCTCCATCTCAGAAAGGAACTCCGGGGTCAGGGGGAGCTTGGAGAAATCCAAAGAAATCCCCATTTCGGGGTAACGAAGAAGCTGCTGGGCATACTGTTTCATAACGGGCGCGGATTATACGCCCTTACGCAAAAACACGCAAGTGCGAATTGTGGCTGCGCGTGCAAATAAACAGCTTCCTTAGCAAAGGCGTTTGCGTTTAAAATCCCTGCGGCTATGAAGAACATAGTGCAACACTCCGCAGAGGTTGATGAAACCTGCCACCCAAAATGCAGTGTGATACCCGGCCACATGCACCAAAGCCCCACCACAGAGCGTGCCAATTCCCACACCGAACTCCCATGAGACAAGCAAGGTCGAATTGGCTGTACCGCGCTGTTCGCGCGAGACGATGTTCATGAACATGGTTTGCAGCGCCGGGAACATGTGGCCATTGCCCAGCCCCATGAAGAATGCTGAAGTATAAAACGCCCACACAGCCGGCACCGCCGCAAACAGGGTATACCCCGCCAGCCCCAGCAGTACGCCCACCGAGCCATTGCGGATAATGCGCCCGCGCCGCAGACTGCGGCTCCCCACAAGGCGAGACAATATAAGCCCCGCCGCAAACAGGAAGAAAAAGCCGCCCGTACCCCCGGTAATCCCCAGTTCTTCCTTACCATACAGCGCAATGTAGGTGGACACTACACCGTAGGAAAAGGCACTGCATATCACCACTAGACCAAAACTCCATCCTTTCCACAGCAAGATGTTGCGCACACGCAGCGGTGCATGTTCCTTGGGGCGCGGGCGAGGAAAGCGTATGGAGATGGTAAGCAAAAGGCCAAGAGCCGCAATAGCGATACTCCCCCACATGAGCACGCGAAAATCATAGAACACCCCATAGAGACACAGCCCCACAGCCGGAGCTATAGCCATAGCCAGATTGTTGCTCAGGCCATAGTAGCCTATCCCCTCTGCGCGGCGGCTGAAGGGCAAAAAATCCACCGCCACGGTGCTGTTGGATACTGTAGTGAGCCCAAACGGAGCGCCATGCAACGTGCGTACAATGGCAATCATGAGCAAACTCCCCGCCAAGGGATAGCCCAAGAAACAAAGGGCAAACAGCACATAGCTGCCCACCAGCACCATGCGCCGGGGATATGAATCCACGATATACCCACTGAACAGGCGTATCACAATGGCCGTGATGCTGTAGCCCACCATCACCCAGCCTATCGTCTCCGCATCAGCATGAAATTCATCACTCAAATACAGCGGAAACGCCGGCTGCATGAGCATGAATGAGAAAAATATCAGGAAATTACCCACCCAGGTCTTGCTATACCCGGCATTCCACAAGCGCGACTGTGTATTTTCGCTCATTTCGGCTTTTCCTCGCATCGACGCGGGGAATCATACACCCGCATGCCCATCCTCGCAAGGCAAATTTCTGCACTATATTCCACCACATAAAGCAGACAGCGCCCGAACCGCATAAGCAGTTCGGGCGCCGAAATATCGAGATATGACCTATGCGCTTTAGTGGCCGCTAAGCGTGGTGATGTAGTAGCCGGCAATCACAGCGGTACCAATCACACCGGCCACGTTGGGCCCCATGGCGTGCATCAACAGGAAGTTGGTGCGGTCTGCCTGCTGCCCCACATTGTGAGACACGCGAGCGGCCATCGGCACGGCGGATACACCGGCAGAGCCAATGAGCGGGTTGATGGGAGACTTGCGCCAACCGGGCACCAAGTTCATGAGCTGAGCGCAAAGGAGGCCGCAGATAGTCGCCACGGCGAATGCCACCACACCCAAGCAGATGATGAGAATCGTTTCAGGTTGCAGGAAGCGAACGCCCTGCATGGTAAGGCCCACAGACACACCCAACAGGATGGTGGTGATGTTCATGAGCTCATTCTGGGCGCAGGTCACCAGACGCTCCGTCACCTTACATTCGCGCAGGAAGTTACCCAGCATCAGCATACCCAGCAAGGGCGCAGCATCCGGGCAGAGCAGAATCGTCACCAACGTCACCACAAAGCAGAAGAACAACTTCTCGCCCTTGGATACCTGGCGCAGACTCTTCATCTTAATCTTGCGCTGTGCCTCAGTAGTGAACAATTTCATGAAGGGAGGCTGGATGAGCGGCACCAATGCCATGTAGGTGTAGGCTGCCACAGCGATGGCTCCCAGCAAGTGTGGTGCCAACTTACCGGCCAGGAAGATGGAGGTAGGACCGTCTGCTCCACCGATGATACCGATGGCAGAAGCCTCGCCCTTGGTGAAACCGAGAGCCATAGCGGCCAAGAAGGTGAATGCCACGCCACCCTGAGCCGCGGCACCCAGCAGCAAGGCCTTGGGAGATGCCAAAAGCGGGCCGAAGTCGGTGAGAGCCCCCACACCCATGAAGATGATGGCGGGGAAAATCTCGCACTTGATGCCGAGGCCAATCCAGTCGAACAGACCGCCCTCGAACTTCATGAACATGACCTTTTCAGGCTTCTGGCCTTTGACGACTACCTTGCCCTTCTGTACCTTGCCATTGGCATCCACAGCTTCCGTCACCACCATGGGGGTATCCATGGCTGTGTCGTACTTGGCCTTATCCTCGGTGGAGAGACCATCTGTGCTTTGAATGGTGATACCGGGGTCCTCGAAGCGAGCGATTTGTGCGGAGAGGAAGCCGACATCGTTCATCACAGAGGTTTCTACCTTGCCATTTTCGATAGCGACCACCTCGCGCTGGGCCTGGGTGATGACCATGCCGTTATCGGGTATATTGGCAATGAGTGCGCCGAATGCAATCGGCACGAGCAGCAGCGGTTCGAACTGCTTTGCCACACCCAAAAACAACAGGATCGCCACAATGCCCCACATCGTGTACATCTGCCAAGTCATGGAGAAAATCCCCATGCCGGAGATGAAATTTGCGAAGGATTGAATGAGATCTTGCATATTGCAATGGATTTACGAACTTACACAGATTGCCCCTGCACTGCTGCGCAGGGCCAACTTGCCGCACACGCGGCTTAACCGAGGTAGGCGAGAGCCTGTCCTTCAGCCACAGTGTCACCGGGCTTCACTGCGAAGGAAGAAACCGTACCTGCTGCGGGAGCATAAATCACGGTGTTCATCTTCATGGCTTCCAAGGTGAGAACCTGATCGCCTTCCTTCACGGCTGCGCCGGGCTGCACATCCAGAGAAACAACCTTACCGGCAAGGGGGCTGGAGATGGGGGTACCTGCACCGGCGGGAGCAGGAGCTGCAGCAGGGGCGGGAGCGGCCACGGGAGCAGGGGCTACCACGGGAGCAGCTACGGGAGCGGGAGCCGCCACAGGAGCGGGGGCGGGAGCGCCGGTGGGAGCGGAGCCGCCCACGGTTTCTACGGTTACATCAAAGGTCTGGCCGGCAACGGTAATACGGAGTTGTTTCATTGTTTTTATGTTCTATTGGTTTAATTTTTAAGATATAAGAAGTTTAGATTGTCGCATCATCAGCGACGAGTGGGAAAATGAGAGTTCATGATGGAGGTGCGGCCATTCTGACCATAGCTGCCATCTACGGGCTTGATATCAAGAATGCGGGCCTCTTTGCCCACGGTTACCTTGACAGCAGCGGCAATGGCAGCCACCACCTGCGGAGTGATGCTGGAGGCTGCGGCATCATAGATACCGGCGGCCAAAGCAGCCACTTCTGCCGGGGTAGGCTCCGGTGCTGCAACCACAGGAACGGGTGCCGGTGCGACCGGGGTGGAGGCTGCCAAAGCGGCTTTGGCGGCGTCTTCCTTAGCCTTGCGAGAGGCCTCCAGACGCACTGCCACCGAGCCCGATACGGTAAGAATCAGGCTCAGAAAGCAAAGGCAGGCAAACACCACAATCATACCCGTGACTTGGTAAGTCACAGCATCCATATCCAGGCCTGCAGCGAGTGTCTGTAGGGATGTAATCATGTTGTTCGGTTTGTTGGTTTAGTAATATATTAGAGAGGCATGTTGCCGTGCTTCTTGGCAGGGCGAGTTTCGCGCTTGCTCAGAAGCGTACGGAGGGTGAGGGCGATGCGGGCTCGCGTCTCCTTGGGGTTGATGACCTCCGTCACCTGGTCGGAAGCAGCAGCGGCATAGGGATTGTAGAAAGCTGCTGTATACTCGTCAAGCAATTCCTTGCGGCGAGCCTCGCGAGCGTCGGCATCTTCAATAGCTTTGAGTTCCTTGCCATAAAGCACCGGCACCGCGCCTTGGGCACCCATTACCGCAATCTCAGCACAGGGCCACGCAAACACGGCATCTGCCCCCAATCCCTTACAGCACATGGCAATGTAAGCACCGCCGTATGCCTTGCGCAGAATCATGGTCACCTTGGGAACTGTGGCAGCAGAGTATGCAAAAATCATCTTAGCACCGTGGCGGATGATGCCACCGCGTTCTTGCTGCTTGCCGGGCAGGAAGCCGGGCACATCCACCAAGTTTACCACGGGAATGTTGAAAGAATCGCAGCAACGAATGAAACGTGCGGCCTTGTCAGATGCATCAATATCCAAGCAACCGGCCTTTACGGCGGGCTGGTTCGCAATAATGCCTACAACGACACCGCAAATACGACCGAAGCCCACGATGACATTACCGGCGAAGTTGGCATGCACCTCCATGAAAGAACCTTCATCCACCAAGCGAGCAATCACCTTCTGCATGTCCAGCGGGGTGTTGTTGTTCTCGGGAATGATGTCGTTCATCCCCTCGTCATCAGCAATATCAAGCGGCTGGGAGAGATCGTGAGGCGGATCCTGCGTGTTGTTGGACGGCAAATAAGTGAGCAAGCGCTTGGCAATATTGATGGCATCCTCATCCGTCTCGGCCACAAAGTGTGCATTGCCGGATACAGAAGAATGCACGGCAGCTCCGCCGATTTCTTCCATCGTGCATTTCTCGTATGTCACCTGCTCTATCACCTTGGGACCGGTGATATACATGCCGGCAGCGCCACCCTTGCGAATGATGATGAAGTCTGTCAGTGCGGGGGAATAAGCTGCACCACCTGCGCAGGGGCCTAGAATAAGCGAAATCTGCGGCACCACACCACTTGCGGCCACGTTGTTGTAGAATACGTTAGCAAAACCGGTCAAAGAATCAACTCCCTCTTGCAAACGAGCACCACCGGAGTCATTCATCTGTATGATGGGCATCCCGGCCTTGATGGCATATTGCTGCGCATCACAAATCTTCTGGGCGTGCATGTAGCCCAAGGAACCGCCCTGCGCCATAAAATCTGCGGAAACGGCCGCTACGGGGCGTCCATCCACCAAGCCAAAACCGGATACAATACCCTCGCCCGGAATATACTTCTCCAGCATGCCGAAATTGCTGCAGTGGTGACGAGTGTGCATGCCTATTTCTGTGAAGGAACCGGCATCATAAAGACAGTCAACACGTTCACGGGCTGTCCAGTCGCCCTTAGCGTGGCGCTGTTCTATTTTTTCTTGTCCGCCGGAAAGAATGACCTTCTTACGACGTTCCTCAAGCTCTTCAAGCAGTTTGGGGTCTATAGCCATACGTTTTAATGTGTCTGGGAGTGTACAGAATTAGCGTACGATAGAGACCACTCTACCGCGAGCCTATTCCACGCGCCCCATTCTACCAGCTTACTCCCCTTTTGAAAAGCAAAAAGCTCGTCCCTGTACCGCTTTTTTTCAAATTTTATTTTTAAGAAGTGTAAAGTAATTGAAAATGAGAGAAAAAGCACGATGCCGACAAAATTATTTCAAAAAAACTAAAAAAAAGGCTTGCGTTCGGCTGACATTTACGTATAATGAGCCCGCTTCATTCCGGTGCACCTCGCATCGGGGAACATGAAAGCGGGCGTAGCTCAGTGGTAGAGCGCAACCTTGCCAAGGTTGATGTCGTGGGTTCGAATCCCATCGCCCGCTCTCAGAAACTGTCGGCCATGTGCCGATGCAACGCGGGCGTAGCTCAGTGGTAGAGCGCAACCTTGCCAAGGTTGATGTCGTGGGTTCGAATCCCATCGCCCGCTCTCAGAAACTGCCGGTCATGTGCCGACGCAACGCGGGCGTAGCTCAGTGGTAGAGCGCAACCTTGCCAAGGTTGATGTCGTGGGTTCGAATCCCATCGCCCGCTCTCTAAAAACACCTCCTCAAGAGGTGTTTTTCTCTTTTGTACGACCGACGCGATATGCGCACTGCGGTGAAAGTCCGCGCGGAGCCGCGATGATGCGGAATCCCAGACCTGAAGAACAACTGCGGGGAGGTAACAAACCGTGGGAAAGGAAGTTCGAGGGG